>Ga0137358_10001559_pt1 | contig 12511 bp, 10 predicted proteins | sample Mad1_20_16metaG_FD_105551 | JGI IMG/M metagenome (GOLD analysis project Ga0137358, IMG submission 105551) | Vadose zone soil microbial communities from Angelo Coast Range Reserve, California, USA - Mad1_20_16 metaG | ecosystem: Environmental > Terrestrial > Soil > Vadose zone | place: USA... | reverse complement strand
GAAGTAATCTAAACCGAAACGAACATGATCTTCTTAACGGCTCTTATCGCGCTTCTGCTCTTCATTTACTTGTTCGTCGCTCTGGTTCGTCCGGAATGGTTTTGAATCAGGACGTTTCCTAACTACTCACAATAGCAAAGGTTTAGAACAATGTGGATTCTACCTATTTCAATTTTGGTCGTAACAACATTATTAGCGATCCCGCTGAGCAAATACTTAGCCTGGATAATGGACGGAAAATACCGGCCGTTACCCTTTGTGCGTTCGATCGAGGCGCGGTTAAATAGTGGTCCGCAAAATTGGAAGCAGTATACCGCTTCCTTACTGCTGTTTAACACCGTGTTATTCGTGTTCGGATTTCTAGTGCTTTGGCTCCAGCCTTGGATGCCTTTGAATGGTCTCGGCCGGGGTATGCTAGCGCCGACGACGATCTTTCACAGTGTTGTGTCGTTTATGACCAATACCGATTTGCAGCACTATTCGGGGGATCAACATTTCTCGAATTTCAGTCAGATCTTTTTCGGTTTAACTAACTTCTTTCTCTCTGCCTCGATCGGTTTCTGTGGACTTACCGCGATAATCAGAGCACTCCGGGGCGACTCTAGAATTGGCAACTTCTTCGTCGATATGTGGAGGGTGGTTATCTACACCTTCCTGCCGATCTCGTTTGTATTAGCGCTCGTCTTTCTGCAGCAAGGAAGCCCGATGACATTCGATAGCGCTCATCAGGTTTCGACTCTCGAGCCTGCCGCCATGGGGACCGCGGATAATGGACAGGCCAAGCAACAAACGATTGTAGTAGGTCCGCTGGCGGCCTTTGTACCAATGAAACAGCTCGGTACAAATGGCGGCGGATTTTTCGGTATGAATTCCGCCCATCCGTTCGAGAATCCAACCGACGTCACTAACTTCCTGTCCTGTGTTGCGATGATGCTGTTCCCGTTCTCCCTCGTGCTGATGTACGGGCGCATGCTGAAACGAATACGACACTCCGTAGTGATATTCGGAGTGATGGCGGTGCTGATGATCGCTACGGTGGCTTGGGCTATCTGGTTTGACACGCTCCAGCCCAACCCGGGTCTGACCGGACGCTCAACGGCTCAGACGTATCAGATGTCAAGTTCGGGCGCACCCGGAGGTAAACGGGATGTGACCTTGCCTGCGGTAGCAGCTTTGCCGGTGGATCAACATCTCGGCAATCTCGAAGGCAAAGAAATACGGTTCGGGACCTCAGCGGGTGCGACTTTTGCCGCTCTCACTGTCGATGTCACCGACGGGGCGGTGAATTGTGAGCACGATAGCCTAAATCCCATAGCTGCCTTATCGCCGATGGTTGGTATGTGGTTAAACTGCATCTTTGGGGGTAAAGGCGTCGGAATGATCAACCTATTATTATTCTTGATAGTCGGCGTTTTTGTTGCCGGCCAGATGGTCGGGCGAACTCCCGAATATCTGGGTAGGAAGATCGGTACGCGCGAGATGAAGCTGGCCATGATCGCGCTCCTCATTCACCCGATCATGATCCTTTGGCCAACTGGACTTTTTTCGGCAACTGACTGGGGTACCAAGGCAGAGAACAATCCCGGACCGCACGGCTTCTCTGAGATCATGTACCAGTTTTCTTCAGCCTCGGCCAATAACGGTTCAGCCTTTGACGGACTCGGAGTCACCTATGGACTTAACAACAATCCGAATCCTTCGCCGACGGCGGTGCAATGGGATATTGCTACCGCCCTGGTGATCATCATCAGCCGTTTTCTGCCAATCATCGCACCGATCGCGATGGCAGCGAGCCTTGGGGCGAAGAAGGCGGTTCCGTTTGGGCTAGGCACCTTGCGTGACGATACAACAACGTTTGGGTTTCTGCTGGGCGCAACCATTCTTATTATTGGTTCCTTGTTATTCTTGCCAGTCGCCGCCCTCGGGCCGCTAGCGGAGCATTTCGGACCTATTCCGTTCGGGGGCTGAATATAAATCCAGCTAACTGGAACGCATTTAACATTCTCTAGGGAAAACTAACTCATATGGCAAATGTATTGAATCCAGCTCAAGTCTCCCGCGAGCTTACTACGCCTCCGGGACGACTCACACCGCAGCGGAAGCATCGTTTACTGCCGCCCGGTACGGTAGGACCAGCCATCAAGCAGGCGTTTATCATGTTACGTCCCGACATCCAGTGGAAGAATCCGGTGATGTTTGTGGTTGAAGTGGGCGCCTTCCTAACCCTGCTGTACTTAATTCAGGCGTGTTTCGGGAAATCAGAGAGTCAGGTTTCGATTGGCTACTTTGTGGCGCTTGATATCTGGCTTTTTCTAACCGTGCTATTCGCAAATTTTGCGACTGCGGTCGCAGAAGCTCGCGGCAAGGCGCAAGCCGAGTCGCTGAGACGGGCACGGCGCGACACCATTGCGTACCGCCTAACATCCAGCAACGGCATCGAGGAAGTTTCCTCGGCGGTTTTGCTGCCCGGCGATCGGGTGGTGGTAAAGGCAGGACAGTTTATTCCCGGTGACGGCGAAATCGTCAAAGGCATTGCATCGATCGATGAATCGGCCATGACCGGCGAGTCCGCTCCGGTCATTCGTGAAGCGGGAGGGGACCGTTCGGGGGTGACTGGTGGAACCCTGGTAGTCTCTGATCAGATAGTGATCAAAATCACTTCCGGTGCGGGAGAATCGTTTCTCGATCGGATGATTGCGTTGGTTGAGGGAGCGATTCGGCAGCGCACACCCAACGAGATTGCGCTGACGTTGGTGCTGAGCGCTTTCTCACTCATCTTCCTCATCGTAGTAATACCACTTTGGCCGATGGCGCTGAATGCGGAGCAGTACATGATGAGCTATCTCGGCCTGCAAGAACGGCTGAAAAGCCTTGGTACCGACGTGCCAACTCTCATCGCACTCCTGGTCTGTCTGATCCCGACGACTATTGGCGCTTTGTTAGCAGCAATCGGAATCGCCGGAATGGACCGCGCCCTTCGAGCTAATGTTATCGCGAAAAGCGGAAGGGCAGTCGAGACCGCTGGCGACATTGACGTCGTATTACTTGATAAGACCGGAACTATCACAGTGGGAAATCGGCACGCTACCGCGTTTCTTCCAATCGGGCGGTACTCCGCCGCCGAAGTTGGCCGCCTGGCGTTCCTCGCTTCAGCCGCTGATGAGACGCCGGAGGGGAAGACGATTGTCAGTACAGCAAAAGAGCTACAAGAGCACAGACAGGCGGCTCTGAGCGTGCCAGACGGTTCCGAGTTCGTGCCGTTTACCGCCCAAACTCGCATGAGTGGGGTGAATCTGCCCGACGGACATAGAATCCGTAAAGGGGCGGCACACGCTATCGTCGACTTTGTCAAAGAGCAGCGAGGGAGTCTCCCAGCAGAGCTTGATCAGCTGGTTGCCCGTGTCGCTTCGGAAGGCGCCACGCCGCTGGTTGTCGCCCAGGACAACCAGATTGTCGGAATCGTGGTGCTCGAGGACGTCTTAAAACCTGCGATGAACGAGCGCTTCGAACGTCTTAGGAAGATGGGACTGCGGACGGTTATGATCACCGGGGACAATCCTTTGACGGCGGCAACCATTGCGAAGAAAGCGGGAGTGGACGACTTCCTGGCCGAGGCCACCCCTGAGGACAAGCTCGCTTACATCCGCAAAGAGCAAGCGGAAGGAAAGCTAGTTGCCATGATGGGTGATGGCACTAACGATGCGCCGGCGCTCGCGCAAGCCGATGTGGCCCTGGCCATGAATGCCGGAACGCAGGCCGCCAAAGAAGCCGCCAATATGGTCGACCTGGATAGCGATCCGACCAAGCTGATCGAAGTGGTCGAAATCGGCAAACAACTCTTGATGACTCGAGGAGCGTTGACCACCTTTTCTGTCGCCAATGACGTAGCGAAATATTTCGCGATCATTCCAGCGCTCTTTGCCGGTACTTTGCCGTGGCTGAAAGCCATTGATATTATGCAGTTGCATTCGCCGACGTCAGCGATTCTATCAGCGGTCATTTTCAATGCTCTCATTATTCCGGCATTGATTCCGGTTGCCCTTAAAGGGGTTAGTTACAAGCCTTTGGGTGCGGACGCGTTGCTGCGAAGGAACCTGTTAGTCTGGGGACTAGGAGGTGTAATCCTCCCATTCCTAGGCATTAAACTGATCGATCTAATAATGGTTGTCCTCCATTTGGTCGCTTGAAATTTCACTATTTACCTTCGGAGACATTCCCATGTTTCGTTATCTGACAAAGAGCATCCTGTTATTAGCACTAACTATTGTTATCTGCTGTGTTATCTATCCGCTGGCCGTCTGGGGGATCGGACAAGTCTTCTTTCCGTTTCAAGCCAACGGTAGTCTGTTGAAGGGTCCAGATGGATCAGTCGTTGGTTCGAAGTTGATCGCTCAACCATTCACGAAAGATGAGTATTTCCAACCACGTCCTTCCGCAGCGTCCTATGACGCGTCTGCGTCGGCCTCATCGACCTATGCGGCTTCCAACTATCTGTTGCGCAATCGTGTGGCTACCGCGCTAGGACCGATTGTGAAGTACCAACGTGGTCCGAAAGCCGGGCAACTAGTTGCTCCCGACATTGAGGCTTGGTTCCAGCAGGACAAATATGCGGGCAACCCGCACCTTGTCGCGCAATGGGCCGATCTGCACAACGCCGTGGCGCTGGCTTGGGTCAATGCGGATCCGACGCATGCCCAGTATATCGATGCCTGGGCAAAGGCTCATCCCGATGTAGTCGCCCAATGGGTTAAGAATAACCCGAGCACACCGCAACCGAAGACAACGGATCTAGCGGTCGTTTTCTTCGAGAACTTTTCCCAGGATCATCCTGGGATGTTCCCATCAGCCGTCACGCAGGCGGGTGCTGACGGTAAGGCCCAGACCTCTATTCAACCAGTTAAAGATGGAACCGATGTGCAAGGCAACTTTTTCGATATGTGGCGGCAAGAGCATCCGGATGCTGACCTGCAGGAAGTACCTGCGGACCTGGTAACAGCATCCGGCTCCGGTCTCGATCCTCATATCACATTACAAAACGCCGAGTTCCAGCTGGACCGCGTTGCATCCAAATGGGCCGACGATACCAAACGTGATGGAGCAGAGGTTCGGAAGGAGATCGATCAGCTTTTGCAATCCAACGCTTCCGCGGCCTTTGCGGGTCTAGCCGGAGAGAAGTTTGTGAACGTGTTGGAAGTAAACTTGGAGCTTTGTCAACGGTACGGTGTACCAAAGTAAGAGATAAGAAAAAAGTAGATAGGAAATCAGGTAGGAATCAGCATTCCGCAGGGCGACTCAGATTGATCTCGATCTGGGTTTGCCCTGCGGCGCGGTTTTCCGAGGTCGCTAGCGCGAGGCATGAAAGGCGGCGGGCAAGCCGCGGTTGCGCAGGCCACGGAACGGTCGCGCCGCCCAAGACTTTTGAATTGCCGACGCGACCTAACTATGCACTGGACCGCCCATGCCACTCACCACTCGAACAAAATTTGTGACGACGGCTTTAGCCGTCCCTCTTTTCCAGGCCAGTCCGACGGAAAGATCGAGTGTGCTGTCAATGATCTCGCGATACACTAAACTAGGTGGTCCACATTCTCGGTAACTGGAAGGAATTAGAGCTACCCCAAGGCCAGAAGCAGCCATCAGCAGCAAGGTGGTCAGATCGAATGCGCCCCGAACCAGATTGACGGGAATCCTCCGCTTCTTGAGATACGGCAAGATGACGGTATAAAGATTGTCCGAGTCGTCTGGCAGCGCAACGACCGGTTGATGACGCAAATCCCGGAGCTGGAGTCTCTCTTTTCCAGCCAGCGCCAGGTGGGCTGCAAAGGCGGCGATCATCGAACAGCTACCCAGTTTAATCAGTTCCAAGTCCGGAACGTTCAGTGGCAGCGGCAGGATGCCGGCGTCCAAATCGCCGGAACGAAGCGCCACGATTTGGTCCGCCATCGATCGGGTCACTATCGAACAGCGTACGTTCGGGTACTGCTGTTGGAAGTTCTGCAGGAGCGGCGGCAGTATCGTGAAGGTCGTCCCATCCTCGCAGCCGATTCGCAGCAAACCCTTCTGGCCGCTCCCATATCGTTTGACCTCGATTCGAGCAGTCTCTAGTTCCTGAAAAATCTTTTCGGATTGCTCCAGGAGCGCCTGGCCGGCCGGTGTGAGCTCCGGAACGACGGCGGCTTGCGTCCTTCTCGCCGTCGCTTCGTTGTTCAGGTGGCACAAACCCGCTGGCATCTTCCATCTCGCCGGGGGGCTCCTTTATCTTGTCGGCGCAATTCTGGTGACGATCGCGTTCAACCTACCGCTGAACGAAGCGCTGGCAGCCATCGACCCGGCGAGCGCCGATGGTGCGAACCTATGGGCTGGATACGTTACTAGCTGGATGGCCTGGAATCACGTGCGAACAGCTGGCGCCCTTGCGGCGACGGCATCACTCACGATTGCGCTTTGCTTGCCACGCGACGGCACTGTGGAGTGATCGCGCTGCAGGCAGAATTTGATGGATGAGTCCGCGGATCAAACCGGTCCGTCGTTCGAGCTGGGTGCTGATGCCGGATGTGATCTTACTCTCTCCAATTCGGCTCTCGCATGTCCCCTCCACGTCGGCCACATTAACAGCACCATGCGCGAAATTCTTCCCGGCATCTTTACGTGGGGTTCGACTTACGCCGACCGGCCGTGGGACTTGAACGGTTACGCAATCACACTCGACGAATGCACGGTGCTCGTAGACCCACCGGCACCCGAAGAGAACGATTGGGCGAGCTTCGACCGGCTTAAGCCAATCACGAAAATCGTCCTCACCAACCGTGACCATGTTCGGGACGCGGAACTGTTTCGGACGCGCTTCGGCGCTCACCTCGTCGCCGGGGCGGATGAGGTAGCGCAACTCTCCCCCGTTGCGATCAACGAAATGGTTCGCGAAGGGGAGCTGATTGCGGACGCTCTACGCGTGATTCATCTCCCCGGCAAATCGGCCGGCGAGATCGGGTTGTATTTTGACCCAGCGCAGCATGCCATCTCACGCAAGATGAACGGCATTATGCTCCTGGGCGATGCCATCATCGGGAACCCGCCGGGCGCGCTGAGCCTCATTCCGGAGCCAAAACTCGACGACTCCTCGAAGCTCAAGCGATCGCTGCGTAAACTGCTCGATTACGACTTTGAAGTGCTGCTGCTTTGCGACGGCCAACTTGTGTTGAGCGGCGGCAAACTGAAAGTCGCCGAGTTCCTGAACGCGCTGGGTGGATAGAGCAGGGCTCAAAGCGCGGCCACCTCCATCAAGATTTTTATGTGGTTGGACAGACGGATAACGAGAAACGAGAGTCGCTGAGTTTCTCAGAAGAAAATCAACCATGCCACTTCCCAAAGACGACAAGCTTATTGCACTCGGCCAGGATCTGCTTCAACAGTTCGACACTATCTTCGGACTGCACCCCGGCTTTCGACCGGCCCATGCCAAAGGTACTATGCTGACGGGTACGTTTAGCCCTTCGCCCGATGCCGCCTCCCTCACCCGAGCGCCTCATATAAACCGGGAGTCTACCCCGGTAACGGTGCGTTTCTCTAACTCGACCGGTATTCCGTTGGTTCCCGATAATGATCCCAACGCGAACCCACGCGGAATGGCAATCCGGTTTCACCTCGCCGAACACGTTCACACGGATATTGTCAGTCATTCGGCTGACGGATTTCCGGTCAGAACCGGCCAGGAGTTCCTGGAGTTCTTGCGTGCAATCGCTTCTAGCGACCCGTCAAAGCCATCGCCATCCCCAATTGAAGCGTTCCTCGGAGCTCATCCCAAGGCGCTTGAATATGTGCAGACACCTAAGCCCGCTCCATCCAGCTTCGCCAGAGAATCATACTTCGGTGTGACAGCGATGCACTTTACCAACAAGGATGGCGTCAGCCGCTATGGACGCTACCGGATTGTCCCAGAAGCCGGCAACGACCATCTGAACGATGCCGCTGTTGCGGCCAAGAGCGCAAACTACCTGTTCGATGAATTGGCAGAAAGAATAGCCAAGGATCCGGTCAAGTTTCGCATTCTCGTTCAGCTGGCAAACGACGGAGATATCGTGGACGACGCGACTATCCGCTGGCCAGAGAATCGGACTTTACTTGAACTCGGTGCGGTGGTTTTAACCGAGCCAGTGTCCGATAACGCCCATGAGCAAAAACAGATCATATTCGACCCTATCCCACGGGTAGATGGAATCGATCCTTCGGATGATCCTCTGCTTGAGCTGCGTGCCGCCATCTATTTGTTAAGCGGTCGCCGCCGCCGGACGGCGGCCGAAAAATAGCGGCAATGATCGCCTGAATCAGTGGCTCGAAGGTTGCAAATACTGCAAAGGTACAGTTGGCTTGAGAGTGTGCTGGCTGTGGGTAGACAGTTGCACCGCTTCCCATGTAAGTATGGTCGTCTTCAGTTTGGGCTCAAGTTTCTGCATCACTCCACTTACGTAGCTATCGTATTGCCTTAACCATTCGCGCTTGTACTCCAGGTTATCGGCTATGGCCGCTTTGTTCCACATTTCGATCGCTTGAGGATCCCGCTTGGCCGTAGTCAGGATCTCACGAAATCGAGCCTTATCCTTTACTGCTTGTTCCGCCAGCGGTTTGGGGGTCGCAGTCGGCGTTCCAATGGGTAAACCTTGAGGAAGCAGATCGGCCGGATTCGGACCCGGCGTGGGTGTGGGCGGTAACTTGTTGGATTCAGGCAGCAGATCTGGGGCAGAAGGCGGCGGGGTCGGAACCGGAACACTGTTCGGATTTGGTATGAGATCGCGGGGCATCTGCGGAATCGGTGTCGCTGAAGGCGCAGCCAATGGAGACGGTGATGGTGAGGCGGAAGGAGATGTGCTCGGTTGCGCGTTCTGCGCTCGCAAGGTGACGCCGATGCAACAGAAAACAACCACTAGAAGAGTCCGCGCCATGATTATCGTCGCCACCATAACGCGGGTTCGCTCGAAGAAAAGGGCAAACGGGCGCGACGTGAAAGGTAATTCGTGATTGGTTAGCAGAGAAATTGCGGATTGCGGAACACGTGCGGCGGAAACAGCAGGAATGTTGGCAGCGTCAAACGATGTGAAGCGCGATAACAAGACGCAAATGACAGATTGAAACACGAAATACCCGATAAGCGTCGCAGATCAATGCTCACTTACGGAATGTCTAATCCGCGTTCTGCGATGCGCATTCTATCCATTCCTTCGTGCCACCAGGATTGACATTTTCCAACTCAGAAGCGGATGATGCCATTCCTATTGCGGAATGCGGAACGCGAATTGCCGAGTGGAAAACCTATGCGCCATTCCCTGCTTGGGTTGATCTGGGCTGGGTCGGTCTTTGGGTCGTCCATCGTTCTCGCTCGCGCAATCACGTCGGCGCCTGAATCAGCCCCGCTCTCAACACCGGCGCCTGCGGATGACGCGGCGTCAGATTTGACCCACGAACCAGCCCACACGCAGTCCGATGCAGTCAAAGCTTTCCGCAAGACCGCTCTATCCGTCGGATTTCCCAGCAATGGATTGACGCTCCGCGGTTGGGTTTATAAACCGGCTGGTGACGGACCTTTCCCAGCGATGGTATGGAATCATGGCGCAGAAAAGAATCCGTCCGCTCGCCCGGAGTTTGGGCTGTTTTGCACTCAACACGGCTATGCACTCTTTATACCGGTCCGACACGGGCACAATCCTTCGCCGGGAGAATACTTCGGCGATACGATCCAGGATTACATCGCGTCTGGTGCCGACCGATTATCCATTCAGAAAAAGGCCGTTGCGCTCGAGGAGGAGTCTAACCAAGACGTCGTCGCTGCGGTGAATTGGTTGAAGAAACAGGCATATATCAACGCCAATGCGATCGCAGTTACCGGCGTGGCATACGGCGGGTTACAGTCACTGCTCGCCGCGGAAAGAGGTCTCGATTTACGCGCTTGCATCGCCTTTAGCCCTGGAGCGATGTCGTGGGGGAATCGCGAAATACGACAACGAACAATCGAGGCGGTCCATGGCACCAAAGTGCCAGTCTTTCTGTTGCAAGCCGAGAACGATTACACTTTGGGACCTAGTGACGTGCTCGGCCCGATCATCCGCGAAAAGGGCGGAGCGAACCAGGCCAAAGTTTATCCCGCATTCGGAACCACCCATGCAGAGGGACAAATCGGTTTCGCCTGCTGGGAGGAAGGAATCAAGATCTGGGGCAGTGATTTTCTCGATTTTCTGAAAGCGGCAGGAATGGCGGAGAATAGCCAATAGCCAATAGCCAATAGCCAATAGCCAATAGCCAATAGCCAATAGCCAATAGCCAATAGCCGATGCGTCGGTGCAGTCAGAACATCGGTAACACTCTAGGTTCAATACATAGGTAACACTTTTTGGGCAGAGAGCGGTAAAGAAGCGCTCATGCCCTGGAAGAAAAGTAAACCTTTTGAGCAGAGAGTAGAGTTTGTGCTAAGAGCGCTGAGAGCGGAGAACTTTCGCGCGCTGTGCCTGGAATATGGGATCAATGCTAAGGGTGCCCGAACCGTCAACTGCTAACCGCTAACGGCCACCGGCAACTCAAAAGCGCATCTCCCGCAGCAGTACGCCAAATAACCTAGTAAATTAGACGCTAAGTTATATGATGTTAATCCCATGCCAGAATCCCTCACACTCTACGAGCGCCTCGGCGGCGTTTATCCGAACGCCACGGTCGTCGATGACTTTATTGACCGTATCATGGTCGACCCGAGGTTGAACGCGAATCCCCGCGTGGATGAAGCGCATCACCGCGTGCCCCCGCCAGGATTCAAATACCTGGTGACGGAAATGGTCTGCTGGGCCACCGGCGGCCCGCAAAAATACACGGGACGGTCCATGTACGAGTCGCACAAGGACATGAAAATCACCGGCCCCGAATGGGACGCGTTCATGGACGATTTTCAGCAGACGCTGGACAAGTTCAGTGTCCCCGCGCAGGAGCAGGCGGAGCTAAAGGCAATCGTCGACAGCACGCGCGCCGACATCGTCGTGAAGGCCGAAGCGGTCGCAACTTCGTAGCGCCTCAACCTTTACCGGCAGCACGTAAGTCTTGCGGTACTCTCGTGCCAATAGCCATCGGCCGGTTAGAGAGCGGAAAAAACCTACTGCCTTCATAGTTTGTGCAGCGAGTTTCGGAGGTGTTCGCACTCGATCAAAGCTTCACTGTAACTGCCTTTAACTCGGTGAACGCTTCAACCCCTTCCTGTCCAAGTTCACGGCCCCAGCCGGATTCCTTAAAACCTCCAAACGGAAGGTTGGGATCGAAGACATTAAAACAGTTCACCCAAACGGCGCCCGCGTTCAATGCCTGCGCCAAACGCAGCGCTTTGGAAACATTCCGCGTCCAGATGCTTGCGGCCAAACCGTAGCGAGTTTGATTGGCGACCGGTGGGATTTCTTCGGCACTCTCAAATGGCATTGCACAGAGAACCGGCCCAAAGATTTCTTCCCGCTGAACACTCATTGCGGGGGTAGTGTTCAACAGAACGGTTGGTTCGTAAAAGTAACCCCGGTCACCAACGTGCTTGCCTCCTACTAGGATCTTTGCCCCTGGCGTGGACGATTTTCTTTCCGACTTCGCCGGACCCTGTAAAAGCAACTTTATCAACGTTGTGACTTTGCGCCAATGCAGCTCTGGCCGTGTCGCCAAAACCCGTAACGATGTTGACAACTCCTGGAGCTAAACCGGCCTCTTCGCAAAGTTCTGCCAATCGTAGCGCGGTGAGCGGTGTCTGTTCCGCCGGTTTCAGGAGCCGCGCGCCATGGCGATTGGCTTTCCTGTATCGTAGGCTTCCAGATGCGCTAACTCCTCCACGTTTTCTGCGATGAGATCCGCGAGCGTCGGGCGGATGCAGCAACAGAAGGATTGGGAAACGTTTAAGCGGGGGTTTGGCGATTGAAAGATCAATCCCCGATACCTTTAGCTTTCTTTGGTCCGCATATCCATAGGTCCCGAGTCTTTGGCCCAAAGGTCCAGAGGACGAAAGGTTCGTTGGCCGTGAGCTGCTACGTTGCACACCTATTCATCGCGGGGTCGCCAGTGACAGCCGTGTGGGCCGAGGCAGATGGAACGCCTGATCGATAGGTTTGTTGAAGTTAGTATTTCCGAAGTCTCTGCGAAACAGGTCTGCACAACAGTTGACTAACGCTAAGCCACCATTGCAGACAGTCTACTGCCACCAATCATCGGGCAGTAGCAGTAAAAAGCGACAACATAGGTCCCGTAATTCTGCAACGATCTCCTAAACCGCAATATTTGATATGATCAACCACTCAAAGCATCGACAGCGATACCTTCAAGAACTTTTGCAACACTTCGACACGACCGATGCATTCAATCACGGCGCGGCTTTTGGTGCCCCGTCCACAGGTAATGCTTTCTTCACCGGTACGTCATGCTTATTAGCAGGATACCATTTCCATTTACCATCGACCTGATGCCAAATGCGCCTACCGTTATCGTCGTCAAAAGGAGCGTTGCTTTTATG
>Ga0137358_10001552_pt1 | contig 12527 bp, 10 predicted proteins | sample Mad1_20_16metaG_FD_105551 | JGI IMG/M metagenome (GOLD analysis project Ga0137358, IMG submission 105551) | Vadose zone soil microbial communities from Angelo Coast Range Reserve, California, USA - Mad1_20_16 metaG | ecosystem: Environmental > Terrestrial > Soil > Vadose zone | place: USA... | reverse complement strand
CAAACAATATCGCGACGGCCAGCCGCTGTTCTCGCGGATGGGGGTCGAGAGCCAGCTGGATGCGATGTTCTCGCCGACCGTGCAATTGCGGTCCGGCGGCTACATCGTGATCAACCAGACCGAGGCGCTGGTCTCGATCGACGTCAATTCCGGCCGCTCCACCCGCGAACATCATATCGAGGACACCGCGCTCAAGACCAACCTTGAGGCTTCCGAGGAAGTCGCCAGACAGCTACGCCTGCGCGATCTCGCCGGCCTGATCGTCATCGACTTCATCGACATGGACGAGAAGCGCAACAACCGCTCGGTTGAACGCAAGCTCAGCGATTGTCTGAGGCAGGACCGCGCGCGAATCCAGGTCGGGCGCATCTCGCATTTCGGCCTGCTCGAAATGTCGCGCCAGCGCATTCGCGCCAGCGTGCTGGAGAGTTCGACGGAACCCTGCTCGCAATGCGGCGGAAGCGGCCATGTGCGTTCGGTGTCTTCGGTGGCATTGCTGTTGCTGCGCGGTCTCGAGGAAATCCTGATGAAGGGCGCGACCCACAATCTCGTGGTGCGCACCCGGACCGATGTCGCGCTCTACGTCCTCAATCACAAGCGCGGCCATCTGCGCGATCTCGAAAACAGCTTCAAGGTGACGCTTGCGGTGATCGCCGATCCGACCGTAAGCGGCCAGCAGTCGTTCATCATCGATCGCGGCGAACAGGTGCATACGCTGGAGGCCGCCAAGGCGCTGCTGGCGGCGCAGGTTGCCGCTTTCCCGGCCTATGTCGAGGAAGCCTCCGAGGACGAAGGGCCGTTCGACATCGAAACCGAGTCGGAAGTGGAAACCGAAGAGACCGAAGGGCTGGCCGGCGATATGCCGGTCATCGAAGCGAGCGACGGCGAAACCGATGCCGATGGCCACAAGCGCAAGCGGCGGCGGCGGCGGCGCGGCCGTCCCGGCGAGGCGCGTGACGGCGGGCCCGCGCGCGACGAGAGCGAAATTCCTCTCGTGGTGTCCGAGACCGCAGGGATTGCCGGCACGGCCGGCGACGAGAGCGAATCCGACGAGGACGAAGGCGAGGAGCAGCCCGGCGTGGTTCGCGCCGATCAGGGGCCAGGCGGCGAGCGAAGGCCGCGCCGTCGCGGACGTCGTGGCGGTCGCCGCCGGCGCGGCGGGCCGGAAGATGGTCTGGCCGGATCGATTGCGGACGAACTCGGGCCGACCCCGGTCTCGGAAGCGACCGATGCGGTCGCCGATTTCGACGGATATTCTGCGCAGGAGCCCTCGCTTGCGGCGGCCCATCCCGAATCCGCACCACCCTCGCCCGAGCCGCAGCATATGGATCGCGGCCAGGAGGCGGCTCGCTCGCCTTCCGAGGTGGAAACCGCTCAAGAGGCCGAAAGAACCGCGCGGCGGCGCTCAACCGTGCGCGAGAAGGTGAGTTTCCTGGCCGGTGCTCAGCCCGAGGCGCCGACCGCACCTGTCGATCACAGCCAAGCCGAACCGGCTGCCCAGACCCAGCCGGCTTCTGAACCGGCTTCCGCGCCAGCGGAAAACGGCCAGCCGCGCCGCGCCGGTTGGTGGTCGCGACGTTTCGGTAACGGCGAATAGACCAAACGAAAAACCGCCCGGCCAATCCGGGCGGTTTTGTTTTGAAACAGCATCAACGCAGAACCTTATAAGCCCGCTCGTCGTAGAGGGCTCCGCTCATCGGGTGCAGACCCTCGCGGAACGTTTTGGCGACCGCCGTCGAAATCCACGCATTCTTGGCCGCCATCGCGTCCCAGGTTTCGACAACCGTCATATGATTTTGCCGGCTGGTCTGGGTCCAGGCATCGAAGCGGCGGTTGCCCGTGGTGCCCCGGCCCTGCTCCACGAAGGCTTTCACGCTGCCGGTGCCGGGCACGAGCGCGGGCGGAACCACATCGACATGGGTGACGAACACGACAGCATCGGCCGATAGCGGCGTGGACGGGCCGACCGAGAGCGTGTGGTGAATGCGCTCGTCATAGGCCGCGCTTTGCAACGGGGCCAGCGCGTTCCGAAATTTGACGACGGCGTCGCTCGAGGCATAAGCCTGCTTTGCCGCCGGCGATTGCCATTGCTCGACGAGCGCGAAGTGATGGGAGTAGTCGATGCGCTGGAGTGCTTCTATCGCCACGACGCCGGACGCCTTTCTCGCATCGATGGCGTAATCGAGAATGAGCTGCCGGGCGGCAGGCATGGAGCTTGGCGCGACTTCAATATACGTAATGACGTATGCGTTCTGCACGGGTGCGTTCGTGTCCTGCGCGAGCACGGCGCGGCTTTGTACGAATAGACTGGCCATAATGATAGCGGTCGCGACGAAATATCGCTGCATGGGGTTTCCTCTGTGTGCGCCAATCGGCTTATTTTTTGTTTGAGCCACCAAGCGGTCAGCGCATCGTTGTCGCCGGCCGCATCCGGTGGTCCAGAGGAGATGCTAGTTCATGAAGGATTGCGCTGGCAACCGGCGAAGCCCCGCAAAGGCTGGGCAACTCCGCTGCGATAGGCCGCCATCCCCAATCCGCCCAAAAACGCACCGAATTGCGCCGTGACTGCCGCTTTAGGGCGGGAATGAAGAAAGCCCGCCTTGAAAATTTTTGTCGGCTGCGCCCTGACCGCACGCGGCCACGAGACCGCTCCGCCAAGAAGCAGTGTTACCCCGTCGTGACAGCCGTCTCCACGTCCGACGGATCGATCGTTTTGTTGAGATTGGCATGCAATCTCTCGTGATCGAGTTCGCCTTCCCACCACGACACAAACACCGTGGCGATGCCATTGCCGGTGATGTTGGTGAGCGCACGAACCTCGCTCATGAACTTGTCGATCGAAAATACGATCGCCATGCCCGGCACCAATGCCGGATTGACCACCGAAAGTGTTGCGGCGAGCGTGATGAAGCCCGCGCCGGCAATCCCGCTTGCGCCCTTCGAGGTCAACATTGCCACAACCAGGATGGACAGCTGCTGGCCGAACGACAGATCGACACCGAGCGCCTGCGCGATGAACAGCGTCGCAAGCGTCATGTAAATATTCGTGCCGTCCAAATTGAACGAATAGCCGGTGGGCACCACGAGCCCAACCACCGATTTCGAACAACCGAGCCGCTCGAGCTTCGCCATCAATTGAGGAAGCGCGCTCTCGGATGAACTGGTGCCAAGCACAATCAACAGCTCATCCCTGATATAGGCGATGAACTTGAAGATGCTGAAACCTACGAACCGTGCGATCAGGCCGAGCACGCCGAACACGAACAGCGCCGCGGTCATATAGAACACCGCGATCAGCCCGATCAGATTGCCAAGCGCGGCGGGCCCGAACTTCCCGATGGTGTAGGCCATCGCGCCGAAGGCGCCGATCGGCGCAGCCTTCATGACGATGGCGATCACGCCGAACACCGCATGTGCCGTGTCATCGATGATATCGCGAAGCCGGTGGCCGCGTTCGCCGAGCGCCATCAACGCAAAACCGAACAGGATGGCAAACAGAAGTACCTGCAGGATGTCGCCGCGCGCCAACGCGCCGACCACGCTGTCCGGAATGATGTTGAGGACGAAATCGACCGACTTTTGCGCTTCCGCCTGCTTGACGTAATTTGCGACCGCCCCCGCATCGGGCTTGGCGGCGAGGCCATGACCTGCCTGGATCAGGTTGCCGACAACCAGACCCAGGATCAGCGCGAAGGTCGAGACAATTTCGAAATAGACCAGCGCCTTGACGCCGACGCGGCCGACCTTCCTGGCGTCCTGGATATGCGAAATGCCGGATACCACCGTACAGAAGATGATCGGCGCGATCACCATCTTGATCAGCTTGATGAAGCCGTCGCCGAGCGCCTTGACCCACTCGTTGGTCGCAAAGTTCGGCCACAGCCAACCCACGACGATCCCGAGCAGGATGGCAATCAGCACCTGAACATAAAGTATCTTGTACCAGGGTTTCGCCGGGCCGACCGAAGCTCCCGTCGCAATCGTTGCCGCCATGACACCCACTCCCCGTAATTCGCAAAAATCCTATTTGGCGCTCCGCGCCGACACCCACACAGCCCAAATCAATTTAGGTCGATGGAGTCAATGGCGTTACTGCCAGCCTTTTGTCGCAGCCCGAGAATTGGAATGTTGGCGAATTGTCCTAGGCAAGCCACCGCGCGATACGCGCCACGGCCTCACGCATTTCCTCGGCCGAGCGCGCATAGGAAAAGCGAATGAACCTGTGGCCGTGAACCGGGTCGAAATCGACGCCCGGGGTGGCCGCGACATGGGCCTTTTCCAGCATCTGCTTGGCAAATTCCAGACTGTCGGAGGTGAATTCCGAGACGTCGGCATAGAGATAAAACGCGCCGTCGGCGGGCAAGAATTTGTTGAGACCGGCTTTCGGCAGCCCCTCGATCAGAATACGGCGGTTTTCCTGATAGCCATGTTTGACGTCTTCCATTTCCTCGCGGCCTTCGAAAGCGGCCTCGGCGGCGATCTGCGACAGCGTCGGCACCGAAATGGCGAGATTCTGCTGCAGGCGCTCGACCGGCCGTACCAACGCTTCCGGCACCACCATCCAGCCGACCCGCCAGCCGGTCATGCAGAAATATTTCGAGAACGAGTTGATGACGAGTGCGTGGGGGGAAAGCTCCGCTGCCGTGACGGCGGCAAACGCGTAGTCGAGGCCATGATAGATTTCATCGGAAATAAAACGGATACCCGCGCCTTCGGCCGCCGACATCAGGCCGGCGAGCGCCTCGCGGGACATCATCGTGCCCGTCGGATTGGCCGGGCTTCCGACCAGCACCCCCTTCAGCGGCGTCTTGCGGTGGGCGGCGAGCAGGGCTTCGCCGGTCAGCGCATGTCGGGTTTCGCTCGATGTCTCGATCAGCACCGGCTCGCAGCCGAGCGCGGAGAGGATATGGCGGTAAGGTGGATAGCCGGGCACCGTGACGGCGACGCGATCGCCCGGCTCGAACATCGCAAGAAACGCCAAGATGAACGCACCCGACGAGCCCGTGGTGACGACGATCCGCTCCGCGTCCACGCTAACGCCGTAAGCTTCCCGGTAATGTCTGGCGATCCGTATCCGCAGCGAGGGAATGCCGAGCGCCGAGGTGTAGTCGATGCGTCCGCCATCGAGGGCCGCACGGGCCGCCGATATCGCCACCTTCGGCGCGGAAGCCGCCGGTTGTCCAACTTCCATGTGAATGACGTGGCCACCGGCCGCTTCAATCCGCGCCGCCGCCGCCATCACGTCCATCACCATGAACGGCGGAACCTCGCTTCGCCCAGAGGCTGTCAAGAGCTGACTCACCCGATCTCTTACTGTCGCTTCACGCATCGATATCTGCTACTCCGATGGCCTACCCTAACTGGGCTGACTCTATCTTATTCGTCTAGAGTCTACGCTTGCTATTTGTGTATCAAGCTTTTTCGATTAGTTTATTCGCTTGATCGGTCGGAGCGATATCGTGTCAAAGTCCACATCAGAGCAATTATACTTCACAAGATTAAAGCTTACCAATTGGCGCAATTTCAGATCTGTCGATCTCAAAATGCAGATGCGGGCCTTTTTTATTGGTCCAAATGCTTCAGGAAAGTCCAATCTTCTCGATTCCATTCGGTTTCTTTCCGAGATAGCACAGGCGGGGCGTGGTGGACTTCAAGCTGCAGTTAAGAGCAGAGGCGGATTTTCGGCGTTGCGCTGCCTTGAGGCTCGAAAAAACCCCCACATTGAAGTGGAAGCGACCGTAGGCACCCAAACTGAACCTAATCTTTGGCGCTATTCACTTAGAATCAATGTCGTTAAGCGCGAACACTTTCCAACAGTCGTAACAGAGCAGGTTTGGCATCATGGTGAATTACTGACAGAACATAGTCGTGGAACCGCAGGCGACGAACTAGAGTATTCACAGACTTATTTAGAGCAAGTCGGACAAAATAAGGGCTTCCGCGAGCTGGCGGAATTTTTTAGCTCGTGCCGCTATCTGCATGTCGTACCCCAGATCGTTCGCGATAGGTCTCGCGCCAAGAGCGAGGGCGATGATCCATATGGTGGTGACCTCTTAAGAAGAATGAAGGAGGTCAACAAGAAGACAAGCACCTCCCGCTTAAAGCGCATTTCACAAGCGCTAAAAATTGCAGTCCCCCAGTTCGGCGAAATTGAGCTAAAGGACGACAGCGAAGGCATCCCGCATCTTTACGCCTCGTATGTGCATTGGCGTCCAAACGCTTTTAAGCAGCCTGAAACCGCTTTTTCAGACGGTACATTGCGTTTGATCGGACTTCTTTGGTCAATCGCTGAACGCGGTGGACCGTTACTGTTGGAGGAGCCGGAGCTGTCGCTTAACGACGCAGTTGTTAGCGAACTACCGCGAATGTTCCTAAGGATGCAACGGTTTTCCGCCCGTCAAGTAATATCGTCAACGCATTCATCAGCATTACTTGACGACCCCGGCATCGGCTTAAAGGAGGTCCATCTCATTGAAGTGGATAGCAACGGCAGCCACGCCATCACACTGAACGAACATTCGCTCGTGGCGGCGCAAGTCAATGGCGGAATGACTATCGGTCAGGCGACGATTCCGCTACTTCGCCCTAAGGGAATTGAAACACTTGGGAAGATAGACGTTGCCGGTTGAGATCGACTATTTGGGCGAGGGACGTACTGACGAGATCGTCGCGCGCAGACTTATCGAATCCGTGAACGGGATTCCCGGACTATCCTATCTGCGGCCGCAGTCAGGTACGGGCAAATCTAATCTCGACAGAAGGTTAAACGGCTTGAACAAGGGAGCGGCTCTTGGCAGACGCGTTCTCGTGTTGCGGGACTTAGACAATGCCGCGTGCGCTCCAGAGCTTTTGCAAAGGCTGCTTCCTGATCGTCATCCAAACCTACTACTACGTATCATTATTCCAGAATCGGAGTCTTGGTTTCTCGCTGACCGGGATGCTTATGCTAGTTTCTGCGGCGTCTCGGTCACTAAAATTCCGAAGCAACCGGAAGCCATGGGTGACCCAAAGCGCTTTGTTCTTGATTTAGCGGATGCTGGGTTCGCTTCAAAGCTCAAGCGGTTTTTGGATGATGCCGACAAACGAGGCGTCCCGCGATGGGCGGCTCTTGCCGAGTGGAACGCTCGATTTTGTGAGACCGTATGGAATCCAGTTAGGGTTGAAAATATCGGACAGGCCCCGTCACTTAGCCGCACCTTGATGCGCTTAAGAGAAATGATTGCGGCGTCGTGCCCCTAGAAGCCCGCTAAAGAACCACATCGAAGCAACTTCCCAAACTTTATGGCGATACGGCGGGTAGCTTGGCACCGCGACGGCGATGCGATCGCCCGGCTCGAACAGAGCGAGAAACGCCATTATGAACGCACCTGACGAGCCCGTGGTAACGACGACTGTCGCTTCACGCATCGATATCTGCTATCTGACCCTGCCCCAGACTAGCCGCATTCCACGGCTTGTTAGGGCATATATCCTATCCGGCGCGCCGCCAATCCATAAAGACCGCTCCATGCTGCTACATCTCGCGCACAAAAGAACTTCGAAGCTCACCGCCGCCACGGTCGCCGCCGTGCTCGCTTTTGCGCCGGTGGCCGCGCTCGCCCAGCAGGAAAAGGGCCCGCCGATCATCCGGGACACTGAGGCCGAGCAACTGTTGCGCGACTATTCTCGGCCCATCCTGCGTGTCGCCGGCCTGGAAAAGCAGAATATCCAGGTCACGATCATCAACCAAACCGCTTTCAACGCCTTCGTCGCCGATGGCCATCGCATTTTCGTCAATCACGGTGCGCTGTTGCAGTCGGAGACCCCGAATCAGATCATCGGGGTGCTCGCGCACGAAACCGGCCACTTGGCCGGCGGCCATCTCGCCAAGCTTCGCGAGCAATTGGCGCAGGCGCAGACGCAGCTCATCATCGCCATGCTGCTCGGGGTCGGGGCGATCGCGGCGGGGGCCACAAAAAACAACAGCGGCAATAGCGGGCTGGCCGATGCCGGCGCGGCGGCAATTGCAGCGCCCCAGGAAGTGATCCAACGCAGCCTGCTTTCTTATGTGCGTCAGCAGGAAGAAAACGCCGACCGGGCTGGCGTGAAATTCCTGACGGCGACCCAACAATCCCCGAGGGGCATGTACGAGACCTTCAAACGCTTCGCCAATGACAGCCTGTTCGCCGCGCGCGGGGCGGATCCATACGCGCAGTCGCATCCATTGCCGGCCGCACGCGTTGCCGCGCTGGAGGAACTGGCACGTTCGAGTCCCTATTGGGACAAGAAGGACGATCCGGCGTTGCAGTTGCGCCACGACATGATGCGCGCGAAAATCTCGGCGTTCCTGGAGCGCCCCGACACTGTCTATCGTCGCTTTCCGCCATCCAATGATAGCCTGCCGGCACGCTACGCGCGCGCGATCTCCACCTATCTGCACGGCGATCTACGCTCCGCCATTGTCCAAATCGACGGGCTGATCCAGGTGCAACCGAATAATCCGTATTTCTACGAATTGCGCGGTCAGGCGTTGCTGGAAGGCGGCAGGCCCGCGGAAGGCATCGCGCCCTTGCGCAAGGCCGTGCAGCTTTCGAATAACGCGCCGCTCATCGAGATGTTACTTGGGCAAGCGCTCGTGGCGACTGAGAATAATGCCTATACTGAGGAAGCGATTACGATTCTGCGTGCGGCCGTGGCACGGGAAACGGAAGCGCCGCTCGGCTTTTCTCAACTCGCTATGGCCTACGGCCGAAAGGGAGATTATGCGCAAGCCGACCTGGCATCTGCGCAAGCAGCCTTTCTTCGCGGCGACAACAAGACCGCACGTGATCTCGCTTCGCGCGCGAAGACCCGTTTCGCGATTGGCACGCCCGGATGGGTCAAGGCCGACGACATCGTCTCGGCAAAGCCGTTGCCGGGTCAAAAGAACAATTAGAAAAGATATAGAACCGAGTACATAAAGAGCTTTCGATAGCTTTTCACCGAAAGGATTTGCCAATGCCGTCGTTCCGCTTGATCGCTCCCGCGTTGTTTGCGCTCGCACTCTGCGGCACGCCGTCCGCAGCCTCGGCGCAAAGCTTTTCCGATCAGCAGCGCGGAGACATCGAGACCGTCATTCGCAATTATCTGATCGCCCATCCCGAAGTGCTGGAAGAAGCGATGACCGAGCTCGGCAAGCGGCAGGCCGCCGCCGAGACGCAGAAAAATGAAGCGAGCGTCGTTACCAACGCCGGGAAGATTTTCGATTCTCCGCGCGGCGTCGCCCTCGGCAACAAGGACGGCGACGTCACGCTCGTCGAATTTTTCGATTACAATTGCGGCTACTGCAAGCGTGCCATGGGCGACATGCTCGACCTGATGAAGTCCGATCCCAAATTGAAAGTGGTGTTGAAGGAATTCCCGGTGCTGAGCCAGGGCTCCGTCGAAGCCGCACAGGTGGCGGTCGCTGTGCATATGCAGGATTCAACCGGCAAGAAATATCTCGATTTTCATCAGAAGTTGCTCGGCGGCCGCGGCCAGGCCGATAAGGCACGTGCGATGGCGGCCGCCAAGGACGCCGGCCTCGATATCGCGAGGATCGAGAAGGATATCGCGAGTCCGGAAGTGCGCGCCACGCTTGAGGAAAACTTCAAGCTCGCCGAAGCGATGGGCATGAACGGTACGCCGAGCTACGTGGTCGGCAAGCAAGTCGTGATCGGCGCGGTCGGCCTCGATGGCCTTAGGGAAAAAATCGGCGTCGCGCGCTGCGGCAAGGCGACCTGTTGATTGGCATATCTGGCGATCGAACAATCGCTAAGCATCTAATTTGATCCCTCGAGTAAAAGGCCCGCGCCGGGAAACCGGCGTGGGCCTTTTGCCTATTTTCTTTGCCGATCCAAAACGACGGCAACGCTCGCTATTCATCGCATATTCATCAAACAATTCCTTCGCAGCGCGGAACTCCGCGCATCTGCTTTCGTTGTTCGCGCGGGCATGCAAACGCTTGAGGAGGAATTCCATGACTAGTCGCTTTATGATGTCGGTGGCAGCGGCGGCGCTGATCGCCGGAACCGGCTTCGCTTACGCACAAGGAACCGGTGGCGAAAAAGGTTCGGCCGGTTCCGCAGTTCAACAGAGTGCTCCGTCAAGCCCGACGGGCGGCACTTCGGCGGCGCCGGCAGTTCGTGATGCGACGGAACCGGGCGGCATGAAGTCCACGCAGTCCGACCAGAAATCACCCGGCACGACCAAAAGCAAAAGCGCTCAGGACGATATGAAGGCCGGCCCGAAGAGCGATAAATCGGCCCAAGACAACATGAAAGATAACGCGAAGGGCGACCGCTCGAAGAGCATGAGTTCAGAAAACGAAAAAGGTTCGGCCGCCAAGAACAAGGACATGAAGGCCGAAGGGCGCGACGGCATGAAGGCCGAAGGGCGTGACGGCAAGATGAACGCCGAGTCGAAGGGCGCTACCGAGCGGTCCCAGACCACCACGGGGCAGGCAGGCGCCGGGGTGAGGCTCTCGGGCGAACAACGCACCCGGATCACCGGTGTGATCCGTGACCAGCGCGTTGAGCCGCTCAGCAACGCCAACTTCTCGATCTCGGTCGGCGCCCGGGCTCCGCGCAACATAACTTTCTACCCGTTGCCGGCCGAAGTCGTGACGATCTACCCCGAGTGGCGTGGCTATGAGTTTATCCGCGTCCGCGACCAGATTCTCGTGATCAACCCGCGGACGCTCGAAATCGTCGCCGTCCTCGAAGCTTAAATCCCGACGATGGACGCATCCGGGGCGGGCAGCGATGCCCGCCCCTTTTTACATGGGCGCTCACGGAATCCGGCAAGAGCCGCGCAGAAGTAAAAGGCTGGAGATCGAACCTTTTAGGTTGGTTAACGAGTACTTTCTGCAGGTTCTACGCACCTTTTTACGAACCGGATGAAGTATTTGAAGGACGTCCAAGGCGGTCTAAGGCTTCCCCTTTAGCCTGATGTTACCTATAACCGCGCCACCCACCGCCACATTGCCGGGATTTGGATGGCCAAGAGTCTTGCCCAAACGATTTATGTGCTCAACGGCCCGAACCTCAATCTATTGGGGACCCGCGAGCCGGAGACCTACGGTCATGCCACGCTCGACGATGTCGAAAAGCTTTGCGCGAAAACGTCGGCCCAATTCGGCCTGAAAGCCGATTGCAGACAGTCCAATCGCGAAGGCGAATTGATCGATTTCATCCACGAGGCGCGCAACGTCCAGGCGGTCGGGATCGTCATCAATGCCGGCGGCTATTCGCATACCTCGATCGCTTTGCATGACGCTTTGGTGGCGGTGAAAATTCCGACCGTTGAAGTGCACGTCAGCAACGTTCACGCCCGCGAAAACTTCCGTCACCACTCCTTCATCGCCAGAGCCGCTTTCGCGACGCTGTCCGGTTTCGGCATCGACGGCTACCGGCTCGCGATCTACGGCCTTGCCGCCAGGATTGGCGTCAAGGCAAAAGCCTGACGCACTCCCCGTCATCAAGCAGAAAGCCCCCCAAGCAGAAAGCCCTGGATCAAGATCATGGCGCGCCAGCCTGACGACAAAACAGCCGCAAAATTCAAAAGCGACGATAGTGCACTCATTCGTGAACTCGCACTTCTGCTTGACGAGACCAGCCTCACCGAGATCGAGATCGAACGCGCCGGCCTGCGGGTGCGGGTCGCGCGCAACATCAGCATCGCGGCATCGCTGCCCGCGAGTCCTCAACCGGCGATATCGGCGTCCGCGGTTGCCGCGCCGGTCGCGGTCGCCGATGTCGCCAAGCACCCGGGCGCGGTGCCCTCTCCCATGGTCGGCACCGCCTATTGGGCTTCCGAGCCCGGCGCCAAGCCGTTCGTCGAAGTCGGCAGTCGGGTGTCGGTCGGGCAGACGCTATTGATCATCGAAGCGATGAAGACGATGAACCAGATTCCATCGCCGCGCGCGGGCACCGTGACGCAAATTCTTGTCGAGGACGGCCAGCCGGTCGAATTCGGCGAGCCGCTGGTAATCATTGAGTAGGGGCGAATAGCGAATGGCGAGTAGCGAATAGTTTTTCTCTACCACCACCGTTCGCCACTCACTATTCGCTGTTCGCGCGTTAGGACACCATGTTCGACAAGATCCTGATAGCCAATCGCGGCGAGATCGCATTGCGTGTTTTGCGCGCGTGCAAGGAGCTTGGCATCGCGACGGTGGCGGTGCATTCCACCGCCGATGCCGACGCCATGCATGTTCGGCTCGCCGACGAAAGCGTGTGCATCGGCCCGCCGCCGTCGAAGGACAGCTACCTCAACGTTCCCGCGCTGCTCGCGGCGTGTGAGATAACGGGCGCCGACGCGGTGCATCCGGGCTACGGCTTTCTGTCGGAAAATGCCCGCTTTGCCGAAATCCTCGCCGATCACAATTTGCATTTCATCGGGCCGAAAGCCGAACACATCCGCCTGATGGGCGACAAGATCGAGGCCAAGAAGACCGCCAAGAAGCTCGGCATTCCCGTGGTGCCCGGCTCCGACGGCGCGGTCGGTCCCGCCGACGACGCGATGGGGAT
>Ga0137358_10001551_pt1 | contig 12527 bp, 14 predicted proteins | sample Mad1_20_16metaG_FD_105551 | JGI IMG/M metagenome (GOLD analysis project Ga0137358, IMG submission 105551) | Vadose zone soil microbial communities from Angelo Coast Range Reserve, California, USA - Mad1_20_16 metaG | ecosystem: Environmental > Terrestrial > Soil > Vadose zone | place: USA... | reverse complement strand
CTCCTTCATCGGCGAATCGGTCGCCAGCGGAGCATATCTTTCTAAATAGTGTTTTGCATTCTCTCAGCTACACATGTTCTGTCCTGATTGACCATTATGGAACGATCAGAGGAGGAAGTCTCATGGCTCCTCCATGGCATCGGGATACATTTCATCATTTATGAGCATTATGTGTGGAAGAATGGGACTGTCGTGAAACGGGAATGTCGGATAACCCGCCTGGTGGAGGTACGGTGAGGAAAGCTTGAAACTGTGCAGTATTCCTATGTGGCTACAGGAGGACTATCATGGGCAATGAGTATAGAGGATTGAGGGGATACCGCGGGTTCAGGAAGGATCTCTTCGGAATGAGACGGGGACAAGGGGGCTGGCGACGAGGAGATCTGTTCAGTGTTGCTTTGAAGTATAAGGTCATCACCTTTGACAGAGGCGTATGATTTTGAGTCTCGGGACAGAAATAAGTGATGGTGAGCCAGAGTGGTGCAAATAGGATAGGAAGACTCGTCCCGCAGGATGGGGTCCAGCGATTGCGTCGAGGACGAAAATGCCGTCGGTTGTGAATCTGTCCCGTCGTGCAAGGAGATGTAGACTGTCCGAATGACCCTGAGTATCGTCCGCGCGTATCGTCGCTCGACCTCCGAAAGCTTCTGGTCGTCATACACCATGAACGCGATTCGATTCCACAGCGCACAGAACCGATCTTGAAGTTCGGGCAGGGTCCCAGCTGTGTTGAAATTACGCGCGACACGAAGAGTGTGGCGGATCAGCCCATCCAAATTGAGGGTGTAGTCTACGTCATTGTGGGGAGGTGCCAGGCGTTCGACGATATGGATCAGGTTGGCGAAGAGTACGCTGTCGCCGTGGGCGAGGTAGGTCTGAAGAGTGTCCTCAGAGATGTCCAGTTGGCGCATGACAATGTGGAACCAGTGTTGGTCACGCTCTTGTACGCTAGTGGCGATAGCGGCGGCCATGCATTGCGCAGAAATGGCAACATCTGGGTCATCATCATGGCTATGTGCTTCCGCAAGCAGCCAAAAGTCAAGAGACCCAAATATATGCGCCGTAGGATTGTGATCCGAGTCCCAAGAATGGAGAGCCTGGTAGAACGTGACCGGAAGGAGTGGGGTTAACAAGTCCAAGGCCTTCATGTAGACATTCTTCCGTCGCTCTTGGATGGCCTCAGAAACTAGTCCGGATGAGAAAGTGCGGTCGATAAAGAGGAAAACCGTGTATGCCATGGCCGGGACGTGATTGATTAACTCCGTCAGAATGTTCCCTGGGTCCATCACTTCATGTGAGCTAAGAAAGCCAGGGATGCCCGCCAGAAACTCCTCCAGCTCGTTATCCTCCTCCAACGAATTGAATGTCCAGGACAAGCCTCGAACGTCGATATCTGAAGAAAGCTTGAGAGCAATCTCCTCCGTGTCCCTCGTAAATCCGCGAAAAAACCTCTTGCTCTGCCGATGTTCTATGACGGAGATTTTATACCAACTGTCCAGGCTGAAAAGCTTGTGTCCGTGCAACTCTGAAGCGACAGTTTTGAGAGTGCGGAGTACCACCCACGAAACTCCCGTGACGCAGAACCAAGCGACCTTGGTGAGCGGGGTGTAATACGGGCTATCATGGCAAAAGATAGGCAACACAGTGACGCACAGGTATAGGCTGACGCAAAGACCCATACACCAAAGTCCGGCCGAAAAGACCGTGTGATGAACGGTGGACAAGAACACGATGAGGCCCGCGAAGAAAAGGAATACAGAGACATGAAGCAAGGCGGGCAACGCCTCGACAGCCCAAGGCATATGCAGCTTCTCTATGCCCTCGGCGAAGAACGCGCGGATCCGGGCGCGCTTGTGTGGGCTGTAGCGGGGTTGGGTCACACGGACGTATCGGCGAGCCCATTGTTGCAATGACGTGGCTAGCAGGGCGCAGGTGAGACTGATCACGAGGCTGGAGAACCAGAGCGAACTGTACCAGATGGCGGATCTGGGTGGCTTGAACGTGGATGGATTGGGTGGGGCTGGGGGAAGTAAAATTGTTTGCGATGCGTCGGAAACGGTGGCGGTCAAGATTTCCGTGATAGTCGCGAGATAGAACGTGTGGATGTCCTGGACACTCGGCTGTAGACTTTGATAGGTCCCGACAAGAAAAGCCGCGACGGTGGCCGAGAACAAACCAGTCTATGACAAGAAATTCAGTGAGTGACCCTGTGGTATATATTACAAGTTCCGCAGCAACTCACGAAGACAAGTATCCCATCGGCGTCTCCTTTCCATCTCTCCGCCGTTTCTTTGTCCTCTTCCTCAGCCCTATTGAGATACATGGAAAACAGAGCGCCCGATCCGTCCGTGTAATTGGACTCTGCCTGGGGATCTCCGCTAGAAGCAGGCAAAGGTGGGCTCTCAACGTCGTAAAAAAAGTCCTGGGCGACTTTTGGAAGACTTTGAGCCGCGAATGCGGAGATTGAGCAACAGCATCGTAACTTACCTTCATCACTGATACTCTCTACGTAGGGTACACCCTCCAGCGAACCCATTCTGGATCCTGCTCAGGGACTTGAGGTACCTGGATTGCGACAACCGCAGCTGTGCAAAAAAGACGCCATGGTGCTGCATCGGGACGATGTGCCGTCGGCTGGCGATAAGTTCAATTGAATTGCTAGACCGTCTCCTGCCTATCTTGGACACTCCCTTTACCGTGGAGACCACTACATGAACGCTCACGCCTCATTTGCTGTTCATTAAAATCGTCAGTAGAATGTGATCTTCAAACTATGAGTCACTTACATCCACTGGCATCAGAATGATCGATGGTCAATAGCGTTATCATTCGTGCCCTGGTCGAGTTCGAAAGCAACGCGTTTACCGATACTATCCTAAACACGATTCTGTGCGTCGACAAAGCCATCAATACAGTAAGTGTGACATTGGGTGTACATCTATCATGTGAAACATCATTTCCGTGAGTCTCGTTTCCCATTTGCTGTCCTCCGCGGTTTATCCTTCCATAATACCTCTTGAGCGGCCGCAATTTCGCTCCCAAGTGCGTCCATCGCCAAACTCACCTCCTCGATAAAAGTCCGCGTATGCACGAGCAGTGCCTCAGCCCCAACATCACCGTCCAGGGACTCCCCTCCCAATAGCGGTGTAACCGGAGATGCCGGTGTAGCCGGCGCGTCGCGTAGTTGTGCTTCATCCTTGTCCAATGGGAAGGGTACATCCGGGCGTTCGCGTAACCAATGCTCCCGTAAACGGACTAGGAGAACCTCGGCAGCGTCGCGGAAACCCCAGTGCGCACCTACGAGTCCCTCGAACCAGCGCTCCGTCGCACCGTACACATGCGCGACGACCCACTCCCAAGCGTGCGCTTGAAGAACGAAGTCACCGTGGAAAATAGAGTGGAAGATAAATTGGCGCACGTTGCGCTGACCTTCCCACGTGATGCGCTCGAAAGGGTGGAGATGTGGGTACAACCATGATGGCATGCGCGCGCACGACCAGAGCGGTGCTCGCGCAGCATATTCCCAACCTGTGAGCGCGAGCGTCGCATCACTATGCACATCTCCGGGGCGCGCCCAGCGCACGACAAAGCGCGTCATTTGCATATCCCAATGACGCACTCCAAACTCCTTGCTCTGCAATACCGAATATGCCGTGAAGCGCGCTTCGGGGGATAGCGAGCCGGGGATGTAGAACCCTCCAGAGTGGTACGGTATTAGGTAGCCAAGGCGCTTCCATGTGTCGCGCACAGCCATAACATCTGCATTGCTCAGCGGTGCAGAACTGGACCATCCCGCATCATGCGCTCCTGGAATCTCGGAAGAACCACCAAAAACACGCTCTGGGCGTTCAGCGAGGGAGTGGAGATAGTCGTGAGTTGAAGTGAGGCCTTCCTGCGGTTCCATGTGAAATAATGGCCCTTCGTCAAATGGCGGGCCTAAAAGTACGGGCCGACGGTAATGTGCTGACGCCGCAGGCGTCCGTGGGGGAGAGTCCGGGACGTCAGTTTCAGAGCAAAGCAGGGGGCTGCGACAATTGAAGAGCTTGACGAGTAGCTCCCCGAGCCTTGCACATACGGTCATGATTTGTCGTGGCTCGAGGTCCATCCAGATATCATCCAAGCATTCACCAGGGAGCTGAAACATAAGGGGTGTTCAAAGATTCAGGCTACGATGTAGGAAAGAGGGGGGGGGGGTAAGGATGTTCATACCAGCTCAAGCAAGACTACCTCCGCATTGATCGGGTTCGGGACGTTATCGTAATATCCATATATCTTGGGTGCGACAATCTGGGCCTGATCGCGGGCGATTTGGGTCATGCCGACCTGCGTGCAGATAGCGCGCCAGTCACCGACAGGGTATGGTAGATGCGAGGTGTGTGGTGCCTTACCAACGCCTTGGTGGTATACGTTGGCCGACCACGCGGGAAGTGTGCAAGCATAGAATGAGGTCCAAGGGGGACGCTCCTCGGGTCAAAAGTAATCAAGATCATCTACAGGACAGATCGATCAATCTAAATCGCGGGGGAGGGGGAGGGAAGAAGGTCATACTTGTTCTCCCACATGGCAAGCATCCTCACATCCAGTTACCAACGGGTATGGTGGTTTCTTGTCACAGGCTTTACCCTTTCCCTTTTTCTTTCCGGTTGTTGACGGTACCCCTATGGTGCAATTACGGCTGAGGCGACAGGCATGTTCACCGGCGGCTGCGGCGGCTGCGAATTTCTTGAGGGCTGGGATGTCGACGTGGGGAAAGGCAATTGACATTGTAATGGTTTGGATACGTTGGCAGGAACACCAAGAGCCTTCTTATGTTTGTTACAAGGCCCGACAGTTGCGCTGCGTTCAAAAGACCTGGGTGGGTAAGTCGTATAGGATCATGTATGGTGTGACAATAAAGACGAGATACCCAGCGAGAAAAAGCTGATGAATTGTGTGTCGGCAATGGGAGAACAAGAGGCTGACATATAGCGCCTTGGCCAGGGTGCTTGTAACAAGGACTGCAACAAGCACAACAAGGGTGTTAATAGAAGGCAGAATGCGAGGTGTATAAGAATTTACTAAAGTCTGGGGATGAAGGTGATCCCAGCCCCTCAGAAGCCTCAAAGCGCTCAGTATGTTACTGTCTACGGTAGAGCGTCACTAAGACGTAAATAAGGCAATAATCACAACCATTCAGATTGGGGACAGTGAACACTTCGTATACAGCAAACTATAAAAGAAAAAGATCTGACCTTAAAGTAGCACCGGGGAAACAAACGAATATAAAATGCTCACCGAGTGCGATGATTTTTTTGCTCCTTTTTTGCGATAAGTGGAGAGGAAGTGGGCCACGCTGACCACCAACTTGGCTCAGGATTAGGTAAGTGAAACTAGCTTGGGCCTGTGGCCGAATAACCCGCCAGTACAATACCGTGAACATAACAAAAGCCATCAAGGACTTTATGCGCGAAGGGTCAGAGCGAGGGCCACGTATCTGAGTCGTAGAACAATACATATTGCTACGCAGTCGAATGCAACAGGTGAGCGTATTGCAGTGTCATCTAGGATCTGGGATCTCGATGCTGTAATCGTGACCGTCGGCACCGGCCGGTCTGCCTTGCCCCGTCGGCTCGACTAGGCAGCCTCAGGCAGGTCCTTTCAAATCAGCAACATGAACAGGATATTCGGCACATCGTCGTCGAGCAAGAAGCCAAAGCCAACGCTGCAGGACGTTATCGATCAGGTGGGTGTGGTCTCATTAGAGAAGCACCCCCCACATTAGTATTTACTAGTGCACACACTAGACGGATGCCCGCTCAGCCACTATCGAAGTCAAGATAAAGAAGCTCGATGGAGAGCTTGTGCGTTACAAAGAGCAGATGAGTAAGCTGCGTAATGGACCGGGGAAAGTGCGGTTCTCCACCTCGTCCTCTAGGGATGCTTACTGAGGCTGGATGATAGGAAGCGATCCAGCAGCGTGCCCTACGTACGCTCAAGCAGAAACGCATGTACGAGGCGCAGCTAGCACAACTCACCCAACAGACTTTTAACATTGAGAGCACTGCACTCGCCACGGAGAACCTGCGGAATACCATGGTGACCCTGGATGCCATGTCGCAGGCAAACAAAGAACTGCGCAAGCAATACGGCAAGATCGATATTGGCAAGATCGAGGTGCGCCAGTTGGGGGACAGACATGTTGTCTTTCCACGAGAGACACCGAGGCTAATCGTTGCTTTCTGGCCGGTCCTGTAGAATATGCAATACGATATGGAGGAGTTGTTGGAGCAGGCAAACGAAGTTCAAGAGTCGCTGAGCCGATCCTATGCCGTCCCGGAAGAAATTGATGAGGCCGATCTTGAAGCAGGTGCGCATTTCCTCGTAGCGAGGGTATTTGATTTCAGCTCAAGGGTTGAACGCAGAGTTGGATGCGCTTGGGATGGAGGAGGAAGAGGAAGGAGGGTCGTACCTTGCCGATCTCAACAAGGCACCAGATTTTATCGACGAAGCTCCAATCGAAGCCCCCGAGGTTCGCCACTTGTGGTTTGCTTTGACTAATTATCAAGTGCTCACTCCGTCGACCGTTTGTAGTTAACTCAGACAACCCCAGCAGAGGCCCTCAAGACTACCGTGTAGTAGGAAGAATCCGCTTTGCTATCATATCATTTGTATTAGTATTCCCAACAAACACATTAGCCCGATGAACAATGTTTCCAATGTGTACTCTAGATCGCTTCCTTGCACATATTTCGTACTTGGGGAATTATCAATGCTTATTGTGACGGGAGAACGAGGCGCAGAATGAGGCGCAAACAGCTACGGTGGGCCATTGTCAGCCCCTTGACCTGTTGTCGGGGTTTTTTTCTTCCTTTTGCGCCTCCGTTTTTTGGGTGAAGATTGTTCGGTTTTTTCGGGAGATATTGGTGGAGCACCGGTGAGATTGTGGATTGGAGGAGAAGCTGTCGGAACGGCTGAGGGGATCGAGGTTGAGGGTGGTTGTTGGGTGGTTCGAAGGGTTGAAACAAGACTGGGAAATGCTCTCATACACGGTATGGGTGGCGGAGCGCCACTATTAATGCCAGGGGATACAACTATAATAATTGAAATTGTGGCGATCAGCACTAAAACAGCCACTCAAAAGGTGCTAAATAAGAATACACGCCTGGACACGATGAGCCTGGAGTGCCACTCCGACTCGCCTGTTGGTCTTCCACGATGCCGTCCCACTCCTCAAGGAGAGATGATTGGGTGGAAGATTCCCCGTGTTGCGTAATATCGGCGTCGAGGGGTGCAGACCGGGCCTCGCCAACAGGTCCTCCGGGTGCAACACACCCTTGCGCACCTTGACCTAGCCTGTGCCTTTTCTTTTTCTTCTTCTTTTTCGGACCTGATCTTGTCATCGCATCGTTCATCGCCATCGATCCCGATTTCGGAGCTTCTTTCATTTCAACATCGTCCGAGTCCTCAGCCCGCACTGTCTCGGTCGTGCCCATCAACTCCACCACTTTCTTTTTCTTCTTCTTGACCCCGGATTCGAAGGGGTCAACCCTCTGACGCTTTCGAACTGCTATGCCGGCAGTCCGGGACTCTTCCGCGCTGTCTCCTTCGTCTTGTTCATCCTTATTGACCATTGGGGCCTGCGTCCTGTTTTCCATTTCCCGGGCGCGCTTTTTGCTGCCTTCGAGTTTTTGGATGAGACGCACCTGCGCAGATGCAGGTGTTTCAGGGAGGGGTGCTCCCACGCCCAACCTAATGCCCAGAAAAAGCGGGGTAAAAAGAGAGAAGAGAACAGCTTGAATAGACGTCTCATGAGGTTTAAACCAGGGGATGTATGAACGCACCGTGGCGGTCGACGTAGAATTGCCTGCAGTTCCGCTTCTGCTTCCGCTGCGCGCGAGGATGACTGGTTCATGTCACCCGATGTCGATAGCCAGGACGCGATGAGGTTCTGTGCGTAAGCCATAGAGAGATCGATTTGTGCTTGAAGCGTCTCCGTGTCAATGTCGTTGTTGGGTTCCTCCATGTCTGCGCGTGGATCATAACTTGTCCTGATGGCTCAACGTATAGCTCAACGTATTGCCAGGGTTTCCTGAGGGAGAAGTCGTCGGCCCGGATTAACCGGCCCGGGAAGCTAAACTTAAGTTAGTCATCATATTTGCCCTCGGCCCGGCCATATGAATCCCCAAATTTTCGGTCAGTGAATTGATCAGTTGCCATGTCGGCGCATTCAGTCCAAACATCAATGTCAATATCCCGTACACCGACCACCAGGTTTTGTCTCGCTCTTGCAATCCTATGCTACTGGCTCTAGTTAATGTACTTGGAATCAGTGGCGTCACGACGAGTCTATCAGTTGTTGGAAAACTGGGCTGCTACCAGCACAACCAGGTTGTATTAGGTCTGGCGCCACCAGGAGCAATGCATCAGCAAGTTTATGACGGCCTTCGTTTTAAAGTAGCGTTTCAATCTCGCTTACCGTCGCTTGCAGTGATGCTCTGCTGCACATCCGCGGTCTATCGGACACCCAGCAACCTTGCCACTTCTCGGGTATATGTTGCCTTTGTAATGCAGTGAATGCCTATATTTACACACATCTGAGTGTCGCCTGTGCGACTGTTTCTATTCCCCAAGATAGCTCACAGCGCGCAGTCGAGAAAGTTCTTTCCTTCGCCTTCGCCATTCTTGATATTGGCCGTCCACTGGCAGCTATCCGCTTATTATCTTCACCTGTCCTTATCTTCACCGGTCGCCGCAGTCAGTTGAGCTCGTGTTCTCAGCACAGGACATAGAAACGCGTACCACCCTTTTTTTCTATATTCCCTCCGGATCATGGGCAGCCAATCACTTTCCGCAAAACACTACGGCGCTGCGGGGTTTCTCTTCGATCGAGAATCACCATTCTCACCTTTGTATTTCAAGGACTCCTTAGCTTCAAATTCTCAGACCCATCTGCTGTCTCCAGCAAGTTTTTCCCCCTCGACATCACCTTTACGTAGCGAGCACCGGTATTGTCTCATGAATGGCAAGGGCAAGGGCGATGATCGTCCTTGGCTTACGCTATTCGTGAATAGCCGCTCGCCAAAACCAAATTTTCTTCCTTTCTTCGTCGGAAAGGATGCCATATCTGGGACAGTAGAGCTCGACCTTGAGAAGCCAGAAACCATACGGGAGGTGAAAGTGACGGTCTGTGTGGTTTTCCGTTTCGTCGTGTGTGCATTGTAATCGACTTACCGTTAAATAGCTCAAGGGAGAGACGACTCATTTCACCCAAGAATCGCATACCTTTCTTGAATTATCAAAAGTCCTAATAAGACGCCCGTCACGCAAGCTCTCTGGAAAATATTCCTATCCATTCAGCTTCGTTCTTCCGGATGACGTAAGAGTCAACGAGTCCAAGTGGGTGATGGTGTATCCTGTTCCGCCCAAATTCCACGAGAAAGGATTTCTATTTATCGACTACAAAATCGTGGTGACCGTGCGTCACGGGTTGTTCTCTGTGGACAATTCGTAAGTTCTACCTCCTGTCTGCATCTCGACGCCTTACCCACTCTACCGTAGTCTAATGACAAATATCGTTTATATGCCCGAAACGGTCGCCGAGCCTCCATCCACTCTTCGAGAACAGGCATATCTAGACGATGTCCCACTGGCTACCCCAACGCTTGACCCCGGCGGATGGAAATTGCTTCCCCGGGTGCCAGTGGAAACAGCAGGTACCTTGGTTCCCAACATCACTGTGATTACTGTGATCGCGCAGTTATCAATTGCGAACCCTGTATGACCCTATTTCTCACACTTGACTGGTATTAATTTTACTTCAAACAGGTGTCGTTTGCACTGGGTACACCGATACCACTATTCCTCGAGATTTTTAATGACTGGGGTACACAACTTGACATCGACTCAATCGACGTTTGTCTCGTCCGCACCCTCACTACTCAGAGCCTCACTGGTGGCGTGCTCAAGCTTGATGTTTCACGCGCTACTTTTTGGCCGGCACCGGGCTCCACGCCTCGCAGAATAAAATTATGGGGCGAAGTCATCGCCGGGAGGACTCTCACGCCAACCTTTGATTTCTCAAAATGCTCCGTGCGGGTATGTAGTACCCTTTCTCGTATGTTCAGTGGATAATAAACGAGCTCGTTGCATGTGGCAGTATTCGATCGTGCTCTATCCTAGGCATTCACCCGGACAAACGAAACCCGAACCGCTATTAGAAGAGGAGGTCCTCTTGGCGTTGCGCAACGCCCAGGGTGTACTACCACGGTCACAGGCACCTCCCGGAGTCACTCCCAAGCAAATCGAGCGCCAGCCCCTGACACCCCTACGAAGCTTTCCAGTAGATTTTGCACTTGTTCTTAACTGACATATCTCATTTCGTATCTCTTCCTTGCTGCTTTATTTTAATCTTATGTTTCGGGAAACCGAACTAACCTTGGGTAGTATAGAGTAATACATTGCATCAGTGATAATTCCGTAGACATTCGTATATCCTAATGTGATATTTTAACACGAGGAGCTCCAAGTAGAGCGATGAGCCGGACAAAAAAGGTGGGAGATAGGGGGCGAGCAGAATGGGGCCGAGAGAACAACCAAGCTGAGTAGCCTGACTCGGAGGATCATGTCATGTTGAAGTCATTGTGCCAGTGTGCCCCAGATCTCACTTCGCGTCAGCACAGTTGTTACTTGTTCCACCGTCGTACGGTAGAGTGGAGAGAGACAGTGACGTGCGAGCGTGCGAGCGTGCGAGAATGAACAACTTGAAGGGCGAGCGAGTGGCGTAAAAAGTTCACACTGTGCTGGCATTGTTGTGGGTCCTCCGAAAGACACTGATGAAGCGATTTGCTACTTCATCATAGGAGTGATAGCCTTAAGCGATCAGAGCTCGTCATGTCCCCCGAAAATTTTCGCGGCTAGTTGTAAATTCAAAAGCGCTTTAGCATCAGCATTAGATTAGAATGATTGGGTTGGGCCGACCAAATCTGGGCCGACCAAATCGATAATCGGACAGGCTTTTGTTCCGCATATGGAAGAAGGTTCCCACCGGCCGCTCCGACCCGGTCAGAAATATGCCGAATCGCTGTCAGCCATTACAGTCACCGCATGCCTTGTCCTTTAAGTTTCAGTTCGTTACAACTCGTACGGGAATACTGTATAAGCACCTTCTGTTTTCCACAACGATAGTTTATCATGATTGAATAATTGAATTGTAACGAGCATTGTACTTGTCAGCGCTTTCAGTCAACTTATAAAAATTGATCAAAGATTGGCACTCTCGCTCGTCTCTTACGGCCAGTGTCTCCTTCAAGTCAAGTCACCTCCGAACGCTACATATTACACATGTCTTCAATGTCTCAAACTGCTCACAGAGATGTCGAGGGTGGTGGCGACCGTGACCAAAGTATTGACCCTTATGGCTTCAACCCTCCCCACTAACAGGAGTGAGTTTTCCCAGTGATGTTTCTCCCCACCCATCTGAAGGACTGGCGCAAGAAGTCGATAAAATTGAACGGCATTGTCCTTTGTAGGTCAGAGTAATGCCGAGCAGGTTCTCACTGGCAGCCCCGCTCTCTGTTTGTCGTGGGAATAACAGACCATTTATGAAATGCACGCTCTCGCGAGAATAACTTTTGTCGACGACGACTCAGTGGTCGCACAAAATGGTGCCGACAAAGAAATTATCGCCAGATTCGAAATCACGCTCATCTGTATCTCTACAAAAAGTCAAAGGCGAGAACTTCTACCACAATACAAAGCAGGTCAAGCGGCTCAAGATGCTCAGTGGCGGCAAGGCCGTACGCGACCAGGACGGGAGAATTATCCAGGCCGCGGAATTTCAGAAAGGAGAAGAGATGAGACGACTCCCGGGAGAGTACAACCAGATCAGCGGTAGTTCGGTGCGTCGCCTTTAGTGTTTGACCAACTTTGCCTAATGACCTACATGCATCTTTATGAATGTCTAGGTAACACCTGGGTGATTTCACAGACGGCGTTGGATCACTTCCGCACGAGCCTGCAGACCAAGCAACATGACCCTTACTCCGTGCTTCTGCGTCGCAATAAGCTTCCCATGCAGCTCCTCGACGATGCCGCGAACCCAAACTTGCGCAAGGTTCGTCGGATAGCTCTGTGCCAATCCCGTTTCGGGCATCTGACCAAACATAGTAGCACTCCCACGTTACCGAGGTAAAGCCGTTCGCGGATACCTTCGGCCCCGAGGCCCAGCGCAAGCGCGCGCGCATCAATGCTGGCACTGTCGAGGAGCTTGGCAAGTTGGGCGCTGCCGCTGCCGAAGAAGCTTTACAAGCAAAGGAGACTACGGATCTTGCGGAGAATACTGCGCCAGAGGTTATGCAGCAGACTCACGTTCATTATATCGAACTGATATACGCGAAAGGCACCTCCCGACGTATATACGGAGAACTTTACAAAGTTATTGACTCGTCAGACGTGCTGTTACATGTTCTGGACTCACGAGACCCGCTTGGTACGCTCTGTGAGAGCGTATTGGAATACATACGAAAGGAAAAGGCGCACAAGCGAGTTGT
>Ga0137358_10001545_pt1 | contig 12554 bp, 9 predicted proteins | sample Mad1_20_16metaG_FD_105551 | JGI IMG/M metagenome (GOLD analysis project Ga0137358, IMG submission 105551) | Vadose zone soil microbial communities from Angelo Coast Range Reserve, California, USA - Mad1_20_16 metaG | ecosystem: Environmental > Terrestrial > Soil > Vadose zone | place: USA... | reverse complement strand
TCTTTCGGAGCCGGACTCTCCCCAGCACTATCCATCAGGCGAAGGATGCTTCTGTTGTTACACTACTGTGCTACCCAGCCGAAACTTCGAAATCGAAGGGTTGAGACTCCATGAAGCTTCGTTCGTTTTAGTCTCCGCCCGCCCGCCGGTATTGTGGCGCCCATCGGTTTACCATCCCCCCAGGACCACTTAAACCTGTCCCATTGATTTCGCTCCAATCCAACACTCGTTCTGACGGAGTCATACGATGAAACTACGTTTCTTCGTTTTTGCCGTGTTTCTTTCTTTTGAAGCCACCAGTTCCGCGCAGCAGGCAAGCGGCACCCTTGTTGTACAGGTCCGCAGAAATTCCCAGCCAGTGGAACAAGCTGAGGTCACCGCCGGCGAACGCTTTGCGATTACCAACGCGGCAGGCGAGGCGACACTCGAGACGCCTGCCGGAACAATTGAAGTGATGGTCGAGAGATATGGGTTCAAGCGGCAGACCGTGCGGGTTTTTATTCCGGAGGGCACAACGACTCGTCTCGGCATAGAGCTTCAGCCCGAAGTGGTGTTAAAGGAAGAAATCACCGTCACCGCCACGCGAAGCGACACACGCATCGAAGATGAACCGTTGCGCGTTGAAATCCTCAATCAGGAAGAAGTTGAAGAAAAGGCGCTGATGACGCCCGGAGATATCGCCATGCTGCTCAATGAAACCAGCGGCCTGCGCGTTCAAGTGACTTCGCCTTCTCTGGGTGCGGCCAATGTACGGGTTCAGGGATTGAGAGGGCGTTATACCCAGCTTTTGTCGGATGGTCTTCCGTTGTATGGCGGACAGACGGGCTCGATCGGTCTTCTTCAGATACCACCGCTCGATCTTGGACAAGTCGAAGTGATCAAGGGCGTCGCGTCGGCGCTTTACGGCTCGTCGGCTCTCGGCGGGGTCATTAATCTGGTTTCTCGCCGGCCGGCGAAAAGGGAGCGCGAGATCCTGCTCAACGGCACGACGCGCGGTGGCCAGGACACAGTCTTCTGGCTTGCAGAACCGGCGAAAAACGGCTTCGGCTACACACTGCTTGGTGGAACGCACTTTCAACATCACAACGACATTGATCACGACGGCTGGGCGGATGTGCCCGGTTATCGCCGCGTTGATCTGCGGCCGCGGCTCTTCTGGGACAACGGCGCCGGGCGATCGGTATTTGCAACGGTCGGCGCCATGGCCGAGGAACGCAACGGTGGAACGATCGGCGACTCGAGAGTTCCCGACGGGCAGCGATTTCCGGAGGAACTTGCAACGCAGCGATTCGATGCCGGCCTGGTCAGCCGGTTTCTCGTAGGAAATCATCCTCTGTCGGTTCGTGGATCGGTCATGACCCAGGGGCACCGGCATCAGTTCGGCGAGGTCCTCGAGCGGGACCGGCGAGAGACATTGTTTGGCGAGTCGGCAATCAACGGCACCGGCAAGGGACATACCTGGCTCGTTGGATCCGCGCTGCCGGCCGACATTTACCGAGCGCATGATGTGCCGGCGCTGAACTACACCCATGTCGTGCCTGCGGTCTTCGCCCAAGACGAATATGCTTTGGGTTCACGGCTAACTTTGTCTGGAAGCGGCAGGCTCGATGTCCACAGCAAGTACGGCACATTCTTCAATCCCAGGGTCTCGGCGCTTATTCGCCTTCCTCGCAAACTGACCGCGCGTCTTTCGAGCGGAACGGGCGTTTTCGCACCGACTCCGTTTACAGAAGAAACCGAGGCCGTGGGCCTCTCGAAACTGCTGCCATTGAAAAACATCAAAGGCGAACGCGCCTGGAGCGCCTCCGGTGATCTCGGGTGGAGTGGCCCTCATGTCGAGTTGAATGGAACAATGTTCGGCTCCATTATTCGCGATCCGGTCATGTTGCGGCCTGCGGCTTCTGCAACTCCGGGGACGCTCGAGATCGTGAATGTGCATGGGCGAACGCGAACGACAGGATCTGAGCTCCTGGCCCGCCTTCACGGCGGTGACTTCGGTCTTGTGTTGACGCATACCTTCGTTCACTCCACTGAAATCGATCGACAAGGGCTCGACCGGCAGCTTGTGCCGCTGACGCCAAAACATACGGCTGGAATCGTAGGTACCTGGGAGAAGGAAGGCATGGGCCGTGTCGGAATCGAAATGTTTTATACGGGGCGGCAGCGGCTCGATGAGAATCCGTATCGTCAGGACAGCGTCCCGTATTGGCTATTTGGCATGCTTGTTGAACGACGCTTTGGCCCGCTTCGCGTTTTTGTGAATGCAGAGAACCTCGCGAACGTGCGGCAAACCAAATACGATCGCCTCCTGCGGCCGCAACGAAGCTTCGACGGGCAGTGGACCGTGGACGAATGGGCTCCGCTCGACGGCCGCGTCATAAACGGAGGTCTGCGCTTCAGCTTTTGACGGTCTCTGAAATTTTCCGCCGCGGATTTCACGGATTACGCGGATGGCGCGCGTCAATGGGCGTTTAAATGCGCGCCATCCGCGTAATCCGTGAAATCCGCGGCGAAAAATTTCAGAGACCGTCAGAGTTTCAGGAGCTGTTCGCGAAGGACGCGTGACTGGAGACGGCTGACGCGGAATTCCTGGTTGTCGTTGAGGACGACCGTGAAGGTTCCACCCGGCATCGGAACAATCCGGCGGATCATTTCCACGTTCACGAGCGTGCCTCGGCCGAGCCGTACAAACAACGAAGGATCCAGACGCGCGGCGAGATCCCGGAGGCGATACGAAATCGTATGGGTCTCGTTTTCCGACGTATGCAGATGAAGCAGTTCGCCGTCGGCCACGACTGAAACAATCTGGCGGACGGGTACGAGGATGATCGCATCCCGCTGGCGAACCGGAATGCGTTCGAACTGAGGCCTGCCGCCGGCGGCTTCGTAGTCTGAGATCGCGGCACGGACGCGCTCGGCTTCCTCGACCTGGAAGTCCTCGCGCTCGAGCCGTTCCCTGGCCCGGTCGATGGTCTGACGCAATCGGCCGGCCTCGACTGGCTTCAGAATGTAGTCGACGGCATTCACGTCGAAAGCGCGGACCGCATATTGGTCATAAGCAGTGACGAAAGCCACCAATGGCGTCCGGTTTTTCTTGAGAAGCCGCACCACACCGAGGCCATCGACTTCAGGCATTTGCAAATCGAGAAGCGCCAGGTCGGGATGCCTCGATTCGATCAGATGAACCGCCTCCATACCGTTTGCGGCTTCTCCGACAATTTCAACGTCCTTGAAAGTGCGGAGTATGGACGCCAAAAAAGAACGGGCCGGCCGCTCATCATCGGCAATAACGATCCGGAGTTTCTCGGTGGTTCCCGTCATGACGACTTCGCGGAAGCGACTGCAGGCGGCGGGCCGCCCGCTCTTTCGCCGGGTTGCAGCGCGACTCGAATCTCGACGGTCGTTCCAATACCCGGTGTGCTTCTGATGGTGATGGCGCCTGGTCCGCTTCCGTAACGTTCGAGCCGGCGCTCGATGTTCGTCAAACCGAGACCACGGGCTTTTCGCCGTTCGAGCGCGGAATCCGTTGTGCCCACGCCGGTGTCGATGACCGAGACCAGGACGGCAGCCGTCTCGTGAAGCCGGGCCGAGATACGCACCTCTCCGCCGGCCAGGCACGCGCTGATGCCATGTTTGATCGCATTCTCCACGAGCGGCTGAATCACAAGCGCGGGAATGCGAACGCCACGCAGCTCCCATGGGACGTCGATGTGCACGCGCAGCCGGTCTTCGAAACGGGCTCGTTCGATATCGAGGTACGCTTCGATTAAATCGAGTTCTTCACCAATCGTGACGAATTCCTCTCCTGCCTTGAGCACGCCGCGCAGCAAGCCGGACAGGCGCAGAAGCGTTCCAACGGCCCGATCGGGCGCCGTCTGGATCAGGTAACCGATTGTGGTGAGGGCATTGAACAGGAAATGGGGATTGACCTGCGCGCGCAACGCGCGAAGCTCGGCTTCGGCCGCCAGTTTGCGCATCTCCTGTTCCTGAACGTCATGCCGGTACCGCTCCTGCATCGAGCGAACGGCATCGATGCGCCGCGCGACAAGCAAGGCTCCGCGCTCCAGCATGGCGATGTCGTCGGAAAGCAATCGCCGGCCACCGGACAGATCGCGTATCGACAGAAGGTAGTGCGGGCTTTCTGTCGTCGGCACGGCCGCAACCGCGCTGCGTCTATCCTGCTGAACCCGAATGTCGGGTCCCGCTTCATCGGACTCAGACCATTCAATCGATTCCGCGCTCATTGCGGGCGCGAGGATTTCTGACGCTTCGCCGAGGATCGCCGCAGGAGTTTCGCACCGGTCGAGTGCCTGAGAGAGTCTCGCCGCAAGATCGGTGTAATTGGTGCGTTTCAGAATGATCTTGTCCACAAACCATTCGGCGCTTCGCCGGAGAAACGGATAAATCAACGCAGTCGCAACCCACATTGCCAGCAGTAGAGCATTCGAGCTCGCGCTCAGCGGGCCGCTGGCCAGGAGAGGGGTCACGCCGAAGACAAACATTCCGAACGTCAGTCCCGCCAGGAGAAGGAGGGCCAGCGCACGTTTGAGAAAGATATCGGCAAGGGCAAACCGGAAATTCTGGTACAGGATGAGCAAAGCCAGGGGCAGGGAAGCGTGATGTCCTGCGAGTTGAAGCCACCAGGGATCTTCGCCTCCGCGATGATTGCTGAGGTGAAGCGCCGATACGGCGAATACGGACATCGCTACAACCCACAACCCTCGGCTGCGGCCCTGCTGGCCGCGCGTGGCAACAAGCAATATCGCCAGAAGAGCCGCAAAACCTACGGTTACGCCTCTCAGCGCCAGCTGAGAGGGTGCCGTGTTCATCGCGATTGCGGAGTAGAAATGAACGATTGTCGCAAGGCCGCTCAAGCCATAGGCCGAGCCAATGATCAATACGCTATGGCCTCGCCTGACTTTCTCGACGGCTCGCCACGCCGAGTGGACAACGACAGCGGGCAGGAAACAGAGCGCGCTGAATGCTCCGGCCAGCACCAGCGGGGCAGGCTCGTTGAACCCCAGATTGAAGAGGCCGTATCCGCCGAACGCCCCGACGTTCCAGGCGAAACCCAGCAGACCCGTCAACAGGGCAAGGCGGTTCAGGGCAGGTCTGTCATTGAGGACCATCCAGAGCAACATCACGTACAAGACGACTCCCGTGATGAAACCCAGCAGATTGACAAGTGAGGCGGCCGTACCTGTGGTCATGCGTTTTGCCCGAAGCCGCATTGTATGCGCAGGGCCGGCGAAACGGCAACGCGGAAGCCAATGAATGGCCGGTTTTAGCTGGTGACTGTCAGCTGTAGCGGCGGTCTATGACCGCCGGTATTTCGTTGATTCCAGGCAAGACCGGCGCTCATAGAGCGCCGCTACAGGCTCATAGAGCGCCGCTACAGGCTCATAGAACGCCGCTACAGTAAGAGTCGCACGCTCGTCATCAAACTTGTGCTGAAAAAGAAGCGGACTATAATAGCGGGCACTGATTTTCCACCTCCCAACAGAAGGGAACACAATATATGACTTTAAGCGGACAAAGAGTTCGGCTTTGGTTCAGACGAGGGATACTCGCGGCCGGCGGAATCGTGGTTGCCGGGCTGATTAGCGCTGCGTTGGCGGGCGCGCAGGCTCCGGCACAGCAAGCACCCCTTCTGTCCGAACAGGTCTTCAAAAACATTCAGGTGCTCAAGGGAATTCCTGTGGACGATTTCCTGCAGACAATGGGGATCATGGCCGCCGCCCTTCAATTCGACTGCTCGGATTGTCACGTCGGGGCCGGCACAGAGAAGGTGGATTGGCCCGCGGATACTCCCAGAAAGCGGATGGCGCGCATCATGGTGACGATGGTTGGCAACATCAACAGGACCAACTTCGGAGGACGCCAGATGGTGACGTGCTGGACCTGCCATCGCAACCGCGACAAACCGCTAACCACGCCGATCTTCGACACCATTTACGGGATGCCACCCTATGAGCCGGACGATGTCATTGCTCAGTCTCCCGCAGCGCCGTCCGCCGACTCGATACTGGACAAATACATCCAGGCGGTCGGCGGGGCTCAACGCCTGGCCGGCCTCAACAGCTTTGTGGGCAAGGGGACGAGCGTGGGCTTCGGCGGGTTCGGGGGTGGTGGTGATGTCGAGATCGTCGCGAAGGCTCCGGATAAGCGCGCCACGATCATCTTATTCAAGGCGGAGACTGGCCGGGGAGACCAGATCCGAACCTACGACGGCCGTTCCGGTTGGGTGCGAACACCGCTCAACGTGCTGGGCGAGTTTCAGCTAATGGGCGGCGATCTGGACGGAGCCCGATTCGACGCGCAGTTGTCTTTTCCCGGGCAGCTCAAGCAGATTCTCACGAATCTGAAGAGTGGGCCGCCGACGTCCATTACCGACCTGCCGGGGCCATCCAGCCAGACATCTGTCCAGAAGGACGTGACGTTGGGGCAAACTCACGTGGTTGAGGTCGTCCAGGGAACCGGGCCAAGGGGCCTTCTCGTGACGTTATACTTCGACAGGCAGAGCGGCCTGCTTTTGCGGGAGTTGCGTTATGGTGGATCGCCGATCGGCCGCGTTCCCACGCAAATTGATTTCGCCGATTATCGCGACGTTAACGGAATCAAGTTGCCATTCCGCATCACCTACGCGTGGCTGGACGGACGCGATTCGATTGTTCTGAACGAGATAAGGACGAACGTCCCGATTGATGAGGCAAAGTTCGCAAAACCGGCCCCGCTCAAGCGGTAGTTGTTGAAGGAGCGCGGGCTAAAGCCCGCGACTACACTTGGGAATCACGTTGGTTCCCCAATGTAGTCGCGGGCTTTAGCCCGCGTTTCGATTTTGATTCCGGCTTACTTCGACGGCCCGCTCTCCGCTTCCGACAGTCCGAGGAAGAGCTTCTTGCCGTCCTTAAAAGTGATGTTTCTGCCGACGGCACGAGTGGACCCGTCCTTCGCCTGGAAGCCCTCGACCAGGATCACGGATCCCGGCGGGAGGGACTCTTTCGTGAAGCCGAGTCTGTACAGATTGTTCGGGCTGGCACCTTCGATCATCCACGTGACCGTCTTGCCATCGTTGCCCTTTACGTCGATGTGAATCCAGGAGTGCGGATTGGTCAGTTCCCACTTCACGACCGATCCCTGCACCTTGACCGGTTTGTTCTGATCGAATTCCGCCGCAAACGCGTGATGCGCCCACGCCGGCACTGCCGCCAGAAGCAGAATCACAGCAGTGACTGCAACCAATAACCTTGTCCTCATGTATTACCCCTTTCGCTTAAGTTCATCGCTCGGCTCTGCCGCCTTTCAGGTTCATTTTCCTTTCTTCGCCGCTTCCGCCTCGGAAACACGGGCACCGCGAAGAATGGTAGAGATCATCGTATTGCCTTCGTGGCAGGCATACTCAAAGACTGGCCCTTTTGTTTTCGTCCAGGGAACCTCGGCGGTCCAGGCTTTGGCCCATGTGGTCGGATCTTCTACCGTAAACTGGTAAATCATCGTGTCATCCGCGGAGCGGCTGAAGCGTTCGATCAGATGCAGCTTTTCGCCGGTTCCCCGGTAATTGGTCAGGTTCGTGAAATTGGTGGTATCGACTACGAGCGTATCACCTTCCCAATGCCCCACCGAGTCTCCCTGCCACAGGCGGATGTTTTGCGGGATATGCGGGCGGCCGTCTGTGGGGATGACGCGCGTGGAGTGGTCGATCTCGTGAACCAGGGTCACGTATCCCGGCCCCTGCACAATTTGCAGGAGGTTGCCTTCGTTGGCTCCGGGGGTCATCGGAATTCTTTCCTGGTTCATCAGGATGCAACGCTCACTCAACGGCCGGTTCGCGTAGCTGTCGAATTCGTGTCCCTTGTTTTGCGCGTTGCGTTCGGCGTTTCTTTCTCTGGCCTGCGGCAACATGGGAGGCACGGTACCTTCCGGTCCGACGACAAGCGAGGTGCGGTTGGAGGTGTACCTGAGTTTCGTCCGGTCGAAACCGTACAGTTCGAGATCATAACGCACAGCCTGCTGATTGGCGGCTCCAAGTTCGGCTCCCTCGGTATTCTCTCCCGCTCGAACACGCCTGGTCAGGTCGGCCAGTTCCTTGTCGGTATAGAACTCTTTGGCGCCCAGACTCTTCGGCCGTTCGAAAGGCGTCAACGTATTGTCGGACCATATTCCTTGCAGGTCCGCCTTGCCGTCGGGTGTGCGCGGCGGTGTCCAGGTCTTTCCGGCTGTCGTTGCCTTCGGGGCGGACGATTGGTTCTGTCCGGTGGCGACCTGCGGCGCTAACAGCGCTACTGATAGAGCTGCGACCACGGCCACGAGCGCAGCAGTTAGAGCAAACGAGCGATGGCTCATAGGAGCCTCCTTTGATCTATTGATCTATAAGATCTAGTTGCTGGGTTTTTTACTAAGAGGACCATACAACAACTCTTCGGCAAACTCGACGCACTTATATTCCAGGAGTTTTGCATTCTTCTCGACGCGACGATACAGCGGCATGCTGATCTTCCAGGGGCGCGAGAACACCTTCGGATCCGTAATCGTGGCTTCGTACATGAGGGTGTCCGCGCTGCGGGGCGTGTATCGCTCGACCACGTGTAAAGCATCGCTGTGGAAGTTGCCGGCACGGTCGAACCATGTGTCTTCCATCAGGCTGGTCACGTCGACGACAAGCGTTTCGCCCTCCCAGTGACCGTTGGACCAACCCATCCAGCTATCGCCAGGAGCTTTCGTCGGTGCACCCATATTAACGGTGCGAACCGCGCCGGCGAATTCGTAGGAAATCAAAATGTTCTGCGGACCCTGAACGATTTGAAATGGATACGGGAGATAGGTGGCGCGTGGCACGCCCGGCAGATAACACTTCACCTCGGGGTCCAGCTTCACCCAATTGGCCTGATTGTCCTTCTTTTTGGCGGCGGCGGCCGGCAGATAGGGGATCTCATCGCCATCCACGACGCCGAGGCCCGGCGGCACGGAGAAGACCGCTCCGAGCGAGGCGACAGGCCCCTTGCCGGCGGCGTGGCCCTGAAGATCCCAATTGGCCGAGTTCAGAGCCTGCCAGATACCGTTCAGGTTAGGTTTTCCATCCGCGGTCCGCGGCGCACGGTAAGCCGGGGCCTGAGCAGCGCCCAGCGTTGCGGCTAACAATACGATGCCGCCTGCCATGCTCGCGATCACGGCACGTCTTAATGCATTCCGCATAAATTGCCACCTCGCGATCAGCGCATCTCTAAAATTCATGTCCGGATAAGTAACCCGATGCTACATGCGAACCACTTCCGTGTCAACCATATGGCGTTCATCGTATGGCTCTGAGAGATATCGCGTTGGCCCGGCATTGTAGTAGAGTCTTGCAGCCCCGCAACGAAAAAATTCAGGAAATTGAATTATCTATGCGGACCGTCAAAAGACCGCTTTTTTTCTTGATCCTTCCATGTCTGTTTGCGCTCGAGGCCCGCGCCCAGAAGTTTGAGATCGATCCCTATGCCGGCGCGTTGGCGTCAGGCAGAGTTGCCCATTTGTTTAAAGTGAGTCCGGAGGGCATCTACGGAGTAAGGGGCGGCGATCTATGACCGCCGGCATTTCGTTGATTCCGGGAAAAACCGGCGCTCATAGAGCGCCGCTACAGCAAGAGAGTCTAGCCGCCGAATTAATGGGAATCCAGCTGCCCAGTCCGGTCTCTCAGGAACATCACGCAGATCAAGCTCACAAGCGCGGTGATGGCCACGTACGTTGCTATGGCCATCGAGGTGCCGTACGTCCGATAGAGCCACACCGCGACGAGGGGCGCCGGGCCTCCTGCAGTAATCGACGCAAGCTGATATCCGAGCGACGAACCGCTATAGCGCCGCGAGCCGGCAAAGCTTTCCGAGATGAAAGCCGCTTGTGGACCGTATTGCAGATCGTGAAGCGGAAGAGCCAGGGCGATCGCGAGAAAAACCAGGAAGAGGTTTTTCGTATCGAGGAGTGAGAAGTAAATAAACGGGAACACCATCATCACTGCACATCCGATTGCTGTGATCTTGCGCCTCCCGAAAATGTCGGAGAGGTGGCCGAACAGGGGGATAGTTGCCAGGGAGATCAGCGACTGAATCATCACGAAGTTCAACACCATCGTCCGGCCGAACCCCAATACCGTAGTGGCGTAGGTCAACACGTAGGTCGTGAAGAGATAGAAAGGCGTCTGCTGGCCCGTCCGCAAGAGCGCGGTCAGGATCACCGCCCGCTTGTCGCGTCGCAGCACTTCCATGACGGGCGCCTTTTGCACTCGTCCCTCTGTTTTCAATTTGGCGAACACGGGCGTTTCCAGAATTCCGACGCGTATGTAGAGCCCGATGAAAATCAGGATGAAACTGAGAAGGAACGGAACTCGCCAGCCCCAGTCGAGGAATTGTTCGTTTGTGGTCCACACGCTCATGAGCGCAAGCGCGCCGTTGGCCAGTACCATTCCTGCCGGCGCTCCGAATTGCGCCCAGCTTGTGGAGAAGCCGCGTCGCTTTGGATCCGTCCACTCACCCGCGAGAAGGACTGAGCCTCCCCACTCTCCGCCCACACCGATGCCTTGCAACACGCGCGCGAACGTCAGCAATACCGCGCCCCATATGCCGATCGAGTTGTAATCGGGAATGAAGCCAATGGCCATCGTCGCGACGCCCATGAGCACCAGCGTGGCGATTAACGAGGCTTTGCGGCCGATCCGGTCGCCAAAATGGCCGAAGATCACAGCCCCGACAGGCCTGGCTGCGAAGCCGACAAAATAAGTCGAGAACGCCAGCAGTGTGCCGACAAACGGATCCGACTGCGGAAAAAATTTCTGCGGGAATACCAGCGCAGCGCCGACACCGTAGAGAAAGAAGTCGTACCACTCGATCGACGTCCCTACCGCCGATGCCACTATCGCGCGGATCATCTGCCTGCGCCGCTCTGAGGCGTCGATGTTGAGCGCATGCTCGGATTTTGCGGTTTCCAGGCGTGCCATCCTTGCTCTCCTTAATTGCTTTATGGGTAATCATACGATATCAGCCGCGGATTTCACGGATTACGCGGATGGCGCGCGTCAATAGTATTTACCTGCGCGCCATCCGCGTAATCCGTGCCTTTCCAATGAACAGTCGATTTTTAGGCATGAGTGGTATGCTGTGGGCTATGGCGCGCAAGGTGTTCATCCTGTTGATCCTGCTGGCAACCGCTGCGGGACTCATCTTGCCTCACTGGCACACGGAATGGAGCGGTCCGGGTTGCGAGCTGTGCCACATCCGCTCCCTGCCGAGTAATAATGCTCCTGTTGCAGACGGTCCTTTGGTTCTGATGATGGCCGAACAGGACTGGCAATCGGATGACCCCCGTACCGAACTGGAATCCTGCGTTCTCGCCACATCCAGCAGGGCGCCCCCACGATCCATTACATTCGATTCCTGACACCTCCGAACAAGTTGTTGCAACCGGCAAGTGAAGGATGGACTTCAATGAAGTTACGTACTCTCGCATTCCCATTTCTTTTCATTCTTTTGAAGGCTGCCGACGGTTCAGCCCAGGCACCGACTGCTGCCGAAGTCAATGCGGTGAGGGCGCAGATCGACGCGCTGAAAGCGGATTACGAAAAACGCATTCAGGCGCTTGAAACACAGTTGCAGGAGATCCAGGCGCAGATGCTTCAGATCGCGCCGGACTCGTTTGCCGGGGAGGCGGCAGCGCCACCCACGGTTCCCACCTCGCCGGGCGCGCTGAACCCGGCGATTTCCGTCATCGGGAATTTCGTTGGGCGGATCGACAATCAGAAAGTCTTCAACAACGAGGGGGTGCGAATCGATAACCAGCCGGGTCTGCGGGAAGCCGAAATCGATATGCGCGTTCCTGTGGATCCCTATGCTGATGGCGTCTTGATATTGTCGCTCGAATCGGAGTCGCCAGGGAAGTTCATGGCGGACGTTGAAGAGGGATATGTCAATGTGAAGAAGCTGCCTTTCATGGAGTCACCCCTGGGGATGAAATTCCAGGTCGGACGTTTCCGGCCTGCGTTCGGCAAGTTCAACACGCTGCACTTGCACGACCTGCCGACGACGATGCGCTCGCTGGTGACCCAGGAATTTCTTGGCATGGACGGATTCATTTCGCAGGGCGTATCGACGGATTTCTTCGTGCCGACGCCATGGGATGAGAACTCGTCGATCAACGCCCGGGTTCAGGTGCTCACCGGCGGGGATATCGCGGTGTCGCCGGAATCCAACAATCGTCTCGCGTACCTCGGCAACCTGAGGTGGTTCAAAACGTTCGCCGGAACCAACAATGCCGAAATCGCCTGGTCCAGCTATCTCCACCCCGGCCGCCGGGGTGAAGCTCCGATGGCGCGGCTTCACGGCATCGATTTCATGTACCGCTGGAAGCCATTCCGGCAGGGCGAATGGAAGTCGTATTTACTCGGCGGCGAATTCGTGTTCAGCGATCATGTTACGACGCCTGAACAGACCCGCCGGCGTCCTTATGGAGCCACCGTGTTTACACAATGGCAATTCGACCGTCGAAAGTATGCAGGCATGCGTTGGGACTACGTCACCACTCTGGCC
>Ga0137358_10001544_pt1 | contig 12555 bp, 8 predicted proteins | sample Mad1_20_16metaG_FD_105551 | JGI IMG/M metagenome (GOLD analysis project Ga0137358, IMG submission 105551) | Vadose zone soil microbial communities from Angelo Coast Range Reserve, California, USA - Mad1_20_16 metaG | ecosystem: Environmental > Terrestrial > Soil > Vadose zone | place: USA... | reverse complement strand
CTCAGTATTCAATGCAATCAATGTTGTTCGGCATGGGGAAGCACAAGGGGCTTGTGCGGTTCAGATTCTTTCAGGCTCTGGGCTCAGCTGCGTTAGGCATTGCGCTTATGCGAATTTGGGGACTTTGGGGATATGCGCTCGCCGTTACAACCGTTTCCATTCTGATAAACCTAATCATACTTCCTCGCATGGTATGCGAGGTCGTGGAAATGCCTTTGCATACATACTATTTGAGCGCGTGCGTGAAACCGTGCTTGCTTTCACTTCCCCTTCTGGTAGTCCTTTTGATCGTCGACGGGGGTTTCCCGCCCGCGTCTTGGAAGGGCCTCGTAACCGCTCTTCTAATGGGTTTTGTCGTTTACATCCTGACCATGGCCTTCGCGGTTTGGCGAGGGAAAAACAAACAAGACTCTTGGCCCTCCCCAGACATTTTGGCAGTAATGGCAAGCAGGGCGTTCCCTCGCAAGTTTCGGGCGGATGGCACTGGAATTCCAGCAGGCGTGTCGGAACTCGGATGAAAGAAGGGCTTGCCAAAGCGTGGTCAGTCTCGCGGCCGACAGTTTTGCACAATGGCATGATTTCTGAAGTTCGTTTAGTGACGCGGCGGTTTCTTGCCGGCCGGTTGGCTAGGTAGAGTCCAATGTGCGGAATTGCTGGAATCGTAGGAGAGGATAATACTTACTCAGTTACCGCTTCAGATGTGCGTCGAATGTGCGATAGGATCGTGCATCGAGGTCCCGATGAAGAAGGAATTTTGGCGCAGGGACATGTCGGCCTTGGGATTCGGCGACTGAGCATCATCGACTTATCTACCGGTCATCAACCAATCCACAATGAAAACAAAGATATTTGGCTGGTCTTTAACGGCGAAATCTATAACTTCCCGGTATTGCGTCGCAAGCTGGAATCCCAGGGACATCGGTTCTATACGAATACAGACACAGAAGTAATTGTCCATCTTTATGAGGAGTACGGGACTGACTGCGTCCGGCATCTTAGAGGTATGTTCGCGTTTGCCCTCTGGGACGCCCGGAATAACCGGCTCCTGCTGGCACGTGACCGCTTCGGAAAGAAGCCTCTCCATTATGCGCTGAGAGCCGGACGGTTTTTCTTTGGGTCGGAAATCAAGTCACTGCTGGCTGTTGCACCGGAGCTCCAAGAAATTGATTCAAATGGACTTCTCGACTACTTCTGTCTTGGCTATATACCGGACCCAAGGACTGCATTCCGGGATATTCGGAAGGTGCCTCCCGGGCACATTTTGGAGTTCGCGAACGGGAACCTTCGCTTGCAGCCATTTTGGGATCTGCCAGCATTTGGAGTATCCGATCCGTGCTCTGAAGAGGAATGCATAGAGCAACTTAGTGCACATCTACATGAAGCTGTCCGAATTCGTTTGATTAGTGATGTGCCGCTCGGAGCGTTGCTAAGCGGTGGGGTAGATTCTTCCCTTGTGGTTGCGCTGATGTCCCGGACAGCGTCCGTGCCAATAAAGACGTTCTCCATCGGATTCCGCAACCACGACTTCAATGAGGCTGAACACGCACGATTGGTCGCTCGAATTTTCGGTACGCAGCACCACGAATTTGTCGTCGAACCAAATTTCAAAGAAACCTTATGGACGCTGACTCATCAACTCGAGGAACCCTTTGGCGATGCCTCGATGCTACCGACTTACGCGGTGTGTCACATGGCACGACAGCATGTCACGGTGGCACTGGCTGGCGACGGAGGGGACGAAATTTTCGCGGGCTATGAACGTTATGCTGTTAACCTTCGTCGCCAAAACCTTGAAATCCTGCCCAGTTGGGCAGGAATTCTGTACAAGAATTATCTATTTCCACGATTGCCCAACGGTATCTTTGGCCGACGATATTTGTACACCATGGCTTTGCCATCCCACGAACGCTATCTCAACTACATTTCCATCCTGGACACGGCAGGACCAGAAGGGAACGTCTTTTCACGCGATTTCGTATCTAGCTGCGAGCCTCTCACTTCTGCGCTGGAGTCCTACCGTGCTTACCTAAAGAATGCTCCCGTGGCCGACCACCTAAGTCGACTGCAATACCTTGACATGAAGACCTACCTTCCCGGGGACATTCTTACAAAAGTGGACCGCATGAGCATGGCTACCTCTCTTGAAGTCCGTGCTCCACTTCTTGATCATGTGATGGCCGAATGGGCCTGCCAATTATCGCCTCATTGGAAAATTCGAAACGGTGAGCAAAAGTATCTGTTGAAGAAAGTCGCCGAACGACTTGGCGTTCCGCGCAACGTGTTGTACCGACGTAAACAGGGTTTTGCAATGCCATTGGAACAATGGTTCCGGGGGGACTGGAAGGATCTGTTAGCGATTCTATTGGAACCTGCCACGTTGCAGCGTGGATATTTCGAGCCGAAGAGCATTCTCCGGCTAATGGACGAGCACAAGCGTAGGCGGCGTGATCGTTCCAGGGAACTTTGGCTGTTGCTGGTCTTCGAGCTCTGGCATCGTAACTTTCTAGCGAAGGCACAAGCAAGCTTGAGTACCGAGACGTGTTACACGCACTAGGTGTGTGAAGCTGGAATGCAGCCTCTAGCTCCTGGGAAGAAAGACGATGATTTCTTTCGTCCGAACCTCGATTGCTAAAGACGGGGTTCCAATTGGAAGATGGGGATCTTATGGCGTGGAGTGCACTTAGAGCAGGGAAGGCGCTGGCATTGTTGAGTGCTCGGAGTTTGGGCCTCTACTCGGCGATAAAGCGGGGAGAATGGAGGAGACAACAGCTTCTCATCCTTGGATATCACGGTGTAGCCCAAAAGGACGAGCATAAATGGCGTCCTGGATTGTATATGTCGCCGGAACTGTTTGCTGAGCGCCTAGAGACAATTTCACAGCTCGGCTGCACGGTGCTTCGCTTGGATGACGCTATCACCCGTCTGCAGCAGGGTACGTTGCCGCCTTTATCGGTGGTTCTCACCTTTGATGATGGATACTTTAATTTTTACGAGTCAGCGTATCCGATCCTAAAACGCTTTAATTATCCGGCTACCGTTTATCAAACGACATTCTACTCGTGCTCGCAAAAACCTGTGTTCAATCTGGTTCGCTCTTATGTACTTTGGAAGGGTGCGGGTAAAACCATCGATGCCAGGCCTATCCTGGGACGCCGGGGTTCACTTGACCTGCGCACGGAAAGGGACGTCGAAATTGCGAATGTCGAGATCTTTCAGTTTGCAAAGTCAGCTGCTTTGTGCGCCGAGGAGCGACAGCGGCTGGTAGAAAATTTGGCGGACGCATTAGAAGTGGACTACGGAGAGATCTCCCGCAGACGCATGTTCGAGCTAATGACAAAGCGAGAGCTAGCGCAAATCGTGCAATCAGGAGTGGACTTGCAGCTTCACACTCATCGACACAGAGTCCCCGCAACTAAAGAGCTTTTTTTAAAAGAGCTTATAGATAATAAAGTGGTTCTGGAAGAAATCGGTCAATCCAAGGCTGTACATCTCGCATATCCCAGTGGCGTGTATCGGCAGGAACTATTTCCTTGGTTAGCTGAGTTCGGGATTCGGTCAGCGACGACCTGCGAGCCGGGGTTGGCAACACGAGAATCAAACCTGGCGTGCATTCCGCGTTTCATCGATACTTCGCAAATTTCTCGACTTGAGTTTGAGGCGTGGTTGTGCGGAATCCGTAAGCTTCTGCCGGGCCGTGTCGAAATGATGCGCAACAGCCGCAGTGTTAGCTCGAACTGATTTAAGGCCATGTTTGCCACTCAGCCAATTCATGCGAAGGCCCAGAATCAAGGGGGGGCGGCCGAATACATCGGCCGGCCAGAACCGTGTTCCCGAATTAGTGTGGTGCACGTGATTGATTCCCTTGATGTTGGCGGCACTGAAACACAGATGGTCGAAGTCGTGCGACGCCTGGATCCTCGCTTGTATCAGGTTACAGTGGTGTGCTTGCGCGCCGGTGGCCCGCTCACAGCGACTCTTGAAGAAAAAGGTATACCAATTATTGAGTTTGCTAAACATCGGAGTATGCTATCTCTGCGATCCTCGTACCAGCTCTTGCGTTTAGCGTGGTTTCTTCGTCGCGAAAGGGTCCGCGTAGTTCACTCGCACGACTTGTGGGCTAATCTCATGGCCGTTCCTGCCGCGTGGATAGCTCAAACGCCGGTTGTTATTTCCAGTCAGAGAAACTTGGCACATTTACCATGGTACACGCCATTGCGGAGGAAGGTGATGTCTCTTATCTACCGCCTCTCGACTCACGTGATCGCGAATTCGGAAGCAGTAAGAGAGCTTTTGGTTGAAAAGTTTGGGGTTCCTTCTCGTCAAGTACACGTTTTTCGTAACGCGGTGGATTTCGACAGATTCAACCATCAGAGTAACCGTCCGAACGATATCGACAAAATGTCAAATCGAGAAACGAAGTTCATCCTTAATGTGGCCAACATGAATACCGAAATGAAGGGCCACGGCCTTCTAATACAAGCCGCTCGCACAGTATGCTCCGTCTCGCCGCGGGTAAGGTTTCTGTTCGTTGGAGATGGACCGCTGCGTTCTCGGCTAGAGTCCCAAGTTCAAGAACTCCAGCTACAGGATCATGTTTTTTTTCTTGGCCGCAGAAAAGATGTCCCCCAAATACTTTCTCGCAGTGACCTTTTTGTGTTTCCTTCGCTAGCTGAAGGATTACCCAACGCAATTTTAGAAGCCGGGGCTTCCGGGCTTCCTATCATTGCGACCCCAGTAGGTGGAATTCCTGAAATCATCATTCATAACGTCACTGGCTTATTGGTGCCCCCTGGAGATTCCCAGGCCTTAGCGGAATCGATCCTTTGGGTGTTGAAGAATCCGGAGCTCGCATCAGATCTTTCCCGTGCCTGTCAGAGGAGAGTTCTTACGGAGTTCAGCTTCGATAAGCTTCTCGAGAATCTCAACCATCTCTATCGCGCCGGGAAGCCTAGAATGATAATGTGAGTGCGATCCGCGCATGAGCACAAAATTCAGACTCCGGCTCGACCCCAGCCCGCATAGTGCCTAGAATGGTGCAATCCAGTGACGATGAAACATGTGAGGAAAGCTCTGCTATTTGAGGCATTTACAGGCAGGTGCATCACGAGAGTATTGGCAGCGGAATTGATATTTGCTGGCATGTTTGCGGCTGCAGCTTTACATGAATCCGCTTCAAGAGCGGTTTTTCTTTTGGACAGTTTTGGTGTGGCACTAAGAAGCAGGGCCACGCCTTTTAACCGTCGCATGGTGTTATATTCACCGAATCCAATTAGTGTAAGCAAGACTGGATCGCTGGCTTCCGTCAAGAGGCCGCTCTGCGGTATGCCTGACGACGGACAGCCACATCTGCCGACGGATAGCAACGGGAATATTGATTGGGACAGCTTCGCAGCGCCGACGAAAGGCAAAAGTTATGTGGATCCGGTCTTTGGCTGCACGATCAGGCGCCTGACGGATGACGGCCGTTCATATCATGAGTATTCCACTATCGAGGCAATGAGCGCAAACGACGCCTACGTTCTAATTGGGTACGACGGAGGGACACGAATGGTGGATTTCAAGGGAAAGACTGTCGTAGATCAAGCTCACATGCCCGTGCATAACCATGGGCATTACTTATGGGACGCGACTGACGATAACAAGTTCTATTATACAGTTAATAACTCTCTGATGGCCGGAAGGATTATTGAGCATAATGTTGTGACTCAAGCCTTGGTACACAAGTTTAAAGAATATCCGAATTGGATTTCGATCATGGATCATGCGAATTTGTCGTCAGACGGAGAGCACATCGCGCTGGTAGGAGAGAACCGGGCGTCACGGGGCATCGCGACGATTGATTTTTTTGTATATCAGATAAGTAGTTCAAAGAAGAGTTATATATTCACATCCTCGTTGCAGGGATGTGTAGTGAATCACGCCCCGACCGAGTTGACGGGCCAGCCAGGCGGCGATTGCATGCATAAGTTGCTCTTAACCGGCGACAACAAACCGGCTATGGAATGGCACCCCAACCAAGATTCCAAAATGCCAGCCGGGTGCCTGAGCGCATTTTCCGCTGGAGCGAGCTGCAAGACTATGACCAACGCGGATGGGACACTGAGGATGCTGCAAAGCGGGACAACTCACATGGATACAGGTTGGGACATTACCGGCACGAGGTCGATTGTCATAGAGACCTTCGACCCAGATCCGAATGGAACACATCAAAATGACCCTTGTTACAACCATGGGGGCATTTCCATTAAGGATGTGAACACGCTTGCTCTCAGTTGCCTCCTCTCGACAGATTTCCGAGCCGGTCATGTGAGCTTCTTGGGCGGGCCGAACCAGCCTTGGGTGGCAGTGGATATGGAGGATGACAGAAATCCTGGACCGGAATGGTACAGATCAAATTCAGGAAAATATGCTGCGCCCACGCAGCGTTGCTTGCAACTCGAAGGAAAAACCATTGCTCCCCACTGTTGGACTCTCTATGAAGGCGAAATTGTGTTGATTCGTATCGACAGCGTAGGAAATCAGAATCAACTCGGAGGAACGAGCCATAAGACGTATCGACTGGCACACAGTCGCAGCCGTCAGGCGGAACAGTATTATGCGCAGCCAAGAGCGTCCCTAAGCCGGGATGGCAAGTACATCGTCTTCGACAGTAATATGGCACGTCCCGACGGTAATTGCCCGAAAGCGAAAGCTACAGGATGCACGGATGTATATGTCCTCGGGCCGCTGTTCTGAAGAGAAAGCCGCGATTTGGACAACCGCCGGGAACCCTTGATTCTAAAGGATTAACTCTAATTCGCCGCTTTCCCTTCGCATGCCCCTCGAAATTCTCCGGACAGTGCCTTGTTGTCGCCAGCTACTTGTCGCTTTCCTGGTTTTCCTGTCTGCTAGAGCTGAGTGCGGAGGCAAGCGCTTGGCCGATGGTACAGGGCCTCCCCTTGGCCGTTGCACTGCCCCCAATTCTCCCGTTTGGCCAGTAGGCATATCCTCCTACACTTGCTACTTTTCTTCGTCACGCGTCGACGGGAGCAGAGCACATGTTTCGCAGGATGGCTAAGGGCCGCCCGAAGACGTATGTTGACTCCGTCCTTTTGCTAATGTTCCTGCTGGTTTCAACGGTTCTTGTATCGTCCGGCTGTTCAGGTGTGGTTACTGCCAACTCCGCAACGCAAGGTCAACTAACCGCGCTGACGATCACGGTCGGCTCCTTACCCTCGGCATCTTCGCAGTCGATGTACTCAGCGACGTTGTCGGCCACAGGGGGCACTCCACCGTACAGTTGGGCTGTCGGTTCGGGATCTCTGCCAGTAGGCTTGAATTTGAGCAGCTCCGGTCAGATTACGGGCACTCCGACGGTGCTGGGCACAGCATCCTTCACGGTCACAGTTGGTGATTCGAGCTCCCCGTCGCGAACGAACTCGAAAACCTTAGGTATAACTGTGACATCTGCGGCCAATGCTCTGTCCATAACTCCTGCCAGTCTCAGCTTCGGTAATGTGAATATTGGCAGTTTAGCGACTCAGATGCTTGTTGTTAACAATAGTGGCAACTCGAGTGTGACGATTTCAGGTGTGACCGTTACCGGTGCAGGAGTGAGTGCGACAGGTATGACTGGCAACACAATCTTGGCACCCAGCCAATCGACGACCCTGAACGTCTCATTTGCCCCAACATCGCCAGGCGATGTAACCGGGAGCGTCGCGATTACGAGCAGTGCAACGAACTCAGTCACAACGATCGCGGTGACAGGTATGGGCTTGGCGTCCGCTACGGTTCTAACCGTTACTCCGGGGTCACTGAATTTTGGGAATCAAGCGGTGAACGTAACGAGTGGCGCGGATAGTGTAAGCGTCAGCAATTCCGGCAGTACTTCCATTACTATCAATTCGGTGCAAACGAGCGCACCCTTTGCGGTCAGCGGTTTTTCCGGAGCCACGACCTTGAGTTCTGGTCAGACATTGACTTTAAATGTGACCTTCACACCGGGCAGTGCGACGGCCTTTAACGGCACATTGACGATCAGCAGCACCGTGCCGCCGAACACCGTTTCGTTGAGCGGCACAGGGGTGGTGCAAGTAGGTCCGGACCTATCGGCTCCCCTGTGCGGATTGAGCAACGACAGTACCAATCACATACCCAACGCTGCGGCCTGGAAGAGTTTTACCCCCCCGGCGGTGGGCGGAACCTATGTAGATTCTGTTTACGGGTGCACGGTCAAGCGTCTGACCGATGGAAACGCTGCGGGGGTAGCTCAGCATCACTACTATGCCACCACCGAGCCGATGAGCGCGGGAGATACCAAGGTGCTGATTTTTGATGAAAACGGTGGATGGCACCTGATCGACCTGAACGGGAACACGGTGGTGCCCAGCGGGAATATGCCTAGCAGCAACGACGGCTTATTTATGTGGGATCGCACCGACGACAATGTTTTTTGGGGGGTATCCGGGAATGCCTTGAAGAAATGCACCGTTTCTGGTGCCACGGTGTCCTGTGTGACCAACCATACCTTTACGGAGTACGCCGGTTATCTGGTGAACTTCATGGACGAGACGGACATGACCGTGAACGGCTGGTTACCGATGGTCGGCCAGAACGTTCAGGGCGGGGTCATCGATGTATTTTTGTGGAACCCCAGTACTTCGACGAAGTCCCCGGTTTACACCACCACGTGCACTGCGGACGTGCGTACGAAGAATAATGGCTGCCTGCACAAACTGGTTAGCACTCCGAACGATGGCATCATCATCCAGTTTGCCTCGAATGGGACTGCTGCGGAGCAGGGCAATCGCTTATGGGAGTCGCCCTGGGTGAAACCGCTACTGCATGTGGAAAATCTCACTGACCATCTGGATAGTGGGAAAGACCTATTGGGCAACGAGGTCGCGGTTCTGGAAGACTATGCCGATAATCCTGGGCCGTGGATCAGTTGTATTAATGGGTGGAGACCGACAGTGGTGACATTGCCAAATGTACCGACCGGGTGCATGTTTGACGCTGTCACCAATTTTGGTTGGCACGCCAGTTACCGGGATTGGCCGGTGCGTGGCTGGACACTGTATTCGGCGGAAGCCAGCAGCGCCGCAGAGAATTTCAATAACAGTGGGGCCTATGCGGATCCTTCGAGCGGAAACTGGACTGTCTATAGCAATGAACTCGTGCTGGTACGGATTGACGCTCATAATGATGCCAGCAAGATCTACCGGCTGGGGCTAACGCATTCACGGGAGCATCAGGGATTCTGGGCGGAGCCGCGGGCGGCATTGAGCTTCGACGGCAAGTATGTGATCTTCGATAGCAACGCCGCTTGGGGATCGACAGGTTGCGGTTCCATCAGCAACTGCACTGACGTCTACCTCATCCAGATTCACTAAGGCCCAGAAATGGCCAGACCCGCGAAAGAGGAACGAAGCGCTGGAATGAGCGCTTCGTTCCTGCGATAAACAGCTCTCCTCGTGCATAGCATGACCTCCACCAAACTCCATTGAGCTTTCGGTCCAATAGTTTCCGTGGTGATTCGCCATTTCGGAATCGTAACTCGGTATTCCGCAGACTTTGACCCAAAACCCGAAAACGAGGCAGTTTTAAAGTTGAGAAGGGCAAGCTGGATGTGGTTCTCTGGGCGGAAACAAAGGAGGAGGTATGCCAGGGAAGCGACACAGCGAGCAGATCGTCTACGCTTTTGCGGCAAGTGGAAGGGGCCAAGAAGGTCAGCGAAATTTGTCGGACCTCATGTTGGACAAGCACATTTTGCAGGAAGGGCTATCGAAAAAGACCTAAAGCCCGCCAAAGAGTCGCGAGCTGGTGCGCCAAGTACGACAAGCGTATCAGCTGAGTGAAAACCGTGCTTGCGAGCTGATAAGTACGCGCGTGGGTCGAATCGTTACCAGAGCCGTCGCGATCCCTGACGGAACTGCGCGTGCGGCCGCGGGATCTGGCCGCCACGCGGATCCGGTACGGTTATCGAAGGCTGACCGTGATGCTGCGGCGAGAAGGTTGGTGCGTAAATACAAAACGCGTTTACCGGCTCTATCGGGAAGAAGCACTGCAGGCGCGGACGAGGAAGCAGGTCACGAGTGCCGCGTGCCACCAATATTCTGACGAGCACACTTATGGGGAAATTGATTTGCCAGTCTTAGGACCTTTTTCCACCACGAATGTCAAGACGAGAGCCATGAGCCAGGTGGCTTTTGCTTAAATTGCTGATTCTTAGGTAGTTATGATGGCATGGCGGATTCAAAGTTCAGCCGAAAAGGAACGTGGATTGCTACTCTGCTCAATAGTGAATACCCGGCTTCGGTTCGGGATTGTCTAATAGCCTGGTAAGCGACTGGAGTCGGCGTCAGAGTTCACAATGGAAGCCTGCCAGGAGCCCGGATGAAACGAATACTTGAGATCGGCAACTGGGCACCGCCGGTGTGCAGTTGGTCCATGAGCATGGTCGGCTTGCGCCGCGAACTGGCGTCCCGCGGCTGGGACTGCCGAGTGATGAACATGAACGAGAACCGCCGCGTGCCAAGCTGCGAGTACATTGATGTCCAAGATGGGTGGAATTACCTCGTAAAGGTCGTACGGAACATACGCGATGGCTGTATGGTTCACACGCGGGTTAACGCCGAGTCCACTGATCTATACATATTAGCTTTCGTGGCCCTCTTAGTGGCCCGCCTGTGGAGACGGCCAGCTTTACTCACTTATGGCGGTGGACATCAGCAAACCTATTTTCCAGCCCCGCGCCTCAGTTGGCGCCATTTCGCATTTTCGCTGCTCTTTCGTTTAGCAACGCGAATCTACTGCAACAGCGACGCCGTAAAAAAGGTCCTCTTGGCGACCCGTATTCCGTCAGGCCGAATTTTGCCCATCCCGCACACTTCTGCATACTATGCGGAATTCTCTCCTGCCCCGTTGCCAGCTGGCGTTGACGAGTTCTTCAGACGGCATGATGGTGTTTTCTTCAGCTACGTATGCTACCGCAAAGAATATGCCTTAGACTTTCTTGCCGAGGTAATCCGCAGATTCCGGGCGCTCTATCCCAACATTGGGTTCCTTTGGCTTGGGCCGTGGGAGCGTGAGATGGCTCCGATGAGAGAATTTCTCCAGACTCAGAAGATTGTGAATGCTGTCCATCTGATGGGATCCGTCGCGCATGGCGCATTTCTCAATATTCTAAGTCATTCCATTGCATACATCCGTGTCCCAATGACTGATGGCGTGTGCTCCTCGGTGCTGGAGTCGCTTAAGCTGAAGGTGCCAGTTCTTGCTTCTGACAATGGGACGCGCCCGGCAGGTACGCTACTATGGACACAGGGAGATGTGGAGAGTTTGCTGTCTCTGATGAAAGAAACGGTAGAGAATCGCCAGAAACTCGTGACGCAGATTCCCGAAATTATCTTTGAAGATAATGCAAAAAAATTGGTCGACGATATCGAGAGTATCTACCTGGGTTTCTCCGCCTTCAAAGAAGAACGACATAACGTGCGCGCTGGAAACGAAGTTGCCGATGATCTGGAACCAAAGGTATCCATGACAAACCCGAGGAGCGGCAACACATAGAAGCGGGTGTTCCGCGGTCATCAAAAGGCCGGTGTCGAAAGCGATTACATCAAATAGTCACGCAAAAAGAAATGAGTGGAATCGGCTTGGCAAAAGCGTTGAATCGACTTAGGAGTTTGACAGCCAGGTCAGTTAAGCAGCTGCTACATCGCTGTGGTGTATCTGTTGGCCGCGTAAGAAGGCTCAGAGCCAACTTCATTATCACGTTTCACCTCGTGCGGCCCCCTGAGTGCACCCTTTTCGAAACGATGGTTCGATTCCTAGCTCAAAATTTTGAGGTTGTTAGCTTGGACGAATTCATAGTTGAAAATGAGAACCCCAGGGCGGTTCAAAAAAATGGACTTGTCGTACTCTCGTTCGATGACGGCTTACGGCATCATGCCGAGCTCATATATCCTGTTCTTAAAAACTTGAACGTGCCAGCGACGTTCTATGTATGCCCGGAATTGATTGATCGTGCGCGATCGATATGGACCTGGGAAGTGCGTGCTCGCTTGGAGCGGTTAAGCGATGGGCCGAGACAACGCTTCTTTGATTTAGCCGGTGTCTCCGGTCAGACCCAGGCAATTGTGAATTGGATGAAGACGATTCCGGTCGCTCACAGAGAAGAGATCGAAAAAGAGATTCGTGATTGCACACAGGATTTCGAGTTTACACAAGATGAGCGTGACTGTTTCGAACTGATGAGTTGGGATCAGATGCAGAAGCTCGACCCAGCCTTAATTACCATCGGTTCTCATACGTCCACCCACATCGATCTGCCTCAAGCTGATACCGGCAGAATAGAACGGGAACTTTCAAGCAGCAAAGGCATTCTCGAATCTCGACTTAAGAGAAAGGTCGAACACTTTTCTTACCCGAACGGAAATTTCAACGACGCTATGCTTGACGTTGTGCGGCGATACTATCGTTCGGCGGTAACCACCAAGCAGGATGTAGTTAAGCAAGGAGACGACTTGTTTCTCCTACCTAGAATTAACGCTGACCTTAATCTCTCAAGGT
>Ga0137358_10001542_pt1 | contig 12559 bp, 19 predicted proteins | sample Mad1_20_16metaG_FD_105551 | JGI IMG/M metagenome (GOLD analysis project Ga0137358, IMG submission 105551) | Vadose zone soil microbial communities from Angelo Coast Range Reserve, California, USA - Mad1_20_16 metaG | ecosystem: Environmental > Terrestrial > Soil > Vadose zone | place: USA... | reverse complement strand
GCACTTCTAGAAGGCGATGAGGAGACGGAGTACGAGATACAGCGGCGAGTGCGTGAAGGGCAATCACCTGCGGAGATGAAGGTTCTGTCACGGACAGCTGGTAAACCCCACCGATCTCAACTGGACGGCAAAGCACCCGCGACGCACACATCGGGCAGGTTGGCCGTGCAAGTAGGCAGAGTTCCTTAGGACACTCGTGTTGCAGTTCTTCGTCACCTCCCACGCTACCCCCTACTAACAACTGTACTTCTGTATCATATCGTCCTGCTCTCCATCACGTCATGGCTCCTCTTTCAACTCTCATTCATATACCTGACTTACAACAAAGATTGTGTGGGGGTGAACATAGCCATTCACTTAAATGTTCGGCACGACCTCAAAATAGCACATTGCCGCCGGATTTGAACTGAACTGAAGCGACTTTAGCATAGCCCATAGCCCCACAGTTTTACGAATCTCGTGATAATGTAAACGGGTATTGTACTATCCCTGTTCCTGTGAATTTGTGACGGTTCCTATGCACCGCAATTTTGATGGTCAATTTCGATTTTGACAGCGCGCGTTGCTGCTACCCTAGATTCTGGGAAAGTTCCCATCTAGGGTGCGAAGCAACAGTGTAAGGTGGTCTACAATAGCTCTGGATAAAGTGAGGAAACGATAAATTGAATGATACGATGCAATTACGGAGGAGCCCGAGCACCCACTCGGCTGCGTGCCCTGACGAGGCTCGGAGCGCTGCGGGTACCCGCCCGGGATGTCCGGTGGCAACGGAAGCGGGCCGGTCGCTTCGTTTGTTCTTTAGCACCAGTCGCGTTGCGCGTCGGCCTATTTTCGCTCCTTTCTTCATTACAGTGCCGTTGCTCTCATTTCCTTCAACATCGTCATGCTCAACCGACGGCAGACCTCTGCTCCTGGTGGCTCGGCCTCCCCGGACGGTAAGCTTTTACTATATCCTTTTCTGCTCTTTTTGGTTAGTCTATCGATCGTGGCTGGCTGGGCGCCCCGCACGGCCTCGTGTCCTCAAATGGGACTCATTTGCGCCTGCGCTCAAAGCCCCTCGTGCGAGCAACAAGACTCCACTTCGCTTCAGCCTGCCCTCTTCCTCCCTCCCCTACCCTCACCATCCTCCAAAAGGGTTTACCGTTTGCATTTTTTTTCTTGTTGATAAGATCCCAATCCGTCTGTTACTGACTGACTCCCCCCCTCGCCTCCCGTTCCTGTCCCTGCTTTCGAACCGTGACTTCGACTTGCGGTTTTCACTAACTGAACAATGGCGGATACACCGACCCAACCCGCGCCCGCTGTATCGCCACCGTCAAATCCTTCTCCACCTGCACCCCCGGTGTCTCCTCTGGCGCAACCCACCACTGCACCACCACCACCTACTGCACCACCACCTACTACTGCACCACCACCACCTACTGCACCACCACCGACCACTGCACCACCGCCTACCACTGCACCACCACCGACCACTGCACCACCGCCTACTACTGCACCACCGCCGACCACTGCACCACCACCTGCCACTGTGCAACCTACTTCCGTACAACGTACGTCTGAACAGCTTATTTCCCAATCTGATCAACATATTCAAACTACAGCACCTTCTTCACAAATCCAAACTACGCCATCTTCGCAAATCCAAACCACACTGTCCTCACAAATCCAAACTACACCCTCTTCACAAATCCAAACTACACCTTCCTCGCAAATCCAAACCACACCCTCCTCGCAAATCCTCACTGTTTCTTCTTCACCTACAGCCACCACAGCGTCGACCCCGACTACTACGTAAGTTCTCACTTTTGTGGATCAAACGTATTGAGCTAATTTTTCGAATGTCATTCAAGTCCGCAAACTTCTCAACAAACGTCCTCGGCATCTGTAGCCACCTCGCCTGCAAGCTCTGCTCCTCCAAGCTCTTCTCCAGCGACATCGCTAACATCATCACCCTCTCAGTCCTCATTTCCCACGAGCTCGCCTGTGAGCACGCAACCGAGCACCTCGAGCAGCCCTTTGCAGACTACCACTACACCTCAGACCTCTTCTACTGCTACCCCCTCTACGGTGGTTTCAACTACCTCTCCCACCCCAAGCAGTAGTTTCAGTAGTTCCACCCCTTCGAGTACATCTACATCCACTACCCCGCGTGCCAGGTATGTATTTCCTTTCATTTCATTTCCTTGCGTAATCATAATCATGGTACGAATTTAGTTCGACTTTCTCGAGCACAGTGTTCGTTGAGACGACCAACAGTCTTGGGCAGACAACTTCATTTGCACCCCTCGAAATCACCTCAACGTTCCTCTCGACTATGAGTGATGGTGGCATCCAGACCTTCACCGAGGTGATTGCAAATCCGACACTACGCGCCAATGATAGTTCGGGTAGCACTTCCCAGTAAGCTTCTGACTAGCGCACGATGTCAATATGCTCATGTATTATAGGTTCTTCCACAACACCGGTGCTGTTGCCGGTGTCTTTTTGATCGTTGGCCTTGGAGCTGCAACCATTTGCTTGTGGATATTCTTTTTCATTCGCAGGAGGCGCCGCAGGCGCAGGATCGAACACGAGTCGGAGGTCTCAGCGACACTCGCTGCTGCTGGCTATAATCGCGCGCCGATTGACGACGAGGACTTCGGCCCAGGTCCTGGGATGCGACAGCGGTTTGGTTCCTTCAGCTCACACCCAACAATCGACACGCCTATCACCGACGACGAGCGTGCAATGGAGGCTAGTAGCGCTCCTGTGAACCTATACGACCCATATGCGGAATATGGTCGTCCCATTGGTGGCTCCGGTTACATTCCTGCACGGTCTGAGAGTCCGTCGCAACATAGTCGGGATCGCAGGGTAGAGGGTTCCTATACCAGTGGCGACAGTAGACGTGGGGGCCATGTTCCGCGGCATAGCATTGGGAGTTCAGACCAACTGCTGTCTGGTGGTATCCCACCTCAGGCAATTCCTGAACCATTCCCCCTATCTCCTCCGACTCCGATAGTGCCGCCCCGGAACCCCAAGAGAAAACAGTCGAGGTCCCCAGGTGACCCCGGCGAGTCTGGTTCAGAAAATCCTTTCGACCGTCCCCCGCCAGACTATCGCGGACGAGAGCAATTACGAGACCAAAAACGATAAGTCACGGATTTCGTGGATAACTCGGCACGTGGTTATGTATGTATCGCCATCACCCCTCCCATGACTATGGCCTGACGCTTATTATACAGATCGGGGATGGTATGGGAAGCAAGTACCGACACTCGGACAAGGAGTTCAATATATTATATCTCTTGACCTGTGTCTGCGGACAAGTTTATGCTTATGATTTTACTCTGCTTTCGAGATCCTCTTTTTTTCTTTTCGTCATTACAGGGACCTTAGGGACAGTTTCTTGTTTTTGCCGAGCTGTTTTACGATGAAATACCTGTACGGGAGATCCCGGGCAGCTATATAGCTAGTCTTGGTGTGGCTGAGAATTAGATTACCCATTTGGGAGTTGCCAGTGAAAGTAATCTTCAAACAACGCGAGTTTTCGGCACTGCCCCTCCACGCTCTCTATACTATCGCCATGGCTGAACAAGTTTGTAAAAGGTTGTCTCTTCTGAAGCTTTCTGACCGACCCGTAATTTTCTTGTAGGTTGAGAAGGCATTTCAAAAGCAGGCCCTCTTCCAAAATGCGAAGGCTCGTGGTGTGTCGCATTTCCAGAGATGGGTCCCTAGGACAAATCTGACCACGGAACGTCTGTGATGGACAGGTGGAAAGAAGGTGTCGACGAAGGAGAGGCGTTGGTATAAGGATGCGGGCCTTGGATTCAAGACACCCCCCGAGGCGATAAACGGAACTTATATCGGTGCGTGCGTTTTTCTTGCTTTGGTCGAATGGCCCATAGACATGACACTGGGGGTAAATATAGACAAGAAATGTCCGTTTACCGGCGAAATTTCCATACGTGGTCGCATCCTCACTGGGCGTGTTGTCTCCACCAAGATGACGCGCACAATTATCATCCGCCGTGACTACCTCCATTACGTCCCCAAATACAGTACGTCCCGGTACTTTATGGGCATCTGACTATCAAGCTCACTGGCGTCCTGCTGCTTGCAGACCGTTACGAGAAGAGACATAAGAACCTCGCAGCACACGTATCGCCTGCGTTCCGGGTCGATCTTGGAGACATAGTCACTGTTGGTTAGTCAATGGATTTCCCGACTTTGATTATAAGAGGCTGAGGTGATTGTTCACACAGGTCAATGTCGACCGCTATCGAAAACGGTGCGTTTTAACGTGTTGCGGGTAGCAAAGAGCAAGGCGGCGACCAAGACATTCGGGAAGTTTTAGGTGTTAGTGATGGGTTGTTGTGTCGCATACAGGAATATGTGTTATGCTCTTGAACGTGATGATTACTCTTGAGCGATGCATGCAAGGCTGATACTGAGGGTTGTACCAAGCCAAATAAGGACCAAATAGATTGCGGGCTATTATTGGTTGGCGGGCGCCTCGGTTACCCCTGCTCCCGCACCATCGTCCTCCCGGCTGACCGGAACCACCTCTGTCACCGTCACCGTCATCACCGTGACCTCCATCTCCATCGTCGGACTCTGTCCTCCAGCTATCCACTCTAATTTCGTCACTTCCCTCCTTCACTGCCACAAACTGGCTCAATCTCTCCTTTCAGTCTTTACTAATAGACTATCAAAGTCTAGGTCAAGCTCTCCCGGCCCACATTCAACCTCATCAGCATCCTCCCGCGGCCTTTCCATGGGCCAGCAGACTTCCAAAAAGTCAAGAAAAGGTGGGAAAGATAAGGAAAGGGATGCCGGTTTTGGTGAAGGCGATACGAGTCCGAACGAGTCCCCCTCCAACTTGTCCCGTGCCGCTAGCAATGGGCCGGCCTCAGTTATCGGCATGCCTTCCATCAGCGTATCGTCGCCTGATGGTTCGAAGGGTACACCGAATGGTAGCGGGGAGCGTCCTACGGGTGCTGCCATAGGTATTTCCAAGTCTCTTGCGCAGAACGGCTCCTCTACCGATATCATAGCTTCATCTTCCAACGCATCCCAATCACCTTCACACGCGCCACCTCACCCTAACAAACCCCCTCCTCTCGATATTCCCTCCGCCGCTATCATTTACAACGGATCCGTCCAGTCTGCTGGTGGTTCTGCAGGGAGTGCAATGCCAGGCGATTCCCTTGCGTCTTCAGGCACACCAATGGGTAGTAAAGACAAGGCCCGATCGCTTGACGTGGATGATTACATCCAACGACTGTTGGACGTCGGTTACACGGGAAAGGTCAGCAAATCGCTATGTCTCAAGAACCCCGAGATTGTGGCAATTTGCCAAGCTTCGAGGGAGATATTTCTCTCGCAGCCAACCCTCATCGAACTCTCGCCGCCTGTCAAAATAGTCGGTGACGTGCACGGACAATACTCGGACCTCATACGGTTATTCGAAATGTGTGGTTTCCCACCGGCATCAAACTATCTCTTCCTTGGCGACTACGTCGACCGAGGCAAGCAGAGTCTGGAGACATTTTTACTCCTACTCTGCTACAAGATTAAATACCCGGAGAACTTCTTTCTGTTGCGGGGGAATCATGAGTGCGCAAACGTCACACGAGGTTAGCACGTTCCTGCTTGGTATCTCTTGGCGTCCATCTTGGCTGATGATCGACAGTGTACGGATTTTATGACGAGTGCAAGCGACGGTGTAACATAAAGACATGGAGGACGTTCGTCGACGTGTTCAATTGCCTCCCAATCGCGGCTATCGTTGCTTCCAAGATCTTCTGCGTACATGGCGGACTGTCGCCATCGTTACAATCCATGGAGGATATCAAGGCGCTCCAGCGACCGACGGATGTGCCTGACTACGGTCTGTTAAACGACATATTATGGTCAGACCCGTCGGACACCGCGTTGGAATGGGAAGATAACGAGCGCGGTGTCAGCTTTTGCTTCGGGAAGGCCATTATAAACGAATTCCTTGTGCGATACGACATGGACTTGATCTGTCGAGCGCATATGGTAGTGGAGGATGGATATGAGTTCTGGAACGATCGGACATTGGTCACGGTGTTCAGTGCACCAAACTATTGTGGAGGTGCGTGAGCGGAGTGGGATTCCGGTGTTGAAAGCTGACGAGATGGCGAAGAATTTGACAACTACGGAGCTTGCATGAGGTGAGTGAGAGAAGGGTGATCTCTAGATTGGGTCACTGACAGCCGATTAGCGTGACAGAAGACCTTTTATGTGCCTTTGAACTCCTCAAACCTCTCGACGGACCGGCCCTTCGCAAGGAGATGACCAAGGCTAAACGGAAGAGGTAGCTCGCTTTCCTAGTTGGTTGCACGGATCTCACACTGTTTACAGCATGATGAGTGCCACCTGACGGCCATCGCATTCGCATCTACACATTCCCCATCCCCATCATCCGTCCCCTCTACTTTCTGCATTTTTATAGGGGTATTTGCCTGTCCAGGTCATCTGCTGTGTTTGTTCGTGAGTATTAATGTGGTGTACGGCGAGCTTGCGGGAGTTTTCTCTAGTTACATACCTTTTGAGGATGCCATAGTCTAGTACACCTTTGAATCAATGACGTGAATCCATTTTCATCACGTGTCCTCTTCACATGTTTACGCTCATCACGGCTTGTCCACGACGCGTCGCGCATACACTCCCCTTCAATTGCATGAGGAGACAACAGACTCTTGGCACGTCCCTATTCACCAACGCCATTCCTCTCCGTCTTACGTGTCACCAATTAGCAAAGTTCTTCACTATGCCCCCTGGAAAGAAAGCACCGCCACAGCAGTCCAGCCTTACCGAGTTGTGGGCTAGTAAGCCAAAGAAGCTGAGCAATCCCGCCGCGAGCAGTGCTCGTCCACCTCAATCTGATGGCCATGGTGCTGCTGATGTGGCGGATCCGGCAACATCATCGGAAGAACGTACGTATTGTCATTCTCCTGAATGACGCGGGTTTACTTGCGCCACGCACGCTAATCGCGCAGAACGCAAATGTTCTTTTCACAGCCGCTAATTCAAAGCGTAAACAGGAGACCGTGACCAGCTCTGACCGTGCGTACACTCGTGCGCTTTATATCCTCCACGTCACGGCGTGCGCGCGCGTACACGAGCGTTTGCATGGACTTTTCTTTTCTGGTTGGCGTGGTGCGTTGGCTGAGCGTTGCACATTTCAGGGACAACAATGCCTGATCGTCATGGTCCATTGCGGAAACGACGGAAGAGGGTGATTGAAGATAGTGAGGGGGAGGATGAGGACCAAGGCCCAGCGCCGAGCTCAGGTGAGCTTTTTTTTGCGTTTTGAGCCCTATCACTTAGTTCTATCCTTCATTCCGATCAGAAGCACCATCACGAACGTTGAGCCCCGCTCCTTCTACGTCTCCACCGCCACCTGAGGAGACACCGGTGGCCAGCTCTTCCAAAGCTACTTCGCGGCGATCTAAGGCTGAGACTAAGGAGCTCAAATCTACGATCAAGGCGAAGGGTAAGGCGAAGGCGAAAGTGGTTGCGGCTGCGGCTGTGGAGGAAGGGGACGTCGAGATGCGTGACGGGGACAAGGAGGCTGTCACCGCGAAAGAGTCGGATCCTCCGGAGGAGGATAACGATTCGGGTGAGGAGGAGTTGGAGGACGTAGAGGAACGGAAAGCTGCGTCTAAAAGGTGCGTGTGCAGATTTCTTTCCACTGCTCGTTTTTACATTTGCGATTTTCTAACCGATGCCAAATACTGAACTTATCATTTTAGTGCGCAAGTTGCTCTGGATCGGAGAGATGAGATGGATGTGGAAGGTTGGAAAGTCGGCGATCCGTATGTCGACTGTACTTTATCGTTGAAGCATCGAATTTTGCCTCGCTGACATCCCCCTAGTGTACCCTATGCTGCGCTCGCAAAGGCATTCGCACTTATTGAGGCGACTACGAAGCGGATAGAGAAGACATCTCTCCTCACGAGCCTCATGTTGCTTGTCATCCAGAGACGCAAAACCGGAGACACCGACTCGTTGCTCAAGACGGTCTACCTGTGTATCAACCGTGTCCGTTGCTCCCCCTTACTCATGTTTCGTGCTTTTTTTGGTTGATCCAGACATCTACAGTTAAGTCCAGATTACACGGGTATCGAGCTTGGTATCGGCGAGAGTCTACTCATCAAGGCAATAGGCGAGTCCACAGGGCGAAGCCTTCAACTCATCAAGGCAGAGCTGAAAAGGGAGGGTGACCTCGGGTTGGTGGCAATGGTGAGCTATACTCCTCATCGTGGAACACGAGATGCTTAAGACACTCCTGAAGAATTCCAAGAATATGCAGAAGACTCTGTTCAAACCGAAGCCTCTTACAGTTCCTTTTGTCTTTTCAAATCTGAAAGAAATTGCTCTCAGTGCTGGCCACTCGGTGAACTACACGATTGTTCGGCCTCTGGTGCATTCTAACGTCTGTCCCAGTCACAAGGCAAAAAAGTGTCGATTGTTACAAAGCTTCTTGCCGCGTGTAAGGGCGAAGAGGCAAAGTATATTGTCCGGAGCTTAGAAGGCAAGCTGCGGATAGGCAATGCCGAACGTACCGTGTTGGTGGCTCTTGGCCATGCTGTTGTCTTGGCAGAGCAAGAACAATGTATGCACCCATGTTCTCGAAGATCATCACGAGCTTATATTCATGTCTAGCTGGAAAGAAATGGAACACAGAGAAGTTAGCATCACGGCTGGAAGAGGGGGCTAGCATCGTCAAGTCAGTCTACAGGTAAGTCGATATGCTCTGATAGTAGTCCCCGTGCCATATACCCGTGCTGCCAGTGAACTGCCAAACTACGATGCGGTCGTCCCAGCGCTTCTCAGTGCCGGTGTAAGCAAACTACGCGAGGAGTGTAAGCTGACCCCCGGAGTACCGCTAAAACCGATGCTTGCCAAGCCCACAAAGGCCATTGGCGAGGTGTTAGATCGCTTCGAGGGCAAGCGATTCACCTGCGAATACAAATACGACGGTGAACGAGCGCAGGTGCACAAGCTTGCCGATGGCACTGTTGGTGTGTTCAGCCGCAACTCGGAGGATATGAGCAAGAAATATCCGGATTTGGTTGAACAGTTACCACATTTACGATTTCGATTTCTCTATGGGAGGACATTGTTCTCACGAAGTGATATATAGTGTATCAAGGAGAACACAAAATCGTTCGTGTTGGATGCGGAAGCTGTGGCCATAGACAGAGCGACGGGCAAGTTGATGCCGTTCCAGGAACTGAGCAAACGCAAGCGGAAGGATGTGAAGGTAGAAGACATCCAAGTCCGCGTGTGTCTCTTCGCATTCGATCTTCTTTACCTCAACGGAGAAGTGAGTATCCTCTCTACCTGTTGCTTCAGTTTGGGACTTCTTGTTGATCAGTCGTACGAAGCCGCTATTGCACAGAAACCTGTCAGAACGGAGAGAGCTTCTGCGGCAACACTTTGAGCCTGTTGACTCTGAGTTTCAATTCGCCAAATCTTCGGAGAGCGAAAAGACGGAGGATATTCAAGCGTTCCTTGATGAAAGTGTTAAAGATGGCTGTGAGGGTCTCATGGTTAAGATGCTCGAGAGCGAAGCAAGCTACTATGAGCCGTCCAGACGCAGTGTCAACTGGCTCAAGGTTAGTACTCCGTATCATTCCCAACTTGCAAAACTGACATTTCTTGGCGACAGTTAAAAAAGGACTACTTGGCTGGTGTCGGAGACTCACTCGACCTTGTCGTTGTCGGTGGTTACTATGGGAAAGGGAAGCGAACGAACGTGTACGGGGCGTTCCTCCTCGCATGTTACGACGCCGACTCGGAAGAATACCAGACAATCTGCAAAATTGGCACCGGATTCAGCGAGGAAGCGTTAGCAGCGCACTACGCGGCATTGCAACCTCTGGAAACGGAGAAGGGACGTGGCGACATCAAGGTTGGCGGAGCAAAACCAGACGTGTGGTTCGAGCCCAAGGTCGTCTGGGAAGTGCTCACGGCAGACCTGAGTTTAAGTCCGGTGTATACAGCGGCACAAGGCTTGGTAGGTTGCCACATTTGTGACAGTTTTATTTCCGATGGCTTATCTAAGCATGAGATTGACGAGCGCGGCATTTCACTGCGATTTCCTCGCTTTCTTCGGGTCCGGGATGACAAAAGCGTTGACGATGCGACAGGGCCGGAGCAGGTGAGCGATGGTGGTACATGTTAGTCACCACAAGTACTAATGGTACGGATGGCACGGTGGTAGGTCGCAGAGATGTACGAGCGGCAGGTGCTGGCCCAAGGTGGAGGGCAGAAGAAAAAGAAAGGAGATGGTGATGCGGACGACGGTTTTTGGTAATGCGGCGAAGGCACCTCTCAGTGTATCTTTGTTTCCGATCTCAACGTGTTTGAATTAGACCCCTCGGGTGTGATGCGAGCACGATGTGCAACCCTCTAAATGATTGGGATATGACAAAAGTCCGTACACGACTACTTGGTTGACTGGCTTGCTGCTTGCGCAGCCTTGACAGCCTCCGTGACTTTCCCTTTGGCAGCATCCGGTGGAGGAGCGGCCTGGATAGCTTTCTTTTCCTTGCCACCGCGATGCCAGTAGTTCACGAAACGATAACCTTGCGTGAGCTGCGCGGTTGCATTGGTGATATGGCAGGCAAATAGGAGGTAGTTTCGGGGCTCGACTTTCCATGCTGAGATGAAAACAATCGGACGATGTCAAAGTGAAGGCGTGAAGTAACGTACCGAATCGCATAAAGACCATGCTTTTCAAGACTATGTGAGAACGGGACGGAAGCAGATATAACCGGGACATACGAGTAGGCTGCGAGAGCAGAAGTCATGGTACCAGAGATGACTTCTTCATCCTTTTTCAAGTCAGAGAGGGCAGCGAGGGGGAGGCCCCAGTTGGCGACCTAAATTGAATGTGAAGTTCAATCGCAGAGCTCCATGGAATGGGAGGCAAGGCACGAACGGGTCCCCAGAAATGAGTGCCTATGGCGTACGTCCATGAGCAGATCTTCCAAGGACAAAAGAGGTGGTGAACATACTGAAGAAGTACTCTCGTGCGGCAGGAGACCGGATCCAATGGAGGAAAGTGGAGGCCATGGTTTGTTGTACGATTCCGAAAAGCGCCGGGTTGCGAGTTTTGGGCGGAGGACATCACGTGCCCCGATCCCCCCTTCGGCTTTATATCCACGATACACAAAGCAATGGGCACGCAACACAACGCCAACGCTACGCTACGCGAACAAGACGGTCGTTGATTGATGGTACGTGCTCTCTATCTCGCCTTTCGGGTCCTGAATAATTCCTTGCTCCTGCGCGGGGTCTATCATCCCTATATGCGAGCGCCCTCAAAAAGGCAATGACTCCCCGCCCAAGTTCCGGCGTTTCTCTTTATTCAACTCCCTCAATCTGCCCATCTTTTTCCCCCGCCCGTCGTCCACCTTTTCCCCTCCCCCATCCCATCTCCTCCACCGTCCCTTTAATCCCCCATGCAGTACGCAGGGAGCCAATATAACGGCGGAGGTTACACTGGCCAGCAGCAATACGCGTATCCTGCCACTGGTCAGTATTATCAGCAGCCGGCACAGCCGATCCAACACCAATACTCGGGCCAGCAGGGCCAGCAGCAACAACAATATGTATCGACCCCTTACGCGGGGACCGTTCCATTCCCCCAACCATCCCCCAATCCCGCTCCCGCTGTCCTCCAATCCTCAGCACCCCAACAGCAAGGCCATCGCCCTCCACGTACACAGACTCCACACCCGAGTACGAGTCGAAGACGCGCCGGTTCGAATACTACGAAGAGGCCAATCAAGTCGGCATTAAAAGACCCTGACCGCAATCGTATGGCCTATGCAAACGATCCTCTTCTGTCTGTCCCCGTGCCACGGACGCGGAGGAATTCTAGCGGGGCGGAAAATCGACCCAGAATGAACTCCATCGCGCGAACAAGGACCAACTCGAGCTCTCGGACGGACCCTGGTGCGCGTGCCCATAAACGTCTTTTTGCCGGGATGCCTTTCATGATAACGCCAATTTTCGTTCCCTTTTTTTATCTTATGTGTTTTGTCAAGACCACGTTTTTTTGTCGATAAACCCACCCGATGGGCTCGAGCTGAGTAATCTTGCCTATAAGGCCACAGTCGAAGAGTTACGTCAAGAAATTTTCCCCATGTGGCCAAAGGGTGTCGAGCGCCAGGAGCGATATGGACATGACTGGCGCGTAAAATTTAGTGGCAGTCCGTGGGACTCAAAAGGTCACGACTCGATCATGTATGCGTCTGATTACACTCCAATTATGCGTTTACATTGACCTAATATCTCGCTTAGAGCCCAGAGGATAATATGTCGAGTATTCTGGGTACTTACCGCTCAGGTCCGGCGCCCATCATGATAAGATCCACTCATCCCTTCAACTGAGCACTGCCTTTTCCTTTTAGGGATATGTGTACTTGACATCCATCAATACTGGACGCGCCGTATGTCACTTAAGCAGGGCCTCGTGTCTCGGTCTATCTCTCATATCACTCCATTTGTCTGTGTAGTTTAAGAGCCCCCG
>Ga0137358_10001537_pt1 | contig 12569 bp, 8 predicted proteins | sample Mad1_20_16metaG_FD_105551 | JGI IMG/M metagenome (GOLD analysis project Ga0137358, IMG submission 105551) | Vadose zone soil microbial communities from Angelo Coast Range Reserve, California, USA - Mad1_20_16 metaG | ecosystem: Environmental > Terrestrial > Soil > Vadose zone | place: USA... | reverse complement strand
GAAGCCCTGATTGTAGCGGAAGCGATTTTCGAGTTTGAGGCCGCCAAGATAGACGTTGGATACGGCATTGGGGCCGAGGCGCTCGAGCGCGAGGTCCTGCATGTAACGCAATACTATACCGGTGACGTATCCTTTCGTTGTCTCGCCGCGAAACGGCATGGCGCCGTCGACCCAGAAGCCGACCTCGGGCGAACGCAGGTTTGCTATATCTCGGCCGAAACCAGACGGGATTTCAACGACCACAGCCAGCTCTCCGCTCCGCATGCGTTGCTCCAGCTCGGCTGTGGAGCTGATCGGAGGCCGTTCGGAGAAATAATGCGATCCCGAGAAGCCTTCGAGCAGCCGGCGGCTTTCCGGCGTCCGGTCCTGGTCGAAGGCCGCGAAGTTGAGATTCTCGACGTCGAAGGTGATGCCGTAGCCGAACGCGAACATCAAGATGACAGGACCGATGAACGCGAACGACAGCCGTATGGGATCGCGTAAAAGCTCCATTGTCTCACGCCGCGCATAAGCCCATAGCCGTCGAGGATCGAACCGCTTGGAGGCGCGCGGCGGAATGGCTTGTTGTCCGGTCGGTGCGGGGGGAGGCTTGGCTGCCTGGGCCGTTGCTTGCGGTTCGGCTTGAGCCTTCTTTTTTTCTCCCGTTCCGGCCGCTTCCTCCAGATAGGAGATGAAGGCGTCCTCGAGGGAAGCGCTGCCGCGCTGCTTCACCAGTTCCTTGGGCGTGCCGACGGCGAGCACCCGGCCTTGATGCATCAGCGAGATACGGTCGCAGCGCTCCGCCTCGTTCATGAAGTGCGTCGAAAGGAAAATCGTGACCCCATCATTGCGGGAAAGATCGATCAGTGTGCGCCAGAACGCGTCGCGCGCAACCGGATCGACGCCCGAGGTGGGCTCGTCGAGAATGAGGATGGACGGCCGGTGCAGCACGGCCACGGCAAGCTGCAGCCGCTGCTTGACGCCAAGCGGCAGGCTTTCCGGCTTCGCATCGGCGACACTTTTCAGATCGTAGCGCTCCAGCAGCTCCTTGATCCGGCCTTCCATCTCGTTTGCGGGCAGATGATAGAGATGCGCGTGCAGCTCGAGATTCTGCCGCACCGTGAGCTCGCTGTAGAGGGAAAATGCCTGCGACATGTAGCCGACGTTTTGACGCGCCGCCATGTCGTCGGCGCCCATCGGCTTGCCGAACAGTTTGGCCGAGCCTTCGGTTACCGGCAGGAGGCCCGTCATCATCTTCATGGTTGTCGTCTTTCCGCAGCCATTCGAGCCGAGGAAGCCGAAAATCTCGCCGCGTGCGATGCGAAAGCTGACATGATCGACGGCGACGAAATTGCCGAACCGACGCGTGAGCCCGTCCGCCTCGATCGCCGGCGTCTTGTCCTCGGTCTCGGCACGCGGCCGCACGATGACCTCCTGATGGAGGGCGCGCTTTTCCGGTGGAAGCAGGGCAATGAAAGCATCGTCCAGCGTGGTCTTATTCGCTCGCGTAAGGATTTCCTTGAGCGTGCCATGGGCGATGACCTTGCCGTCATCCATCGCGGCGAGCCAGTCGAACCGGCTCGCTTCATCCATGTAAGCGGTTGCAACGAGCACGCTCATCATTGGCCGACGCGCGCGGATCGAATCGATCAGCTCCCAGAACTGCCGCCGGGAGAGCGGATCGACGCCGGTGGTGGGCTCGTCGAGAACGAGCAGATCCGGATCGTGCATCAGCGAGCAGCAGAGGCTTGCTTTCTGCTTCATGCCGCCCGAGAGCTTGCCGCACGGGCGATCTGCAAAGGGGTCGAGCGCCGTGGCTTTGAGCAGCTCGTCGATGCGCGCGCGCCGCTCGGCCGCGCCCTGGCCGAACAACCGGCCGAAGAAGTCGATGTTGTCGAAAACGCTGAGCGTCGGATAGAGATTGCGGCCCAGCCCCTGCGGCATGTACGCGATACGGCCATAGCTCGCCCGCCGATGGCGCTCGTCCGCCATATTTCCGTCGAGCACCGTAACTTTGCCAGTTTGGATCTTGCGCACCCCGGAGAGGAGCGCGAGCAAAGTGGATTTGCCGACGCCGTCCGGGCCGAGCAGCCCGACCATGCAGTGGGCGGGAATATCGAGGGTGAGGTCGTTGAGCGCGAACGTCCTCCCGTAGCGGTGGGTTACCCGCTCGACCCTGGCGGCGACGGGGTTGGTCATTGCGGCAGCTTGACCACAAGCTCGGGAGGCCAGGCGATCTTCGGATCGGTGCGCACGAAGCCGAGGCCGCGGACACCCGTCTTCACCTGCCGATGGTATTGATCCAAGACTTTGGGATCTCCCTGGAGCTTGACACGGAACATCAGTTTCTGCCGCTCCTCGGCGGTCTCGACGCTCTTCGGCGTGAACTGGGCGTCAGTCGCGACGAAGCTGATGGTCGCGGGAATGACGTATTGGGGAATGGGATCGGCGATGACGCGCGCCTCGTCGCCCAGCGTGAGCTGGCCCGCCTGATCCGCGGGCAAGTAGATCGTCATGTAGACGTCCTTGAGGTCGAGGATGGTCAGAACGCGCTGCCCTGCCGCAACCACCTCACCGGCGCGGGCGAGCCGGTACTGCACCCGTCCACTCCTTGGCGACACGAGCACCAGGTCGGTCAGAACCGACTGCAGCCGCTCGACATCGGCCTCAGCCGCCTTGATTGCCGACTCAGCCTCGTCACGCTGGGCGTTGGCCGAAACATATGCGGCTTCCGCCGCTTCGAATTTGTTGCGGCGCTGGTCCACCGTCTGCTGCGGTATATTCCCGTGCTCAATTAACATTTTGCCACGGTCATAATCCGTTCTGGTAAAATCCAAGTTGCTCTTGCGTTCTGCGATAACAGCGACAGCTGATGCCAGCGCCTGTTTGGCTTTCAACTCCTGCGCCTGGGCGTTGCGCAGCTGGGCTTCGGTTTCCGGCGATGAGATGGTGGCGACGACTTGTCCCGCCGTGACCTCGTCGCCTTCGTCCACGGTCAGCGTCGCCAATCGGCCGGGATATTTCGCCGCGACGTCGACCTGCGTCGCCTCGATGCGACCGTTCGATTTAATGATGCCGTCGGGCATGTCGCGGCCGCGCAGCCGCGCGATGAGGGTTTCCACCGCTGTCCGGGCTCGTTCGATAGGATCTTTCTGTTTCGATTGCGCCTGCGCGCCGGGGCTTTTCTGCGCCGGCTGGGCGAGTGCGCTCGATACGGTGCCGGGCAACGTACCGACTGCAATGACCAAGCTGATGGCAAGGCTGATGGTGAATGAACGGGCGGGTATCATCATGTCCTCCGACCTCTCAGCAACCGGACGCCGAAGAATACCGCGATACGCTGGGTCGCGGATAGATCCGCCGTCTCGCCCTGTCCTGCCGCTGGCCAGCGCAGCATCGTCACGGCCTCACGCATGTCGCCGCTGATCCCGCAAAGGCCGAGGCTTTCACGAAGATGGATGGATTTGCCGGGTCACCAGCGCGTTTACGCGCGTCTTCGACGCGCTATTCCCGGCAATGACGGCGTTTCGGATCGCCCCGTGCGGGGCGCCGCCGCACGCGCGCTTACAAAAACCGGGTCGGCCACATCAGCGTGCGCCACATGTGCGAGGATGGTGTGTTGTCGAAGCCGAGACCCTCTTTCGGCTGCTTGAAATGCCGGCCGATGATGTCGACGAAATCGTCGAGTTTGACCTTGGCGTCAGGATCGAACGCGTAGATATCGTTCACGCAGATGAGCCGCGCGGTCATGTAATACTTGTGCCCGCGCGCGCGCTTGTATTCCTCCACGATATAAGGCTCGGGCTTGTAGTCCTGCCCGAAATATTTGACGTACATGTCCGGATATTTGTAACCGAGCGATTCGTCGGGGAAGAAGCGCAGCGCCTGGTGCACGCGCACCGCCCAGCTCACCTCCTCGTCGACGTAGGGCTCGATCAGCTGAGCCCCCCAATAGCCGTGATCGCAGCGGATGAAAGAGGCGACGGCGATATCGTGGAGTAGACACGCCAGCACGACCTTCTCCTCATGCCCGGCTTTGAGCGCCAGCGTCGCGCTTTGCAGGAGGTGGTTCATCGACACGAACCGGTGCTTGAAGAAGTCGATCAGCGTCGGCTTCTCCGGCATCTTTGGCAGGCGCGGATCGGCGCCCATCAGGAAATACTTGCCCGGATTACGCGCCCGGAGCTCGGCGCCGCCGATGTAATCAAGGTTGCCGTCCGCCATGTTGAACAGCGCCGATTTGGTGGCGATCTTGTCGTTGAGCTCGTTCATCATTTTTTCTTCGAGCTCGTCCGCCTGCTCCGACAACGTCAGCGGCCTCGACGCGGCGTGCGGTCCCATACGATCGCTCCTGATAGCTCTGGCGGCCTTGCGGCGAATTGTCCGACTGGTCTGCGCCTGTCTACACCCAATTCGATTCGAGCGAAACTCTCCTCTGCCGCATCGGCCGCGTCTGGCCACGAATGGGCATACCATCTATGACAGCAGCACGCAGGTCGCCCCGATGCCGCACATCGAAATCCGCAACGTCTCGGTCGTCTACGATACGCCCGCCGGAGACGTCCCGGGCGTGGCCGGAGTGAGCTTCAACATCGAGGCCTCGGAATTCCTGTGTATCGTCGGCCCGTCGGGCTGTGGTAAGTCGACGCTGCTCAACGTCATCGCCGGTTTTCTCGTCCCGACCGCCGGTGAAATCCGCATCGGCGGTAAAGCGGTCAGCGGTCACGGCCCCGATCGGGGCGTGGTGTTCCAGGACTTCGCCCAGCTGTTCCCGTGGCGCACCGCGCTCGGAAACGTGAGCTTTGGGCTCGAGATGAAGGGCATCAGCAAGACCGAGCGCGAGCGGATCGCCCTCGAGCACCTCAAGCTGGTGAAGCTCGAGAAATTCGTGCAGTCGTATCCGCATCATTTGTCCGGCGGCATGCAGCAGCGGGTCGCCATCGCACGGGCGCTCGCATACAATCCTTCGGTGCTGCTGATGGATGAGCCATTCGCCGCGCTCGACGCGCTGACCCGCGACGACATGCAGCGCTTGCTCGCGGAAGTCTGGCGGGAGACGCGCAAGACCGTGGTCTATGTGACGCACAACGTGGCCGAAGCGGTATACCTCGCCGATCGCGTGGTGGTGATGACACCGCATCCTGGAATGGTGAAGACCCAGCTGCCCGTACACCTGCCCCGCCCGCGCGACCCGCTTAGCGTCGAGTTTCTCGACTATCAGAAATCGGTGTTGCGCCATCTCGGCGAGGATGCAGCCGCCGCCAGCAAATAGACAGCCGAATGGGGCTAGACCAGAGGTAGCGCTTGTGACGTGCTGCAGGTCGGGTAAACCCCTGACGATTTCGGCCATGACGCAGAAACGCATCGATAACGAAGCTCGCACGATACTTGGTATCGTGAGTCGGCTCGGCTGCGCGCTCTTGCTGCTCGCGCCCATAGGCTTAGGCGCGCCGCGTGCCGAGGAGCCCTACCCAGTTCGTCCGATCCGACTGGTGGTAGGCTTCGGCGCCGGCGGCCCGACCGATATTCCGGCGCGCTTCATTGCCGAAAAGCTGGGCGAGGCGCTTGGGCAGCGCGTGATCGTGGAAAACAAGCCGGCCGCGGCCGGCATGATCGCGACCAGGGATGCGCTATCCCAGCCGCGCGACGGCTATACGTTGTTGCTGTGCACGCATTTTGAGCCGATCAACGCTGCGCTCTACAGGAACGCGCAGTTCAAGCTCAGCGATATCGCCCCGGTCTCGCTCATCGCCAAATACTATTACGGGCTCGCGCTCGCCAACAGCATCCCCGCGGCCGAATTGGACGATTTCGTGCGCTACGCCAAGGCGCATCCCGGCGAAGTGAGCTATGCGACGATCGGCGCTGGCTCGGCGCAGGAGATTCTCGCGCGACAGCTCGAGAAGCTTACCGGCATCACCATGAACCGCGTTCCGTTCCGCGGCGGCGCGCAGGTTGTGCAGGAGCTCGTCGCCGGCCGCGTGCAATTCTACGTCTCGCCGACGCTGGCGATCGTGCCGCAATACCAAGCTGGGCAGCTCAAAATTCTGGCGGTGTCGGCGGCCGAGCGGCTGCACAATCTCCCCGAAATTCCGACGCTTAGCGAACGGGGTATCGACTTCGTGCGCTTCGGCTGGCTCGGTATATGCGCCGGCGCGGGTACGCCGCGGCCGATCCTCGACGTGCTTCAGGGTCACATCGCCACCATCGTCGGCTCAGGAGATTACCACAGCATCATCGAGAAGGCGGGCTCGATTGCAGTCTCGTCGACGGCAGACGAACTTGCCAAAGTCATGGCACAGACGCTCGAGGAAGTGGCCTTGAGCATCCGCGAATTCGGTTTGCAGCAGGAGCAATGACAGACCGAGTTACAATGCAGGGAGCATAATGATGGGCAATAAGCAGCATGGGCTGACGCGGCGGCAATGGCTCGCGGGAAGTGCGCTCGCGCTGACGCTACCGGCGCGCTCGGGATGGGCGCTGGACCTGATCCGGCAGGGCTTCCAAACCAACATCTGGGGCATGCCGACCTATTATCTGCTCAAATCGGGTCTGCTCGAGAAACACGGTATCAAGTTCGAAGAGTTCGCCGTGCCGTCCGGCAATCTCACCATGCAGCAAATGGTGGCGCGGCAGGTGGACCTAGGCACCTATGCCGCGCAGTCCTTCATCATCGGCAACGACAAAGGCGGGCTCGTCGCGATCGCCCAGATTGAAACCGTGGGCAAGACCGCTCAGGTGGTAGCCCGCAAGGACCTCAACCTCACCAAAGTCAGCGAGCTCAAAGGGCTCAAAGTCGCCAATCAGACCGGCTCCTCCGTCGGCAATATCTTTACCGATGTCATCGCGCCCGCCGCCGGCCTCAAGAAGGGCGATTTCCAAGAGGTGCGGATGGATGTCAACAATATGGTCGCTGCGATGGCGGCGAAGACCGTGGACGCCATGGTCAACGTGGAGCCCTACAACTCGGTCGCCGTCGCGGAGGGCATCGGCACTTCGATCATGGACTTCTCGCAGGTCGACAAAATGCCGGTGTTCATGGCGGCCACGCCCGACTTCGTCGACAAAAGTCCCGACACAGCGGTTGCCTATCTCAAATGCTGGCGGGAGGTGGCGCGCGATTTCAAGGACAATCCGAGCAAGGTTGCCGACGTGATCTACGCCTTCTTCACCTCGAAGGGCTACGCCATGTCGCGCGAGACCTTTGTCAAGGCGCTGGCAAAGGTCGAGGTCGATCCAGGCTTCCCCTCGGACCTGGCGCCGAGCCTGCAAAAGGATGCCGAGGTGCTGCTGCGCGAGAAGAAGATTTCCGGCATTCCGGACTGGAATAAGGCGCTGCGGCCGGAGCTATGGGCCAAGGCCAGCCGGTGAGGTATCCACCAGACTGATCGCTCGATTCTGTGACGTAGGCGCCGCCTCGCTTGCCGCGTTGAAACGCGCTAAAGGTGCGCACGAGCTAGAGTATGGAGAATGGAATGAAAGTCCGACGCAAGAAAATCGCAAAAAAGACGGCAAAGAGGCGAGCGGCGGTGACGGCGAAGAAAGCACCGAAAGCTGCGCCGAAGCATGCCGCTTCCGCAAAAACTCCGCTCAGCAATGGCGGACCAATCACTTGGAACTTCAAACTCATCGCCCATCACCTGCTCGACGGCTTCGGCGGCATGGGCGAAGGCATGTCGATCCAGATCGCACGCGACGGCCGCCGCATCCTCTGGCTCGCGCATGAAAGCGCGCCGAAGAATTTTACCGCGGTCGACGTGTCCGATCCGCGCAAGCCCAAGGTCGTCGTACAGACGGACCTGCCGCAGGCGCACATGCGCTCGAATTCGCTGGAGACCTGCGGGAATATCATGGCGGTGGCCTATCAGACGCAAAAGAAAGGCCTGCAACCCGCCGGCATGGAGCTGTTCGACATTTCGGTGCCGGAAAAGCCGAGGTCGATCTCGTTCTTCGACTGCTCAGGCGCGACCTCGCGCGGGGTGCATCAGCTCTGGTTCTGCGACGGCGAGTACGTTCACTGCGCGTCTGGCGCGCCCGATTTCACCCCCACGCATCCCAGTGACGATCAGTTCTATCGCTGCATCGACGTGCGCAATCCCTCAAAACCGGTCGAGGTGGGCCGCTGGTGGATGCCGGGGACGCGTCAGGGCGACAACGTCGCGCCGCCGCCGCGTCATCCATTGGACAAGGGGCACCGCGCCCACAATACCAACGTCTATCCCCAGCGCGGCGACCGTTGCTACCTCGCCTATATCGACGGCGGCATGTTCATTCTCGACATTTCCGACAAGGCAAACCCGAAACGGGTGTCGCAGTGGACCAATTCGCCGCCCTATACCGGATTCATGCACACCGTGATGCCGCTGTTCGATCGCGGGCTCATGGTGGTCACCGACGAATCAACCGAGAACAACGCCAAAGATTGGCCGAAGCTCATCTGGGTTCTCGACGCACGCGAGGAAACCAACTTAGTGCCGATCTCGACCTGCCCGTTGCCCGATCACCAGGCGTTTGCCGCAAAGGGACGGTTCGGCGCCCACAATATCCACGAGAACGTGCCGCGGCCGACCGCCTGGCACTCCGATGAGATCGTGCTCGGCACCTTCTTTAACGGCGGACTGCGAGCCTACGACATTTCCAATCCGTATCAGCCGCAGCAGGTCGGGGTGTTCGTGCCACCCGCGCCGCCGATGGCGCCTACCGGAACCATCCAGCTCAATGACGTGTTCGTCGACGAACGCGAGATCGTCTACACAGTCGACCGCCACGTCGGCGGCCTCTACATCCTGGAGATGGATTTTTGACCCGGCTGCCTGCGCAATACGCACAGCCGGACTGCAAGCTCTGTCTGCTCCCTCTCCCCGCTCTTACGGGGAGAGGGGTGGGGTGAGGGGCAGACGCCGCTCGAGACGAAGGGCCCCTCTCCCCTACCCTCTCCCCGCTGAAGCGGGGAGAGGGAGCATACCGAGTGCGCGGCGTCATTCCGGACGATACATGCTCGATCTCTTTCCCTCCCGTGACGCAAGCCGGTTCGGGCGCAGGCTCAAGTACGCGCGCGGCGCAAGACTTCCGGTGATCGTCGTCACCGGCTTTCTTGGCGCCGGCAAGACCACGTTGCTGCGCCGCTTTCTGGCGAGCCCCGCGGGCGAAGGCACCGCGGTCGTTATCAACGAGTTCGGCAGCGTCGGGATCGACGACGCGTTGGTGCGCGCCTCGACCGACGATGTACCCTGCTCGGCAATGGCTGCTTGTGCTGCAATATGCGCTCAGACCTGCAGAACGCGTTGCGCAATCTCGTCGCTGAGCGCGCGCAAGGCACGGTGCCGCAATTCAAGCGAATATTGATCGAGACGAGCGGGCTCGCCGATCCTGGGCCGATCCTGCAGACCTTCGCCACCGATCGCGCGCTAGGCAGCGAATTTCACGTCGAGGCAGTGATCGCTGTCATCGAGGCCGTGAGCGGCCTCGACACGCTGGGATGGTCGGCGGAGGGCAGAAGGCAGGTCATCCTCGCGGACCGGCTGGTCGTGTCGAAAACCGATGTCGCCAAACCGCAACTGGTGAAGCGATTGAAGGCGCGCCTTAGGGCCCTCAATCCGCACGCCGCCGTTCACAGCGCGGTCGAGGGCCATCTCGATCCGCGCTATCTACTCCAGAACGATATGCGCTTGCCGAAGGCGGCGCCGGGTTTCATCGCCGAGGCCGAGCACACGGATGGCATTTCAAGCTTCGTTATTACGGAGGACGCGCCGCTCCCCTGGGAGGCGTTCGCACGCGGCATGGAGACGCTCATTGCGTTGCGCGGAGGCGACCTCCTGCGCGTCAAGGGCTTGCTGAACGTCGTGGGCTGCCGCGGGCCCGTGGTGGTGCAGGTGGCGCAGCACCTCGCGCACCCACCGGTCGAGCTCGCGGCATGGCCCGACCAGGATCGCACCAGTCGGCTCGTGTTCATCACGCGCGGCATTCCAGAGCGTCATGTACGCGACCTCTTTGCAGCCGTGCGCGCGTTGAGCGGCGGTTCGGAGTAGAAGCATTTTCCGATGACACCGTCACCCGCGGGTCCTCATCTTCTTGAGAATTGTGAGTGAAGAAGATGGATGGCCGGGTTAAGCCCGATACTGGAACTATGCGAGGACCGGCGGATCGCCCGCATGCTGCGCGACATGCGGCTCGTGCAAGCGCTCCTCGCGCTCCGCAAGCGCCCGCAGTTCTTGTTCTAGGCGCAAGTGCTGTTCCCGGGATTCGGGTGACCGGCACATGCCGGCAAAGCGATGGTGTTCGGCGGCCATCGCCCGGTATTCGGTTGCATTGATCATAGTGTCCTCCCACGCGTGTCCCATTCTCCGGATGGCACCGGAGCAATGGCGTGGGACGCTAGAACGGGTCCCATGGACAAGTTTTGCAATGGAAAGTCCCGAACGCTTTGCGCTGGCGTTTCGAGTGCGCCCAGTCTGCGCGTTCGCTGAGATAAAGTCGAGTCCGTCCTGCGTGACTGCAAGGCGATCGCTTAGCGGGCCGCCGCGTCGCGGCGCAGGTCCTTGTCGATCGTCAGCGGCGCGTCGTTGGCGAAGCGCACGCGATAGACCTGGAAGTTCTCCATCACCCGCTGCACGTAGTTGCGGGTTTCCATGAACGGGATGCGCTCGACCCAATCGACGGGATCGACCTTCGGGTCGCGCGGATCGCCGTATTTGGCGATCCACTCCTGGACGCGGCCACGCCCGGCATTGTAGGCGGCAAAAGCCAGGAGCTGGTTGCCGCGGTAATCCTGCAGCACGCCAGCGATCTCGGCAGCGCCGACCTGAAGGTTGTACGGCGAGTCCGTCCGCAGGCGCTTGAAATCGTAGGTGCAGCCGAACCGCTTGCAGGTATCCTTCCCGGCTTCCGGCGTGACCTGCATCAGGCCCATCGCCTGCGCCTGCGACCAGTCGGACGGATCGAACGCGCTCTCTTGGCGAATAATCGCAAACAGCATCGCGTTCTCGATGTTGGAGGCAATGGGCGAATAGCGCGGCACGCCGACGGTCGGAAACGCGTAGTAGTCGAGCGGCAAGCCGCGCGCGAGCGCACCCTTGCCCATGTGCAGCATCCCGCGTGCGTCCTCATACTGCTCGGCCAATTCGCCGAGGGCCGAGAGCGTGCCGGGATCGTTGACCGACTCGCCGATGCTCGCCATCAGCGTAATGACCAGTTGCCGTTCGTTGAGCGCGTAGAGAATCTCGAGCGCGCGAACAAGCTCGAGCCGTTGCGCCTCGGCCTCCTTGTCCGGCTTCGGCGGCGGCGGCGCCAGCGCGAGCGCCGGGAGTCCCAGCCGGGCGCGGGCGAGCTGTCCGTAATAGGCGGCCGAACCGCGCGCCGCCGTTTCATACTCGGCGCGCGCCTGTTCGGGCTGGTGCAAAGCTTCCGCCACGCGGCCGAGCCAATAGTGGGAGCGCGCGTACGAGGTCGGATGGCGGGTCACATCCTGGATGCGCTTGAAATGGGTTGCCGCCGTTTGCGGGTCATCGAGAAATCGCAGCGCGATCCAGCCCGCCATGAAATGGCGTTCGATACGCGAGTTTTCCTTGGTCGGCTCGGCCGCCTCCGCCACCACCCGATAGGCCGAGCGGGCGTCGCCCAGATCGAGCAGCTTGCGCGCCATGATGCGGCGCTCGACCCACCACTCCTCGCCATCGTGGATCTCGTCAAGGTCGCAGGGCGCGGACAGCAGCACCTGCGCCGCCTCGGCGATCTTGTTCTCATGGCGCAGAACATACGTCTTCGCCAACAGATAATCGGGATCGTGGCGCGCGTCCGCCGGCACGGCGTCGAGCAATTTCTTGACGTCAGCGCCCTTGCGGTTGATCGCGATGCGCGCCTGCGCGATTGCAAGGTCGGCGGCACCCAACCGCCGCGCCACCCGCAGCGCTGCCTCGTTATCCGCTGCGATCACTCTCTTTTCCATGCGCGCTTTGTGATCCGCACGGGTCAAGAATTCGGAATAGCGCTCCAGCACCTGCTTCTCGACCTCGGCGGAAAGTGAATGGTCGCGCCAGGCCTCGCGTATAAGCGGCTTGGCGGCTTCGATGTCGCCCTGCGCGATGAGTGCGCGCGCCAGCACCAGGCGGCCCGTGCCCGACTGCGGCGGCGAGCCGTTGAAGAAGCTCAACGCCTGTGCCGGCTTGATGTTCTCGACCCAGAGCATCGCCTCCGCGCGCTTGCGGAACATCCCGAGGTTCGGCCAACCGGGATTGCCGGCGATGAAGCCGAGAAAACGCTTGCTGTCGGCGCCGCTGTGGTCGCTGCGCAAAATGATCCATTCGACAAGTTTACGCGCCACCGGATCCGAGATGGTGGCCGCAACTTCGGTCGCCTTGCTGGCGCCGCCGTGGCGTAGTGTCTCGATGGCGCTCTTGACCAGCGCCGTGTCGGCGGCCGACGTCTGCGGCGGCGGCCCATGCGCCAGCGGGATCTGCGGCACCACGGATTTCTCAGGTGCTGCCTTGTCCTTGGATTTGCCCGCCACCTTCTTTCCGGTTGCCTTGGCGGCTTTTCCCGAGGCTTTGGCCGTCGTATGCGCGCCCTTGGCGCCGCGCGCCGCGGCCGGCTCT
>Ga0137358_10001536_pt1 | contig 12569 bp, 6 predicted proteins | sample Mad1_20_16metaG_FD_105551 | JGI IMG/M metagenome (GOLD analysis project Ga0137358, IMG submission 105551) | Vadose zone soil microbial communities from Angelo Coast Range Reserve, California, USA - Mad1_20_16 metaG | ecosystem: Environmental > Terrestrial > Soil > Vadose zone | place: USA... | reverse complement strand
TTGGTATCGACGTGAACGACAGCATTATCCTGAACGTTCGAGCGGGGCCCAATAATGATGCGATTAATGTCGCCACGGAGCACGGCGCCGTACCAAACGCTCGATTCCTCTCCGAGAATCACATCGCCGAGCACCGTAGCACCAGGGACGACCCACGCGCTAGAATGGATCGTGGGGCCTTTTTTTAAACGCGCCGCAATGCCGGGGTGTCCAGTTGGCAGTGAATCTGGCTCGATATGCATTGGACTGGATGTTGGATGTTGGATGTTTGATTTGCAACCGCCGAACTCTTTCATTGGCGGCCACCTGAGGGAAAAGCGGCGACGCGTCGCCGCACTCCAAAACGTGGCCGTGAATTCGAGGCACATTGCGCGCCTGCGTCTTGGACTGCGGCGGTGCTCCGCCGCTTTTGATTCTCACGAGGAGCTGATAGAATCGGGTTTTCTTATTCCTGCGCGTACGCGATTATAAGCGCCCCATGTACGAGATTCCTCCAGAAACGGTTACGCCCTTTGTTTTTTCGGATCCGGCCGGCAAACGTTGGCCGCGCTTGCGCCTGATTCTGCTCATTGCGGGCATGCTGTTTTTTCTCGCGACCGTGCTGTTTGTTCAAACGCTATTTGTCGCGCCGCAAATGAGTGTCCCGTTTTCACTGCGGCAGTTAAAAGGACAGTTGAAAGCATTACAAAAACAGAATCCGGCCGGGCAAGTGTCGACGGGCTCGCTTTTGTGGCAGAAATTTGGCGCGGCGCGCCAGGCGGCGAAAAAGCTGGGCGGCCCAACGCCCGCTCCTCCAGCGCGGCCGCGAAAAAAGTCACCGGACAGCGAAGTACGACTCGCATTTTACACCAACGGCGATCCGTACAGTTACGCGTCGCTCCAGCAGCATGCAGCGCAGATCACTCATGTTTGCCCGGAATGGATGACGGTGATCAATGGCATGGGTGAGTTGCAAATCGACGCGGATCCGCGCTTGCCGAAACTCGCCGCAAACAAAGGGATTGCCCTGATGCCGCTGCTGACCAACCTCGTCGGCGACACCTGGCAACCGGAAGCGGTCGAGAACCTGGCGCATGGTCCGGCGGAACGACAAAACCGGTTCATTCAAAATGTGCTCGCCGTCTTGCGCAATGCCAAGGCTTCGGGCGTGGTGATCGACTGGCAGCAAATCGATCCCGCCTATAGAAACGATATCGCGTCATTCATCGACAAGTTTGCCGACGCGTTGCACGACGATGACAAGGAGCTGTGGCTGTGCGTGCAACCTGGCCAGGAGTTGGACTACATCGATTTCGATAAGCTCTCGGACAACGTCGATCGGTTTGTGGCAATGTTGTTCGACGAGACTTCCGATATTGATCCGCCTGGCCCGCTCGCGTCCCGTCCATGGTTCGAAGGGTGGCTGCGCGTCTTACTCGAAGACACGGACACCAAACATTGGATCATTGCGCTCGGTAGCTACGGATATGATTGGATGATCGGCGGAAAAAAAGCGGACCTGATCACTTTCCCGGAGGTAATGAGTCGCGCCAACGATGCGGAAGTGGAGACCGCGGAGGTAAAGGGGCCCAGTTATAGCCCGTATTTCTATTTTCAGGATGAGGACAAGGAGCATGCCGTCTGGTTTCTGGATGCGGTGACCTTTCTCAATGAACTGCGGGAAGTGCGCGATCAAAAGGCGGGCGGGTTCGCGCTTTATCGGCTCGGCAGCGAAGACCCCTCAATTTGGGATGCTTTAAGCGTGCCGCGCGGCTTCAAGATCGACAATCAAACGCACGAGTCGCTCGAAGTTTTAAAGGGCACGGACACGATTACGGACGTGGGTGACGGTGAGATTGTCACTGTCGACGAGAGTCGTTCAGATGGAATGCGCAAGCTTGCTGTCGACGCGGAGGGCTATCTCACGGCGAAGTACGTAAAATTCCCGAAGTTTCCGACCCTCTACCATCAAGGGGCCGGCGGCGAGCATCAGGTTGCAGTCAGTTTTGATGATGGCCCCGATCCGCAATGGACCCCGAAGATCCTGGACATCCTCAAAGGAGCAAACGTGAAGGCTGCGTTTTTCCTCGTGGGGGCAAATGCGGAACGTTATCCGAAGCTTGTCCGTCGCATCGTGGATGACGGGCACGAGATCGGAAACCACACTTATTATCATCCAAACCTGGCGCTGTGCTGGCCGGAGCACATCCGGCTCGAGCTGAACGCGACACAGCTCTTGCTCGAAACCATAACCGGTCGCGCGACGACGTTGTTCCGTCCGCCGTACGCGGCCGATACTAGCCCGGCGCAATTAAGCGAACTGACTCCGCTGCAAATCGCGGAAGACCTCAACTATTTGGTCGTTCTGGAAAGCATCGATCCGCAGGATTGGGCGAAACCGGGCGCCGACATTATTCTGCGGCGCGTCAAACAGCAGCGCCGCGATGGCAGCATTATCCTGCTGCACGACGCGGGTGGCGACCGCTCCCAGACTGTCGAGGCGCTCCCACGCATTTTGGAATGGCTGCACATTCGCGGCGACACCGTCGTGCCTCTGAGCACGTTGCTCGGCACGACCCGCGATGCGGTGATGCCGCCATTGGCGGGAAATGGTCAACCGTATGCGCGACTAGTCAGCAGCACGGGCTTCCACATCTATCATGCGATCGAAGAATTTCTTTGGGCGTTCATGATCGTTGCGACCGCCCTGGTAGTCGTCAGAACGCTGATTGTCGTGTGGCTGGCGTATCGATTCCGGCGGCGCCCGCGAGCGGATTTTGCCGAGCCGGTAAGCGTAGTCATTGCCGCTTACAACGAAGGGAAAGTGATCGCAAACACGTTGCGCGCGCTATTGGCGACCGATTACAAAGGAGACGTTGAAGCGATCGTGGTCGATGATGGATCGCGCGACGAGACCGCCGCCGAAGTCAAGCGCATTACGGCTGTCGATCCGCGCGTGCGTTTGTTGCAACAGGAGAACCGGGGAAAAGCCCGCGCTTTGCAGCGAGCCCTCTCTGCCGTCCGTCGCGGCATTGTGGTTTTTATCGATGGCGACACGCAATGTCAGCGCGACACGCTGCCGCGATTGCTCGAGCCGTTTGCCGATACTGGCGTCGGCGCGGTGTCGGGTCACGCGAAAGTAGGAAACTTGCGCACGTTCGTCGCGCGTTGTCAGGCGCTCGAATACACCTGCGGTTTCAACCTTGATCGACGCGCTTACAATCGGTGGAACTGCATCACGGTGGTGCCCGGCGCAATCAGCGCTATTCGCAAAGAAGCGCTCGACCAAGCGGGCAGCCTGAGCTTGCAGACACTCGCCGAAGATACCGACCTCACACTATCGCTGCACAAACACCGGCAACGAATCGTGTACGTGCCCGACGCCATCGCCTGGACAGAAGCGCCCGAAAGTGTGCGGACACTTGCTCGGCAGCGTTTTCGTTGGGCATATGGGACGCTGCAATGTCTTTGGAAACACCGCGACATGTTGTTCAACTGGAACTATCGCGCCCTTGGCTGGTTCAGTTTGCCCAGCATCTGGTTTTTCCAGATCATCCTCGTGGCCATCACGCCGATGGTGGATTTATTTTTGCTGGCAACCTTGCCCTTTGGCATGTGGCGCGCGGTGATGCCGTTCGTGATCACGTTCTTGGCAATGGACGTCATTCTCGCGACCCTTGCCTGCATTTTGGAGCGCGAACCGATCGTGCGCGCCTGGCGGATTCTCCCGATGCGTTTGATTTACCGTCCGATGCTCAGCTATTGCATTTGGAAAGCAATTCTGCGCGCGTTCAAAGGAGCGTGGGTGAGCTGGGGCAAACTCGAGCGCACTGCCAGTGTGCCGGTTCGCGTCTAGCACGGATCAATCTGGAAGCTTTCCGCGCAATACGGTGAGCGAATACGGCGGCAAGTCGTAAAATTGCGATGCCTCTCGTGAAAAATGTCTTGGCGACAGGCTCCGGATGGGATGGCCATTTGGCCCGGCGTCATGCCAGGCATATTGCTGCGGCGAGAACTGAATTAGCTCGACCTGACCGGCGAATGTCACAGGGCGCTCCGCTCGGGACAAATTGAATTGGACATTCAGTCGAGCTGTACGCCTCGGGTGCTTGTTAATTGCCAGGAGCGCCCATTGCTTGTCCGGCTGATGCACGGGGTACACGCACACGAAGGGTGATGACGTCAAGTTTTGCTGTTTGACCGTGGCGGGAAATATCTCGTGCAGTCCATTCGTGGGCTGCATCCATTCTTTCGTGACTAATTGTGCGCCGTAATAACCGGCCAGACGGTTCAGGCGCCCACTGTTTTGCTCTAACTGCAGAATCATCAGATTGCCCCACGAGCATTTGAGTTCGTCGGTTAGGTAGTTTGGTTCGTATCCGTATTGGTAAGCCTTTCTTCCACCTAGTGTCAGAAATGTTCCAACTGTGTCGGCGTTGAAAAGCGCTCCCGGGAGGTCCACTTCGTGGCGCCCCGCGAAAACCGAATAACCATATTCGGTCATGAACCATGGAATCGCAGCAGGAACACCGTCTGCTCGTAAGCTGGCTATCACCGCGCCCAGGCGCTTTGGGGTTTGCAATAGCTTTGGTGCTGCGTCCGAGCAGACGTCGTCGAATGGATAGAATTCGAACGAAAAAAAATCGAAACGAGAGCCGGCTCTGTGGAGGTAATTCAGAAACCGATTCATCCACGAGCGATTGCCCGAGGCGTCAGGCCAGGTGAGTAATTGATCCTCGAAATTCTGGAGGCTGGGGCCGCCCAGCTTCAAGCTTGGAGAAAGCGCAGAGAGATGGTGAGTGACTCCGGCATAAAGCGCCGCATAATCTTCCGGTGAAACCCACTGGCCATCCGGTTCTTCGCCGAGCTCGATTCCTTGCAAAGGGTATTCCCGCTTCAAAAGATAATTGACCTCGGCGGCGGCGTTCTCCGGTGTGTCGTACAAAACGCCGACCGGAACGAGCACTGGCACGTGGTTGCTGAGTTCACTCGTTAAAATAAAATCCAGGCCCGGCTGTTCGACGTCGTAGTCGATGTCCGTCGTGCGATGCCAGGGATCGGTCGATGACACATATACGATCGTCTGCTTGTGTCGATCCGACGCGTGATGGACGCAATCTTGAAAATGCCCCTTGTCGTCGATTCTGCCGATGTCGATCTCGCGGACTGCAAATCCAACGCGGTCGCGAATATCGCCCGAGGGTTGCGCGCTTGTTCGCGAACTCCGGCTCATCACGATTCGCACGAATCGGGCCCAACGTGGGTGCTGGGAGAGCCGAAGGAGTTCATCGCTGCCGTGACCATTGTTGACATCTCCGTGCACGAATGACTGCCAGTTGTCATCATCATCGGCTTGCAGGTGCATCGGATCGTCCCCCGGCCAGTATTCGACGCGGTACCGTGTCGCGTACGGCGTGCCCCAATGAATCCGGATGGCGTTTATCGGCTTGCGCGCGCCCAGATCGATCACTGCCCATTGCAGATGGGCGTCTTCGGAGTCGCCGGTGAAATGCGAATCGAGATATGGATTACTTTTCCAAAACGAATCGCTATCGCCGTCAGTGATGCGCGAGTAACCATCATCATTTGCTTGATCGATGGTGTTTCCGCGCCGCGGCAACCGATAGCCATACGAAACGTTAATCGGTTCGGCAATGGAATCGTCCGAGGTCCAATATCCACATTGATGAACCGGATCAGTCCACCGGCCGCGTGGATTCCAATGCCAGACTTCGCCGGCAAGCTCGGTGCGCAGCCGATAGGTCAGCGGCCCAAGTCCGGCTGATCGCATTTCGGCAATGTTCTTGTCCGTGAACATTCGGGCGCACTCGCCTCGCTCATGACCGTCCAAGCCTGCGCCCAACGCTTCAGAGGGGACAAACTTGTTAACGCAATGATCGGCATCCACCGTCGCCGTGACTGCAAAAGGCTTGGGATCGCCGCGCGCTTCCGTTGCTATCAGCAGGTGGATGAGGCAAGCCGCGGTTGTGCTGGACAACCAATTCCTCTGCAGAGAGTTTGCCAGCCAAATGCGGGCCCGGGAGTCTTTTGCCATCATTAGTTTGGTGATGATGGCCAGTTTTTTATTATGCGCATGTCATAAACGTGCCGCTGTCGAACAGCCCGGTGCAGGCGAGGTCGTTATACCCGAACACGGAGCATACACCGGTGCGTTTATGGATTTTGGCGACGAGGAGGACGACGTCAGCCTTGAGGTAATTGAGGATTTCGAGCAGATGGTGGGTAAACATCAGGCCATCATCGCTTCGTCGAGCTATTGGGGCGAACAAAACTTTCCCATCGACAATCTTAATGTCATCTGGCGACACGGTTCGTTACCGCTCGTTTTCTGGTCGCCTTGGGACAAGCCGTATGAAGAAGATCGCGGGCCGGACAAGTTCAGTTTAAACGAGATTATCGCTGGTAAGTGGGACGATTACATCGACAAGTGGGCCGCCGCCGCCCGGAATTTTGGTCATCCAGTAATCGTAGTATTCGGTGTCGAAATGAACGGGACGTGGTTCCCGTGGTCGGGAAGCTATTACGGCGGTGCCGAATGGGACAAACAGCACAACAACTGGAAAGGGCCGGAAGTTTTCCGGACGGCGTATCGCCACGTCGTTGATCGGGCGCGCGCCCGCGGCGCCACCAACATAAAGTGGATGTTTCACACCAACAATTATTCCTATCCGCTCGACACGTGGAATGCCGCGCCATCTTATTATCCCGGCTCCGATTACGTCGATTGGCTTGGCCTGAGCGTTTACGGTCAGCAATACAAGGACGAGCCGAATCCGGACATTCCTTCGCTGGTTGACTGGCCGTATGAGGAAATGTGCAGGCTCGATCCGAAGAAACCAGTCATGATCGCGGAATGGGCGACCGGCGAATTCCCGTACGATGTTAATGAACCTGGCATGCGGAAGCCCGAATGGATCAAACAAGGCCTCAATCTTTTCCGCACGCGTTATCCGCGTATTAAAGCTGCGGTTTATTGGCACGAGCGCTGGCAAAATCTCGATCAGTCGTACAGCAATCTGCGCGTTAATTCTTCGGTCGAATCATTGAATGCCTATCGTGAGGGCGTCGCCAATCCCGATTGGCTGGGCAATCTGATTCTGCGAGCGATTCCGAAAAAGTAGATGTCGATCCAGGAAATTGTAGGCTGTCCTCAGTAGCGACCGTGGCTGCGCGGGAGGACACGCGCCTCTACAGAAATTTGAGGGAGAGACTCCGCCGGGCTCCTTAACCGGGCCTGGCCAGCCGCCCGGCGGAGTTTTCCTTGTCGATCTCGGACGCACCGCTAAGCTGGCGCAATGGCGGCAGACGAGCACGAGGCTGATAAAGACCAGCGGATTGACGTCCAATTGGGCGGCGAACAAGGCGCGTGGCTAGAAGAGCCCGACGGCAAACGGCTTCCGATTCAAGGCAATCTTTCTATCGGCCGATCGCCGAAGAATTCATTGATGCTCGATTCCCCAAAGATTTCGCGACGGCACGCCATTATCAACGCGCAGAACGTGGGCGAGTTTTGGCTGATCGATTTGGGGAGCAGCAACGGAACCTTCCTAAGTAAGCGTCGGGTTCATCAACCGGTGCAACTTTGCGACCAGGATCAGATCATCATGGGCGACTACGTGTTTACATTTCGGCAGTCGATAGAAATAACCGACGAGTATAAAACTACGTTCATAGAGCGGACGATCCGCGAGATCGAGAATGTGCCCTGTTGGCTGCTCGTCGCCGACATCGAGAATTTTACTCCGCTCAGCCGCAGCTTAACGGGCGACAAGCTTGCCACGTTGATTGGCGGTTGGGTCGCCACGTGTAAAGAGATCATCGAGGCGCACGAAGGGATGATCGACAAATACTTGGGCGACGGATTTTTTGCGTACTGGCGCGAGGACAAAGACGCGACAAAAAATGTTGCCGATGCGCTCGCTCCGCTCAAAGAAGCGCAAGCGCGCAACGAACCGCGGTTCCGCCTCGCCTTGCACTTTGGTCTGGTTGCGATTGGAGGCGTTCCGTCGATGGGCGAGGAAAGTTTAATGGGCAAAGACGTGAACTTCGTTTTTCGAATGGAAAAGTTGGCGGGCTCGTTAGGTATCTCGCTGCTCACCAGCGCGGCCGGAAAATCAAAACTTGGCTCGTTGATGAAATGCGAACCGGTCGGGGCGCACGAACTCAAAGGTTTCGAGGGAAAGCACAAGTTCTTTAGCTGCTAGATCACCGCGACGGGCGCGCTGCTCTCTTGCACGCTTCCTTCCAGGATGTGGGCGACGCCAAGTTGCCTGCGATATAAGGCAGGTTTTCAGGGGCGCTGCGCCAGCAAATGTGGTCTCGGTAGCTACAAATGTTAGGGAACGCCGTTGGGTTTCGCTGCAGTTATGAGGTCTTCAATCACCAAGAGCACCGGTGGAGAACTACTTTGATCGATGACGTAAATTCGACTACGGGTTGAATCAACAGCCATAGCTCCGTTCGGCGTTACACTAAACGCTGAGAGCGCGAACATGGTAATCAAGGCGCCCGTCGACGGATTTCTAACTTCTATGCTGTTTCCAGCCGGATTCGCTATGTAAAGGTGATTGAGCGCTGTGTTGATACCCATGCTCTCGGGGGTATAGGACAACGGCACGGTTGCGAGGATAATCTCGGGATCAGGTACGCCGTTCATGATCTGCAAATTATTTGCACTATCGACGGCATAAAGCGTGTTCGTGAGAGCGTTGATGGCCCTCACGGTGCCGAAATCGTTCTTGGTCACTGCAAACGTTGTTGGGTTCACCCTTTCCGAGCTACCGCTGATCGGGTCATACAGATAGAGCCTGCCGTTAGCGCCGTTCGCGATGATACCCAAATAGCCTGTTCCCAATATGCCACCCGAACCTATTGGGCCGGCAGTAATTTTAAAGGTGTTGGCATCGATCGCGAAAACCGGATCATTGCCACCGCCACATTGGCAGCCAACCCACACGCGGCTCTTAGAAAAATCATAGGTTGTGGCGAGCGGGCAGTAGCCGTCGGGAATGGGAACCGTGGCTACAACGCTGTTGGTCGCACCATCGCGGACAATGACGCTTTCGTAGAAGATGCTTGCAGCCCAATAGCGGTTCGTCTTATTGTCGACGTTCGCGCCGTTCCCGTAGCCGACGTCCTTAGTTGCGAATGTCACTCCGTCAATAACTTCGACTTCGATATCGATGACAGAAGAAGGATTTCCGCTAGTGTAGATCTTGTTGAGCGCCTCATTTACAGTAACTGACCCGTAAGCATTTGATTGGAGGGGTACCGTACGAAGATTAAATTCCGGCAGAGTCGCCACCACGGCGATGCCTATCGGGCCACTCAACCCTGAGACCAGCGAGGCTTTCACCGTCGCCCCGGTGGTGGCATTGTATTCTCCAATCGTGCCGGTGCCAGAGTTCGCGACAAAGAGATTCGCTCCAGGCACCGCGATGCCAGCCGGGCGTCTCAACCCTGAGACGAGCGAGGCGTTCACCGTCGCCCCGGTGGTGGCATTATATTCGCCAATAGTGCCGCTTTTATAGTTCGCGACATAGAGATACCCTCCAGACACCGCGATCCCAGTCGGGCCATTCAATCCTGAGACCAGCGAAGCGTTCACCGTCGCCCCGGTGGTGGCATTGTATTCGCCAATAGTGCCGCTTTTATAGTTCGCGACATAGAGATACCCTCCAGACACCGCGACGCCCCTCGGGCTACTCAATCCTGAGACCAGCGAGGCGTTCACCGTCGCCCCGGTGGTGACATTGTATTTGCCAATAGTTCCTGCGGTATTGTTCGCGACAAGGAGATTCGCTCCAGACACCGCGATGCCCCATGGGCTACTCAACCCTGAGACCAGCGAGGGTTGCATCGTCCCCCCGTTGTTGTAATCGTATTCTCCAATAGTGCCGCTGCCAGAGTTCGCGACAAAGATTTGCCCACGAGCCTGCCCAGCCAACAGCGTTCCGAGAAATACGATCAGGAGGCTACTCCATAAAGTTCTCATTATCGCTTGAGGGAACGGCGATGGGTTTCGCTGCATTTTGAGGTCTTCAATCAATGTGAGAGAATGCAGTCGGGTTGATATGCATTTATGAGGCTTTCAATCACCAAGAGCCTCCCTGGCAAACTGCTGTTATCAATGACGTAAATTCGACCACGGATCGAATCAACAGCCATAGGTCCGTTCGGCGTTACACCTGGCGTTACACCGGGATACGCTGAGAGGGCGAATGTGGTAATCAAGACGCCCGTCGACGGGTCTCTAACTTCTATGCTCTTTGCAGGCGATCCCGCTATATAAAGGTGGTTGAGCGCTGTGTTGATACCCATGCTGGTAGGGGTATAGGACAACGGTATGGTATGGAGCTTGACCTCGGGATCGGGTGCGCCGTTTATGATCTGCAAATTATTTGCACTATCGACGGTATAAAGCGTGTTCGTGAGAGCATTGATGGCCATCACGGTGCCGAAAGCGAAATTGGTCACTGCAAACGTTGTTGGGTCCACCCTTCTCGAGACCACCCCACCATTTGTGGTAATGAAATAGAGCCTGCCGTTAGCGCTGTTCGCGATGATAGGTCCCATTACACCGCCTGAATCGATTGGGCCGTTAGTAATTTTAAAGGTGGTGGCATCGATCGCGAAAATCGGATCATTGCCAGCGCCACATTGGGCGCTAGCCCACAAGCGGTTTTTAAAAAAATCATAGTTTGTTTGGATCGGGCAGTACCCTAGGTTGACCGTCGCTACAACGCTGTCGGTCGTACTATCGCGAACAATGACCCCGGGTGGGTACGGTGGTGGTGATGGGCACGCGCCGGAAATTGGGCCGTTTCCGTAGACGGTTGCAGCCCAATAGCGGTTCGTCTTATTGTCGACACTTACTCCCTGCCCGTAGCCGACGTCCTTGCCTGGAGTTGCGAATGTCGCTCCGTCAGTAACTTCGACTCCCTCATTGCAGTTAGAGCTATCAGAAGGATTTCCGCTAGTGTAGATCTTGTTGAGCGCTTCATTTACAGTAATTGACCCGTAAGCATTTGATTGGAGGGGTACCGTACGAAGATTAAATACCGGCAGAGTCACCCCCACCGCGATGCCATTCGGGCCACTCAACCCTGAGACCAGCGAGGCTTTCACCGTCGCCCCGGTGGTGGCATTGTATTCTCCAATAGTGCCGCCGCTCTGGTTCGCGACAAAGAGATTCGCTCCAGACACCGCGATGCCAGCCGGGCCACTCAACCCCGAGACCCCCCCCCTCAGCGGCGCCCCGGGGCCGGTATAGTATTTTCCCATAGTGCCGGGGCCAGAGTTCGCGGCATAGGGGGGCGCCCCAGGCCCCCCCACCCCCGTCGGGCTACTCAGCCCTAAGACCAGCGATGGGTTCACTGGGGCCCCGCTGGTGGCGTTGTATACGCCAATAGTGCCGCTGGTTTTATTCGCGACATAGAGATACGATCCAGACACCGCGATGCCACTAGGGCCATTCAACCCTGAGACCAGCGATGGCTTCACTGGGGCCCCGCTGGTGGCGTTGTATACGCCAATAGTGCCGCCGGTATTGTTCGCGACATAGAGATACGATCCAGACACCACGACGCCGTCCGGGCCACTCAACCCTGAGACCAGCGGCGATGGGTTCACCGTCGCCCCGGTGGTGGCGTTGTATACGCCAATAGTGCCGCTGGTTTTATTCGCGACATAGAGATACGATCCAGACACCGCGATGCCACTAGGGCTGCTCAACCCTGAGACCAGCGAGACGTTCACCGTCCCCCCGCTGTTGTTATCGTATTCGCCGATAGTAGCGCTGCCACTGTTCGCGACAAAGATTTGCCCACGAGCCTGACCAGCCAACAGCGTTGCGAGAAATACGACGAGGAGGCTATTCCATAAGGTTCTTACTGTAGTTTTCATTATTGCTTGTTTGGCCTGCATTTGTTGTGCCGCATTGGATTGTTGATTTTTTGACTGCAATCCGGCTCCGCGCGGAACCAGGAACCATCCTCACGAGGCGCATCCAAGAAGTGCGACCTCACTTAGGCTGACTCGGGGCTCCAGTTGGATCTGGAGATTGCGCTAAGCGGTGTCCCAGCGGAGGTCCAGCCCCACGAACTTTTCAGCCCGGCCGAAGATTCGATGAAACGTCGGGTGACGTAATCAGAATTAATCTTAAACCGTTTCGCAGCGGATGGCGAGCTTTATTTTGCGGGTGCCCACAAGGAACTCAAGAGGTTGCTAGCTACCGCGTTGCGTTATTTGTCCGCCGCTTCCAGCGCGCTCGCTGCGAGTTTTTGGAAGCGCGGATCATTTCGAAGCGGATCGAACATCGGATCGAGCCGGAGCAGCGCAGGAGTGAGCGGCACGCCCACAGCCAGGGGGCCAGTATAGGGTATCGAGAGTAGTTTTTGTAAAGCGGCGATGGCGCGGTCGGGCTCTCCTGTCTGCGCCGCCACCCGGGCGAGGAACTCGAGCGAACCGGCACCAACCAGCGCGTCTTTCTCGAGCGGCACGGCGGCCATCGACTGCTCGATTAGTTTGAATGCGGTGGCCTTGTTACCGAGACCAGCATTGGTCAACGC
>Ga0137358_10001532_pt1 | contig 12582 bp, 18 predicted proteins | sample Mad1_20_16metaG_FD_105551 | JGI IMG/M metagenome (GOLD analysis project Ga0137358, IMG submission 105551) | Vadose zone soil microbial communities from Angelo Coast Range Reserve, California, USA - Mad1_20_16 metaG | ecosystem: Environmental > Terrestrial > Soil > Vadose zone | place: USA... | reverse complement strand
CACACCCACCTCGAAATCCCGCGTCACGCCGTAAAACTATGCGGCATGATGTGGATTCCAAGATCTCGTGGAACACCTGACCGTCAATAATCCAGGGCTTGTGAACGCTACTGGTGGTTACTTTGTGGCACCGCTGGTTGCAGCACTGTCAGCGGGTCATTTTGAAATAGCCAAGTTTCTCCGTGACAATGGTGCCCACCCAAATGTTACAGGTCACATTAGGAGAATTCCACTGCATGGTTCAGCCTATCACGGAGATTTCGAGATGGTTCAGGTATTACTCGAGTACAAGGCGGATGTCAATGCCGGGGATAACAATGGCGAGACCCCATTACATTTGGCGTCTCAAAGCCCGTCAAATTATCCCAATCTTGATTCACCACTACCCAAAATCGCCCGATTATTACTCGAACACGGAGCAGATGTAAACGCACGGCGGAAAGACTACCTTACCGCGTTGCATTTAGCTGCACAGCGCGGGAGGGTCGAGGTCGTACGCGTGTTGCTCGAGCATGGTGCAGATGTAGGTGCAGAGGCCGAGGACGGTAAAACTGCGTTCCAGCTTGCGTCGGGGAAGAACTGCGATGAGGTTAAGAAATTGCTGTCAGAACATGGTGCTGGGTAGGAGCACGATGTACAGCCACGATTTAGATGTGTACTAATAATCTGCGTTTACGTTGGGAGAAATATATGTGACTGTACAGTAGATGGATGTTCTGACATATGGGGTACTCAAAAGGGAGTGAGCTGAATGTCGCCTCAGGTTGATGAGTTGGACATCACCCCCTCGAACTCCCAATTGGTACAATCTATTATACCGTTACAAGGTTCCGTCGCAGCCCAGAAAAACGGAGTCAAGAGCGAATGAGAACGCACGGTGGGGCACGGGCGCCGCCAGGTGTATCAGATGAAAGATAAAAAGGAGATAGAGCACAGTCTATGAAATGCATCACGCGCAGTGATTTGGCATCGCGTCATGTATAGCCGCCTCGATCTCCTCGAGCTTGACCTCGTGCAAGGCTGGAACCGCCGAGCTTCCGGCTAGCCGGTATTCCAGGCCAGGCAAGGCTCTGCAAGGCGGCATGCTCAGGCGTTGTTTGATTTAATAGCTGACAGAGATACGTGAAGTGCGCGTCGATGTCAGGGTGGTGGATGTACTAGCCGGGAACTCGGCGGACGTTGCGATCACGGCGCCGCGGACGAATACTTTAGGTTGTCGCGGCCGAGCCCAAAAAGGAAGAACTAAATTGAAAATTTCACAAAAGTTCTCTTTTGGGCTCATCCGATCGAACTGGTGGCAATCGAACAGTGTTGTCCCCGGATTGGGTGGTCCCGCTCAATCTTCACTGATCCGAGTCAATAATTCGGATCTCACGGGGTCAACTACTGCTCGACTGAGATGACTGGCCAGTGCGTCAGCTCTTTCCTCACCGTTGCCAAGGTTACATTCACAAGGACCAGCCTTCCGCTTGAAGCTGGACGTGATCAAACCTGATCGTGCGCCTATGTGACGCGCTGACTGACCCTGAACAACATTCAGGACCTCTAATCAACGCATAGTTCTAAGCCTGGGGCTGTTCCTTGGCTGCTCTTGCTTTTTGTTTGCTTTGCATTTCTCAGGTGCAATATGTGTAAAACCCGATCGGGCCCCGATGACCGATCCTAAGTACAATCTAGGAACTTCATCAATTTCTGATGCCAGTGCTCCACGGCCTCGATACATACAAATATAAAGCATGTAAACTCCTGACGATTCTCTAGCTCCGTCGCTCGCTTCAATCTAACCGAGATTTTACTGGGTACTGGATAGTGCGTGTGCCCTCAGGCTTTCCCTTCACCTTCCGACTGTTAACTCTTTTTTCCCCTGTTTTCAGCCCACGTTTATTTTGAACTTAGTCTCTCCTTTTCATTTGACAATTTATCATTCGCCTCGTTGAACTCAAGACGTACCAAACGAAAATGCGACGTTACAAGATAGTCGCTCGCATCTTTCTAAGCCTTTTTGTCATCAACTTCAACTTCGCACTCGCGGCTCCTGTATTAGTTCGAGAGGTACATGGAGTGTGCGCCGATGTGGTGGATGTAGCCAAGGACGCGACAGTCATACCACAGAAGCGGTCGGTCTCATCAGACAGGTGGTGGACGAATACGGCAGACCGGACGGCGAACACGCCGCCGAGCCCGGGGTCGTCAGGCTCAGACCACCGGTCGGAGCTGGAACTGGAACCACATATTCCAAGGTCGCCAATAGATTTAAATCTGTTTCCTCACTGGCAATCGAACGTGGGACCACCGTTGGGACCACCGTCATCGGTACATGGTGACTTGGAAAAAGCAATTGGCTCTCCTGGGCCGAGCGAGTCGACAGGCAATTCTCCTCTCATGCCGTTGGACCCCGGCCCGTCATCAGCACATGGTAACCTAGATTCAAATGCCTTTCCTGGGCAGATCAAGTCGACAAGCCCTTCTCCTCTCATACCGTTGGACCCGGGCCCGTCATCGGCACATGGTAACTTCCTAGATTCAAATGCCAATGCTCGGCCGAACCCGGGTTTAATAGATCATTTTAATCAAGCGGGCCCGTCGTCAGCACATGGTAACATGGACATAGATCTGAACGAACCTCCTCCGCAGAGTCCAGGGTCGCCGCACGACTCTCATTCGACGAGCTCGGATGGAACATATTATTCGAGCTCGGACGGAACATATTATTCGAGCTCGGATGGAACATATTATTCGAGCTTGGATGGAACACATTATTCGAGCTCGGATGGAACACATTATTCGAGCTCGGATGGAACACATTATTCGAGCTCGGATGGAACACATTATTCGAGCTCGGATGGAACATATTACTCGAGCTTGGATGGAACATATTATTCGACAAGCTCTGCACCCGATTCTCATACTGCGTCGGACGTGAGGGTGCCTCCAGAGTACTGGTACGGGGATTCGGTATACAAGTTTCCGGTGTCTCCGGGAGTGACGCCGTCACCCGAGCCTCATCCGCCGTTGCATGGCAACTTAGGCCCGGATTTAAATGTCGCTCTTCCATCGAGCCCGGGACTAACAGACCATCCTCATACTCCTGACCATCCTCAACCTCCTCAACCGGCTCCACCGTCCGATCCGGGATCGTCAACAAGGCCACCCCCTCCCTCAAGCTCAGCGCCACTGCTGAGCGAATCAGAAGATTTTATCAGCAAGCTATTTAAAGGTAAAATCAAGCGGCGAATTTCTGGTTCCCGTTCCGTGAATGCGGTTCGGAGGACGTTGTAGGGTACACTTAAGTCTTCCATCCCTCTCCTGCCAACCCTCAAACTATTCGACTCGCCAACGTTCTGACTTCTGATCTACCTCAGTTCAACGGTTAAGGGCCTTGACAAAATTTTGATCGCTTCTGCAACCTCCGCAATAAGTGGTGTCATGCAGGCATGCCATTACACAGTATCCTGGGCCACCTCCCAAACCGAAGGAAACTGCAGTGGCGTCACGTAGTTTGTTAGTGTAACGGACGAGCGTTTTCCGGTTTCTGTCCGCTTTAGCACGCAGGATGCTCGAGATTCCCAATTATGTGAGTCGGAGGGTTCTAAGAGGAACGGGATCATTTGGTTTTGTTATACTTCGCCAGTAGCCGATTTTGACTCTTTGGTGCTGGAATCATCAATTGAGTATTATAAACATCACACCGTGCCAGCAGGGATAGAAAAGGATAGAATTGCATCCGACAGGAAGATCATATCCAAGAATTCCAAGTCATGGGTCAGGCACGCAGGTTGCGATCATCACGGCACTTGTATAACCTCATTGACGATTCCAGCACCAAGGGGTCGAAATCTGCCAGCAGACGTTACAAACTAAGTAAGAAAGACAAACTCGGTCACGGACTCACGGTCAACGACATTGCGCATGCCTCCTAGGCCACTTGCCTAATCAAGCCTTTCAAGCGTCCTTCGTGCTAAAGCGGATAGCAATCGGAAATCCTCATCCCTCAAACTAACAAGACCACGCGATGACAGTTTTCTTCGCTCTTGGAGGTGGCCGGGAAGACCGTGTAAGGGCGTGCTCGCACGGCCGGTGACGTCGCTCATTGCGGAGGCCGCAGAAGCATTTAGAAATTATCAAGGCATTTAACCATTGAAACTGACGAGGATCAAAGTCAGAATGTTAGGACTCAAGTAGCTTGAGGAAAAGGAGAAGGAGGAAAGAGGCAGAGACGTACTCCCTAGAGTCAAGGGTACCTAGCAACTCCCTCCGGGCCTCATTCACAACACGGGAGTTAGAAATGTGACGTTTGACTTTGCCTTTCAATAGTTTGTTGAGGAAACTCTCGGGCTCGGGCTCGGGCCCGGGCTCCAGGCTCTCTGGATGAAGGCCGTCCGTTGACTGTTGACGGCCTGTTGACGGCGCTCGGTTCGACGGCGGGGCCGGCAGAGGATGGTTGTCTGTCTACCCCGGGCTCTGCGGAGGAGAGTGCTCTGTCGATAATGGGCTTGCAGAGACATCTGCCAGCATCGAGTTCGACGGAGAAGAATCATGTGACCCCCCCGAGGCCGTCAAATAAGAGTGGTCTGAGTCCGTCGAATGAGAGTAGTCTGTATACCCCGAGCCCATCAAGGAGCCCGTAGAGTAATCTGAATAAGGGTAGTCTGAGTCCGTCGACAACAAGACCGGAGGGGGAACTTTTGGGGTTACATACCACGCGCTCCGCGGGAGAGGATCGTCAAATTGCCACTGCGGAAGAGCGTGGCCCGGCGATGTCGAGCCTGACGACGCTTCTGCCAGCTCCTGGTTCTGTGGAGAAGAGTGCTCTGACGACGACGGATAAGCTTCTGCCTGCGTCTGGCCCCACTAGTTCGGCAGATAAGGGTTGTGTGTCGGCATCTGGTCCTCTCCTGGTGGTGGCAAGAGAGCTTGGTCGCCATGAGTCAGTCATCAGCGAAAGCGTCGTGTGACGCCATCCAGGCCCACCAGCTCGGCTGAGGATAGTCATGTGTCACCGTGATCAACTTCACATTCGCGTCTCCTTTATTAACACGAGAGAGACATGAAGTGCGTGTCGATGTCGTGGATTAGATGTGTTGTCAGTTGCGTTGTCAGTTGAGGCGTCAATTATCAACAGCAAAAAGAGTAAGTCCAGAACAACAAAAGTGGCCAAAATATGGTCATGGATTAAAGTGATGGAAAGGGCACATGCACTATCCATACTCAATAACGTCACGGCGAAGTTGAGCAAAGAAGCTAGAGAAACGTCGGGCAATGACATATTGTTATTTTTGCGTGGGAACATCGGTGGGCATCAGCCGTTCAAGTTGATGGGAGATCTGGATGCTACACATGATCAATGTCAGAGATATAAAAGAATCGCAGCTAAGAAATACGATGCAAGCAAACTAAGAGCAGCGTACGTATGTCTGAAAAACTTCCGACTCAGAGTTTGGTCTCGAGTTGTTCCGAGCCCGCGTGAGTTAGCGTGTCGCTTACAGTATTGATCACAACGTCACGTCCGCCTCCGCGGGGCCACCTGAAAATTATAATTAAAGTTTGACTCAGAGATTTTGGTGGGTCCCTGGATGGGGATCAGTCGATTAGTGATGGTTAAAGCTTGGGTTAAAGTTCATGATCTCTAGTCATGACCGTCGCTTTCATCACAGTCGGCGATTGCGCGGAACTACCGTCATCATCTCGTCAGTGCACTGCCAGTGGTTGAGACAAAGGTTATTGCTGTTGTGGTTGTCTTTTCAGACATTCTTTTTAATACAACTTAGCTTAGTGGATTGACAAACGACTAACTCCACACAATGAGAAGCCGTATTCCGACATGTCAGCGGTGCTCCTCGAGTTCTCGAAATCTAAAAACCAGGAAACTAGGAGAACCCCAGACTAACTTTGTAACCTACTGATGTGACATGTATTACTCAAGGATGGGGTAAATGTAACCCCAGATAACCCCAGAGAATAATGACGGGTAGGATTGCATCCCGGGTTGCTTCGGAGCCTGAAATGAGATCGGACAGACGAGGTTATGAAGATTACTGTCATGACTTGCCGGTGGTGCTAGGTAAGAGGATGCCGGAACGCCACGATTTAGATAACTACTAGCAGTCCGAGGGAACGTTTATCTTGGCAAGGAAGGATCGCGTCCTGTAATATTTTGTCATACCCATGTGACGGTAGGTGGATACACGAGTCGAGCGGACAATCGACCACTTGGATGCGAAAACAGGAAGAGGAGGAGGAAAATGGGGTATCGGGTGACAATGGGAGATGAGCGCTGAGCGCTGAGCCCCGACGGCCACGGCTCTGAGTCGGTTTTCCACGCCAAAGCACGCTAGTAGTCATGATCGTGTTTGACCACTATCACAGCATTCATCACAATTCCAGATTAGGTAGAACTGTCACGAAAATCCATCTTGAGTGATACTATCAAAGTCATGGCCGAGGGAAAACGGAGATAACACCCACTGATGCCTTGGTAACGAGCTGGAGTGCGAGTTTGAGTGATGATACATACACCAAACTGGCACATATGGTAAACCTGGTAAACCTCCTCAATATAGAGTAGTTCTTGTCCGGTCAGAATCCGAGTCAGAGAGAGAATTCCCTCCACGCAAGTGTCCAAACCAATCAGGGTGGTAGTCGGGTGAGACGGTTCGGTCCGCCAATCCCGCACCATCACGTTACCTGTAATACCATGGCGCTGGCGGCAGAATTTTGTTTTTGCTGACCGTTAAACACTCTTGGGTACACAATGACACGCTATACGAACGTCGGTTGGAAAAGGACGTACCATCAGGCGAGCTTCGACCCCAATGGTGATCAAATCGCCCGGAATACCGCATCAACATCTCTGATAGGCTCCGATGCCGCGGCAACATCTCACGCCCCGTACGAAAGCAGCATTGATACACCAGCAGAGTCCAACCGTATACGCCGCAAAAAAAGCAAAGTGGACTCAGTGGACTCAGAGGGAAAGGTGGTGGCCGACTCTAAGGCTGCGACTATCGCCGTTGATGGAGACAAGACGAGCTCGTCGGTCACCAAGAGCAAAAGAACGAAGAAGGTCCTTGCAGCTAAACTAAAGCTAAAGGCTAGGGGAAAGACCAGAAGTGCCAAAAGTGCGTGTTTTTAAAAAAAAAAAAAAACAATATTGATCGTATTGGTGATGATGACGCCCACGCCACTTTGCTTCAGCTATTGTAGTAGACAGAGCCGCATCGACAGAAGCGCGGCGGTTGAAACGCATGGCGGAACGATGTGCACATATGACCTGCTTCGCATGTCGCGAGTTAGGACACTCGGCCAAGGATTGTCCGTCAATACGAACCGGTGCAGATCGCGACGGGTCTATGACTACGAAAACGGACACCGTTGTCGGCATCTGCTACCGGTGTGGCTCACGAAAACATAATCTTGCACGGTGTCGGCAGCCGGAGCAGCCCGATAACCCTTTACCTTTCTCGTCTTGTTTCGTGTGCTCTGGACGCGGCCACCTCGCAAGCTCGTGTCCGAAGAATAACGGCAAAGGCGTGTATCCGAACGGAGGCTCATGTAAATTGTGTGGAGAAACGACGCACCTGGCCAGGGACTGCACTCTTCGCAAAATAGGTCCGCACTTGATTTTCCTCTCCCCCCATTTATTGTTTTTTCGGGTTTCTGACGAATACGTGGATGAATAGAGGGGAGCGCCGTTGCGACTTTGCTGGGTACGGGCCGTGAGGCTGGCGCCGACGAGGACGATTTTCATACGATTCGACGAAAAAATGCGGAAATAGACAGAGATGAGCATGGAGAGGAGAGAGCACAGAAGGAGGCGAAGGTGCGGGCAGGGGCATTTACTGGGGTCGTCAAGGCCTTTGGCAGGACGCCCGTGAAGTCAAAAAAGGTGGTATACTTCTGAGCCACCCTCCCTCCGAAACTGGATGGCGCGAGATCCATCTGCAAAACAGCCGTGTCCAGGAGAACTGTACAGTGCCCTCTTGTCGAGTGACCTCGCATACTGCAATGCCGTAGTGAGGTAGCACTCGACATCGTTATGTCCTTCTAACGTGCTTCTCAGATGACTATCACATTATCCTCGGGAACACTCCGCGAGCCGTAGTTCTATCATAATCTTATGTAGCTACCATAGCATCCGAGCGAATGTGAGGAGCATGCGTGAAATCTCCACTCCACTTCCCCATTGCTAGAGTGTTATATTCAGGATAACATCAGAATATACCGCAACTACTTGCCAATGGATGGCATCAACAACAGCCGTCTTGTTGAGACGAGACATTTCGGTTCATTCCCTCCTACGAGGCTCACCGAGGGGAATGATACTATGAACGGAGGGGTCAACCATAATCCCAGAACACCTTGCATCACTGCATCGCGATCGTCTCGGTTGCGTGCTGCCTGGACAAAGGCAGCGGGTCGAAGTCCGCGAGTCAGGCGGGATGCATTTACACGCTTTAGATGACGTCTCGAGAAAAGGACGTCCCGACTTGCTTAAAATCACCGTGGCTGTGATGCGGTGATAATTATGAATTTGAGATTTGAGTTGTTGTGAAGATGACCTAATGACTAATGAATCGGTGTTTGCTTGGTTCGAGCGCGCTTCGGGACTGTTTCTCCGCGAGTGGCGGAATGGAAGACAGGTTGGGGTTAAGGTCAAAGGGAGACGTGGTCTGATGCTGTAGTTAGTACTCTTTCCCTCTCCACCAGCAAGATGTCGTTCTCGTTCTCGCACCCGGTCAACACTGCCCTCCTCCTCTACATTTTATACCTTCTTCAACGCATAATCCTCCCATCCACCCCCACCCCGCGCGCCCCACCGTCGGACTTCAAAGGGGGTTACTCATGGATGCCCCGCTATCATGCGCCCTCAGTACTCTTCACGATGTATACCCCACGCACTCTCACAAAGTTCAGTGGGCGTAATGGTGGGAGAATCTTGCTAGCCATCGCTGGCACCGTGTTCGACGTTACCGCTGGCAGGGGGTTCTACGGCCCAGGTGAACACTCGTTGATTGATTTCTATAAAAGCGAAGGTGACTGACGAGTCTTTCAGATGGGATGTACGGGAATTTTGCGGGGCGGGATGCGTCGCGGGGTATGGCGAAACAATCGTTTGATCTTGGCACGTCTCTTTCTTTGACTGTCATTCGTATATTGCTGACACGATTGCTACGGTTAGATATGTTAACGCCGATAGACCAACCGCTTGACAAGCTTGGGGATCTCACTCCTGAAGAAATGTCAGTACTTTCGTTATTTCCTCTCATCCTGCAAACGCTGACACCCTTTCTCTCTTAAGCGAGAACATGAAGGGTTGGATTGAGCACTTTACGAACAAGTACATCATTTGTGGGCGGCTTGTTGAAAACGATGCCGGAGAATCGTGAGAAGGCTTCAAAAAATGTTCGAGACAAATCCGTTTACCGAGATAGTTCTGTTGTACCATATCTTTGAAAGATCGAACTGTGACGGAATTTTCTTGTGGGCTATCAATTATTGACAATCACACAAATCGGTTGCAACATGGAGAACTTCAGGTCAGGGAATTCAAAGAGTCAGGGCAGCCAAATACACCTAATCAGGCCCACCACAATACCGAGCAGATTTTATAAAGATGTACTGCTGGTACTAGTAAGATAACCAAGGTATATGGACTCAAGGAGTTGTAAATCAAAATAGAACCGGATCCAGGAAACAAGGATAAGGGCACGACTGAAGGCAAAAACCAAAAACTTAGGGATGGTGCAAGGACGAGTCCGAGTCAAGTAAACACTTCAATGACTTCTAGTCCGGCGCAGTGCCCGCAGTGTTCAATCACATATTCAGCTCAGCACTCAGCACTCAGCGCTCGGCATCTGGTGTGAGCAAAGGGCACCATGGCCCGGCAATTGGTGTTTAACCCAGTATCCAGCTACAGTATCAGCACAACAGCCAGCAGCATCTTGTAGCCTTTGCATTCAGCGCTCATACGACAGCCAGCATAGCTGGCGTTCGGCAATTAGCACAGTGGCTGGCACATAACCAGACGTTCAGCAGTAGCTAGCCAGCATGTAGCCAAGATCTTGGAATCCACAGAATGCCGCATAGAGCGCCTGCCCACCGTTCGGCAGAGAGCTACAGCACTCCAAGTTCGCCAGCCATTGCGTTCCGTACCCTAACAATATGATACTTGCCCTCGCCTTGTCTGCATCATTTTCGGTGGCTTTCAAATCCGCCACGCCGCAATGATCCCCATTCGTGGTTCCAACGTCCAACATGAGGCAGTGCCACGGTAAGTGCTGACGAGCGCTTTTTCGCCAAGTCACTTGTTCCCCTCTGCCCTCAAAACCTCGAACCTACAATCACCCTCCACTCCAACGCCGCCTTTCTCTCACCCTCAGGTCTCATGTCTCACGCTCACTCTACGGCCGGCTCATCCTCCAACTTCCAACTAAGAATCAATAATGCCTTGGAAAAGTACAAAAAACGCACAAAGAAGGATCTACTTGCACATCCCCTCGCCGCTCAGCTCTTAACCTGTGATTCCCCCAGTGCCGTTCTCGCTGTCCTTCAAGAACAACTCCAAGGGCTAGATCAATCCCGGAATAGCGATGAGCGTTGGACAAAGTGGCTCGATCCAACCGTGAATGTCCTATATGCGTTCTCTTCGGTTCTCGGAGCGGGTGTTGGCTTGGTGTGTCTCAGGAAGTGCACTTGTCCGAGCTCTGCCCTCTCATATTTATGTGGCAGATCTTTCCACCTACGAATGTGGTGTTTGCCGGAGCCGCCGTCCTTCTTTCAGTGTGTATCCTTCATAACTTCGTGTGGGACATCGTAACACATTCATCACTCAGGCAGCTAAGGATGTTCGAGCAAGCCAAGAGACTGTTCTCGACATCTTTGAGCGCGTTGAGATGTTTTTCCGGCGACTTGAAATCTACACAGAAGTGCAGGTCAGCACGGAAATGATGGACACAATCATCCAGATATTGGTCGAGATTCTTTCCATTTTTGGGATCGTGACCAAGGAGATTAAGCAGGGCCAAATGAGTGAGTATTCGCTTTTACAAAGATGTTACTGTTGATTGAACGACGTCAGAAAAATATATGAAGAAGCTGCTCGGAAGGACAGACATCGAAGATGCACTGAAGAGACTAGACAAGCTGACTCATGAAGAGGCTCGGATGGCCATTGCACAAAATCTAAAGGCCACACACACTATGGGCGAGAGTGTGAGGGAAGTAGTGGATAAAGTGATCACCATCGACAATAGGGTGGCCAGCGTGGACGATAGAGTGGCCAGCGTAGAGGACAGGGTGGCTCACGTGGATGATAGGGTGGCTCGCGTGGGTGATAGAGTAGCTAGTGTTGACAACACCGCGAAGAGCGTCGACGCTAGAGTGGCCAGGGTTGATGATAGAGTAAAGGTGATTGATGACAGGGTCGCAGAGGTAGTTCAAGGTGCGTAAATCATCTTCACCTATCTCCGAAATAACACTGAAGACCTGAACCATTTAGACGGAAAAGAAGCGAAGGTAGTCATCCAACAAACTGCCACCGACGTATATCAAGTGAAAAGTTTGTCATCTTGCCTTTTGTGTGCCGACTACCAAGCCTTATGCATCCTTTCAGGGGACCAATTGCGAGGGAGCATTTATAATTGGCTCTCTCCACCGGATCCCTCAACGAATCATAACATTGCATGTGGTATTCATCACAAGAAGACAGCATCTTGGTTTTTCCAAGGCAGCATTTTCCAGGAGTGGAAGTCAACCGGTTCATTCCTTTGGATCCACGGAAAACGTTCGCCTGTCCTCTTTCCAGCTTCGACTCTGTCTAATTGCACCTGTATTATAGCTGGCTCCGGCAAAAGCGTACTTTGGTTAGTGGATTTCTTATTTGCTCCCGTTTCAATGACTGATGTTCCCCGTCAGTTCCTCGGTGATCCAAGATATTGAAGCCGTTTGCAAGGCCGGAAATGGGTCAATGGCCTACTTTTACTTTGATTTTCGGGATGCCAACAAACAAGGCTTACGAGACCTAGTCCCTTCCCTTATCACCCAACTCTCTACTCACTCGGGTCCCCGTTGCAACATTCTATCAGATCTTTATTCGGCTCATGACGATGGGAAGAATCAGCCTAGCGATACGATTTTAGCCGAATGTCTGAAAGAAATGCTCGCGCTCCCTGATCAACATCCAATCTATCTGATTATAGATGCGCTCGACGAATCTCCAAATACCTCTGGGATTCCATCACCTCGCGAAAGGGTCCTACAACTTGTCAAGGAACTCGTCGAATTTCGTCTCCCAAACCTTCGTATATGCGTCACGAGTCGCCCAGAAATCGATATTCGGGATGTCTTTGAAACCCTGACCTCTCGTCGAGTGTCCCTTCATGACCAGAGTGGGCAAAAGAAAGATATTGTGGAGTATGTCAAGTCGGTGGTTTACTCGAATTCGGAACCGATCATGAAGAGATGGAGGACAGAGGACAAGGATCTCGTGATTCAGGTGCTCTCCGAAAGAGCTGACGGAATGTGAGTGAACTGCATAGTGTTCGTGGTACTAGTTCAAATTGTCGAGCAGGTTCCGGTGGATAT
>Ga0137358_10001530_pt1 | contig 12595 bp, 13 predicted proteins | sample Mad1_20_16metaG_FD_105551 | JGI IMG/M metagenome (GOLD analysis project Ga0137358, IMG submission 105551) | Vadose zone soil microbial communities from Angelo Coast Range Reserve, California, USA - Mad1_20_16 metaG | ecosystem: Environmental > Terrestrial > Soil > Vadose zone | place: USA... | reverse complement strand
GATTCGTCTCCGAAACACCTCCGCCGAATGTGAATTGCATCACTTGGCGGTGATTCGCTTGAACTTCGGCAGTTCGCGCCTGATCAGGAGAGCCAGAGGACTTAACGACTACTTGATGCTTGCCGGGCGGCAAAATCCCTTCGATTGGCGGATGACCGAGGTTGATCCCGCCGATAAGCACCTCGGCATCCACCCGGTCAGCAGTGATCGAGAGTAGACCGTAAGTATGCTTGAATTCAACAACCGAACTTCCGTCGGGATTAGGCGTAAATCGTTGAGTAACGGGAGCCAGCGAGCCGATTTTCGATGTCAGCTCCACTTGTCCCAACGGCAGAGCGCAGTTCAGCGGCGTCCTGCCGATTGCCGCCCCGGCCAAGTATACGGTTGCCCCCGACGGATCGCTTTTCAGGGACACGTTTGCTCCCTGGAATGTGTGCTGGATAGCGACCGAAGCGTTTGCCGCGAGATCAACATCTTCGACGATATTCGGCCAACCGGGCCGCTGAATTTTCACCTGATATTTGCCGGTAGGCATATTCTGCACGGTTAAAGGCGAAATCCCCGAGGTCACCTTTTTCTCCGAATCTATTATCTGGAATGGCACTCCGGCCGGATTTGTTTTGATAACGAACTGGCCGACATCTCTCGTCAGGACGATTTGTCCGAGATTATCGGTCGTATTATCGTTTATCTCCAACTCGACGGCGCGTGGCTGGTAATCGGGAAATTCAAGATCAAGCACTTGTTTACCGGTCGGGAGCTGATATTTAATCAGCGGCGTTTTGCCAAGTTCGCGCCCGTTTGATTTCACGATCGCTCCATCTGGCTTAGACGAAAGAGTAACGAAACCTTGGTGAACCACCGGCTTTATCGGCTCGGACTTACGCAGAAATATGCTGATCGCCAGAACTCCAGCCAAGGCGACCAAGAGAAACACTGCAACAACGGCAGTTATGATGCGCAGAAGCAATCGAGAGGTCCTCGGTTGTTCCTCTAATTCTTGTTCCGGGACAGATTCGGTGTGCGCTGCGTAGTCATCGGGAAGCGATGGGGGCATTCCGGCCTGCATCGGAATTGCGCCTCGCCGCGCCTGAGTCTCAGCCTGTTCCAGGGCAGACAAAAATTCGCTAGCGGACCCGAAACAAGTTGGATCGACCAACGCAGGGCGGAGGGTGGCGTTACCGGCTTCGGAAAGAGCAGAAAGAGGGCTGAAGCGAAGATTCGGTGCCGGCGTCTGAGTCGGTGAGCTGGTGCCGCCGAGCAATTCGTAAACCATGTGAGCCAATTGTTGCGGCGCAGTCCGTGTTGTCGCGTGGAGACGGCCTGGAACAACCGTTTGAGCCGACCCAGCAAACTGACTGGGCAAGGTTGTACCCAAGCTCAAAGTATCGAGCTTAACTAGAAAGGGAGGCCATTTCGTTACCGGCGACCGCTGGAGCTCAAAAATGTTATTGTTGGCATCGGCCGGGTCGACATACACGTGCCGAAGCGAAAGGTCGGTCTTCAGAAGATTTTTGTCCGAGACAAAGTCGAGCGCCTTGGCGAGAGGACGGACCAAGCGCAATGTTTCATCCCAATCGAGCAATCGCCGTGCGCGGAGAAGATCCTGAAAAGAAAAGCCTCGTACCCATTCGCTTAGCAGCACAAGCCCATGACCGGAGGGCTCGATCCCGTAGACTTCCGTCAAACTCGGATGACGAATCTTTTCTAATCGGCCAATTTCGGCTTTAAGATCGCCCGTCTGTAGAGCATCAAATCGTTCGGACTCGATAAACGGTCGCACGGCAAGCACCCTGGTCGATCGCAAATCCTTTGCTTTGAAGATCGCCGGATCCAGAGGCGATTGGCCGAGGATCTCGTAACGATTCTGAATGATCTGCCCGGTGGCAAACCCCGATGCGCCGCTGGCAGTAGATGCCGCCGCATGTTCAAGATTGACGCCCAGGATAGTCGGGCTGTCCCCCTTTAAATTGGCGAGCGCTTCATCCAATGCTTGCTTGATTTCAAGGGGCGTCTGAAATCGAGCGGCGGGTTTCTTGGCTAGGCACTTCTGGAGAACGCTTACCAGCCGAGGAGGGAAAGCCGCCAAAACATCCGACGGAAGCAATGATCCGAGATGCTGATGGATCACGCTGGCGATCGATCCTTGGAACGGCGGTTTCCCAGCGAGCATAAACCATAGGGTGGCTCCCAAGGAATAAATATCGGAGCGGATATCGATATCTCGCTCTTCGAGTTGCTCCGGGCTGGCAAAGTGAGGCGTGCCAACAAAACCACCGATCGTAACGGTGACGGACTGATCAGGGCCGGACGAAAGCGATTTTGCTAATCCAAAATCGATCACTTTGACCAGCAGATGATCTTCGTCTTCATCGCGGACCAACATTATGTTGGACGGCTTGATATCCCGATGAACGACCTTTTGCTTGTCCGCCGCAATCAAGGCTCGAGCGACCTGGCGAGTGATTCGCACTGCAAGGGAAGGTTCTAACGCGCCCTCTCGTTCGACCCGGTGTTCGACCGTTTCTCCCTCCACATATTCCATCGCGTAGAAGAAGCTGCCCGAGACACTGCCGAGGTGGAAAACTGAGGCAACGTTGGGATGTCGGAGCTGAGCGGCGGCACGCGCCTCACGCAAAAACCGCTGCCGAGCCGTCTCGCTATTCAGAAACTGGGGATTGATGACCTTGAGGGCAACGTCGCAACGGAGGTTCGTATCGAAAGCCTTGTAGGTGACTCCCATTGCACCTCGACCCAACTCCCAGAGCGATCCATCGGGCCGCCGCAGAACTTGAAAATGTTCGAATTTCTCGGTCTCAGGCACGCGTCACCCCCCTCCGGGGCAGGCATCTCATAGACCTCACTCGGGCTTGTCGATCACCAGCCGATTTGGATCGCTGGCCTGGGGATCGCGAAAAATCCGTGGAGGATTGGTTGAGATTATCTTGTAGGCAGTGAGGACAAACTCCGGATAGAACGCGTTCGAAGCGGGTTCATAAACCGTCTGGCCGGAAAAATAACCATCCAAGCGGTATTCGCTATTATTGTCGTAACCCATGGCGTTTGCCTCACGATCGGGCGCTAGAACTTTTTGTTCGTTTAGCATCACCAACTGCGCACTACTCCAGGGCTGTTGCGGTCGGCGCACATAGCCCCAAAAAAAATAATTTCGGCGATAAAATCGACGCCCGATGTAGTAATCACCCGGTTGCTCACCAGCGATGCTCTGCGCCATTTGCGCTTTGGTCTGTAGGAACTCATCGGTAGCACAACTCGACACCAAGACTGCGAACGCCGCAGCGGTGAGGATCTTTCGTATCATAAGAACTGCTTGAGATAAGGATCGATGGCCTTGGCAAACGCATCTTCATCTTGAAAGGGCGGCAATTGGAGCCCAGAAAATACCGCCCAGAGTTCGGTGTGCTTCACGGTCTGACCCGGAGAAATCTCCTGGTAGGGGCCAAGACTCTCCAACTCAAGAATCTCCTCGTTCGTAAACGTTTCGAAATTTGAACCCAGATCGGGATACTCTTCCCCTTCAACCAAAGGGATGGTCTTCAGAAACAGATGATCGCCCAGAACATAGCCGGCCCACTTTTCGGTATGACGTAAACCAAATTTAATTGGGCCTCGATCGATTTGTCGAAGCTGGATAAAGCGCTGTCCGAATCGAATCCGATCATCACTCAGGTCGGTAAAGGGCCACAAGCTTAGAGATCGATTGGGCAAAAAGTCGTTCGGATGAGTTCCTAGTGGAGGTTGCGGGATGATGGCAAACCCACCAGGCGCCATCACTGAAAGCGCCCAAGGAGCAAATCGAAGTGGTGAGTGACCCTGGTTGGTCAGCCAGTGTTCCACTGTGACTCGGGGTCCAGAAGCCGCCAACTGAACCGAGATAGCTCTTCGGATTTGCGCCGGTTTTTGCATATGATGAGTCACCTCCGCGTGGAATTCCCCTTTGATTTCATACGCGACGGGGAAGTTATCGAGGACATAGGTGAGGCCATTGGGATCGCCGTAATCTTCTGGCGCGGTCCAAAGCCGATGGCCACCGCGAATCTGCCAGGTCTCCTCGCGCGACTTTCCGCTCTGTTCGGCCACGACTTTGAAAACATTACGTCCGTTGAGGGGACGAAGAGAAATAATCCTGGGACCCACCTCGCGGAGAATCACTACTTCGACCTGATCGTTGGCGAGCCGGAGATTGTCGGTCCAACCAGCGAACTCGAAATGCTCAGTGACCATGTGCCTGATGTTTGATGCGAGACAGGATAATGGGGTTGCTTCGAAGTGCCTCCATCAATGCCTCGATGGCATTGAGAGTTTGTGGGCTGATGTGATGTTCCATCCCTTCTACATCGTGATAAACGACCTCTTCTTCAATCTCCAACATTCGTAGAAAATCGGTTAGCAATTGGTGGCGCCGCATGATGTTACGAGCCAACGTTTCCCCGGCAGTCGTCAGCACTAAGCCGCGATACTTCTCGTATTTCAACAATCCCTCAGCATCAAGTCGTTGTACCATGTTTGTAACGCTAGCTTGAGAGATCTTCAAACCTTGTGCGATGTCGGCCACTCGGGCATATCCCTTTGTATTGATCAGATCCAGGATCTGTTCCAGGTAATCCTCGACCGCAGAAGAACGAGCCACCGGCTTATCGGGCATAAAATTCATTTATCACCTATTCCGCCGAGAGTATCAAGTAAACGCACCTTCCGGGAGCGCGGCACCTTCGCGCTTCGAGCTACGTTGGTCACGCCATAGCGGAGGCGGAACCTCCTAGGCCGCGCAACCTGCGGCTATCAGTCAACTATTGCCCAGGAGCAATGAGTTCACCTGTTGGTTAAACCCGATCACCGTTACTAATGCCCGATGTAGTTTCATCGTACGACTTGCTCGGGTGAGGCAGGGAAGGCGGTGACCACCGTGCCGCGTTCCGGGAATGGTCTGGTGGCGAAGAGCCAAAGCGGCAAAGACTGTCTGAAAGAGGGCGCTAGCGCCAAGCGCTTCTCCCAGGGCCGGTTTATAACTATAAACCAAAGTCGTCGGTAGAAGCGCGCGGAGTACTCGCTCCTCGATTTGATCGACAAACGTTCCGTTGGCGCTGCAAATCACGCAATCGGGGACTTCTCCTTGAATCATTGGCTCGATGACCTGTCGAGCCGCAGCGAGCGCATCTTGCCTGGAAAAAAAAGATAGTCCGGGTCCGCTGCGGGCGACAGGAATCCCATTAGTGCGCCCTAACACGATGGCAGCCGCACCTTCACCAAAAATCGTTCCTTGCGGCTTACCAAAAACTTCAAAGTCCGAATGCCGAGTTACCATGCGCCAGCTGTTAAAAGCATCGGAAAGTATCCAATCGGCTTCCTCGGTACCGACTACCACGCAGACTTCGAGCTGGGGTTGATTGACAAGAAGCTGAGCGGCGAAATGAAGAGCGGACAATCCGACCGCACAGTCACCTACTAGAGTGTAACTTTCCCCGTCCAATTTCAGCAGCGCAGCTAAATGGCTAGCCGGCGCATTGTATACTGTTTCCGGAAACAACATCGGGCTGGCGGCGTTGACGCCTTGGGTAATGAGCTCGTGATAGAATCGGCGCGTGTAATTTACCCCGCCCGAACAGATCGCGTAGATGACGGCGCATCGCGCCCCCAATTGCGCGTCGGGCTGGAATCCAGCGTCCGCCAAGGCGTCATATGCGGCCGCCGCGCCCATCAGTGAAAGCGCTCCAGAACGACGCAGGCGTGGTTGACGACCGGCCTCGGCGATGAATTTTTCAGGAACCGGCACGTAGTAATATTCGCGACCATTCATTCCGTTGGGCAAAGTCTTGCGAGGGGCTTCATTTCCAGCCAAAAGTTGAGCCCAGGTGGTCGTTGCGTTAGGCCCGAGCGGGGAGACGGCTCCGACCCCTTGAATAAATAGACTCATATCGCTCCGAACAACAAAGACGCGTTGGTGCCACCGAAGCCGAAAGAATTGGAGAGGACGGTTCGGATAGATGCCGGACACGACTGGTTGGCTACGACCTCAAATTTCCAAGTCGGATCAGGTTCCCTAAAATGAATGTTGGGCGGCAGAAACCGGTCCCGCAAAGCAAGGACGCAAAATACGGCTTCGATTGCGCCGGCAGCACCGAGAGCATGACCCATCATCGACTTGGTAGAACTGACCGGTATACCCGGTAACAGCTGAGAAATGGCGATTCCTTCAGTGGCGTCATTGTATAACGTTGCCGTTCCGTGAGCATTTACATAATCAACCGAATCAGATCCAGCAGATTGAAGCGCACGCTCCATGGAAAGCCTCGGACCGATGCCGGATGGATTTGGCTGAGTTAGATGGTAAGTATCGGTTGAGACTCCATAGCCGGAAATTTCCGCGTAGGCGGTCGCCTTTCTCTTCTGCACCGACTCTTCCGATTCAAGAATCAGCACGGCGGAGCCCTCCCCCAACACCAACCCGGACCGGTGCAGATCAAAAGGTCGGATTTTCTCCGGGGTGGAAGCCTGAAGCGAATCAAAGCCGACAAAAACCAGTTCAGACAGCGGATCGTATCCTCCGCAAATCACGCATGAATTCAATCCATCCCGAATAAGGTTAAAGGCATGTCCGATCGAATTGGTTCCGGAAGAGCAAGCATTCGAGATAACCTGCATTGGAAGCCGAAGGTCCAAAAGTTCGAGTGCATCCAAGATCGGCTTTTGCGGCATGTAATTCGCAACCCACTGCGCTATTAAACGTCTCGACCTCGACTTTAAAACCGCACGATAAAATTCTTCTCCATTACTCATTGCGCCGACGGAGGTTGAAAATACCACCAACTCGGGGATCGGGGAGCCGGCCATCGACATGGCCTCCGCCAAGGAGGCGGCGACCATGCGCGAACTTCGATGCAAGCGTTTGGTCCGTCGATTGGCCGGGAAAACAGCTTTCAACGGCTCATCATTCACCTGACCAGCGGTTTTGCAGCGCGTCTCGGAGACGTCAAATGCAGTCACCGGACTCACTCCGTCTCTTCCAGCCCGGAGGCCGGCCAGGTTTTCACCGGCCCCGTTCCCGATCGGCGAAACAATTCCGAAACCAGTGATCAGGACTCTCTGTTTTTCCTTCATATCGGATAATCAGTTATTTGGTGCCCCAGAGGTTTCTTCGTAGCGTTCGTCGGCCAGCTGCAAATAAAGAGATTAATTGGATTGGTGATAATGGGACCAGGAATTTTTCGTTGTGGCCGCTGCATATAACTCCATTCTTCCGTCGACCAAAAACTACATTAGCGTAAGTTGCTAACATGGCGGCGAGTCAATCGGATGAATCTGATTATTCCGTCGGTCGTTTTCTTTGGATGGTTGGTAATGCGCTGCGGTGGAAATGTCCAACCTGCGGCGAACGCGCGATATTCGTCCCGTGGTACAAGGTTCGCTCGCTGGAGGATTGGTTTATGCCTCTCGATGGGTGCCCAAAATGCGGGTACCCATATGAGCGAGAGCCAGGATATTTTTTGCTCTCAATTTTTGCCATTAATTACGGCGTTGCCGCCCTCCTGGGAGTAATCATTTATCTTGTTCTGGATTTCTGGGTTCGTTTGCCGATTGGGGTCACGTTGTTGTTGACGATCATTCCGATTCCCCTCTTCAATCTTTGGTTTGCCCGACATTCAAAGGCCTTGTTTCTGGCTTTTGACCTCTTTTTTGATCCGCATCATCGGGATAGAGGGGATGGCGATCAACCGGTCGCAGAGCCGGATCGTGTTCCTAAAGATCCACATTCGCAGCCCGTACGCAGGTAGGGGCGTGTGGGCGGGTCGGCGTGCAAAGTTTGAGGCCGCCCTCTTGCGACGGTAGGAGTTCGATGCGATAGCGAAAAATGTCCGTGTTGGGTACGTTTTCTTTTTTGATGATAGAGGTGAATACCTGGAAGGTGATCGGGTTGTCGGGCAGCCTGATCTTCGGCATTCGATTCTTGCTACAATGGATCGCCTCGGAGCGTGCCGGAAAAAGCATCATCCCGCTGGGATTCTGGGAGTGTAGCCTTTTTGGAAGCCTCTTGGCGTTAAGCTATTTCATTTTCTATCGGCATGACTCCGTCGGGATCATAATGACACTCCTTCCGGTCCCGATTTATCTGCGCAACCTTTATTTAAAATGGAGAGAAGTATTGTCGCAGAGGAGGCAAACAGCACCGATTGAGCCGAAAGAACAGGTTCCTGAGGAAGTCGAAAGCCGATGATCTACCTTGATAACAATGCTACGACCTCGGTTGATCCAGCCGTGCTGGAAACCATGCTGCCGTTCTTGAAAGAACAGTACGGCAATCCCTCGAGCGCCTACTCATTCGGTAAACGGGTAGCGCGAGCGGTCGAGCATGCCCGGGAACAGGTTGCAGGGCTTCTTGGCTGCGAGCCCTCCGAGATTCTTTTTACCAGCTGTGGGACCGAATCGGACAATACCGCGTTGCAATCGGCGCTGTCGATCGATCAAGACCGTAAGCATGTCATCACGAGCAAGGTGGAGCATAGTGCGATTATCAAACACGCGGAGGCGCTCGCGCGGCGCGGCTATGAAGTCACATGGCTGGATGTGGACGCCAAAGGATCGGTTGACCTTTCCCAGTTGGAGGCTGCCATCCGGCCCGACACCGCAGTCGTTTCGCTGATGTGGGCTAACAACGAGACCGGCGTCCTTTTCCCGATCGAAGAAGCGGCGGAGATATGTCGACAGCAACAAACGATCTTTCACACGGATGCAGTACAAGCGATCGGCAAAATTCCAATCAACCTCAATACAACTTCCATCCAGTTCCTCTCGTTATCCGGACACAAACTGCACGCGCCAAAAGGAGTTGGAGCATTATATGTCAACCGGCGCGCCCGCTTTTTCCCGTTCCTTATCGGGGGGGGTCAAGAGAATAAACGTCGAGGCGGAACCGAAAACACCGCTTCCATTGTGGCACTGGGGAAGGCTGCGGAGCTCGCAGCGGCGCACATTCAAAAGGAAGATCGAGTCGTGCGCGAGCTGCGGGACACTTTCGAGCAACAAGCTCTGGAACGAATCCCGGGAGCAACCGTCAACGGTGATAAGGAACGACGATTACCCAACACGACTAATCTTTCTATCGAGGGGATTGACTCCGAAGCGATGTTGATGATTCTGGACCAGCAAGGTGTCTGTTGTTCGGCTGGTTCGGCGTGTACTACCGGCTCATTGGAGCCTTCTCACGTACTGCGGGCAATGGGCCTTTCCAATGAGCAAGCCCGGGCAAGTCTGCGTTTCTCTTTTGGGCGCACCAACACAATGGAAGAAGTCAAGCGAGCGCTGGAAATCTTGAGTCGCGCGGTGAAAAAACTCCGAGAGATGACTCCGGGTGTCCTGGCGGCGTGAAGACGCAGCTAATTGTTTGAGCCGGGAATCGAAGAGAAACACGGCCGTATCCTGCTTGCCGTTGGCCAACGCCCGTGCCAAGCTTGGCCGCGCCATGAGAATTCACAAATCTTTGGTTGCAATGGTCGCGCTATTCGGTTCCGCGCTTTACCAATCGGCTTCTGCTGAAGAGTTCCTACCCTTTCCGGAAAATAGTTCAATCGTATTGGCGCTCGTTGCGGACGGAGTTCAGATCTACGAGAGCAAACCGAATCCGGCTGGCGGTTTCCAGTGGTCTCTGAAAGCTCCGGAAGCAGAGCTAAAAAATGCGGCCGGAGAGATCCTGGGTAAGCATGGCGCAGGACCGAGCTGGACCCTCAACGATAGCAGCAGCATCGTCGGTAGTGTTCCTCCCCTAAAAAACTTGGCTGCTCCAGCCGGCATCCCCTGGCTATTGGTCGCAGTGAAGGCTAGGAGCGGCTCAGGAACCCTTGACAAGGTGGATTACGTGATGCGAGTCGCCACCGAAGGTGGGGTTGCTCCGGCTGAACCGCCGAAAACGCAGGATGAAACCGCGAAAGCAAAATATCACGCGATTTATCTCTTTCTGCACAAAGGGTAAGGCACTGAAAGACCGGACTACTTTTATTGGATCCCTCCCGAACGGGTTTCTAATACCTTTGCTGTGCACGCAGCGCTGGACAGCAGTTCCGGCTCGTCGCGGTCGAGTGGAGGTTTCGCTGGCCGGTTCGAGAAAAAGACGACCAGAGCAACCGCAGCCGCAATAACGGCGGCACCGCACGTCGTGCGGAAACTAAGTTCCTCGCCGGCAAAGGCAGAGCCTAAGAATACCGCGATCACCGGATTCACAAACGCGTAGGTGCCAACCAGCGAGGGCGCGCAAACGCGAACCAACCACACATATGCGGTAAACGCGATAATTGCGCCGAAGATCACGAGGTACCACCAAGCCAGGATTGATCGCACGCTGACGTTGTTCCATTCGAATCGCCCGGCCTCGCCGTAGAAACGCTGACTATCAGCAAAAGCGCTCCCCCACAGATCATCTGTATGCCGACGCCCAGAACGGCCGAGGATGGCCGAGCCGCTTTCTTAGAATAAAGCGATCCTGCCGCCCAGATCGCCGACGCGATCAGGAGAGCGCCAGCGGTTTTCGAGCGAGTCAAGAAACTGGAAAAGTCCGGTGTGATCCGTCGCTACACTGTGGATCTCGATCCGCAGGCGATCGAGTTAGGCTTGTGCTCGTTTGTGCAAATTCGACTGGAACGCACCGGTACGGACGAGTTGGCCAGACTGTTGATGCCTTTCGCCGAGATCGAGGAATGCCATTGCATCGCCGGGGAAGACTGCATACTGGCTAAAATCCGCACCAAAGATGCGCAAGACTTGAATCGTCTGCTTCAGGAGATCAAAAATCTGCCCGGAGTTCAACGGACGCTCACAACCATTGTGCTCACCATTCTGTTCGAACGTGGAATCCAGCCGTAATGGCTAGGTTAGTTCTATTTGATGTAGGCCGCGTGCTTATTGACTTCTCGAGCTCTTCTAAGGTTAGGAGAAGCACTCTTCGGCGTAGCTCCAGTCGTAAAAAATAAGGAACAATAGCGAAGCAAAGAAGCGGCGTAGCTGCGGCTAGCAGCATGCCCCGGTAACGAAATCAACCGCGCCGCCGGCCGAGGACTAGCACCCCATTTTGGAAATGGAATCCCTGACGGAAGAAGATAAAAATCGTGGAGGCGAGCGCAACGGGAGCCGGCCAAACCGCCAGCCAAAGCAAGGGTTGTTCGCAGTATGCAGCCTTAACTAAGCCCAGAATCGCCAGTAGATAGCTGGCGATCCAAATACTGGCTTCGACGCTCCCGGCGCCGCGTTGAGCCACCGACCTGATTCTGACGGCGCAAGAGCCGGAGCCTTCGAATGGAGAGAGCGTCCTTGATCGTACCGAACGTCTACGTCGTTGTTTTTCCTTCCGGACGACGGCAAGGGGCAGCGATTGATCATTCTTCTTCACTTCGGGAGTTGACTGAAACAGTCTTCGGAGCCGCTCTTTCGCGCCTTCGGCCTCTAACGCTATTTCCTCCACCGCGAGGAAAGATCGGCGAGACGTTCGACTTCGCGCCCGGAAAGATTCTCACCGAGGCGAACAACCTCGGGCGTATCGTTGTCGTATCCTCAAACGCAGAAACCGTATCTGGACGGTTCAGCGGCAACCCATCGGCTTCCGTCATGACTCCACCGTTCCGGTCGCCCACTGTGCCCGCCGAGGCAAAAACCATTCGGCATTGCGTGAGAGACGTCCGGGGCGACAAAACTGCGACAGAATAGACGCGTTACATCTACTGAACGGTCAATGACATCGTAGCGAATTGAGATGTGTCCGCACTCCGGCCGCAATTCCATTGTTCTTTTTGTTTACTGCTGTCACCTAACTTTATGGGCGTTAGTTCTCGACAGCGTCGCAAAACTTGCATTTCGCGCTGCGATAGCTCCAGTTATGCCATGGAGGCAGCCTGCTGGGCGGCCACGCCTGGAGGTAGAACCGAGTCACCGGCGAACACCCTGCGTACTGTATCCCAGAGTTGAGGCGGCTCCGCTTCCTTTAAGAGGTAGCCTTTCGCACCAGCAGCCAACGCAAGCCGAATGTCTTCTGTGGCTTGTTAGGTCGTCATCACAATGATTCGTGGTTTTGGGACCCGCGACATCAAATCTTTAATCACTTCCAGGCCGTCCTTTTTAGGCGTCCGAAGATCCAGAAGGAGAATATCCGGAGAAAGTTTATCATAGAGCTGGCAGACCTCCTCTCCGTTCCTAGCTTCGCCGATCAGCTTTATATCCTTTTGCCGTGTCATGATCTCGACCAATCCTTCTCGGACAACCGGATGATCGTCGGCGATCAGGACGCGTATAACCTTCGTTTACCGATGTAGAAGACGATCTCATGATGGGATCGGCACAGTCAGGACGATGCTAGTTCCATGACCGGCGGCAGTTTGGATATCTAATTTTCCGCCAATTTGCGAGGCTCTTGTGCGCATGTTACGCAATCCAAAGCCTTCACTCTTCTCCAGGCTGGCACTGGAGATTCCAGATCCATTATCTTTTACTTTAAGAATGAGATTAGGCGGTTCCCAGCGAAGCCTCACGCTTACCACCGTAGGCTTGGCGTGGCGAACGGCGTTGCTGATCGCCTCCTGGGCAAAACGCAGCAGCT
>Ga0137358_10001528_pt1 | contig 12595 bp, 13 predicted proteins | sample Mad1_20_16metaG_FD_105551 | JGI IMG/M metagenome (GOLD analysis project Ga0137358, IMG submission 105551) | Vadose zone soil microbial communities from Angelo Coast Range Reserve, California, USA - Mad1_20_16 metaG | ecosystem: Environmental > Terrestrial > Soil > Vadose zone | place: USA... | reverse complement strand
GAGGGCGCAGCGGTGAACGACGTTTTGTCCGCGGATCGGACCGCCGCATCGGAAGCTCATTGGATTCCCTTGAGCGATTTGATGACCGGGCTCATGGTCATGTTTCTACTGATCGCAGTGTGCTACATGATACGGGTCGAGGCGGACGCCGGCAGGATAAAGACGGTGGCCGTTGCGTACAGCGAGACCCGTGACGCCCTCTATGAGGACCTGCGCAAGGAGTTCTCCGCGGATCTGCCCAGATGGCACGCCCAGCTCATCAAGGCGGATCTGACACTCCGGATCTCGGAACCGGACATTCTGTTTGCCCAGGGCAGCAGTGAGTTGAAGCCGGCTTTCAAGAACATTCTGGACGACTTCTTTCCCCGCTACGTGAGAATTCTGAGGTCGCCGAAGTATCTGCATGCGATCAGCGAGGTCCGTATTGAGGGACATACGTCGTTGCATTGGATCGGTGCTGCGTCGCCCGACGACGCCTATTTGCACAACATGGAGCTCTCGCAGGCACGGACCAGATCAACCCTGCTCTATGTGCTGATGCTCCCCCAGGTTCGCGGCGACGTCGACTGGCTCCGTCGCCTGGTGACCGCGAACGGATTGTCCTCGTCGAGGCTGATTCTTGATGCATCCGGACAGGAGGACGCGGCGCGCTCGCGGCGTGTGGAGTTCAAGATCCGGACGGACGCGGAAACCAGAATTGCCAAGATTCTCGAGGTGACGCGCTAGGGCGCAAAGCACCTCGGGCAGGTGAGCTCGGCGCAGTACTCGGTCCGTTTGTCAGGCCGCTAATTCCTCTCAAATTGGGTTTGGCCATTGTCCCCTTGACAAACCAAAGGGACAGACGGCGCCGGTCTTATAGACCTCGATAAGTCACGCTGTAGGATGCAGGCGCATTGAGGACTTTCCAGTTCCAGGCGCTCATCTGCTCGTATTCCCATTGGGTCTCCGTCAAGCAGACTGCGATATGCGAACCCATTGGCGCTGCTGTGGGGCAGAACATCGTCCGGTCATTCTTGCTGATGACCTTGTAGCCCGCGTTTTCTGCCGCCGCGATATTGGCAGCATGTCTGCGCGCCGCTGCCTCTTTTGTCGGGGGTTGCGTAGCACACCCGACCACCGCCACTGCGATTATCATCGTCAAGAGATACCGCATGGTGAGCCCTCCAATAGGATCGGGGGCGGCTTGATTGTGCGCCCGGGAAACGGCCACGTGCAAATTATCGTCACAAGCGATGCTGGGAGGTGTTCATGAACCCGCTTTCCGGTGGATTGAACTTCTTTTCATGGCTCTTCCTGCGGCTACCCCTCGGCTTTTCAATTCCCTTCACCGCCATGTCGCTGTGGTGGGTATTCGGTGGTTTCCGTCTGGCGAACGATCACTTCGCTGCGCCGGTCACCGCGGCTGTTGGCTCTATTCTCGAATCACTATTGCCAACACCCATCGGTCTCTCGCTGGTTAGCGGTCTCGAGGCTTTTATTCATGCCGCGGTGATCATCGTACTGTTCGCACTCGGCTTCGTAGTGGCCTACAACCTCTCGGCATTCCTTAACTGGGGACTGGTGATATCGCGGTTTAAACCTGTCCCATATACGGCCGGACCCCCGCAGATTCCAAAGGAAGCGCCGAATCCACATGATCCGCTCCGGAATATAAGACGTATAGGCCTGGTGCTTGCTGGGGGCGGTGCAAAGGGCGCGTACCAGGCTGGCGCCATGAAGGCGATCTATCGCTTCCTGGCGCGTCACGACGCCCTGGGAAGAGTTCGCGTCATAGCGAGCACTTCCATAGGCTCCTGGAATGCCCTGTTTTGGCTTGGCAATCTGATCAAGCCCGAATCTGATTGGGATGGACAGAGCATTCACGAGCGCTGGTGGCGCTCGATCAGCGCTAAGTCGCTTACAGCTCCGTCATGGTACGTCCCGATTCTGCGTAACGCTTTTCTCTCGTCCCTCCCCTGGCAACAAAGCTTTGACCGCCTTTTTAAACGCGAAGATGTCAAACGTCAGTTGTTGACTTCGCCGATCCATTTCTACTTCACACGTTCCGATGTCCGTTCCGGGCAGCTGGACTGTGCGACAAACAACGCTGACGCTCCACAAATCCCGCGTGTGACATACGAGTATCTGAATCCGAATGCCGATCCAGCCGCCTTTCTGGAAGGCGTCAAGGCAGGCGTATTCGCGTCGATGGATTTGCCACCGTTCTTTCCGTATGTCTCACGCAACAACAGGTTGTTCGAGGACGGCGGTGTGATTGACAACCTGCCCATAACGTTTCCCGCGCTAGAGGCCTGCGACTTGATCTTCATATTGCCGCTCAATTCTGATTTCGAAGAAAAGCCGAACCAGAGATCGGTCCTTGCAAGACTTCTGCGCGTAATGGACGTACGTCAAGGCGTGTTGGAGCGCAGCGGCTTCAAAATGCTTTACCTGTATAACGAACTTGCAGCGCTACGCACCGAAGTCGATGCAGCGGCGGGCTCCTCGATTACGCGAGTGGAGGGCGAGAAAGGGCCCTTAGCCTTCTCAATGCGACGACAGAATGAACTGATTAATGTCTTCGCTATTTGCCCGTTGAAGGCTTTCGTCGAACAGACCATCAATACGCGAGACCTATGGAAACGCAAAGAAGCTGGCGTAGCCTTTAGCGTCATGGAGACTGCGACCGCCAATCTGCTGCCGGATTTTCAATTCCAGCCACAAGACGCGGTTCGGGTAGCCCTCGTAAATAAAGCTGGCGCCATTACATGGGACGCGCAATTCTAACTGGGAGCTTGCTGTCTACAGCTTGTGACCCGCGCAGGACGAGAATGGCGCGAGTGACTTTGGCGGACACCGTCGTCCGGTCATGACCTCTGCACGCGGCTACGGGCTGCTCGGGTAGATGCGCAGCCCCATCAGCTGCAACTGCGTTGTGGTGGTGGACTGCGGGGTCTGCAGCCACACCAGGAGGGATCCAGCGGAGCTTGCCGCGATCGCAGGTACCTCAATGATGTCCGTGGCCAGCACGATCGTGAAGCCGTAGAAGCTCCTGTGGCCCCCGACGTTGACCCCTCTCAGAAAAACAACGAGTGCCACTCGATTCGCCTCACCGAATTCACCAATTGAGGTCCGGCTGAACAACACAGAGTTGCCGCCGATCAGCAAGCGTGCTTCAGTACGTCCGGCTCCAGACAACGGGGTAGAGAGCTATGATCCGCCGCCTTCGCGATTCGCTGTGGTGCGTCCTTCTGCTGGCTGTTGCCTGCGCCGTCACCGCCCAGACGCCGAACTACACCAGGCCGAAGGTGCGTGCCATTACCGCGTTCGTCCGCCTCGAGCGCGCGAGTTATGCCCCGCAGGTTGCTGAAGCTTTGAAGATTCTGCGCGCTGCCAAGCAGGAGTTCCAGCATCAAGGCTACGAGGTCGAGACGCTCCGCATCGTGACCCAGCCGCTCCCTGAGCTGCTTGCCGGTCAGACCGATGCCGAGGCGCTTGCCTTCCTCAAAGCCCTCGACGATTTGTCGGTAAAGGAGACTTTCATCCCCAATGTCGGCCCAGCGATGCTGCGTGACGCCGACGATCCGCACGCAATGCGTCTTTTAGAACAGGCGCTGTCGACTCTCCCCAACATTGAAGGCAGTGCCATCCTCGCCGACGGCGACGGGATTCACTGGAAGGTCATCCACGAGAGTGCCGTCCTGGTACGCTACGTGACGGATCACAGCCCACACAGCCAGGGGAACTTCAACTTCACGGCCACCGCCATGCTCGGGCCTTATGGGCCCTTCTATCCGGGTGCCTACCACACCGGCGCGGGCAAGCAGTTCTCGATCGGGCTCGAGGGCGCGAACGTCGTGCAGGAAGTATTCGCCCGCACGCACGGTGACTTTACCGCCGCGGTTGCCGAGCTCACGACGCAGCTCACTGTTCACGCGAAGATCGCCGAGTCCGTCGGCGACAAGATCGCCGCCGGCAGCGGCTGGAGCTTCATGGGCGTCGATCCCACACCCGCGCCGCTCGCCGATGTCTCTATTGGCGCTGCGATTGAGTCCTATACTGCCGCGAGATTCGGCTCCAGCGGCACGATGACGGCTGCGCTCATCATCACCAGCGCGGTCAAGGCAGTTCCGGTCAGGCAGATCGGCTATTCGGGACTCATGGTCCCTGTGATGGAAGACAAGCTGCTCGCGCGCCGCTGGGCGGAGGGCAGCTACAACACCGATTCGCTTCTTGCCTATTCTGCCGTCTGTGGCACCGGTCTCGATACGATCCCGCTGCCAGGCGACGTCAGCGAGGAACAGCTGGCACGCCTGTTCGGTGATGTCGCCTCACTCGCGTGGAAGTGGCACAAGCCGCTATCGGCACGGCTGCAGCCGGTCAAGGGCAAGAGGCCTGGGGATCGGACTGAGTTCACGGATCCGTATCTTTTCAACACGACGCTACACGAGCTGCCATGAACGAGCGGTCTCGGATCATCCACGTCTTGTGCCCGTTCCCCCATGGGACAGTAGTGTTTCCCCTACCTGCAACTTGTCGTGTTGACTCATCCGCATCAATGAACCTGGAGGTTGAAGCGTCAACCGAAGCTTAGGATTTCCGAGACGGCAATGGTTCATTGTTGCGGCGTTCAATGCGAATGATCCTGGCGGCCGCAGCGATGAACCGCGCTTGAGCCCGGCAAGGCCGAGGGGCATGCTACGCGTCAGTCTTCGACCGGTGCAGTCAAGGAGAATGACCAACAAAGAAGTCGCCGCCGGTCATCAGCTACCGAGCGCAACAATGTGGGTCGCGCACCATCCTGTCCCGGAAGCCTCGCGAGGTCGCCGGACGAGCGGAGCGACGTCAGCATTACCACAGCGCCTTGTAACTTAGGCGCATCATCTAACGGAAAGGGAGTAGCCATGAAACGTCAAAACAGTTGGAGAAGGATGCCGGCGACCCTATTGGCCTTGTTGGTTTTTCCGGCGTTGTGCAATGCACAGTTCCCACCGCCAAAGCCTCTGCCGCCACACAAAAACGTCACATCCGCCGCCGCACTTCAACAGGCCCCAAGCGCATCGCCCTGGCAGTTGCTGACGAACCAGCCCCCTGTTCTTGATTACGCCGATTGCGGCCCCGGCACCCCGCTACTGCTTACCGATGGCACGGTCATGTTGGCCGACAAGGGATGTCAGGATTGGTGGAAACTCACGCCAGACCAGTTCGGCAGTTACCTGAATGGAACATGGACCCAGCTCGCCTCGCTGCCGTCCGGTTACAGCCCGCTCTATCACAGCTCCGCGGTGCTCCCTGACGGACGGGTAATCATCGAAGGCGGAGAGTACAACTTCTTGCACGCGGTCTGGACCAACAAAGGTGCAATCTACAATCCACAAGCGAACACCTGGACGATGGTAAGTCCTCCTGCGGGCTGGTCGACGATTGGAGACGCGCAGAGTGTGGTCCTCTCAGATGGGACCTACATGCAGGCCAATTGCTGTACGACTCAGGCTGCGCTTCTCAACTTTGCCAGCATGACCTGGACGCCCACCGGTGCGAGCAAATTCGACGTGAACGACGAGGAGGGCTGGACGCTGTTGCCCAACGGCATGGTACTCACGGTAGACGCATACGTCCCAATCGGTATCCCGTACATGCCGACGGGTACCAACTCAGAAATCTATGATCCCGCCAACGGCACGTGGTCGAGCGCCGGCAGCACCATTCTGCAGCTATGGGACTCCGCTCACGGTTGCGGCGGCCAGAAGCATGCTTCCTTCGAGGTCGGGCCTGCCGTCCTGCGCCCCGACGGCACCGTCTTCTATACGGGGGCCAACCGTTGCGGAGCGGGCCACACCGCAATCTACGACTCCGGCAGCGGCACCTGGAGTGCGGGCCCGAATTTTCCGGGAACACTCGACATCGCCGATGGTCCGGCAGCGCTGGAACCCAACGGCAATGTGCTGATGATGGCCAGCCCACTCATCTTCAACACACCGGCGACGTTCCTGGAGTGGGACGGGGCAAGCCTGAAGCAGGCGCCCGCGGCACCCAACGCCGCGAATGATTCCTCGTTCTACGGGAATTTTCTGGTATTGCCTACCGGCCAGATCCTGTTCACCGACTTCTTCTTTGTCTCGGCCTACAACCCCGGCGGCACCTACAACCTGGGGTGGGCCCCGGTCATCAGTTCTGCTCCTGACGTGGTCAGGGCCGGGCGTTCCTACGTCATCTCGGGGTACCGATTCAACGGTATGTCGCAGGCTGCCGCTTACGGCGATGACTTCCAGGGGGCGACCAACTATCCGCTGGTGCGCATCACCAACAGCAGAACCGGCCATGTTTTCTATAGCCGGACCCACGATCACAGCAGCATGGCCGTGGCTTCGAACCGCCTGGTGTCCACTCATTTCGACGTGCCACGCACTCAGGAGCGCGGCGCCAGCCGCCTGGAGGTCGTCGTAAACGGAATTCCATCCGGCGCCATCCAGGTGATGGTGCAATAAAGCAGGTATAGAGCAAACCAGCGTATGAGGCCGTGCGTAGCCGCCGGGCGGAAAGCCACAAGCATGGCCCGGCGGCTACCTGGTCCTGCGACGCAAGGGCCTGCACGGGGCGGCGCCCGCGGGCGCGGCTGTCAATCCCGAGGCGCAACCGCCCGCAAGCCATGCGCAGGGCCCGTTCCTCGCGGCTTCGGAAGAAGTAAACCAGCAGATGACCGCTGTGACCCTCAGCGGCCATTCGGCGATTCCAAGACCGATCACTCAAATCGGCAAAAGCGGACAGACGGAGCTCCCACGAGGAATCGCTTCAACGGCGTAGCCTCCTCGGGACTGGGTCTTCCGTGAACTCAATCCCAAGCTCCTAGTCCTCGAAGGCTCCGCCTCTGGCGCTAACTCATCGAGCTGGAAATGACGCGGCGAACCGTCAGGCAGCCCGATTCACTCCTCTGAGGCGAAGCAAATTCGTCCGCTGTACCTGAGCGCGATTTGTCCGGCGTTAAAGTCCGCTTCCCCAATAAGATTGACGGTGCCGGTGGCGCCTTGGAATCTTCCCGTACCACCAGTTATCGATACCGGGTAGTTAACGATGGCGAACAGCCCGGGAGCTACCTGAAGCGCGGTCAATTGAGCCGGCGCCACAAAAATCGTGTCACCCGCATCAGTAACCCAGTAATGATGGACAGAGAGAACGGTGGTTCCGTTCATCCCTGGAGATTGTCCTACGATCTGCACGCCGACTGCGCCTTTGATGTCTCCCGTCGTAACACCCAAGGTCCGATCGGCAGTAATGACCCCGACGTTTGTGATAGCCCCACCTCCCACATGAACACACGCGCCGAAAGCGCTCGCTCCAAAGCAGATGAACGAAACTGCAGCGATAACCGGTTTGATGAAACGCATACTGACCTCCTCTAAGCTAAGACTTTGTTGTTAACTCAGGAAGCGCAGAGCCGCTCTGGCGATGACCGGGGATAGCGCGATGGACATGCCAGCCTTGGCCGTCGATTGTTGGTTACGGATCCTCCCTGCGCTGGCCGTTCAACTCGCGCTCGACCCAGAATGCGCCGGGCAGAAGTCTGTTGGACGACAAAACGTTGCGGACGGCGGTATGCGCGCGGCGACTCGAGAAGTCAATATCTGCGCAAACGACACGGAAATCGCTGGGCGAATCGGGCGTTCCGCGTTGCAATGCACAACGACGGTCGGTCTTCGATTCGTCACACGTTTCGCGAATGGCGGGTATCAGGTGGCCGTTCGGAACCCTTATATGTCCGGTTCTGGCCGGTCAGCGACCGCGGCAGCCGCTGACCGGCCCACGCTCCTAGACTTCGGTTTGCTCGGCCATCTCTAACGCGTCGTCGACCTCGATGCCGAGATACCGGACAGTGCTCTCTAGCTTGGTATGCCCGAGTAGCAGCTGTACGGCTCGAAGGTTCTTGGTTCGACGATAGATCAGAGATGCCTTGGTGCGACGCAGCGTGTGGGTGCTGTACGCCGCGGGATCAAGTCCGATTTCCCTCACCCAACTCTGGACGATTCTCGCGTATTGCCGGGTCGAAAGGTGCGGCGATGAACGCACCCTACTGGGAAACAAGAAGTCCTCGGACCACAGATGTGAGTGGGTGATCCACGCAGTCACGGCCTCGCGGGTTTGGTCAGTAATCTCGAACTGTACCGGTCGATGAGTTTTCTGCTGCATGACTATGGCGCGACTGCTCAGGCGCTCCCCGTGTGTGACGTCTCGGACGCGCAGCCTCACCAGATCACAGGACCTGAGCTTGCTGTCGGCGAGGTTGAACAGCGCAAGCTCGCGGGTTCGCTGCGCCAGCTGCAGGCGGGTACGGGTGGCCCAGATGTCCTTGAGACGCAGGGGAGACTTTTGTCCGACCAGTTTGCCCTTACTCCAGGGTTCGCGCGCAGGGACGACTTTGAGATCTTGATCCATGACACCTCTCCCGAATGGCGTAACCCCGGAAGTGTGTGCCTCTTCTTGTCTATATCACTTAGTGATATACTATGATCGTGCGGCGTGTGTTCAAGACCAGGACCTTCAAGCGCTGGAGCCGCAAGGCCGACATTGGCGTCGAGCTTGAGGAGATATGCCGTGAAGAAAAGTCGCCTGCTCAATGAGATGCACGAAACCGCGCGCGGGCTCGAGCGCATTGGGGTGCTCAACAAGCACACCATGCGCGAGTTCGACGTTTTGACGCTGCCTCCGGTGAAGGAACTTACGGCGAAGCAGATTCGTGCGCTCCGGACCCGGAATCGGGTCAGTCAGGCGGTGTTCGCAGCCATGCTAAACACCAGCGTCTCGACCGTTCAGAAGTGGGAGATTGGGGAGAAGCGGCCAAGCGGTCCGTCGCTGAAATTGCTGGACGTCATACAACGCAAGGGCATACGCGCGCTCTCCTAATGGCTTTCTCTCTCCCGGGGGTCGAAAACTGACCCGGAGCGGTCCGATGGCTCGCCCGTTAGCTGCCGTTCAAGAATGATAGAGCGGACATTGAACGCGTGGTCATGCGGTCGTCACCGGCTGCCCCCTCAGCCGGTGACCCGGCTCGGCCAAACTTAGCCACTTACGCTAAGCTGCTGCCCACGGAAGCGATGAGAAGACCTCCGACGGCCTGTCAGGGGTGATCCCGCCGGTGACCGAGCCCTCGCACCCGGTATTTCTGAGCTACGCCTCGCAGGATGCGGAGGCGGCCCAAAAGATTTGCGAGGCCCTGCGTGCGGCCGGCATCGAAGTCTTTTTCGACCAGAGCGAGCTCCGGGGCGGGGACGCCTGGGATCAGAAGATCCGGCGCGAGATCCACGACTGCGCGCTCTTTATTCCAGTCATTTCGGCCAACACGACGTCGCGCCACGAGGGTTACTTCAGGCTGGAGTGGGACCTTGCGGATCAGCGCACGCACATGTTGGCGCGCAACCGAGCGTTCATCGTCCCCGTGTGTCTCGATGCAACCCCTGATGCGGGTGCGGATGTTCCGGAGTCGTTTCAGCGGGTACAGTGGACCCGCTTGCCTGCAGGCGAGACACCTTCCGAGTTCGTCAGGCGCATTGGGCAGCTCCTCTCGGGTGAGGTCAGTTCCTCACCGACAGTGGCTCGGGGGCCTGCGGCTGCGGCCTTAGGGAGACCCTCGCGGTTAAAGCCCGCGTGGCTTGCGGTCACCGTCGTGATCGTGGCGCTGGCTGCCTATCTCCTCGTCGAGAAACCCTGGGTCGCCAAGTCGGTGGCCTTCGCCCCACCCGCCCACTCGATCGCGGTGCTGCCGTTCGTGAACTTAAGCGGCGACAAGGAGCAGGAGTACTTCTCCGACGGGCTCACTGAGGAACTCTTGAATTCCCTCGCCGCCATCGAGGGGCTGCAGGTGGCGGCCCGCACCTCTTCCTTCTCCTTCAAGGAGCACCCGGACATCGTCACCGTGGCGCACAAGCTCAATGTCGCCTCGGTGCTCGAAGGGAGCGTGCGCCGCTCGGAGCACACCGTCCGCGTCAGCGCCCAGCTCATCAATGCGGTGACGGGCTTTCACCTGTGGTCGAAGACCTATGACCGGGACTTAGGGGATGTGCTGAAGCTTCAGACCGAGATCGCCACCGCGGTCGCAGGGGCTCTCAAGGTCACACTCCTCGGGGATGTCGCCGCCAAGATCGAGCTTGGCGGCACGCGCAATCCTGCCGCCTTCGATGCGTATCTGCGCGCGTCAAAGGCGTTTCTTACAAGACGCGATACAAAGGATATTTCGGTCGCAATCGCGGCGTACACCGAGGCGATGCACCTGGACCCGAACTATGCGCTCGCGTTCGCATACCGATCGTTCGCTCTCACAACCTACGCCGGGGAACAGCCGGCTGATGCTGGTCGGGAAGGCTTTGAGAAGGCCGAAGCCGATGCACGGCGGGCGATCACCGTCGCCCCAGAACTGGCCGAGGCGCACCTGGCGCTTGGGTATGTCTTGGCGATCGGATTCCTTGACTTTGCACGGGCGCGTGAAGCATACGACCGCGCCATAACGCTCGGGCCAGGGAATGCGCAGGTGCTACTCGCGAGCGGAGAGTTTGCCATCTCGATGGGGCACTTTGATGCGGCGATCGCCTCTGCGCGCCGCGCAGTCGTGCTGGACCCGCTCGATCGCCGCAGCCATTCGATCCTCGGTCGTGCACTGTATGCAGCTCGGCGATATGGGGAGGCGGTAACGGCCCACGCGGAAGCAATCCGCGTTAATCCAGACTTCGCGTCGGGTTACGGGGAGCGAGGGCTCGCCTTCTACGCGCTCGGGGACCTCGAGAGAGCGCGCATCTCGTGCGAGACGAAGCGAGATGACTGGTTGAGTCAGCAGTGTCTGGCGGTGGTGTACGACAAGCTCGGACGCCACGCCGATGCGGAAAGTGAACTCGCAAAAATAAAGGCCGCGCAGGGCGATGCCTCAGCCTATCAGTACGCCACGATCTACGGGCAGTGGGGCGATCGCGCCAAGGCGCTCGAGTGGCTCGACACGGCGTTGCGCTTACGTGACCCGGGGCTCGAGCTCCTGAAGACCGACCCGCTCATGGATCCCTTGCGCAAAGAGCCGCGCTTCCAGGCGATTGAGCGGGAATTGAAATTTCCGGACTGAGTGGCAAGGGCGATTTCGACGGGAGCGCGTCCGTGGGTCGAGATCGTTCCAGTGTCTGCTTTGTGGAAACCCAGGCGTTCGAGGTGATTGACCGGTTCTGGCCTATTCCGTTGAAAAACTCGACGTTTGCGAAACTGATCGGGCTTTAATTGCCTATTGGAGCCGTGCTTCGCCGGGTCTTTGCGTCACGATCGAGGCCCGTGCCAGCTTGGGCGGTGATCGCTTTCCGTCGTTGCAAGCTCTACGTGCACCCCAACGCCAGCTTCAGCACGGTCGGACACAAGCGCTTGGCCAGGCGCCGCAGGTTTTGTGCGATGGCCGCGAGCAAGAACTCGTCGCGAGCACCGTTGATCCCGCGCAGGCGTAGCCGATCCATCTTCATTATTCGCTTGAGGTGCGCGAACAGCATCTCGACCTTCTTCCAGTCCCGGCGGGATTGCTGGTAGCTGCTGCGTTTGGCCACCGCACGCGCCACATCGCGGGCTTGTTCGTGGATACTGCGAGCGATCTTGCGCATGGGCGTGTTGGGACAGCATCGGTGCTTCAGTGGACAGCCTGCACAGTCATGCTGGCTGGCTCTGTAGATGATGGTGTCGCTCTTGGTGATGTGAGTGCGCGGGCGCTTCATGCGACGCCACTCACGCCGCAGTGGCCGACCCTGCGCGCAGCGATACTCGTCAGCTTGTTCGTTCCAACGGAACTCGCTGCGTGAGAAGGTCTCATCGGCGCGTTCAGTCTTGTCCCACACGGGCACGTGCGGCTCAATGTCTTTCTCTTTGACGATCCGGCCCAGCATTTCCGCGGAGCCGTAAGCCATATCCCCGATCAACCGATCGGGCTTGATCCCGAAGCGCTCTTCGACTCGATTGACCATGATTCGTGTGGCGTTCACTTCTTGAGTTCGATGCGCGCTTGTGGCCTCGACATCGACAATGACACCCGCGCGCACATCGACCAGGTAGTTGGTCGAGTACGCGAAGAACGCCGGGCCGCCCGGAGCGCAGGTCCACTCCGCACCCGGATCCGTCACTGAGATGTTCTTACGGGCGGTCTCTGCCCGATCGGCTGCGTCGATTCCCTCCAGGTACTCGCGCACCGCGCGGCTGGCTTGCGCAGGACCGTAGGCCACTTTGTCGATCGCCGCACCTGGCATCCCACTCGCACGGGCGGCATCAGCTTTGACTACGCTCGCATCGATCGCAAAGCCTTCGGTACGGCGGTTCGCTGCCGGCGCTCCGTGCCGCGCGGCTGCCGGTCCCTACCGCATTGCGCGCCAGCTAAGTCAATTGACGGCACTTGAGTGGTCCCAATAAGCCAGTTGGGTGACTCTGCCGCGAAACGAGATTTCCACAAGCATGCCTCGTTACACTCTTCACGGCAGCGGTCCGTCCCGTGGTCAGCTTACCTGCCGGGCTTCACGAATCTCAGTGTCATCCGATCCGACTCGCCGATCGCCAGATACTTGTCGCGATCTTTATCACCGAGCGCGAGCGTCGGAGGCAGGGTCCACACGCCTTC
>Ga0137358_10001527_pt1 | contig 12597 bp, 18 predicted proteins | sample Mad1_20_16metaG_FD_105551 | JGI IMG/M metagenome (GOLD analysis project Ga0137358, IMG submission 105551) | Vadose zone soil microbial communities from Angelo Coast Range Reserve, California, USA - Mad1_20_16 metaG | ecosystem: Environmental > Terrestrial > Soil > Vadose zone | place: USA... | reverse complement strand
AGTTTGGCACTGAGCAGATAGGGTTATTGCTATGAAATGAAGTAAAAGTACCGAGAAACCTACTACGTCGGCGATGTACTCCACAAGTATTTCCTCCATGACATTGACGGTATCATTTGAGGGGTTTCTGTCGTCTCCAAAGCCAAACATCAGGTTACGAACTAAGAATGACGGTTTGGATCGTGAGCGTGAGCTGAGCCAGACGATGCGGGTATGGGGACGCACGCTCTTTGGTAAACAATCCTTTGAGGTTGGACTGTTTTTTGTATGCGCGGGCAGAGGGGCCACTTGCTACAGCAGTTCCGGCACTGTCGCGCGAGTACGTGGGGTTATAAGCCGTGAAAGTAGTCGTCCGTTGTGCGTTGGTGGGTAGAGAGGTAGTTGCTTGCGAAGCAGCAGGCTTCGATAGTGAACTGGGTTGATGTTGGTAGTAGCTATAAGAATAAGGCCATGCGGCGCCATAACCCGTGATAGCAGTCCCTGGGTATGCACCAGTCGTGTAGGGGTATGCACCTGGGGTCTGCGGGTGGGTGTACGAGTAAGTGTTATATGGATATGCCCCCGATGCAGCTGGGTGCTGCCCTGCTTGAGGAGTGTAGTAGGCCATGATGGTGGTGTATTGACCTGATCCCGAGAGGCCAAATGGATAGTAATAGTAATGACGACCGGCAAACTGACACGCGGCAAACTGACACAGCACCAATCAGTCACGTGAACTTGACACCATGGAATCTGAATCTGACATCTAACGAATAGCGTTACAATTTCCTAGAGAATCTCCTACAACAAACGAAAGGTGCTCAACATTACCAGTTATACATCCGAATCCTGAGAGCATACTATGAGAGATTTTGTTCAAACTACAGGTCTAAACTAATGTCCTCCTCTTTCTTCCCAGCTGACGCATCCAAACTACTAGCACGCTCCAACAACTCACGCAGTTTCTGCCACTCTGCTGATACAGTACCTCTCTTGTCCAACCATTCCATAACTTCGTCCGGATCGGTAGTGTCCCCGGGTGGAGGTAAATTCTTGGCATAGCCCAACGTGTCATATGGTCGCTTTCTGCGAGGCTGCTGAGCAATGTCAACTTCCTCGAATAATGTCCGGTACAAGTGATACTAGAAAACTGTCAGTCATGAAGACCAGATTTCACAAGATGTTGACCCACATTCCAGTGTGACAGTTTGTGGAAGATTTGAGCTCGAGCCGCACAAAAGCGACCGAGGCTGAAACTAATGTGAGTATTTTCATCCTCAAGATCCTCCGAATCAGACTCGGATTCGTTGATTGTAGGCTACGGTTGTGATGGGCCTAAGAAAAGAACCAGCGATAGTCGGCATAAAACTCACCTCGAATGAAAGGTCGTCATAAGGAATGCCCTTCAACCACCCAGCCACAGTGGATTGCCTGCCACCGAGATGACATGCATCGCACTGGGGAACTGCGAAGTCCAGTTTCGTTAAGGTGAGGTCCGGGTATCGTTCCAGTTTCTCCCTGAAATTTCGGCTCCACACGGATGACGCTATTGAGTCCCGAGTACCCGAGATTTTTCGACGGATAACCTGGAACGGGACCGAGAAGTAGTGTTCGACTACGTTTGACTCAGCTCAATAACATCAAGGAAGTGAAGGTTGTACCCTTTAGCGTTTCTTCCATATATGTTCGACGCCCGGCCATTGGCATCATAGCAAGGGGTACGAAAAGCTGGCAAACGACCTTGAAGTTGTGCCTCGTGTCCTGGTGACTATGGCGGCTGAAGGCCATAGGGAGGTCAGGCATTACTGATCCGTCATCCTGGACGACAAAATCATCCATGTCGTTATCGCTGCCATCACCTCCATGATCATCACCATCGCTATCCTCCTGCTGAGGATCCCGAATAGGGATGACTTCCGAGTCATCTTCACTGGTTTGCTCGTCGCCCGACTCAGGCACTTTCAATCCGAGCTTTTTCTCTGGTGAGGCATCAGCAAATTCCATTGCGCTGTTACCATACTAGTTATACCTCGCTCACTTTTCAAATCGTCGAGTCTCCTTTGAAAAACGGTCCGTTTCTGACGGTTACGGAAGCGAGACTGGATAATATCTACGAACGTAGTTAGTTGTAACTTTGCATGGCTCGATGGAATGATTGCCTGCTTCATTGACCTCGTCGAGCAGATTGTCATCAGATTCTTCTGGACTCGAGGGTCGGACTCTGGCCAGTCGCCGGCGCTTGGAAGGCGATTCAAGTTCCGTGCTCGGACTACGGGAAACACGACGCTTGATCTTAACTGAGGACGTCGCTCTCCGATTTGTTCCAATGTTATCGTCCGAATCGGTCGATGTTGGAGTCCCATGATTGTCGTGCGACTCAACCTCGGTCACTGTTCTGCCCCTCCTCACCGGAGAGGATGGTTGGATATTGTCATCATCGGAGACAATCACTTCCTTTGGTTCGAAGTGGATTGCGTCAACGTCACTGCCCGTGTCATTCTGATCGGAAGGTTCGGAAAGTTGGGGAGGGACTCTACGTGCACGACGTGCAGATCCTAGTTTTGTCCTGGATTCAGAGTTTCGAGGGCTACTAGCTTTTAAAGAATTTGGCTTTAGAAAGCCGATGAGACTCTGTTGCTTGAGCTGTTCAGATGATGCCTTTCTGCGAGGCATATTAAGTGCAGTGCCGCAGTCACCATCCAACTGAGCGTGCTGCGTCAGAGGGGAAACAATCACATGACCTGACGCGCTATCTTGTACGAGCACCTCGCCCTCAAGGCCTCACTCACATAAGTCGAAATCATGCCATTCCTCAGGGAGAAGCTCTCGCCTGTCCTTCGTCTTGAGATATCCGATACCTTCGTCACACCGTCTACTAACACTTCACCAGGTGATGAGTCCTCCCCCTCTCGTCGCCCTTCTCAGAATGACATCAGCAATACTACATTTCTATTACCGCCACGATCCCCCTTACCTGTGCCACCTCCAGGAATATCCAAAGCGCGGGATGAGTCGCAAAAGTTACTGGCACACGTCCTCGAGCAACTGCGTTACAGACCGAAATGTCCCATAACATACCCTCCGCAGCCCCACCAAGCAACGGCAGTCAAACCGATTGCCCTTCGCTCCAGTGCTTCGAGGACGAATAGCGAAGCCCAATCATTAGACCCTGACAACGAAGACAGTTCGGAGCGCGCCTTTTCCCCAGACTTGGCTTTTGACCTGATGAACCGCCTGAGAGACGTTTTGATGATATCACTGTCCCAGGGATGGCAAATATTTAGCGAAAGGTAGGTAAATTGTTTTTAGAAGCCGTTCTATGTATAATGTCTACACCCCTGCAGCACGTCGGTCGCGCTCTTCGGTCGTGGCGAAGAGTCGGATATTACAGTTCCGCCTTCTCCCTTCCGTCTCCGAAGGCGGAGTGCAAGCTCTGACCCACGGCGCTTGTCGACTTCAAAAATTGGATCAACCGAATTGCTTTCCCAGTGCATATTCGTTCTCCAGTCCATAATCTCAGAGGATTGCCGATTTCCATTAACACCACCCCGTCCCACTCGACCACCAAACTCTCTACAAGCGATCTCTCTGGATATTGCGCTGCTACTCGTGCATATGCATGCGGAGTCTCATGCTGTTGTCTCTCAAGTTGGGTTTGCCCTTCTGCCAGCTTTTGTAACATTCAAGGCAGAGATGTACCCTCGATTGCTTTTGTTTTTTGAAGGAATTCTTCGAGGTATGTTTCATGAGGAAAAGAGATTACGTGACCTTGCGAAAGATGGCGTGGGAGGCTCGAGTAGCCAAGGTGTCTACAAGATCCTTATCCTTTTGATTTCTTTCTCATCCCATTATTGTATATAGAGCACTTCGCCGTGGTCCAGCCAGATGGCGAGCCTCCTACTGTTTCGATTCAAGTTGAGCCTTACGAGGACACTCGCACCGGCCTCGGGGATGACTCCCAAAGTTGGACCTCCCACTCGCCAAACTCTGGCCGTTCTGTTCCCTCTCAGAGCGCATCTGGACAGTCACTGTCATCTTACCGGCTCCTTTCGCTTATATCTCCTCTGCTAGCCGTTATCTCCGATGCAATCGTTTTCAACAAGGCATCAGCCTTCACTGTATATCGGCTGCGCCATATGTTTGACATGATTGTGAATTTGAGACCCGATGCTTCTCTAAATGTCCTTGAGACCATCGCATACCATACACCAAAGGCTCGGTCCGCTGCCCTCAGCATTTTGTATTCTTACTGGCCTCGTGCACTTGGCCACTGCTCCATAACCAAGCCATTCGAATCCCTGGCCGATGCTGATCCTCCGCTTTCACACCATCCGCATGCTCATCAGTTCGTCTTTTGGCGGTTCACAGAGCCCTCCACACCATCGCTGTTCGACGGCAGTATATTACGAGAGTGCCGATCATGTCTCAAACATATCGTTGGGTCCGGGCTGTTTTGCCCATTGTGTATCTGTGCCGTGCATTTTGATTGCTATGACTACCCTGACGGCAACCTGCTTGTGGAGTATCCCATCGAACTGGATTCTGATACCCAAAAGGTGGCAGTTCATCGATTCTGCCATGTTCAGCCGCCAACAAGTGGCCATAAATCCACCGTACAACACATCCTAGGCCATACCTTCCGGGTTGTCAATATGTTCACTCTCTCGATTTGTTTTATTTGCAATTCACCCCTGTGGGGTTGCCACAGCCAAGGTCTTAAATGTGACAACTGTAATCATTTCGTTCATGCAAAATGCACCGCAGAACCCGCTGTCCTACAATGTCTCACAGCTCCACTCACATCGGCTCATACGATTATCTCACTGCATAACTTGCGCAATTCATTTGACAACCATTTCAAGGGCCTGCTTAGTCTAGATCCTGATTCTGTCGGACATCACGAAGAACTTTTAATCTGCTCTGATATCCTTTGGTCCCAGCTGCAAATATTGAACAATGGACTCGCGCTAGGCTCCGTTTCCATCGAGGGTGGAGTCGAGGCCTCCAAGTCGTTCAGCCTGGAACTCCAGTCTCTCCACGATCGCTTCCGAGGCGCCCTTCTCTCTCAAATTCCCATTCTATCTGACATGTTGAGTGGGTTTCATGAGGAGTGTCGTTCTCCCTCACGGGAGACTCTTCTCTTCGACTGGCCGACTCTGGTTTTCTTCACTACGAGTATCAAATTCGTAAACGAAACGCCTCATCCTCATGCAGGAGACCTACATGATCCCTATTTGGACACACAGCCAGACAATATCATGTCGCAACCTCAATACTACGATGCTGTCACCCTCGGCCTCATTCGCGATAATCTTGCCACCAACTTCCAAATATTTCTTGATATTGCCGCCGAGTCGCTGCTCAGCCAGCTACATCATGTTGGCTTGATTGAACTCCCGGAAATCCGTCTAGTCGAAACAAACGATCTACTGCAATATAAGGAATCACTCTGCTTGTTTGCGTTGCCCTTAAATCTGGACCTCTCGGCCAACGTCGAAACCCTGATGACGGCTATTGGGGCATGTCTATCGGATATTGATCTCTCGGTAAATGAAGCGGGGTTTCTTCTTTTGATCAGAAGGGCATGGCCCACGGAGATGTCGACAAACTATGCCCTTCGTAGACTCATGAAATCTGTTCTTGGTTGGATTCTAGCCGAAGTGGGTAGTTTCGCATACAGAACCAAGCTAACATAGAGACTCACATTTCTTGAAGGACGCGAGACTAGCGGTCATACTTCGGGACTATGTTCCTCTAGGACGGGAACTACCCGGGGTTCGTACGAGTAATATGCGCCAACCGTGGCCTAATCCCACAAATAAACCGCCGTTCGCTTCATCATCAAACAATCGCGGGGATTATGTTGCGCATCGGCGATCATTACTCAGGAGCTATGCCGCAGCATGGTTACTGGCCCTTCACGACCAAGATACAGGGTTCTATGGGAAGACGTGCTTTGAGTTGGTTTTGGAGATCGCTGGAGAGCTGCCTGAGGCAAAAGCAGGTGAAATGGCAAGTCCTTTTTGGCCTTTTCGTTACTCCGCATTGATGCTTTCGAAGGTGGATCTATCGTTGCGATACATTACTAGGCTTTGCCAAGTATCCGTCGTCTTCACCACATTCGAGGATTTGTTCGTTCCATGGCTGGCGACGACGTTGACCCGGCCACTGAATAAAGTAATTCAACCAGTCTCTGCATCATCATTTACTCAAGATACTTATAGCCCATTTCGTCTTTGCCACGACTCCTAAGTCGGGATAGTAATTTGACTCAGACGCTGAGCAGTGCCTTCGGTGACTCTGCATCATTGGCTGACGGTCTTGATGTCACGGCCATCAATCCGTGGGCCATACTGGTCAGAATAGCATCCGGAAATGAGGACGGTCTACGTCAATGTTTGCAATGGTTGGAAATTTTTGCTGTCTCTGCAGTCGATATACCAGAATCCGTCTTCCAGCGATTCAAATCTTTAACGGATCGATTCAAGTTCTCTGTAGTTGAGACGTATCCTCTGATCCACGCTACATTTCTATGCGTCTGGATCAGGTCTCTTGGTCGACAAGAGCTTTTCGGCACGATCGGCTCAGTGCACCTACGCCTGTCCGCGGATGTGTCTAGATACTTGAACGAGGGCAAGGTCCCTCCAACTATGTAAGGAAGAGCATCATAGGGGAAGATATCTAGAGCTAACGCTTCTCAGAACTGATTTCATTAGGTTATCTCTGGCCACATGTCTACTTTTGGCTGGCTGCGCGCGTGACGACGTTATTGGTCATGGTATGATTATGGAAAGCGAAGTACTTCAGCTACCCTCTAGGTTTGTTCCATTATTGTCGACCTCACTGTGTCATTACTCAAGCATCAAACAGACGAACTGTCGCAAGAGCGAAGTCGGTTCCGGACCCAATTCACGTGGATACTAGCTTCATTTTTGGGCTTGGAAACTACGTCAATGCGCGACAAGAGGAGATCAGTGTTATTATCGCCAGATTCTTCTATCTTTTCGTCAAGGAATGTTCGTTATTAGAGACCTATGAAGTGGACAATTTCGTTCTCCGCAATGCCGGGGTACTGAGCTCTTGGTAAGGCCCTGATGGCTTGCAACGTATGCTATCTACTCATCCACGGGACAGTTTATGGTCCCTCTATGGAATGCAATCAAGCCGTCTATCCTCAATTTGCCCTAATCTGCTAATGCGGATTCTTGTTGTTGACTCACAACCTCTTGAGGCTCTCTTACAAACTTCGCTATCTTTCACAACCCGCTGGGAAGAGCGGTAAGTGGGTTGTATTTTAACGTCAACGAGATGGCTCTTCATATTTTCAGACTCAAAACATTGAACCAGCTCTTTCGTATCATTCTTGACGTGATCAACCCTTCGTTTGTCGTTGAAGATAGGCAGTGGCAGCCCAGCGCAACTATAATTTTTTACAACTATTTCACTGCGCTGTGGAAGGATCCTCAGGTATTTGTTCTTCTAAACCACGACTGTTTACAGAGTTTGACATTCCCTTCAGGAAGAAGTGAAGGTCGCCGTAGATACTTGGTCGCAAACACTGCTTCCAGCTCACTTCGAAGCCATATCAAATTGTTGGAACGAAGCCTTGCTTAAGGCACCGATGTCTGAACGTGTGAAGCTCGTCAACTTCCTCATACCCGTTCATTCTCTGTTTCCTGGCTGGAGAGGTATGTACCATGTCGGTCACATGGCTCTCGGTTACAATATCTCCCGCAGTACTATCTTGGGACGTCATCATCGGGATCCTTTCGGAAGAAGATTACATTTATGACCGAGAAAACATCAAGAATGAGTCCGCATATATTCACATAGTAGGTATCTGGTAACATATTCTAGACCAGAATGTTCATTTTTTAGTCGGAACCCAACGACACGCCAACCACTCACAACCCTGACATCGCCTCCCTACGTGTAAGTCCTTCGTAGCGATCTGGGCTTCCTTCAATCAACCCCCCTTAGATTGCTGTTTTGCTTTTGAGCTTGAAGATGATCGGTTCCGGTATCGACATCAACCTACTCACCTTGCTGAGGGTGAAGAAATACCTCGTGCATATTTTGGGGTTCTCCAACGTCTCAACCCTCTCCACACCTACAAGCCAGGTGTTTTACGTTGCATTCGAGCATACAAGACACACGGATCGCGACGTGTCGGCGTGCATGAACGAACTGTTGTCTTTGCTCGATGCTTCACACCCATTCTCAGTCGTCGCTTCTGCGATGACTGAATCACTGCCTCCCAATGACGCCCCGGCGGCGTTGCTTGTTGGGTCTATTTTTGTGGACATCTTGCTCGCACTGATCACAGGATCGGAGGACCTCCTTGACTTGCCTTTCTTGACAACAAAGAGGCTCATTGAATGCCTTCTTGTCATCATGTACAAGCATGACATGGAAAGTCGACCTCTGAGACATTTACAAGGAAATCTTCGGAAGGCTGTCCGCCAGGTGCTGAATCTCGCACCTACTGGGATTAACTACGAACTACGCCAGCTCTGCTTGACGGTAGCTCAGACATATATCAGGCTATGGCCAAACACGTCAGGTAGCTTCGTTCTGTAAGCGAACTGTCTTTCTTGCAGAGATTCAATTCTGATATACAATTTCAGTGAGTCCATTGAAGTTTGCGCACAAATTTTCATAGACCTGGAGCTCAACAAAGATGATCATCTTACGTCTCAAGCAGCATCCTTCATCGAAAATGCTTTGTCAATGTACACCTCGTGAAGTCTTTATATGTGGCAAGCTAATATTGACCTATAATTAGGTTCGCCGAAAGCGGGGTAACTTTCGTGTTGCTCAAAGTCAGTGCCCTTACGTTATGGCAGTCGCGTCAATTGATGATAAGCGCCACAGAGAAACCACTCCAACTCTTTCTTCGACGTCCTCCGGTCATGTACAGAAAACAGCTCACGCGGCTCTCCCGAGTCTCAGGGATTGAGGGATATCCTCTTACGAGATACTGCGTCTCGGATAATCGAGACTGATGCAGAAAGCTTCCAATTGGTCATGCATAATCTTAGTCTCTTCATCGACAAGGTCCACAATGGGGCTTACAGTCCCGGTCTCGTGCGCCGTAAGTTTTCCTAATATCTATTCCATTGTTTCCCTAACTCCCCGCAAGACATAGGAGCTTGCCTTGCAAACGCTGTTCGTCGCACGGCTGAATGGCCATCGGTGAATTTTGATCCAAGTCCACTGTTCCTTATCATTAGCGTTGTCGTGAAAAACAATCCGACGGAAGCTCGGGTATGGTTTGTCTCATATCGCGTATCCTACTCACTTACTGGGCACCGAAGGACTTCTTTGTCTACGTTGACACCATACTACGGGGGGTACTGACCAGATTTACAATAAGTCAGTCGAGTCTCGTTCGCATACTGGAGGTGGCGAAGCACCTTCACCTTCGCATCAAGAAGCAAACCACGACAGCAAGCCTGAGGCTCGAACAAAATCGGATCATAACCGTAGTGCTTGAAATCTACGGTGAGGCTCTCCGACGGAAAAGTAGGGTCGTTCCGTCAACATTAGCTGCAATGGCGGAGGTATTTCTTCAGGTCCCCGAGTTCATCACTGTTCTCTGAGGACTATCAGGCCATAGCACAAACCAGCATTGACACCGCCGAATATGACAACGACTTGGACAGCGCAATAGCGAGATTAGGAGTAGATGGCATCGGGTATTTACAAACTCGCAGTCCGCAAGGTGTTAATGCGGAAGCCGAGGTCGACGTCTCGCTGTCCATTGCAAATCTAATCCTATACAGCTGGAAGATTGACGCAGAGTCAATTCAACAGTTGATTTCAGAACAGTCCTCAGAGGTAGGGCCTTCAAGTTACTTAGCATTCGGGCTGACATAGACCGCATACAGAAACCTACACGGCAACTAAGCGTAAACGTGTGGAATGTATTATTACTGGCGGCGTTGCTCCACAAGAATCCCGGCCCCGGCGCCTTTCTAATGAAGCATTTTCCAGCGTTTGTCACCGCATATCGGGAATCGCTGGCGGCATCTTCCTCCGTAACTCTTGGCATTGTGAGTGCAGCGGCTAACATAAACCACTGCTACGCCTCCGTAAAGCTATGGCTGTTGCTCGAGAGAATGCTGTCACAAATACCGGGATCACTGGACGGCAATACTCTCATCCCGAGAGCGATGCCGTTCGTAATCTGGAACGACCTTTGGACCCCATTCTTAGATCTTATCACCGCGTACGAAACGGACGTGTCAAAGGGCCAGAACATGGTACGCGCCACGTCAAATACAGTGAATTCTCCGACAGCCCGGTCTAATTTAAGTGCGCAGACGCTATGGAACGCCACATCGTCTGTCATTGCGGACCTGTTTCAATTCCTGAAAGAGCTTCATTCAGTCTTGGCGTTGGAGACCGCGTTGCACGAGGCCACCCTACATCGTCTTGGTAAGTTTGGACAACCAGATGGTTCCAACACCAAGGTAAAAATCTTCTCGGCTATTTTTTGCAGCCCTCTTGTTCACTAACACGTACAATGTAGTTGGCACGGGCACTGCGGATGATTCGCGAACCAATACCGAGGGTTCCGTGGAGTACACTCCTTGACCAAGTCAGGGGAGACGTGATTGCCGTGGAGAAGCTTGAAATGATGGAACCGCGGGATCTCAGTAAGGTTGCAAACTTGGAAAAGCAGCGGAGAGACTCCCACGCAATATGATGTATGATTGTAATGCATGAATCATGACTGGAATCGTGATGTGCGATGTCGGCCTCCGAAAGAAATTTTTTGTTGATGTGCAGTCGGCTCCCTCATGAGGCATACCCCGGGGCATGCCAAAGGTTTACGTTTACCATTCAAGGGAGTGTGGTCCAGATGGGAGATTCTACAAATAGACCAAAAGATCTACAGGACGAGAGATGCCCTACAGTAAATTGTGACATTCTCGGATCCAGCTGTTCTGCATTCTTGAATTGGATTCGCATTTCAAATGCATCGACAGTTTATTTTCAGCCATCTTGACTGACATCAACGTTCACGATACGGTTGTGCGGTATCATACATTCCTCAACTTAATCATCTCGCATAGACACCAAAAGAAAGTTTCACAAGCTGACACAGAATATCATGTGAATCGGATATGAAAGGTAAAATTCAGTGATCATGTGTGACGTGCGTCCCGTGTGCCTGGCTCACGCAAACGCCGTTCGTCGTCACTCGCAAGTACGACCTCGCCAAGAGTGGTCCTTCTACGTTCTCCACCTCGCTCTTTAAGACTGGGTATGGTCGAACGCACAGCATGCTCTAACAGTGGCCATATTTCGTCGGACGTACTACCACGTAACGAAACAAGTTTTGCTTTCGGGCCCGAGGAAGGGAAAGACTGTGGGGCGTTGTAATATTGCAACAGCGGCGAAGTTGTTGAATAGAATTGCCGCAGTCGGCGAGCAAAAACTTCCTGAAAGTGTGAAAGGGCCAAGCCATGTGCTGTCAGAAAAAAAATTGACGAATTACGGTATTACGACACCCGTGACGTACCGGAGTATCGTCAGGCCGCTTGGTCAGTGGTTCACCGGTCTCGTCATCGAGGCCATCAACCCGAGGCCGGTTGTACGAAAGATTGTAAACGCGCCCTGATGGGAGGTGGACCCATCTATCGGATATGCGAGCGAGAATGACCTCATCTGGGACATCAAGATTGACGACGAGATTGAGCGGGTATCCTTGTTTACTAAACAAGCCAGATCCGAACTCAGAAATTGTGGAGAAAGTCATAGCAACAGACAGAATGTCTCTAACCGGAGATGGGCATCAAGGAGCCTTCCCTGGCTTACCGTCCGAGGAAAGCCATCTAATATCCAATGCTGGACAAGGTGAATCAGTGTGACTGTTATGACACCACCCCCTGCGGGATCACTATCATGATGACGCAGCACACCTTATTGCGGAGGGCATCTAGCTTACTCGATACGACCCTCAACATGAGTTCATCAGGTAGCAACTCGCCATTTGCGACGATTTTTTCAGCAATACGACCAACTTCAGTCCTTCATAGTGGTGAATCTTTTGGGCCTGTGATGGTTGAACAATGACTCAACTCACCTTTCGGCAATATGCTGCCTTAATAAATCACCAGTAGAGAGTGCGAAAATGTCATATTTTCGCACAAGCCGTGCTGTGAGTGTCCCCTTTCCCGCACCAGGCTTCCCGAAGATGATCATGCGCAGCGCCCTCCCGTTGGGGTGATTCGAGTCTGCGCCAGAATCCGCATCAGGGGCCGCAGCTGAGCGAGAATTGCGTAAGAGAAATGGCAGAGCAATTTGGGAGCGAGATGATGTTGAGAATGCACGGCGACATGTGCTACGTTGTGCAATGAGATGGTGAGAGATCATCGTGGGACAAGCCGGGTGAGCTCGCGTCGCTTTGTCCACATATCATCCGACTGATTAGCGATTAACACGATTAGATAAGGCTACGTTATCAATTCCCGCATCTCCCGCACACCAAATATCCCTCGAACGTTCACACTTTTCTCGTCCGCCGCCACGCAGATAGCCTCCGCAACCTGGTCAACATGTATGGGGGGTAGGGAAAGTGCTCTTGCAACAGAGTCAAGAGCCGATGGT
>Ga0137358_10001526_pt1 | contig 12598 bp, 13 predicted proteins | sample Mad1_20_16metaG_FD_105551 | JGI IMG/M metagenome (GOLD analysis project Ga0137358, IMG submission 105551) | Vadose zone soil microbial communities from Angelo Coast Range Reserve, California, USA - Mad1_20_16 metaG | ecosystem: Environmental > Terrestrial > Soil > Vadose zone | place: USA... | reverse complement strand
CGCCAGGCCCGGCGTGGTCACCCATCTTGACTTAGGTGTCTTACAACCGCGCGGCCTCGTACGCGCGTGATTGGCTGATCTTCGTTGAGACATCCGAACGCGGCGCCGGCCCTTGACCAGAAGATCGCCGATCTACTGCTCTGTCTGATGGATGGAGCGTTCGAAAGACCCCTGTGGTCGACTTTTCTGGAAAAGTTGCGCCAGTGCACTCGGGCAGACTATGCGAGCCTCATCTTTCGACCGCCGGGATTACCATCGAACACGGTGTTCCATCTTTTCACGGGCAGTAGATGCCCGCCCGTCATTCAACAGCTCTACCGGGACAGCTTCTACAAACGCGATCCAATGCCCTATCACGAGATGGGAGAGGGACGCGTCTACGCGCTTGGCGAGCTGCTTCGAAGCGACAATCCCGCCCATACGGCCTACCTGGAGGCGGTGATGGCACCCAGTGGCATGAATGCGGCCCGCATGATGCGACTTATCGAGCCAAGCGGCTTCAATGCGTGGCTCACAATCACGCGGCGCAAGCAGGACTTCGAGCTTAAAGACGACGCCCTGTTGAAGTCGATCGCGCCTTATTTGCGCAGCGTTCTTCGCAGTTTCGTTGCGCTTGAGCGTGAAAGGACGAATGCCGTGCTCGCTGGAGATGCGATCCGACGACTCAGCTTCGGCTGGATCACCCTGGACGCCGCTGGCCGCGTACTGGAAGCTGACGCACAAGCAAGCGCCATCCTTGCAAAATCCGGCGCGTTGCGTCGAGACGCGCACGGCTTCCTCAAGGGGCCTTCGCTCAGAAAAGGGAACGAGATCGTTGACGCGATCAAAGCGCTCGCCAGTGCCTCAAAAGCGAGGCCACGCGCGATGGTTCTCAGTCGGGACCCCTGGCTGGATATGTTGCTAGTACCGGCCAGCCGTAATTCGATATCGGCCAAATCCGTGCCTGCCGTCGTGGCCTACGTGCATAGCGACAGCTCGCGGTCTTCGGATCGCTGCGAACAGCTCGTGCAATTGTTCGATCTGTTGCCGAGCGAGGCTCGACTGGCACTTGCGCTGAGCCGCGGGTTGAGCATCGCTGAAGCAGCTAAGGCGCTAAACCTAACAGTAGGGTCAGCGCGGACTTACACTAAAAAGGTTTACGCAAAAATGGGCGCTCGCGGTCACGCGGATCTGGTTCTATTTGTTCAGCGCAGTGTTCTTCAAATTGCTTGATTGCGACCGGTCGTTGGAGCGGGCGGCGCCCACGACATTTGCACCGATGGAATATCGTGGCAAGATGCCGTGCATCAATCGAACAGGGAGACGATGCCATGACACCGAACTACAATCTTGCGCCGTGCGAAAGCCTATCTCTGGCACGGCAGCCCTCATCGGGCACTGCAGACACTTGAGGATCCGACGTGGGAGATCGGTACTGAATCCGAACATGCAAAGGCGATGCAGGACAAACTTAAAGAGTTCATGGGTTACGTGACCGCTAACCTGACGACGATCCCGAACTATGCGGACCGCCACCGGCACGGCGAGCCCATTGCGACCGGTTTCGTCGAATCCGCGGTCAACCAAGTTGTCAGCAAGCGGCTTGTGAGGACACAGCAGATGCGGTGAACCCCAACGGGTGCCCACCATTTGCTGCAAGTGAGAACCCGCGTGCTCAACCAGCAGCTGCGCGGGGATTTCGAGCGCTGGCACCCGCGGCTCCAATCAGTGTCAGCCCCAGTCCGTCTGGCGGCATAGCACCCGGAATGGACCGCTCTCCTATCCGGGGGCCTGGGGGCTCGGGGGTTTGCCGATCGAGTTCACGCCGGAAAAAGCCGCCGCTTCAGTCGTGAAGTGAACGCAGTTGGCGCGCGCTTTCGAGCATCAACTCCTGCGTTCGGACGACATCTCTGTCCGTGGGAGTCAATAATGTCATTGTGCGCTACTCGAAAAGGATTGCGAGGTCATTGCTTCCCCAGCTCGGCTCGAGCCCTTGCGCGAATGTACTGTCGGAGCGCTTCCACCTGCGGTTTGCCAAACATGGCCACGGGAGGCATGCCGCGCTCGATAAGCGCACCGTCATGCACCACAGTCCAGAAGGCACCCGGGCTGAGTGGTACCGCAGACTCCCGTAAGTCGGGCGCCGGGCCGCCAGCTCCAACCGCCTGCCGCCCGTGGCAAGCGGCACAGGCCATGAACATCGCCTTGCCCATTGCAACCTGCTTTGGATCGAGCACCTCCTCAGGATTGTCCTGCACGTTCACCTTCAGCGTCGGCGCATCGGAGGGTGGCAGCTTCGCCTTGCCGCCGAGTGCAAAAGTCAGAAGCCGACGTGGCCCGGCATATTTCCAGCCCACATTCATCACATCGCTCAGGACCGCGGCCGAACCGCCATAGCCCGCCAGAACCACAACATACTGCTTTCCACCCGCTGAATACGTCATGGGTGAGGAGATGATCCCCATACCGGTATTCGCGCGCCACAACCGAGTACCGGTGCGAGCATCGTAGGCCGAGAACCAGCCATCCGCGGCGCCTTGAAATACAACATTGCCCGCGGTGGACACGGCGCCGCCGTTCCAAAGAGTATCGAGCTGCACACGCCAACGCGCCGTTTTTGCTATGGGATCCCAAGCGACCAGCGATCCCTTACCATCGCCGGGCTCTCCCCCGACACTGGCAATGTTTACGCCGAAAACATTGAAGTCATCGTCTTCCGGCGCGCCTTTGCGCAAGCGAGTGGCCATCTGCATCGTGGGCACATATACCAACCCTGTGGCCGGGCTGTAAGCCATGCGCATCCAGCTGTGCATGCCTGAATTGAACGGATAAATGATCGATTGGCCGGACTCGTAGCGGATTCCTGGGTTTTCGACCGGGCGACCCGTCGCAAGGTCGATGCGATCCGCCCAGGTCACCTTACCCAGTTTCTCGGCCGAGATCACCTTGCCGGTCTGACGATCGATCACATAAAAAAAGCCATTCTTAGGCGCCTGCATCAGCACCTGACGATGTTTGCCATCGATGGTCAGTGTCGCCAGCGTCATCTGCTGGGTGCAGTCGTAATCCCAGCTATCACGCGGATTGATCTGATAGTGCCAGACATACTTGCCGGTGTCGGCATCGAGCGCGACGATCGATGACGTATAGAGGTTGTCGCCGCCGCCTGGGCTGCGCGCCTCGGGGTCGTAAGGCGAAGCATTGGCGGTGCCGACATAGATGTGGTTGAGCTCGGCATCGAAAGTGATGCTATCCCACGGCCCGCCGCCGCCGCCTGTCTTTTTCCAGAACTCTCCATTCCACGTCTTCGCGGCGGCCTCCATGGCCGGGTCCCCCTGGTTCGCTTCCGGGCTCGAGGGCACGACGTAGAAGCGCCAAATCTCTTTGCCGGTCTGTTGGTCGAAGGCGGCGACATAGCCGCGCATGCCGAAGTCGGCACCGCCCTGGCCGATGATCACCTTGCCGTTGAACACACGCGGAGCGCCGGTTACCGTCTGCCCGCCTTTGGGATCGGTGGTCTCGGTGCTCCAGATCATCTGCCCGGTTTTCGCGTCCAGCGCGAACAGCCGACCGTCCAGGGCGGCGGAAAATATCCTGCCGTTGGCATACGCGGCACCGCGGTTGGCGGCAAAGCTGAAATTCATCTTGAGGGGATTGTGCTGCCAGGTCTTCGGATCGAACTTCCAGATCAGCTTGCCGCTGGCAGCGGCCACCGCGTAGACAGAGGCGTAGGTCCCCGTGAAATAGAGGATGCCTTCCGCTTCGATGGGCGAGCCTTCCAGGCTTGATTCACCGGGTAGATCAAGATACCAGCCCAGACCGAGCCGGCCGGAGTTTGCGACGGTGATCTGATCGAGGCGGCTGTAACCGGTCTCGTCGCTGTCACCGTTCACGTTGTGCCATTGGGCGCCGGTGCCGGTCGCCGAGGAAGTCGGAGCCGCGGGCACAGGCGACCCGGAATACAAATGACACGCGGCGAGCAATCCGAGACAGGCCGGCACACCAAACAACAGAGTGACTATCTTCATGGAATTCAGGTCCATACAATTTGTATTGAAATCATACCTGCTGTCTGCGCGCCCCGAGAACATAACTGCCTGGACACCTTGGTTCCGCGGTAGAACGTCTAGCCTTGCGACCCGCGACGCGACTTCCATCCAGGCGAGAGCGTATTGTTTCGAGAAGGCCAGCGCTCATCGAGCGGTGGTAGCACACCATGCTTTCCCGTGATGAGTTCTGGCGTAATCGCGTACACGATCGTTGCCGAAATTCGCGGAAAGGACCCGATTTCACGACCCCACGAATCCGCCGGGGCATACTTGGTCATAAATCTCGTAAAGAAGGCCTCTGCCTCATCCTCGCGATCGAGAATGCGAATCCGCCCGAACATGACGACTGACCGGTACGAGACTGACGTGTCGCACTCGATGTGTCCGTACGGAAACACTTCGCCGGGTTCGTCGACCTCGAAACTGGCCTGCTCGCAATGTCTTACGTTCGCCGCGAAGTGCCCGGGATGACGGCCGGTGTGCAAATACACCGTCCCGCCATGCCAGACGAATAGATTCGGAACGACGTACGGGTACCCGTCCGCGCCGATCGTCGCCGTACGTCCGCAGAATGCGCCCTCCAGAAACGCGTCGACTTCCTCCGCGGTCATGATCTTGTCGGCGCGGCGAAGTTGGCCGCGCCGATCGGTGAATTGGGTGCTCACGGGTGTCATGAGGAAGCTCCCTGCGCTGCAGCGTGAAGCGCGTGATCGAGATCGGCGATCAAGTCGCTCGGATGTTCAAGGCCAATCGACAGCCGAATTAGGCCGGCCGTGATGCCGGCCTCGGTTGACTTTGATGCGCCCACCGAGCCTGACCACATCGCGCCAGGCTGAGTCGCCAGTGATTCGAACCCACCGAAACTGACGGCCCGACTCACAAGGCCCATGGCGCCGAAAAACGCTTGGGCGCCGTCAAATCCGGTGCGTAGCTCGAAGCTCATCAGACCACCGAACCCGCCCGGCATCTGTCGTCGCGCCAGCGCGTGCTGGGCATGGCTCTCGAGACCGGGATAATGGACCCGCAATACGACCGAATGGCGCTCGAGGAAGCGAGCCACTTCAAGCGCGGTCTGGTTCTGGCGCGCGACCCGCAGCGGCAGCGTTCTCAGACCTCGCAGCAACAGCCAGGCCGCGAACGGATCCGCTACGGGTCCCAGGGTCACGGCCATGTGCCAGACCCGCTCGATCATTTCACGGGTCCCCAAGACAACGCCAGCCATCAGATCGTGGTGTCCGCCGAGGAATTTGGTCGCGCTATGGACGACAAGGTCAATACCGAGGCCGAGCGGCAGCTGGTTGACGGGCGTCGCGATGGTGCTGTCGCACAGCGTAATGATGCCGTGCGTGCGCGCTAGCTGCCCTACCGCCGCGAGGTCGGTGATCGTCAGCAAGGGATTGGCAGGTGTCTCCACAAAGATGAGTTTGGTGGCCGGAGTGATGGCATCGGCAAAGGCCTGGGGTCTCGCCTGATCGACGAGCGTGACGGTAATTCCGAAGCGCGGCAGTACGGTCGCAAGGAGCTGCGCCGTGCCCACGTAATGCGTACGCTGGGCAATGACATGATCTCCGCTGCCAACCAGGCCGAGGACGACAGTACTGATCGCGCCCATGCCACTCGCCGTGAGTAGTGCAGCCTCCGCTCCTTCGAGCGCGGCAAGCACCGCTTCGACCCGACTGGAGGTCGGGTTGCCGTCACGCGTGTAGTTGCGATCGTGGCGCGGCGTCGTCGACATCGCGGCGAACTCGTCGTCCGACAAGGCCCGGAACGGGGCGGTTTGATGGATCGGCGCCGCTACGTCAGACACGGCGTCGATGCCGCGGTCGGCATGGGCAACGAGGGTCTCGGGGTGAGAGGGGCTACTGGTGCTCAAAAGCAGGATTCCTTCTTGCGTCAATCGGGTGGCGGCTCGTGGTCGGTCGGTCAGGAGATCTCGGTCGTGCCGACGCGGTCGATCAGGCACGCGGTAAGCCCCGCGGCGGGGCTTATCTGCCGGAGCGTCTCCATCAGCGCGACGGCAGCCTCCATGGCGGCGGCCAGTGGCATCGGCTCCAGCCGCTCGAGGACGAACCATGCCCGCCGTGTCTGAAGGTCGATGCGCGTACGTATTCCTTGCCGCCAGTTCCAGCGGCGACACGTCACCCCGCGCTCATCGGTCCACACCACCTCGCCCGCGGGAACCGCTTCTGCGACCGGATGGCCTTCCGTCATCGTGTCGAAGAATTCAGCACCGGACGCGCGCGTGAGGCGCGGATTACCAACGTACGCCGCGATGTTCTCGCCGCCGACAGGAATGGCATAGCGGACGCTGATCGCGTTGTACAAGTCAACTACCGCGTTGATTGTCGGCAGCCGGCCGTCCCTGCCTAACCTCATTAGCAATGCGTCGACCGAACATGGTGTCCGCTGCGGTTTCGCGCCAAACGCGCGATAGGTAGTCCGCCACGCCTCCACGTGACCCTCCGTCCAGGACGGGAGCGCCGGGCGCGTCAAGGACTCCTCGACATACCGATCCACCGCCGGGTGATGGTCAACGTTGTCGACGCCGTCCGCGACTACACTGATCGCGCTGTAGTCCGGGCGCAGATCGAAGATCTCCGTACCGACGACGGGCGTGAATTGGGGCGTCATCCGAGTCATCCAACAGGCTCCAGGACGACCATTTGAAATTCGCACACTACGTTTCCGACGTTAGCGTAGCGATGAGGCGTGTCGGCTGAGAATCGCGCCGTCGAACCGGCGCGGGCAGTCACAGCCTCGTTGGCGGCTTCCACCGTCAGCGTGCCCCGCAAGACGGAGAGGAATTCCGTCGTTCCTTCTGGGTGTGCCGCGCCGTCAAAGTGCTCGCCGGGTGCAAGGCGCCATCCCCAGATTTCAGCAGCGAGCGCACTGAGGCGAACCGTATCGACGAGCGTCGCACGGCTTCCTGCCTTTGTCTCCCAAAGGACACGCCCGGCGGCACGTTGGTGAACTACGAACCGTGTTTTCGGCTCCTCTTGCGCCAACAGTTCGCCGAGCCCGACACCGAATGCGTTCGCCATTCGGCACAGGATGGCGATGGAAGGATTTGCCCGGCCTTGCTCGATCTCTACGAGCATCCCTTTGCTGATGCCGGATCGCTTCGCGAGCGCATCAAAGGTAAGCAGGCGCGCCTTACGCAGACGTCCGCAGTTCCCCGCGACGGATTGCAGAACAATATCTTCATCAATCATGGTCGTTATATCGACTATCCGTAACAATATAGTATAGTAACGCCACTCCTCGACGGATGGAAGACCGTCGGGGCGCTAATTTGAGGAGATTTGATTGATCAGTTTGACTGCAGACCAACGCGATCCATGGGGCTACGAGCCCGACGCCATCGCGGAACGGCAATGACCGCAAAACTCCTGACCATCGGGCTCATCGTCGCTTCGCTCGTCGGCTACCAACTTGCACAGCGCACGATGCCGACAGGCGTGAATCCTTTCACCGTCATCGCAATCGCTTACTTTCTCGGCATCATTGCCTGTGCATTCCTGGCGCCGCGGGTCGGCAAGCCGATCGGGCCAGCCGATGTTGCGCTACTCCGGCACTGGCCGGTCTGGGTGCTGGCTGGGTCGGTCGTCGGGATTGAGGTCGGCTATCTGCTGGCGTATCGCGCCGGCTGGCCGCTCGCCACCACCACTGGGATCACCTACACCGCGACGATGGTGCTGCTCGCTGTGATAGGCGCCACCTGCCTTTCCGAGGGCATCTCGCCGCGACGCGCCGCGGGCGTTGTTCTAGCAATCGGGGGAGTGTGGCTACTGGTTGCCCCAACGCGCACGCCTTGAGCGTGTGGCCGGAGGCAATGAGTAATGCCCAAGCGACGTTCCTATCAGATGACTAATCTAACAACTCAAAGGGGAATGTGGCTGGATCGGCGAAGCGTTACAAAAATCAGATAGCCCGTGTTTGCTTTCCGCGGCACTGCGGAGAAACGGGAAAGCTTAATTGCCGAAATCCTGGATCGCGATGCCGCGCCGGGCGGGGTCGGTTCCCTTGGCAACGGCGATCTGAATGATCCCATGCGTGAAGGCCCCACACTGTCAGGGTTACTCTGTTGCGATCTCTCGCTGCAAGGTAACATCGGTACGGCGGTCAAGGAGTCCGCCGGAACACTGTCTCGGCGGTTTGGCTATCGCCCATCAAGCGACTGAATGGCACAAGCCCACGGAACCCGGTCCCGGCAGTCCGATCCGCTCGAAGAACTTCCAGCCTGCTTAATGCAGATCAGGCGCTCTCTCCGGCGTCGACGACCAGCGTTGTTCCGGTCATGAAAATCGACATGTCCGACGCGCAAAACAGGACTGCCCGAGCGACGTCGTCCGGCACCCCAACGCGGCCGAGCTTCGAGGTGAACATCGACGGAATGGCTTTGGTTGCCTGCTCCGCCTTTTGCGGAGCCTGCTGCATTAGGGCTAGGTTGCCTTCGGTAACCATGTAGCTCGGCGCCACGGCGAGCACGCGGATGCGTTGGGGCGCGCACTCCAGCGCCATCTGCCGCGTGATGCCGACGACGGCATGCTTTGAACTCACGTAGGCCGCAAGCCCCGGCGCAATGCCGCCAAGGCCCGCAAGCGAGGCCACATTGACGATTACGCCGCCCCGAGCGCGCGGCTATCATGGCGCGTACCGCTTCCCGGGACCCGAGGAAGACACCCCGGGTATTGACGGCGAAGACTTTGTCCCACTGCTCTGCGCTCATTTCGGTCAGGCCGACGCTCGGGAATACGCCGGCGTTGTTAACCCAGATGTCGATGCCGCCGAACTCAGCTTCTGCCATTTGCGCGGCAGCGGCGACCGACGCTGCATCGCTGACGTCCATGTAAGTAGCGAGCACGCTGCCGGAGGAGCACCCACGGAGATCGGCTGCGGCGCGGGCGGCCACTTCGGCATTCACATCGCCGATCAGCACGTTGGCGCCGGCTTCGGCAAGGCGCCTGGCAATGCCTCTGCCGAGCCCCTGGGCGCCCCCCGTGACCACAGCCGACCGGCCCGATAGCGAGACAAGCGCGTGGATTGTACGATCGGAGACATCTGCGATGCTGGTCATGGAACGATACCTTCCCGAGTTCGGATAAAGTCGGCTGATACATGAGAAGTCCCGGAGCGCGACTGGATGATAAGGCCGGCTGACTCTCTAAAGCCGCTCCCCTTCGGCCTCCCGTCGGCGCCGGGGTAAGTCGTCGCGTTATGCTCTCATCGCCGGAGAGGGCGTGAGCTTCAGATGTAGCTCAGCCAGCCCCCGAATGATGAAGCTCGGTTCGAAATCGAGTTCGCGCTGTCCGCGCGGACCGTGCTTGCTCTCATCGAGATCGATGTTCGAGGTGTACTTGAGGAACTGCTCGAGGATGATGCGCACCTCCACGCGCGCCAGCGGCGCGCCCGCACAGACGTGCTTGCCGCGGCCGAACCCGACATGCTCGTTGATCTTTGCCCGGCCGAGGACGAATGCCTGCGGATCGGGCCAGCGGCGCGCGTCGCGATTGGCGGCTGAGAGGGCTACAAGCACCTTGGTACCGGCCGGCACCTTCAGGTCGCCGATCTTCGTGTCGCGACGCGCGAGCCGGGCGGTCTGCTTGGTCGAGCCCTCGAGGCGGAGCACTTCCTCGAGCATCGCCGGAAGCAGCGATGGGTCATGCCGCAGCTTGTCCTGCAGGCCGGGCTGGTCGATGATGTAGCGCATCGCGTTGCCAAGCAGTTTGGCGCTGGTATCTTGCCCCGCGCCGAATATGAACGTCGAGAGGGCGGCAAGATCTTCAATCCGCGGCCTGGTGCCGTCCGGATATTCCGCGCGGGCGAGCTCGCTGAGGATGTCGTCGCGCGGGTTCTGCTTCCGTTCCACGATGTAGCGGACGAAATACCCGGCCATCGCGACCATCGGGTGATTTTCACCGGAGAAATCGTTCTCCGTGCTATCGAGGCTGCCGGGAGGAGGGGCTGCCTCGATCAGGTGCATAAAATGCTGGCGGTCTTCGGCGGGCACACCCAACAGGTCTGCGATCACGAGCGTGACGAACGGGGTAGAAATGGTCTTGATCAACTCGACGTTGCCGCTCGCCACTGCATTCTTGACCAGTTCCTCGGCGTACGCCTCGATGAATTCCGCATTCGCTTTCAGCCGCGAAGGAGTGAAAAGGCGATTCACCAGCGAGCGCATATTAGAATGGGGTTCGTCATCGAGGTTCACCAGCAAGTCGCCGCCGAGAATGCGCGACCGGTTCGCCTCGAGCTGTTCGGAAATATCGGAACTGTGCGGCTCGAAGGGGAGCGGCGCGGCGGCGCCAGCCACGCCGATGACAGCGGAAAAGTCATGATGGTTCCTCAGAACCTCAACCGCTTCGTCGAAGCCTGTAACGATCAGATAGTCCTTGCCGGGCGGTTGCCAGACCGGACCGTGGTCTCGCACCGCCTCGAAAAACTGGTATGGCTCCTTCAGGATTTTGTAATCAGTGAAATAGTCCCGCTCTTCAAGCTTTTGCACGGTTCGTCTCCCTTCAACGCCTGGCGCTAGTCATGGATTAGAGGACGCGGCAGAACCAGATTGATCGCATATGGATCTGCCAACATGTGCGACACTGTATCGCATAAAAATAACGGTGCGGGCTTGATTCGTCAAGCGGCAATGCGGCGCGGCGGGTTGTGCTGGTATTTCGGCGGCGCCTCGGTCGAGTGCCGGCCCATTGGCGCGGTGCGAGATTCGGGACCGGGCAGGCGAAGCGGTGACCAAGTCCATTCGGACCGACTTTGCCCGGCTTACCGATTAAGGTTTTGAAACGCACGCTGACAGGAATTCCAGCGCGCTTTGACCGGAAACGCACGCTCCGGGTTCAGTCAGTCCGGCGACATGATCGACGTCGACAACAGGCGATGCAGGATTCTAGCGATATCCTCCGAGCTGTAAGCCTCTTCCGGCTGCCCGACCCACCAGGCCAGCGTTTCGGCGATCAGCGTGGCGGCGCAGATCGTACCCAATTCGGGCGGCAGCCAGCCATTGATCGGGGTTTCGGCGGCTGCGACCATCGTTGACTGGCGCAGCCACTCCTCGCGCATGGCGGACCCGGCCCCGCCGTTTAGCAAGGTCGACCAAAGGGAGCGGTGATCGGCCACGTAGGCGCACAGGGCGCAAAAGCCGGCTTCGTAGTCATCGGTCGCGCGGACCGCGAGGGTCAGTTTGTTGAGTTGCTTAATTTGATCCTTGGCAATGTAGTCAAGCAACGCCTCCTTGGACTGATGATGACGAAAGAAGGTGGCGTAATGCACGCCGGCTTTCGCGCAGATGTGACGAATGGTGATCCGATCAAAGGGTTTTCGCTGCAGCAGCGACAGGAGGGCCTTGCGCAAGGCATGACCCGACCGCACGGCACGCGCGTGCTTGGATCTTGACGACCCAGGATGCCGTGATTTAAGCGAAACTGTATCGTGCAATGCGCGATTCGGTTTGTTTGTTTTAGTCATCGTGGCGCTAACCGACACGCTTAGGAATACGGAACGGCCGAGTTGAACCTCGTTCGATGACGCGAAACGAAAGCTCGATGCGTGGAAACGTTCCTTTCGTCGACGGTGTCGATTGAGGCAACAAAATTTCGGAAGCGGTATCCACGAGTTCGGCCATTAGCAGACGGACAGATGTCAGTCCTCCAGTCCATATTTCATATCACTGTCGTCCAAATTAGGAGGAGACGTTGAGCCTCCCCATGTAAGCTGGAGCGACTTACCAGATCGTTTCGGCATACGACAAAAAGGCTCAACGTGAACAGATTTTGCAGCTTGTTCAGTCAAATACTCAAGTTTATTCCGCGCACGGACTTTGAGGGCGAAGTGCGCAAGCTCAACGCCGAACGGCATGCGCGGGGAGTGAGCTGCTGGCAGCAGTTCGTATCGATGCTCTTCTGCCAGTTGGGACGTGCCCACAGCCTGCGGGAGATCGAGCAGGGTCTGAGGAGCTGCGAAGGCAAGCTCTCGCATCTGGGCATTGAAGCGCTCTCCAGATCGTCCCTGTCTTACGTGCACGAGCATCGACCCTGGCAGCTGTATCAGAATGTGTTTCACATGCTGTTCGCACGCTTTCAGGCCCAACTGACGCTGCCCGGGTCGAAGAGGACGAAGAAGTTCCGCTTCAAGAACAAACTGGTGAGCTTGGATTCCTCCGTGATCGACTTGTGTCTGAAGATGTACGATTGGGCGAAGTTTCGCACGACCAAGGGTGCGATCAAGCTGCACCTGCTGCTCGATCACGACGGCTATTTGCCGAGCTTTTGCGTGATCACCACCGGCAAGGTGCACGATGTGACGGTTGCCAGAACCCTTAAATTGCAGTGGGCTTGGCTCGACAATCCCTTTGCCACTCCCCCGGATCCGCCCGAGGCGCAGCAAGTCGCAATGGTGTTTTAACTTGGACAGCATAGGGGGGGCCTGAATCCGAGAGTGCGCCAAACCGGGTGCTACGCGGCTAAACTCTGGGGCGCTGCCTTTTGCGCCAATTGAGGATGCCATCGTTCAAAATCCTGCCTCAGCTGCCGATTGAGAACACGTGCGCGGACCTG
>Ga0137358_10001525_pt1 | contig 12599 bp, 10 predicted proteins | sample Mad1_20_16metaG_FD_105551 | JGI IMG/M metagenome (GOLD analysis project Ga0137358, IMG submission 105551) | Vadose zone soil microbial communities from Angelo Coast Range Reserve, California, USA - Mad1_20_16 metaG | ecosystem: Environmental > Terrestrial > Soil > Vadose zone | place: USA... | reverse complement strand
GTAATATAGGAGGCGTCGAGCGGCCGTAATTCAGTGGCAGAATGCCAGCTTCCCAAGCTGGACGTCGCCGGTTCGAATCCGGTCGGCCGCTCCAAAAACTCAAGGGGTTACGGGTCATCCCGTAACCCCTTCGTCGTCTCGCGTGACCATCGAGTGACCCCGCCCCGTCTCACAACCCCTCCTCGGCCAGCCCCCGCGCGGCGTTCAAACCGTCGCGACCGCGGAGATTCGGGATGAAGCGGTGGTAGCGGCGGTACACCATCTCGACGCTGCTGTGTCCGAGCTGACGAGCGACCCATCCGGGAGACTCACCAAGCTCGAGCATGAGCGTCGCGAACGTGTGGCGGGTCTGGTACAGCGTGCGCGCTCGCAGCTTGGCGCGACGGAGAGCTGGCCGCCAAACGCGCTCACGGAGGTTCGTGACATCAAGCGGTCCGCCGTCTCGGTTGCAGAACACCCAGGGGCTCTGCCGATCACCCGCAGCGCGGTGAGCGGATAGCGCTCGCTCGACGATGGGTAGCATCGCGACGTCACGCTTCGATTCGACGGTCTTTGTCGGGCCTTGGCCGAAGCGTCCAAGCGAGCGCCGGACAGCGATGATCTTCCGCTGCCAATCGATGTCGTCCCACTGGAGACCGATTTGCTCGCCCGGTCGCAGTCCAGTGAAGAATGCGACGCGGAAGTAGCGGCGGTGTTCATCGTCCTGGAGCGCGTCGCCGATGAATGTCTTCACCTCGTCGAGGGACAACGGTTCGATTTCTGGCTTCTCCTCGCGGAGAAGGTCGATTTTCCGCGCAGGATTGTCTGCCAGCCATCCCTTGGTGACGGCGCGGTCGAGAGATTGGCGCAGCACTTTAACGATGATGTTGACCCGTCTGTTAGAGAGCTTCGTGGCAGCTCGAGGACGCTTGCGCCGATCCGTCGTGTCCGGTGCGGGAGGGGTGGCTGCGTCGCCGCGCTTCAGCGAAGCGATGAATCCCTCTACTGCCTCAACGTCGATGTCCGAGACCCGGCGCTCGCCGAAGACAGGAATCAGCCGGCTTTCCACGATCCGCCGCCAGTCGTACGCCGTTCCGGCGCCAAGCCGGGCCGTCTTGTCGGCGAGCCACCGGCGGACATAAGCGGCATACAGCGGCGGGGCATTCGATTCGGGCGGAGCAAACAGTCCGGCCTTGCGGCCCCGTGGGAACCATCGCTGGTACTCGAATGTGCCAGCGGCGATGTCTCCATCGACCTGACGAACGGTTCGTCGCAGCTGTGCGCGGTTGTTCGCGTTGTCGTGGAGGCGGGTGGCCTCGCGACAGCGTAGACCTCGCCAGCGGAAGTCGATGTACAGGTAGCCGTCCTTGGCGTGAAACGAGGCCATTAGCTGACGCGGCTCGCGGGCTGCGAGCGCGTCCACTCCTGCACCGCTGGCCAGTGGAAGATCGGCCGTCCGCCGTTCGGTTTGGTGTAGTGGACACCGAGACGGAAGACGCCACGGCTCATCATGTTCCGAATTGCTCCCTCGGAGTAAGGGATTCGTCCGGCGAGCTGTCGGACCGAGAGATACTCCAGAGGGTGAGCGGCGTCAACGGACTCCCCCGGCGAGCTGGCGGGGGAAAACGGTGTTCTGCAGGCCTCGCAGGCCCACCACGCCCGGCTCTCGTCGGTGCGAAGCTTTACCACCGCGTGGGCGCATCCGATCACATCCACACCGCCGCTGTCACCGCCACCGCGATTGTTCATGCGCCGCGCTCCTTCGCGACGACCGGCATCGGTCCTGGTCGTCCCTTTTCGGATCTCGCAACTCTCATATCCTGTGACCGTGGCTCGTCTCTCGCGGACACAAAGTGAACGCAAGCAGATTGCCATCCCTAGGCCGGATCGGAGCGATGCGACGGAGGCGGCGTAACGGTGCGTCGAACGTGAAAAGACTGGTTGGCGTGCGATCACATGCAGTCATGCCCTCACTGCCATCATTGTGTGGAGCGTGGCACCTTGCCGCAGGATGCTGCTCCGTGCAACGGTTCGTGCGTGGCGAGTGGCGAGCGAGGACGGATCAGATACGTGCGGGTAGCCTGTCCGCGGTACCGATGGTGTGCGGTGCAATCGCCACGTGCTGTACTCATTGACGGCACGCTGGTGGTCTCCGTCCTCGCTGGACTCGCCGCGCCGCGGGAGCGGACGTCGCACGTTGCGCAGGACCCGAAGTCACACGCATTGCGCCTTCTGGCGGACTGGCGAGCAGTCGTTCGACAAGGTCCGACGCAAGCCGCTCGTCCAGCCCGCGAGCGCAGCATCAGCGACGGCGGCGGCTTTGGTACGGCTCATCGCGCCGGGGGCCTGTCAGTGACCGACGCCGGGTCGACGCCGCGGCGGCGGGGGTGCTGCGCGCGGCTGAGGCGGGACCGATCGCCGGACACCTTCGAGCCGCCGGGTGAGACGGCGAGCGATTGTCGCGCCGACCGCAATGTAGGTGACGGAGGACCTCGTGTTTCGTCACGCCGCCCACATGAGCTACGACCCGATGGCGATCGCCCAAAGCGGATGGCCACTCATCGTGGAGATGCTCGAACGGTTCGTCGGAGCACGAGTTCCAGGTGTGGTGGTGCTGGACCGAGAACGGGTCCCGGGCAGGTCTGATGGCGAGCGGACGACCAGGCAGGGCGAGCGAGGTGAATAGCAGAAGGGAATGGTAGGGCAAGATAAAGAGTCACCTCACGTGCGGCGCAAGCCATCGTCGCCTCGAGGGGAGTCGTGAAGCACGCCCGTTCCGGGGTACTTCATGGCTTGCCCGCACGCGCGCTGCAAGTCCGGTGTCGCTCGGCGTGCAGCCGGGCGTCGTCCGTACCGTCTTCGCTACCTCTTGGCGTGGGATCATGCGCTGGCGCGCGCAGTGCTCGGCGTGTATGTGCGGGTGCTGCTGGGCTTTCAGAGCCATCGTGCCCGCCGACGCGGGATCCTTGACGGCCGGTCGGGATGCGTGACCGTCATCCAATGCTTCGGCGGCGGATTGAATCTGAACCTCCACTTCCACACATTGCTCTTCGAGGGCGTCTTCTTCGCTGGCACGCGAACGGCGCGCTTGATTTCCGGCCCTTGCCGCCTCCGACGGACGAGGAGGTCGGCGTCGTGCTGGCGCGGATCGCTGCGCGGGTGCAGCGTCTGCTCAAACGCCGCGGGTTCGAAGCCAGCGATGCCGACCTGTTGCAGGCCGATCCGGTGGTGGAATACTCGCCCGCCCTGGCCGGCATCAGCAGCGCCTCGATCCAGGGGCGCATCGCGCTCGGTCCTCGCGCGGGTGGCCGCGTGTGGCGCGTGGGGGCCGATCCCGACGCGCCCTGGGTGCTCTCGACCGCGCCGCGGCACGCGCACCTCGTGGGGTTCGATCTGCACGCCAACGTCGAGGTGCCGGCAGCGGATCGCCCGCGCCTGGTGCCGCTATCTGCTCCGGCCGGCGGTGGCGCAGGACCGGCTGCGGCTCCTCGACGATGGCCGCTGCAACCCCTCCGTCACGTGTGGGTGCAAGAGGTTTGCCACGAGCTCGACACGCGGCCTCAGGGCGCGGGCGGCCCCACAGTTTTTTGCGTTGAAGCGGCCCAGCGCTGAGGCGGTACCGCGCGCATAATCTCGGTCGCCGCGCGATCGGCGGTGTCGCGAACGGTGCGGAGCAGCGCGACGTGCGAGATGCGGTTGTAGGTGCGGCCGGCCGGTGACGCGAGAAAATCGACGTACGTTTTCAGCTCGGCGTCCGTCAGCGGGCTGTACACGTACAGCATGTGGGCGAGCGCCATGCCGGACATCATCGTGCCCATCTCACCCCGCATCTCCTCCACGCGACGCTCGACGAGACCGATGCGTATGCGACGGTCTGCCGCGGTCGCCGTCGCACTCGCGCGTGCTCCGCTCCGGGCAATCACCAGCGCGAGTTCGGCTGTGTTGGTGCTCGTACCGGTGACCCAGTCGAGTCGTTGAACGAGCTCGAGACGAGCGGGCGACGCGGGTGAGCTCTTCAAGCGCTCGGCGAACGCGACAGCGGCAGGCGCTGCCTCCGGTTTGGACGCGGCGACCTCCAGCTCGCTGACGCGCCGACCGAGCGGCGAGCGGAACCATGCGGCCATCGCATCGAGCTGCTCGTGCTCGACGCGCCGGCCCATCTCATCGTGAATGGCGACGTAGAAGCGCCCGGGCGCGAAGTGCTGCGCGATGATGCCCGCGACGCGGGCGCCGGCGCGCGCGTCGAGCTGGTGGCGACGGGGCAGCAGGTAGCCGGAGCCGAGCGAGGCCGCGAGGCCCGCCAGCTGCGCACGTGCGCCCGACAACTCGAGAACTTCGTCGACCGTCGCGGGCGCGGTGGACACGCCGTTCTCGGCGCTCGAGGACGGACCGATGGTCGCGGCGCCCGTCGTCACCGCCGGCAACGGCTCGCGGCCGGGCATCTCGGTCGCGACGACTCCATCCTGCGGCGGCCGGTCGCTGTAGACGACGGTCGAGCCTTCGACCCAGCGATAGATCTCGCCCGCGTGCGCGGGAGCGGCCAGGGCCACCAGCACCGCGAGCACGACGAGGTTCTTCATGCCGCCTCCGTCAATCCTGGTTCCAGCCGAGGATCGTCCGGGGATCGGGCGTCGGCGGCAGCGCCGCCCCCGGACCCCAGCGCTGGAACTTCATGAAGAAATCCGCCGGCGCTTTTGCGACGTCCGGCCCGCAGCAGGCGCGTGCGAAGCGGAGAGCGAGCTCGGTCTGCGTGCGATAGCCCTCGAAGTCGCTCCGTGCGTAGAGCGCGCGCGCGAGCGCGAATCGCCCGCCGAGATCGTCCGGGAAGAGCTCGATCGTCCTCGCCAACGCGCGCTCCGCGTCTTCCCAGCGCTCGGCCTCGAGCAAGAGACGTCCGAGGTTGTGCCAGGTACGCCAGGACTCGGAATCCGCCTCGATGCCTCGCTGCAGCCAGCGCTCCGCCGCCTCGCGGTCGCCGTCATCCAGGGCCAGCCGTGCCTTGTACGAGTACGGGCGGGCAAACACGGGCGACAGCCTCAGGACTTCGTCGAAGAGGCGCGCGGCGCCATCCGCGTCGCCGTCACGCAGATAGCGCTGCTTGGCGATCATGAACAGCGACTCTGCGCGCTTGGCCACGGGGCGCTCGCCGCCGAGGCGAATGCGCATGAAGCGATGTCCGGACTCCTTATTGGCGGGGATGGGCGTGACGCGCGTGCCTTCTTCGACCATGAGCCGGCCCAGCCGCATGTAGCCCTCGTCGGTGAGCCACTGGCCGTACCACCAGATGCAGTCCGCCGAATCCGGCTGGCCGAGCGCGGCGAGTCGAAAGGCCTTGAATACGTCGTCGTTGGAGTAGCCCTTGCCCCGCTTCTTCGCGTTCGCGTCCGTGCAATAGTCGCGGCCGGGCTCGACGATGCCATGTCCGCGGGCGAGACGGCGGGCGCCGGCGAGATCACCCTTTTCCATCATGATGTCGATCTGCAGCTGGACGAACTGTTCGAGCGCGGGGCTCTTTTGAAGCAGTGCCTTCTGCAGAAATGGCGGCGCGAAGCGGAAGAAGAGCTGCGCGGCCCTGGGTTGGGTGGCGAGGATGGCGTCGAGCTCGCGCAGCGCGCGATCGTAGTCGCCGACGCGCGTGGAGAACAACGCCAGCCGATAGCGCGTGGTGTTGTCGTCGGGCGCCAGGCTCTGGGCGCGCGCGTACGCCTGCGAGGCCTCAGCGAACTCGCCCATGAACTCGGCCATCCCGCCGCGGGCCAGCTGTGCGGCCAGCGAGCGCGGCGCCGCCTCGGCCGCGCGACGCGCCGTCTCGAGCGCGTCCTGGTAGCGGCCCTGGTTGTACGCCGCCCGCGCGCGCTCGACCAGCGCCGCGGGGGAGTCGCCGAGCGCCGCCACGCGGCGCTGGGCCACGCTCGTGGACGCCGACAGCGCGACGAGCGCGACGACGATCGCGGCGATGATGCGTCCCTTCATGCGGCTTTTCATCGAGCCGACGACGGCGTCGGTCCGCTGCGCACGTCGGCGCCGTAACGGGAGTTCAGCCAGCTGCGCTCCGCCTGCAGGCTCGGATCGAGGCGGACCGCGAGCTTCAGCTCGCGCTCGGCCTCGGGCTCGTGTCCGAGCTCGACGAGCGTCCAGCCAACACTGGCGTGCAGCCGTGCGTTGTTCGGACTGATCGCCAGGGCCTGGCGATACGCGAACAGCGCATCACGCCAGCGCTTGAGGTTCGCGTTGGCGACGCCGTAGCTGTAGAGCGCGCGCCAGTGATCGGGATTGACCGCGAGCGCCCGCCCGAGCCACACACGCGCCTGCTCGAAATCTTCGCGCGCCATGTAGAGGCGACCGATGTTGTGATAGGGCCACGAAAAGCGCGGATCGGCGTCGATCGACTTCTGAAACACGACGAGCGCCTCGTCGGCGGCATCGTGCACGTGCTGCAGCCGCGAGGCGGCGATGTTGAGCGCCTCCGCCAGCCGAGGCACCTCGTGATCGGGCAGGCGATAGCGGAGCACCCACTGGGCGTTCTGCCGTGTCTCCACCTGTGGTGAGCGGGCAACGCGCTCGAGGAGCATCAGACGCGCGAGCCGCGCGCCGCCGCCGTCGGCGACGTCGACCGCAGTGGCCAGGACACAGTCCGCGCGCTCGGGCTGCGTGAGCATAGCCAGCAGCGCCGAGGTTTCCTCATCGATCGGCAGCGAATGCCGGCCGCAGTACTCCACGTCCGGACGAACCCAGCCGCGCTCGCGCGCGAGCGCGAGCGCCCGGTCATGGTGTCCCTCCTCCATGAGGATGCGAAAGATCCCGCGCGGCACGATCTCGCGCGAGGCGTCGAAGGAGGCGCCGTACGCGTCGCGTGATCCCGTCACGCAGGTCTGCCAGAGCCGCGCGGGATTCGACCAGTTGACGGGCACGCATGTCGCGAAGTTCACCACCGCGGCGCGCGCGCCGAAAACCGCATGCTGTCGCCAGGGTCCGGAGGCGCTTTCCAGCGTCTGGATGGCCACGTCGACGCGACCCAGGCGCTCGGCGGCGGCACCGACGCGCAGGTTTGCCTCGGGAGACGGCGCGATCGCGGCCGCGCGCTGAAAGGCCGCGAGCGCCTCCTCGTACTCGCCCAGAATCTGGGCGATCTCACCGCGGGCGACGTGGGCCGCGGGCAGGTCGGGCGCCGCGGCCGCGGCCTCACGGTAGTGGCCGAGCGCCTCTCGGTAGGCGCGGCGATTTGCCGCCGCGCGGCCGACGGCGAGCTCGCGACTGGCGCGCGCGGGGCCACTGCAGGCGGGCAGGACACGATCGAGCATGACGATGGAGCCCACCGCTCCGCACGCTCCTGCGCGCAGCTGCGCGACCGGAACACCCGCTGCGAACACGACGAGCGAGATGAAGAGGACACCGCCGAGGAACAGGACGACCAGAACCCGCGCGCCGCAGCGCGCCGCCGCTCGTCGAGCCATTGTTCCGTCCTCCCGGTGAGCGAAAACCGACCTGGAACCATAGTGGCGTTTTCGGCGCGCCGGGTGTGAGCAAAATCGTGCTGGCGGAGCGAACCTCGCGGGAAATCAGGCCGAAGAAGCGGTCAGCGGCTCTTGAAGCGGATGGCTCCGATCATGGCCTCGGCCGTGGAGTTGGTATCGTTCGAGTCGATGGCGATGGAGAGCACGGCGGGGTCGTCGGGCGCCTCGCCGTAGATCCGCTTGAAGTCCTCGACGACGTTGCGCTTCGGTGACCCACCGGTTGAGGTCCGCGGGCCCCGAGTGGACGACGATGTAGGTCACCATGCCGGTCTTTTCGCTCTTGCAGATCGTGCCGGCCGGCGGCGTCGTGTCGCACAAGTATCCGATGATCCGCGAGCGCACCGCCTCGGGGAAACGCGGCCACACGAGAAAGATCTGGCCGGCCTGATCGTCCGTCGCTTTTTTGCACGAGTTGCCGCCCTTGGGGAGGACGATCACCTTCCACTCCCATTCCAGGATCGGCGTGTCCTTCAGATGAACCTTGCCCTTGATTTCCCGGTTGATCGTGGTGCTGTCGTTGACGCTCTTCATGTACAGCGCCCGATGAGCGTCGTCGTCGACGATCTTGATGTTTTGATAGTTCGGCGTCCCCCAATTCTGAGCCTTCCACTCCCCCGGCAAGCCCGTCGTGCCCACCTTGTAGGCCTTCCAATCCTCGATGAGGACCTCGTCGGCGGCGGTGGCGACGGCGACGAGGGCGAGCACGGCGAGAACGACGATGACCGAGCGACGGCGCATGGAGCTGTGCCGGGGGGGGGAGGAGCGGCGGCGGGGGGGCGGGGCGGGGGAGCCGAGAACGGAGGTTCCGTCAACTGGGCCTTTATACCGCCTATGCTCTTTTCGTGACCGGCTCGGGTTATGAGACAAGCGACGGTCGGGTGGCTCGCGTTCGCGCCGTCGGCTGGAACCTGAGCCCGTCCTTCGCGTGCCGGTGCCTACATCCCGAGCCGGGAGTCGTCATCTTGCTCCGGGCAATGGCTGGCACGCGATGGCTGTCACCGAGATTGTCACTCACACTCTGCTCCAGGCTGCAACCGACCGCAACATGACGCGACGACGCCCCGCGTGCGGTGAAGCACAGTTCAATGAAATGACGAACGATGCGGGGATTGACGGCGAGAACTGAAAATCCTCAGACGCCGAAACAGGCGAGTGACCATCCGAGTGACCATCTCATGGATTTTCGGGCGGTCACCCGGTGTCATCGTGAATCAGCAATCTCGATGTGCCCGCGTTTCTTGAACGCCATGACACGCGACGTGCCGTCGGAAAGGCTTCCCAAGCTGGACGTCGCCGGTCGAATCCGGTCGGCCACTCCAATTATTGTGGGGCCCGAAATGGCCCCCCACATCAATAGACAACTACGACGCGGCGGCGAGCTCCTCTTCCGTCTCGCTGGCGGGGTTCGCGAGGCCGCAGTCCACGATCTTGTAGAGGAGCGCCTTGTAGCTGATCTGCAGCAGGCGCGCGGCCTTGGCCCGGTTCCAGTGGACGCGCTCGAGCATCTCCTTGATGGCCAGACGCTCGGCGTCGCGCGCCGCGCGCCGCGCGACGTCTTTGAGGCCCATGACGGTGTCGGCGACCGTAGGCGCCGCCGGCGCGCCCGGCGCCGGCACCGTCGTCGTCGTTCCGCCCACGAGGCTCGCCACGATCTCCTGGGGGACGTGCTCGGCGTTACCCAGCACGGCGATCCGCTTCAGGGTGTTCTCGAGCTCGCGCACGTTTCCCGGCCACGAATACTCCGTGAACGCGCGAAGCGTCGTCGCGGGAAGGTCCGGCGTCGAGCCGTACTCCTTCTTGAACCGCGTCATCAGGTGGCCGACCAGTGCGGGGATCTCTTCGCGGCGCTCGCGGAGCGGCGGGACGCGCACCTCGATGACGTTGAGCCGGTAATAGAGGTCTTCGCGAAACTGACCCGCCCGGATCCCGGCCTCGAGATCTCGATTCGTCGCGGCGATGACGCGGACGTCCGTGTGGATGACCCGGTCCCCGCCGACCCGGGCGGATTCGCCGTCCTGGAGGACGTGGAGGAGCTTGGCCTGCAGCGAGAGCGGCATCTCGCCGATCTCGTCGAGCATGAGCGTGCCCCCATGTGCGACTTCGAACTTGCCGGGCTTGTCCCGGTAGGCGCCGGTGAACGCGCCTTTCTGATGGCCGAACAGCTCGCTCTCGAGGAGTTCGCCAGGCATGGCCGCGCAATTGATCTTCAGCAGGAGCTTGTTGGCCCGCGGCGACGTGTTGTGAATCGCCCGAGCGACGACTTCCTTGCCGACCCCGCTCTCGCCACGCAGAAGAACGGTCACGTCGGTCCCGGCGATCTTCGCGATCATTTCGCGTACGAATTGCATTGCACGGCTGGTGCAGAGCGCCAAGGGATCGTTCATGGAGAAACCATATTGCAGGCGGTGTGCCGAAGTTTGCGAGGTGGTACACGCAACGATTACAAGCGGTTTATCTCGTTGCAGGATGAGGTGTTGAGTTAGATTGTAGACATTTCAACCGACGGAGGGACGGTATGTACAAGATCCTCGGGGCCATTCTGGTGGCCGCGCTGGTGGCGGACTTCATCTGGGTCATTCGCACGGCGCTGAGCGTCCACTGACCCGGTCTCACGGCGCCGGCGGCCCCGCAAGGCCGCCGCGCCTGGTCATCGCTGCTTACGGCCGGCGCCCCGCGCGGAGCACGCGGCCGGGAAAGGCGCCGGTGTGCTGGCCATGGTCCAGCACGACCTGGCCGCCGACGATCACGTGGTGCACGCCGTCCGCACCCTGCACGCGCCGCGGCGTGCCCGAGGGTCCGTCGCGCGAGACCTCGTCCTCGCGCACCCCGATCGTGGCTGCGTCGAAGACCATGAGGTCCGCCGCCATGCCAGCCCGGATGAGGCCACGGTCGGAGAGCCCCATGATCCGCGCCGGCTGGAAGGTGTAGCGGCGAATCGCGTCCTCGAGCGTCAGCAACTGCCGCTCGCGCACCCACTCGGCCAGCACCCAGCTGGACTCGCCGGCGGTGCAGAAGTTCGTGTTCAGGTGCGCACCGGCGTCCGACTGTGAGGGAATGGCGTGGCCGGTCTTCACGAAATCCGCCAGCTCGGCGTCCTCGGCGGGTGGCCGCGACTGCAGCTGGAACTCCGTGTCGAGCTTCTCTTCCAGCGCCAGATCGAGCATCACGTCGGCCACGTGCTTGCCCTGCTCGGCCGCCAGGTCCGTGAGCGCGCGCCCCTCGAGCGCGCGGTTCTTCGCCAGCGCCGTCTTCTTCACGACGATCGACTGCCACTTGATGAATCGCCCCGGCACGCCCGGCCGGCGGCGCTGGCGCTTGTCGGCCCACTCGCGCAGCTCCGCCCGCTTGGCGGGATCGGCCAGGGCCGCCAGGCGCTCCTCGAGCGGCTTGGCGAGCGTGACGTCCCACACGTCGAGGTTGCTGAAGAACGTCGTCTTCTTCAGGGTGAACCGCGGATTGAAGGGGATCGCGCGCAGCAGCGCGTACATCTGCGCGCCCTCGCGCGTGGACGCCTCCACGCGGCCGCGCGGCGCGGCGTCGAAGGTCAGGAAGAACACCGGCCGGCCGCTGGCCCGCGCCACGTCGGCCAGGTGGGCGTGGTCGGCCTCGGTGGGCTGCGCGGCGCCCTTGGGCAGGATCTCGATCACGCCGCGATTGAACTCGCCGAGCGCACGACCGAGCGCGACGCGCTCCTCGTCCGCCGCCAGCCGCGTCGGCACGGGCTCGCCGTGCGGGCCGGCGTGGGTGGGCGAGTCCGTCGTGCTCCAGCCCCAGGCGCCGGCGTCCATCGCCGCCCGCAGCAGGTCCTGCATCACCGCGATCTCGTCGGCGTTCGCCGCGCGGTCCCACGCGGCCTTGTCCATGGCGGACAGCCGCAGGGGATTGTGACCGACGAGCGGCATGAGGTTCATGCCGAGGCCGATGTCGATCGCCTTGAGATACTCGTCGAAGGTCTGCCACGTCCACGGCAGCACGGCGCTGAGCGACCTCACGGGCAGGTCCTCGACGCAGCAGAACGTGGCGAGCATCGGCTCGCGGTGCTCGGGGCGCAACGGCGCCAGCGTCAGCCCGCAGTTGCCCATGAGCGCCGTCGTCACGCCGTGCCAGACGGAGGACGTGCAGAGCCGGTCCCAGAAGGGCTGGGCGTCGTAGTGGGTGTGCAGATCGATGATCCCCGGGGCCACGAAGAGGCCGTCGGCGTCGATGGTCCGCGCGGCCGCGGCGTTCACCCGGCCGATCTCCGCGATGGCGCCGTCCTTCACCGCGACGTCGGCGCGATAGCGTGAGAAGCCGCTGCCATCGATGACCATGCCGTTCTTGATGATCAGGTCGTAAGCCATGTCTGTCCTCGCTGGCGTTATCGGGAGACCTTCAGCCCGAATCGCTCCTCCACGACGTGCGTGACGCCCGAAAAGTCCTGGCCCGGCCACTTCGCCCTGGCCGCAGTGTACGCCGCCAGCGTCTCTTTCAGAACCGGCATGCGGTCGAGGTCCGCGCCGGCCATACGCGCGGCGAGCGCGACGTCCTTGTGCATCAGCTCCACGGTGAACGTCGCGTCGAAGTTGCCCTCGACGACGCGCATGACGCGTCGGTCGAAGTAGGTCGAGTACGCCATGCCACCGCCCTGCCGGACGACGTCGTAGTAGGTCTGCGGATCGACGCCGAGCCGCGTGGCCAGGGCGAGCGACTCCGCCACCGCCACCGCGTTCACGGCGCCGAGCGCGTTGTGCAGGAGCTTGATGCGATTGCCCGTGCCCGACGGGCCGACGAACATCGTGAGGCGGCCGATCACGTCCAGCAGGGGCTGGACGGTCGCGAGCGTCTCGCGCTCGCCGCCGACCATGAAGAACACCTCGCCGCTCTCCGCCTGCGGCGAGCTGCCGAGCATCGGCGTGTCGAGGTGGGCGACGCCGCGCCCGCGCGCTGCTGCGTGGATCTTCTGCGAGGTCTCGGGCGTCACCGTCGAGCAGTCGCAGGTGATCAGCCCGGCGCGGGCGCCGGCCAGCACCCCGGCCGCGCCCAGATAGGTCTCGAGCACGATCTCGTCGTTCGGCAGCGCGGTGAACACCACGCTCGCGCGCGCCGCCACCTCGCGGGGCGCGGCCT
>Ga0137358_10001524_pt1 | contig 12601 bp, 7 predicted proteins | sample Mad1_20_16metaG_FD_105551 | JGI IMG/M metagenome (GOLD analysis project Ga0137358, IMG submission 105551) | Vadose zone soil microbial communities from Angelo Coast Range Reserve, California, USA - Mad1_20_16 metaG | ecosystem: Environmental > Terrestrial > Soil > Vadose zone | place: USA... | reverse complement strand
TTTGTTGCGGAAGCGTTGGCAGCTTCTGCTTGAGCTGCTGCTGATATTTTTCCAGCGCGTCCGATGCGCGTTCGCAGGCGCTATTCAATTTGTCAGGATTTAAAGTTGTCGATGCTACGAGCGAGGCCGCCATCTTGCGGAGACGGTCGCGAATCCCCTCGAGATTCTGAACGGCGACCGTCGCGAACGGCGCGGGCGGATTCGTCAGGTTCTCCGCGCCTTGCTGCAAGATCGGCGGAATGTTTTCCACGCGCATGAGGATCTCGCGACTGCGCGCCTCATCATACGGCGCGGGCACCGTGAGCGCTTCCACCAGCGCGGTGAGTGTCTGTTCGATGTAAAAATTCGGATCGCGTTTCCAGCGCGAATTCCGATCGAGCTCCCAGCGAACGCGAGACAAGGCCGAACCAACCAGACGATAATCCACCTGCTGCGGAATCGGCCAGTGACTCGCATCGATTTTCTTCCACCGCGCTTCGAACCCGGCCAAATCCTTTCGTCGCTGCTCAATGCTCGCTCGCGACCAATCGCGCGTTCCGCCCGGCCGCTCGATTCGATTCACGTCGTCTCCGGTAAATGGCGCGTGCTTCGCGCGCCAGGTCCAGAAATCGTCGGACAGCTTAGCCAGTGATTCGCTCTGTGGCTGTGCTTGGCCTACGCACCAGACGATCATGCAAACCGCAACCAATATTTTTTTCATGAAGGTCTAATCAGCACTTCTGCGCATCGTAATGACGGCCGGATTCTTTCCCGGCCGATACGTCGACATGCCGTAACAGAGCGCGGCGCTTTTTTCACGCGCGTAACGAGTGTGGTTCAACTTCTCATCCCAGCGCTCGATGTAGGAGCAGTTAGCCGTTTTCTCGCTGCCGGGGATGGGAACGTAACGATTCTCCGTGAAGGTAAGAAACGCGGATTCACCGGGAAGCGGAATCGGCGCGGCCCAGTTTGGCGAAAGCCTGACGAAACGTGGCCCGGTCAGATCGAGTGCTTGGACTGTGTCGCCCGCGCTGCTGTCCAAATGCACTTCAAAAAACACCAGCCGCAAATTTCCGGAAAAGAGAAAATGTTCCTCAGGATTTTGTCTTTCGTGCAGGATCTCGACCGCGCCATCGAAGCCGGGAATGTTTGCGAACGTCATTTCAAATCCCGTTTTTAAATTGCGCAACAAATAATGTTTGCCGTGGCTGGGCGCATTGATCTGATCGTCCTCATCGTTTGGATCTTCGCGCAAGACCAGCTCGACCGAACCATCGGGCGCTTTGTAAGTTGGCGTCGGCGTTGCGATGGGCGACGCAGATTCTTCCTGGCTTGGAGTTGCCGCCGCCGTGTCCTCCGGCTCGAGATTTGTGAAATAGGGTGAGCTTTTCGTTTGCGTGTACCAATCCGGTGCGCCGTTGAGCTTTTTCAATGCCGTGCCACGCAGGTCGACGCTCCAAAATTCGCGGACGTCGTTCGGCTTTTCTCGCGTGAAAACGATTTTCGTGCCGTCCGGCGCAAAAATCGGGGCGGAATCTTGTGCGGAATTGTCGTTCGTGAGCTGGCGCAACAGTTTTCCATCTTCGCGATACAAATAGAGATGCGCATGGCTCGTTCCAACGGCTTGCAAATAGCGAATGGCAATCACGAGTTCGGAAACGCCTCGGACAGTTGTCGTGAGCAGCGAAAATAGTGCTGTAACGATCAAGATTTGAAATGAGGAGCGCATCAGCGAAGTGCCAGTTGAATTGCGCCCGGGTGCTGCGCGTACGGCGCTGATGATTTCGTCATGCGAGCATTGAAGCGAAACATCGCGGCTAAACAATGCGCAAATATCTATTCGCGGTCATCTTGGGTGAATGGCAGTTTTCCTTCCTGCAGCCGAGCTTCATATCCCGCGCGCATGAATCTTTCCGCAAAACCTTCGCGTCGCCCTTCTGCCAAGCCCGCGTCAAAGTCGAACCGACAGTTGGAAGCTGCAGGGATTCCTTCATCCAAGGCGGAGCTGCTCTGCGCCGGCGCGGTGTTTCTCGCTGCGCTCCTTCTTTTTAGCTGGACACTCGCTCCCACGGTCACTCCGACCGACAGCGGGGAATTGATTGTGGTCGCTCATGGCCTCGGAGTTGCGCATCCGCCGGGCGTTCCTGTCTGGGCCATGCTCGCTCACCTTGCATCGCTCGTGCCTTTGGGAAACGTTGCGGTGCGAATCAATTTTTCGTCTGCCATTTTCGCCGCGCTCGCTTGCGCCGTGCTCACTCTTGTTGTGGCCGAGTTAATGATCGCGGCTGCATATCTCCCTGCTTGGAAGAGAGCCGCACAACAGAGGAAAAAGGCTGGAGATTCGGGCATTGACCGCCTTTTGGTGTTTGCCCCTGCGCTCGGCGCGGGGTTGCTCATGGCATTCTCACGCACGCTTTGGTCGTATGCGACGATCACCGAGGTCTATACGCTCAACGCGCTGCTTATCCTCATTGTCTTTTTTCTGATGCTTCGGTGGCGTCGCTGCATCATTGCGGACCGTAGGGAGAAAGGGGAGACGGTCACCATTCACGACTCCTGGCTTTACGCCGCGGCCGCGGTGTTTGGCTTGGCGCTGGGCGATCATCACGTCACTGTGGGACTGACGCTTCCGGCTGTAGCCGTTATCGTTTACAGGACGCAGGGCCTCAGATTTTTTACCAGCCGTCGGCTGATGTACGCCGCGCTGATTTCGGTTGCGGCTATGGTCGCTGTGTATGCCTATTTGCCGTTTGCGGCGTCGCGCTCTCCTCTCATCAACTGGGGCAATCCGCGTTCGCTGCAAGAAATCTGGTGGCACATCACCGGCAGACAATATCGGGTGTTCCTCTCGTTTACTCCGATAATGATGGGAGCGCAGTTTGTTGAATTTTGCCGAATGCTCCTGCGCGAATTCGGGCCTGCGTGGCTGCCTTTGCCGCTGGCGCTTGCTCTTGCGGGTTTCGCCACTGCTTATAGGCAAGACCGCACAACCTTCTGGTTTCTGTTGTCTATTGTCATCGCTAATTTGGCGTACGACCTCAGCTACGAAATTGCAGAGGACAAGGACGCGTACTACCTGCCGGTATTTATCTCCGTCGCGCTCGCTGCCGGGTTCGGAATCCGTTGGTTGATCCAGCTGGCTGCTGTGAAGTCCATGTCCTGGGGAACATCGTATGGTGTCGCCGCGATTGTTGTTCTACTCACATCTGCGACAGCGTTCGCGGGGAACTGGCCGTTCAACAACCGCAGGCATTACTTCATCGCGCATGATTACGTTGAGAATCTGCTCAGCGCGGTCGAGCCCAATGGTCTTTTACTTACGCAAGACTGGCAGGTCGCGTCCCCGATGTTTTATGCGCAGCAGATCGAACAGCGCCGGCGCGATGTAAAAGTTGTTGATGTCAATCTGCTGCGGCGCTCGTGGTATTTCGATTATCTAAGACGCACTTATCCTGATTTGATCGAGCGGTCGCGCGACAAGATTGACGCATATGTTGAGGATCTCAAACAATGGGAGCGCGATCCGGGGGCTTTCGCCCGAAGCCAGCCGCTCACTCAAAGGATTAGCATGGCTTTTTTGGAGATGGTTCGGTCAATCGTGACGAACGAAATCAGGTTCGCGCCAGTTTACATAACGAATGACCTGCTGGCCGCCAACCAAACGAACGATTACCTGACCCAATGGATCCCTCAAACCTATCAACTTGTTCCGGAAGGTCTCGTTTTTAATCTTGCAAGGGACTCAAGCTTTCACGATTCGCCTGACGTACGGCTCGAGACCCGTGGTTTGACCGACGGCACCGTGCGGTATGAGAAAGATGACGTGGTGAACCTTAAGATCTTGTCGGCTTACACCAGCATGCTGATCAACCGCGGGCGTTATCTGGCGGCATTCAATCAGCACGGGCGCGCCATTATTGCCTTCAAAGAGGCGCTGACACTCGATCCCAACCTCGCCGCGGCGCGAGAGGGCCTTGCGCAAAGCACAGCAAAACTGCCAAGCCCTTAGTAGCGTCTTGGGAACTGGGCCGCACGTTGACCCATTCCTTTCTTGCCAGTTTCGCGGATTGCTTCTAAACGGGCAGAATGAAAATCACGTTTCGTGTCCTTGTAATTCTCTTGTGTCTCGGCATCGCGGCGCAGGCTGCCGATCAGCTAATCGCGCTGAAAGCGGCTCGAATGTTTGACGGCAAGTCGAACGCGCTCGTGCAAAACGCCGTGGTGATCGTGCGGGGCGATAAGATTGTCGATGCGGGAAGCAATTTGCCGGTCCCCAGCGGCGCGCAGGTGATCGACCTGGGCGATGCAACGCTTGCGCCTGGCTTCATGGATGCCCATACGCATTTGACCGCCGATTTCTCCGGTAATTACAACGAGCGCCGCCTGCAACAACTTGATCTGAATGTGTCCGAACAAGCGATCCGCGCGACGGCCTTTGCCCGAGCGACCGTCGAAGCGGGTTTCACTACCGTGCGCGATTTGGGCAGTCGTTTCATCGCCAGTCAGGAATTCGTCGATGTTGCGCTGCGCAAGTCGATCAACAGGGGCGTACTCGTCGGGCCACGAATGCTGGTTGCAACGAAAGGAATCGGCGCCACCGGCGGTCACTTTGATCCGAGCGGCGGGTTTCGTGATTTTCTTTTCGGACGCGAACCGGATTACACGGACGGCATCGCGAATGGCCCCGACGAAATCCGAAAGGCGGTGCGGTTTGAGGTGAAAAATGGCGCGGACGTTATTAAGGCCGCGGTTTCCGGCGGCGTGCTCTCACTCGGGGACGAAGTGGATACGCCGCAATTAACACCGGCTGAAATGACAGCGCTGGTCGATGAATCGCACCGGTTGCGCAAGAAAGTAGCCGTGCATTGTCATGGCGATCAGGCCGCGCGCGAGGCCATCGAGGCGGGCGTCGATTCGATTGAGCACGGTTCGTTTATGAAGCCGGAAACGCTTACGATGATGAAAAAGAAGGGAACTTTTCTCACACCAACGCTGATGGCCTCGGAGTGGATCATGGGCAAGCTCGACAATTACCCGCCGGCGCTGCAGGCGAAAGCGAAAGCGGCAACAGCGGCTCGCTCGGAAATGTTTCGCAATGCGATTAAGATGGGCATCAAGATTTCATTTGGAACGGATGCAGCGGTCTTTCCGCACGGACAAAACGCGAAAGAATTCAAGTTAATGGTCGATCTGGGTATGAGTGCAATCGATGCACTGAAATCCGCGACGGGCAACGATGCCGAGCTTCTCGGAATCGGACAAAAAGTCGGGACTCTGGAAAAAGGGAAACTGGCCGACATCATTGCAATGCCGGGCGACCCGACTTCCGACATTACTGCAACCGAGCGCGTCTCGTTCGTAATGAAAGAAGGCAAAATCATCGGGCAAGGCCCGCGCACCCGGCAGGGGACCGTCGAGTGGACGAGGTCGCCAGCTGTTGCAGCCCCGGTCGATTGAGACGTTGTGAATTCTTAGCGGATGTTTTGACAAGGCGGAGATAGCCGGTAAGTTCCGTGCCCGCTCGCTGGATTTGAGCGGCACAACTTTTAAGCAGGAGCCTGGTGTACGTGACCGGGCATTTGAACTGCACAGGAAATGCAAAGAAATCGAAGCAAACGTTATCGCGCAGCTACTCAGCAGGTGGACCGGAGCAAGAGTTACAATCTTGCCGACGCTGTCTCAACGCTGAAGAAGTTTCCACCGACGAAGTTTGATCAGACCGTAACGGTTTCGTTCCGGCTCGGAGTTGACCCGAAGCAATCCGATCAAATGGTGCGCGGAACCTGCCCGCTTCCGCATGGCAGCGGCAAACAGGTGCGGGTGCTTGTCTTCGCGGAGGGTGAGGCGGCGAAGGCTGCCACGGAAGCTGGCGCGGAGTTTGTTGGCATGAAAGATCTGATTCAAAAATGCCAGGAAGGTTTTCAGGATTTTGATGTGGCGATCGCTACACCTGCGGCAATGGCGGAAGTTCGGAAGTTGGGAAAGGTGCTCGGACCGCGCGGATTAATGCCGAATCCCAGAACCGGAACGGTGACCGACGACACCGCGAAAGCAGTGCAGGAGGTGAAGGCGGGTCGGGTCGAATTCAAGCTCGACAAGAACGGCAACGTAGCCGTACCGGTTGGAAAATTTTCGTTTGAGGAAAAAGCCCTGGTGGAAAATGCAAATGCAGTGATCGAAGCCGTTGTGCGGGCCCGTCCGGCGACGGCCAAAGGCCGCTACCTTGAAGGCGTGACAATTAGTGCGACGATGTCCCCGGGCGTCCGCGTCGATCCAGCGCCGTATTTGAATGTGTAAGGAATGACGAGGTAAACGCTCAACGCCCAATTTAAAAACAAATGAGACCGGAAAAAGCCAGCATCGTTTCAGATTTGGCCGAGAAATTGAAACAGTCGCCTTTTGTACTGGTGACCGATTATCAGCACATGAAGGTGGCTGATTTCACCGAATTGCGGAGCCGGCTGGAACCGGCAGGCGCGGAAATGCACGTGGTGAAAAATAATTTCCTTAAGCGTGCCATGGCGGATTCCGGTTTTCCGGACGTGGGTGACCAGTTAGTTGGCCAGACGGCTGTTGTCACATGCGAAAGAGACCTGGCGCCAGTTGCCAAAATTTTTAAGACGTTCGCGACCGAATTTAAGATCGCGGCTCTCAAGCTTGGATTTGTCGATCGCGCTGTCCTTTCCACTGCGGATTTGGAAACGTTGGCGGAATTGCCGCCGCGCGAAATTTTGCAGGCGCAATTACTGGGACTGCTTCTGTTGCCTGCCACAAAACTGGTGCGTTTATTGAATGAACCAGCCTCGGCATTGGCGCGGTTGCTCAATGCAAAGGCTCAGAAGGAAGGAAAACCAGCAGAGGCGACCGGATAAAAGATTTCGCCCCGTCTTTTGGCGGGTCGAGGAGCTAAACGAAAACTGTCCGAGCCGATGGCTATCGGCTTTAATTCTTCGAAGGCTTTCGGAGGCGGCAATTGGAGGAAAATAAAATGGCAGACACAGAAAAATTGGTGGAGCAACTCAGCAACTTGTCAGTGCTGGAGATTGCTGGATTGGTTAAGCAGCTTGAGGAAAAATGGGGCGTGAGCGCCGCCGCGCCGGTTGCAGTTGCGGCTGGCCCCGCTGCAGCGGGCGCACCTGGCGGAACCGCAGCTCCCGCGGCTGAGGAAAAAACTACGTTTGACGTGATCCTGACGGAAATGGGCGCGAACAAGATCGCTGTGATCAAGGAGGTTCGCGGCGCAGTTCCCGGACTTGGCCTTGCGGAAGCGAAGGCACTGGTTGAAGGAGCGCCCAAAACAATCAAGGAAGGCGTGACAAAGCAGGAGGCGGACGAGATGAAGAAAAAGATAGAGGCCGCCGGTGCAAAAGTCGAAATTAAGTAAGCTAGACCCGATTTTGAGCGGCCGCCGCGGCATGAAGTACTTGCGCGCTGGCCGATCCAGAGTATCGTGATATTTGGTTAAGCCTAGGCAGACGTATTTTTAACTCGGCGCTACAAGGCGAAAACACAGTACTGGCAACGAGATGGGGGTCGTCAATTTGACAGACCGCTATTTTGGTGGCAGTGTTGTGCCCTCGCTCGTCGCTGAACCGGTAAAATCTTGCCCGCGCCGGCCCTCATTTGTGTGGTCGCCGCGAGGTCTTAACTCTTGATCTTAGTGATATATGTCCGAACGCATCTACTTTGGAACCATTAAGGAAGGCATTGAACCGCCAAATCTGATTGAGGTTCAGGCCAACTCATACCTCGATTTCCTCCAGAAGGACGCCCCTTATTCCAAGCGAAAAAATCAGGGACTCCAGGCTGTTTTTAAGGAGGTTTTCCCGATCGAAAGCTACGACGAGAAAGCGGTGCTCGATTTCAGCCATTATGACATTGGCGAGCCGAAACTGACGGCTCTCGAAGCCCAGCGTGAGGGACAGACGTACAGCGCGCCGTTGCACGTCACATTCCAGTTGCGAGAAGAGAAAGGCACTAAGGAAGAGAAGGTGTACATGGGCGAAATCCCCCTGATGACGCCGCAGGGTACCTTCGTCATTAATGGTGCGGAGCGCGTGGTGGTAAGCCAGTTGCATCGCTCCCCGGGAATCGCCTTCGAATCAACCGTCCACGTCAACGGCAAAGTGCTCTACAGCTTTCGGATCATTCCAGACCGGGGTTCATGGATTGAAGTGCAATTTGATACCGCTGATCTTCTTTACATTTACCTCGATCGACGCAAGCGGCGTCGAAAGTTTCTCGCCACTACGTTCTTGCGTGCGCTGGGCTACGGGTCTGACGAAGAGGTTATCAAGCTCTTTTATAACATCGAGAACTTGAAGCTGAGCGAGAAACTCGATGAGGAGAAGCTGGCGACCAAAGTGCTTACCGCGGATGTCCGGGATGGTGAAGTGACGGTGGCGCGCGCGTTCGAACCGCTCACCTTGGCGACTGTTCGCCAAATCATGGCACTCAAGATTCACGAGGTGAAAGTAATCGACATCTCGAACGATGATACAATCGTGAAGGCGCTTAGAAAAGATCCGGCGCACGACCAGGAAGAGGCACTTAAAGATATTTATCGGCGCCTTCGCCCGGGCGATCCGCCGACGGTGGCCAACGCCCGCGCTTTGCTCAAAAGACTCTTTTTCGATCCCAAAAAATATGATCTTGGACGCGTCGGCCGTTACAAGATTAATCAAAAACTGGGGATCAACGTCGATCCCACCGAACGGATCTTGACCGACAAAGATTTTATCGCGGCGATCAAGTATCTGATCAATTTGCGGCGAGGCGAAGGCATCCTCGACGATATCGATCATCTGGGGAGTCGTCGCGTGCGTACAGTCGGAGAACTACTCGCCAATCAATGCCGCGTGGGTCTTGCTCGCACGGAGCGGTTGGTCAAAGAACGCATGACGTTGTTTGACATCAATGTCGATGGGATGACACCGCAGAAGCTCATTAATCCAAAAGCGCTCAGTGCGGTTATCCGGGATTTCTTTGGCCGGTCGCAGCTTTCGCAGTTCATGGATCAAACGAATCCGCTCGCAGAATTGACGCACAAGCGGCGTTTGTCGGCTCTCGGTCCTGGAGGTCTCAGTCGGGAGCGTGCCGGATTTGAGGTGCGCGACGTTCATCCTTCCCATTACGGCCGCATTTGTCCGATCGAGACGCCAGAAGGCCCGAACATTGGCTTGATCAGCTCAATGAGCACTTTCGCGCGCATCAATGAGTTTGGTTTTATCGAGACACCCTATCGGAAGGTCGAAAAGGGCCGCGTGACGGACCAGATCGAATATCTTACCGCTGATCGCGAGGAGAATTTCCTCGTGGCGCAAGCCAATGCGCCCGTGGACGGACGCGGGCATTTCACGGGGGAAAAAGTCTCGGTGCGCTACCGCGGCGACTTCCTTGAAGTCGATCCCGCCAAAGTGCATTACATGGATGTTTCGCCGAAACAGCTCGTCTCGGTAGCAGCGGGCCTAATTCCGTTTCTCGAACATGATGACGCAAATCGTGCGCTGATGGGTTCCAATATGCAGCGTCAGGGTGTTCCACTGATCGTATCCGAGGCGCCGCTCGTAGGCACTGGCCTTGAAGAAAAAGTAGCGCGCGATTCGCACGCTGTCGTTTTGGCCAGCGAAAGCGGCAAGGTTGCTTCAGTCACGGCGGATCAAATCGTTGTCACAAAGGACGGCCACCTGCCCGAGAGCAAAAGGAAGCTCAAGACCGATCCCGAGGCAGGGATTCACGTCTATGAACTCCGCAAATTCATGCGCTCCAACGCAGGCACATGCGTGAACCAGAAGCCAATTGTGCGCAAAGGCCAGCATGTGAAACGCGGTCAAGTCATCGCCGATGGTCCGAACACTGATCACGGCGAGCTCGCTCTGGGACGCAATGTCCTCGTCGCGTTCATGCCGTGGAACGGATACAACTTTGAAGATGCCATCATGATCTCCGAGAAGGTCGTAAAGGAAGACATCTACACGTCCATCCACATCGACGAATTCGAGATCGGCGCGCGCGATACCAAGCTCGGACCGGAGGAAATTACGCGGGACATTCCCAACGTCAGCGAAGAAGCTTTGCGCAACCTAGGCCCGGATGGCGTGGTGCGGGTTGGAGCGGAGGTAAAACCGGGCGATATTTTGGTTGGGAAAATTACGCCGAAGAGCGAGACTGAATTGGCCCCGGAAGAGCGCCTGCTTCGGGCGATCTTTGGCGAGAAAGCGGCCGACGTTAAGGATACCTCCCTTACTGTTCCTTCAGGGACATACGGAATCGTGATGGATGTGAAGGTTTCTTCTCGTCGCGAGGTTTCGCGGGAAAAACTTACCCCGGCGGAAACGAGACGGCAGCTCAAGACCATCAGCGAAGAACATAAGCGCAAGAAAGAGGGGCTGATCGAACAATTGACCGATTCGCTTTCAAACGTCCTGCTGGGTGAAAAGGTCCCTCTTGACGTTGTCAACGCCAAGAATGGCGAGATCATTATTCCAGCTAATCGCAAAATCACAAAAACGCTGTTGCGAAAACTGGCAACGGCGCATGACCATGTTGAGATCGATCCGAGTCCGATCCGGAATCGGATCCGCGAAATTATTGGCTCGTACGAGCACAAGTTCGCGGAGCTGGAGCTTGAACGCGATCGCGCGATGGACCGGGTCGAGAGCGGAGACGATATCGATCCGGGAATCATCAAGCAGGTCAAGGTTTATATCGCCAGCAAACGCAAGCTGAGCGTTGGCGACAAGATGGCTGGACGCCACGGCAACAAGGGCGTCGTTGCCCGGATCGTGCCAGAAGAAGACATGCCTTTCCTGGCGGACGGAACACCGGTTGAAATCGTGCTTAATCCTCTAGGCGTTCCGAGCCGTATGAATGTGGGGCAGGTTCTGGAAACACACTTGGGCGTTGCTGCAAAAGCGCTCGGCTTCAAAGTAGCGACTCCCGTGTTCGACGGAATCAAGGAAAAGCAGATCCGTCAATATTTGCATGATGCCAAAAAGAAAGATGGCTTCACATGGGTACAGGAAACAGGCAAAGCGCGCCTTTTCGATGGGCGTACCGGTGATCCGTTCGATCAGGAAGTTGTGGTTGGCCACATCTATATGATGAAACTCGGCCACTTGGTGGCGGACAAAATTCACGCGCGTGCTGTGGGACCGTACTCGCTCGTTACTCAGCAGCCGCTGGGCGGCAAAGCCCAATACGGTGGTCAACGTTTTGGTGAAATGGAGGTCTGGGCTCTCGAGGCCTACGGCGCCGCCTATACTTTACAGGAACTGCTGACCGTCAAATCTGACGACGTCCAAGGCCGAACTCGCATCTACGAGTCGATCGTTAAAGGCGACAACTCGCTCGAAGCGGGGACGCCCGAGTCTTTCAATGTTCTGATCAAAGAAATGCAGAGCCTCGGTCTCGACGTAAAGGTCGGCGGCCAGGCACCCACCTTCATGGAGAGCGTCGCATAATTTTTAGATTCACCGCCTTTGCCAAGGCTACGGCGGGCAAGCAATCGCAATACTGAAATTGAAGAATAAATGAACGAACATTCCTGGCGTGAGTTAGTGGGCGAAGAGCGCCCCGTGGGTTTTGATCAAGTCGCCATCGGCGTTGCCTCGAGCGATACCATGCGTTCGTGGAGCAAAGGCGAAGTCAAAAATCCCGAGACAATCAATTATCGCACGTTTAAGCCGGAAAAGGGCGGCCTTTTCTGCGAACGCATTTTTGGTCCGACCCGGGACTGGGAATGTTCGTGCGGAAAATACAAGCGCATCAAGCATAAGGGCGTCATTTGCGACCGGTGCGGCGTAGAAGTCACCCTGGCGCGCGTTCGCCGCGAACGCATGGGTCACATCGAATTAGCCGTGCCCGTTTCGCACATCTGGTTTTACAAATGCATGCCTTCGCGCATCGGGCTTATGCTCGATATGAGCGCGCGCCAGCTCGAGCGCGTCATCTATTACGAGGACTATATCGTCATTGATCCGGGCAAGACGCCGTTGCAGAAAGCACAACTGCTTAACGAAGTCGAATACCGTGAGGCGCAGGAACAGTACGGCGAAGATTTCGTCGCCGGCATGGGCGCGGAAGCAATCAAGAAGCTTCTCGCCGAGATCGACCTCAGCAAGCTCAACAAAGAGCTGGAGAAAGCGATGTCTGCCACCAAGAGCAAACAAATCCGTAAGAAACTGGCCAAGCGTCTCAAACTCGTTCAAGGATTTCAGAATTCACATGCACGTCCCGAGTGGATGATTCTGGATGTGCTGCCAGTGATTCCGCCGGATTTGCGTCCCTTAGTTCCGCTGGAAGGCGGGCGTTTTGCGACATCCGATTTGAACGATCTTTATCGACGCGTCATTAACCGCAACAACCGGCTGAAAAACCTGCTTCTGCTTAAGACGCCCGACGTCATTATTCGCAACGAAAAGCGAATGTTGCAGGAAGCGGTGGACGCTTTGTTCGATAACGGCAGACATGGTCGCGCCGTGACGGGAGCGGGCAATCGGCCTCTGAAATCGTTGAGCGACATGCTCAAGGGCAAGGGCGGCCGTTTCCGCCAAAACCTGCTCGGTAAACGCGTCGATTATTCGGGCCGCTCGGTTATCGTCATCGGCTCGGAGTTGAAGCT
>Ga0137358_10001520_pt1 | contig 12617 bp, 14 predicted proteins | sample Mad1_20_16metaG_FD_105551 | JGI IMG/M metagenome (GOLD analysis project Ga0137358, IMG submission 105551) | Vadose zone soil microbial communities from Angelo Coast Range Reserve, California, USA - Mad1_20_16 metaG | ecosystem: Environmental > Terrestrial > Soil > Vadose zone | place: USA... | reverse complement strand
GGTACCGTTGCTCCCTTCCGGGCCTGGCGGGGTTCGCGGGACCTCGTTGCACAGAGCCCGAAGTTCCACGCTCCGGCACTCGCGTCCATTTCCCGCGAGCGCAGAGAAAAGTCTAGCACAGCGTCTCTGGCCCAACCAGAACGTGCGGCCTCGGCTACTTCAACTTACTTGATGTGATTCCTTCTTCTGCGTCGCGAATCTCGCGTGCCGATTATGATTTCGGCTTCGCTGCCGCTGCTGCCGGCACATCCGGTGGCTGCACTTCAGCGGGGTTCACCCAATTCACCTTGAATGGGCCCGCGCCGTGAACCTGCACGATGGTTTCGCCCTTGCTCATCGCGAAATGCCGCATTTCCTTTGGCATGGTCACAAAATTCCCAACGTTCATCGTCATCATCTTTGTTTCGTCGAAAGTCTCGCCCATGCCTGCTAGGAATGTTCCCTTCAGCACGGTCACGTTTTCATCGGTTGGATGCCAGTGCGCCGGAATCCTGGCTCCGTCAACGCACCGCAGGCGCACCACGAATGGCGCCCCTTCGGCGTTTGGATCACCAGCCACTGGCGCAAGATCGCATCCCTTAATAATTGGTGTCCACTTCAAATCGCCGAAATGTATAATTTTCGTCGGCGCAGCACTGTCCTTCTTCTCTTGTCCATAAACCGCCGCCGCAAGCGTGGCCGCGCCAATCAAAGCAACACACACACTTCCCGTCAGAATCTTCTTCATCCAACTCTCCTCGGTTAGAAAGATAGGGCCCAAACTGGCCACAAGATACTCCTCCCATCCGTCGTCGGCAACTCAAGTCAATCTCACGGTCACGCATCGGGCACTAGCCTTGCCGAGGCCGCCTTGATTCACAGGAAACACGTTCGCAAAAGTCGTGCGCGATATTTCAGAAATCCAGTAACCTAGCTGCGGATGGAGGTCCTCCCCATCCGCCCGCATCCCGGCTTGGCCGGAATTCCGGGTCCGCGGCGCCAGCGGAACACTCGAGGTATCGCTCGGGTGTCGCCTCACGTTACGGGGCATCCCGCACTCTACGTGCGCGCAGGAGGAATCCATGAAAATCGCTTTGTCATTTCTTTTGGCGGCAGCTCTCGTTTGCACGGCCGCGCCTTCGTCTTACGCTGAGCCACTTCAGGTCATCCAGGGAACGCAAGTTCGTCTCACGCTCTTGAGCGGAATCAGCGGCGCCGTGGCAAAAGACGGCGATCCGTTCGTGGCCGTCGTCGCCGAACCGGTTTACCTTGGCAGCCAGTTGTTGCTGCCCGCCGGCACGCGGGTGAACGGCGTCATCAGCACCGTGGAGAAAGCCCGCCACTTCTCCATGTTTCGCGGCCAAGCTTACATGAACCTGGCGTTTCGCTCCATCGAAGTGGACAGCCGCCTCATCCCCGTGCAAATGAGCATCATTATCATCGAGCAGCCTCGCGGGCAGGCTGAAGGCAAGCGCCGCAAAGACGTGAAAATTGAAGAAGGCCAGGTCGTTCAGGAAAAGCATGACGTCAAGGGCGACATCGTCGGCGGGGCCATCGGCACCGGTGGCGGTACCCTCGTTGGCGCGGTCTTCAGCCACGTCGCGCGCGGCTTCGGCTTCGGCTTGGCCGGCAGCGCCGTTTACATCCTCGCGCGCAAGGGCAAGGACCTCGACCTTCCCGCGCAGACCGGAATGCTCGTCCGCATGGACAACACCATCACCGTTCCAGCCACCAGCGCTACCAGCGCCTCGCTCACCAGCAGCCGTTGAGGTCCGCCAAAAATCAAGAAGCGCCACGCAGGGACATTTCAGCGGTGTCCCTGCGCGGCGCCTGATTTCTCTCTGAACTCTGCGCTAATTTTTTTTATTTCTTCGGAAAGTTCGGATCCGCCTTCACTTCGTTGATCTGCTTAGTGTGCCGCTCGCTATGCGCCGCGATGAGCAGCACAAACTCATACCCATCCAGTTTTCCCATCGGGCTGTCCGTCACGTGGTCCCGCAGGCCCGTCGTCGTCTTCAAAAAGTCCTCCGTCGCCGCCCGGCTGTCCACAAAATGCTTGATCGAGCTCTCCGGCGACCCAAAACGGTTTGTCGGCACCAGCGGTTCCGGCGCTTGCGCCTTGGTCGTGCGGTCGGGAACCATTGCCAGCACTGCGTCGTCGGTTTTCTTCATGTCGCGCCCCGCCTCCCCTGCTGGCGCCATCATAACCTTCTCCTTCAGCATGCCGCGGATGAAGTCTTCCGACGCCGCGATGTGCTCCATCACCTGCGCCACAGACCAGCGGTCCGGCGCCGCCTTGAAGTTCCACTGCGCTTCCGACAGCCCTTTCGTCGCCTCCAGAACATTCTTTTTTGTCGTTTCCAGATACTGCAGAGCCTTATCCTTCTCCGCCTGCGTCACTTCTTGTGCCGATGCCGTCGCGGCTCCCGCCATCAACAGCAACGCGCTCAGCACCCCTGCCAGGGACTTGGTTCTCATCTTTTTTCTCCTTGTCTCATGCGGCCTCGGAGCGGCCGGTTTTCTATTTTTGATTGGCGAAACGGGGATTTGCAGCATACCACATCATCCGCCCTTACGCGGCGGGGCACAGCGATGCAAACCGTAATCGAGCCATGGACGGCGTAGGCTCCTCTACTCATGAAATACAGCGAAAGGTTCTAATTAGCGGGGGAAGCCCTCCAGGTGAGGAATGAGCGCCGCTCCGTGTGGGCGGTTACGCGGCGCTCCAGGGGTTTTTGGCTGGTTGCTGGCGGTTAGGCTGTGGAACTACGGTTGGTGGGATCTGCTTGGCGAATCGCGGTTGTATTAATATGCTGTTCGTGGTCCGCCCGAATCTCCTCGCGTTCTAAATTTTCTTCCGTTTGCCGGCGCGAGAATTTCTTAACTCTTGTGCGTTCGCTCACGGTTCGTATATTGGCATTTCTATCTTTCCTTTGGTGCTGGAGTTGATAGATGCAGGGGGCGTGCCAAAGAACGAATGGAGTAATCAGCGTATTTTCAATTGCTTGGAAACCTGCGCAAATTCGCATTTTGCTTCAGGGCGGGAAACTGTTCCAGGCTGGAACATCCTGCGTTTACAAAGGAGCCGTCCCGTGCACGCTACAAGGCTCCTTCAGCCATCGCCTGCCAAGTCTGCCCGTCGCGCCTTTCTTAAGCTAAGCCGCGGCGCCTCCGGTTTTTTCCTTCTTGGTGTCCACGCCGTCGCGTTTCAGGTAGCGGTACAGACTGGTTCGTCCGATGCCAAGAAATTGCGCGGCCCTCAGCCGGTTGCCTCGGCACATCTCCAGCACGCGCTGGATATGCACCTTGCGCACCTCTTCGAGCGAAAGCGGTTTCCAGTCGTGGCCTTCCAGCGAACTCGTCCCCCGGTGCTGCAATTGCTCCGGCAAATCCGCCAGGTCGATGAAGTCTCCCGTCGCCGTGATGCACGCGCTGGAGATGACATTCTCCAGTTCGCGCACATTTCCCGGCCACCCGTGCAGCAGCAGCACTGTCTGGGCCCGCCGCGTCAGCCCGAAAATGTTTTTTCCGTACGCGGCGTTGTATTTCTTCAGGAAAAATTGCACCAACAGCGGAATATCTTCGAGGCGCTCGGTCAGTGACGGAATGCGGATCTGGATTGAACTCAGACGGTAAAAAAGATCTTCGCGAGAACGCCCCGCCAGCACCTCGGCGCGCAAATTCCGGTTGGTGGCGGCGATCAGCCTCACGTTGATGTGCCGTACTTCGGGCGACCCTACTCGTTGAATCTCGCGGTTCTGGATCACCCGCAAAAGCTTGGCCTGCATGGGCAGCGATGTTTCTCCCACTTCGTCCAGGAATACCGTGCCGCCATTGGCATACTCGAACAATCCCGGCCGCATGTCCGTGGCCCCCGTAAACGCCCCGCGCACGTGTCCGAATAGCTGGCTCTCCAGCAGCGTGTCCACCATCGCCGAACAATTGCACACCGCCAGCTTTTGCTGGTTCACCGGGCTGATCTGATGAATGGCACGGGCCACCAGCTCCCTTCCAGTTCCTGTCGGTCCTACGAGCAGAACGTTGGTGTAGTGACGCGCCACCTTCCGAGCAAAATCAAAAACTTCCAGCATCGCGGGGCCCTTCCCCACGATGCCGTGAAATTCCAGGTCCTTGAGCAATTGCTCTTCCAGCGCCCTCACGCGCCTCCGCTGGTCGTATAGCGCCGCCACGTCGTCAAGCGACCTCTTCAGCCGCACCCGGTCGATGGGCTTGGGCATGAAATCCGACGCCCCCCGGCGGATCGCCTTCAGCGCGGAATCCAGCGTGTAGTCTCCCGTCATCAGAATGACGTGCACCCCTGGGTCGCTTCGCGAAGCCCGATCCAGGAACTCGTATCCGTCCATTCCCGGCATGTGCACGTCCGCAAGCACCATGCGGCAATGGCCGCTTTTCACCAGCTTTAGCGCCTCTTCCGGCTCGGACGTAGGGATGGCCTCATATCCCATGTCCGCAATCACCGCCGACAGCATCTCCAACTGCGCTGGATCGTCGTCAAGGATGCACGGCGTTAGCGAAGAATTCGGTGCGACAATCTCAACCGCCTTTGACGAAGCCAATCCCACAATACCCTCTCTCATGGCATCCCATATGCCACTCCTTGCGTTCCCTTCCTGCCTGTTCCTGGAATTTTCCGAGGGCCCGCTTCGAGTTCACAACTCCATCGAAACTATTGTGGTTATTGCTCTTTCACGGGCAGGATTTCTGCTCATTCCCCGGAAGGATTTTCAATGAACGTTAGCGCCTGATCCAAGTGTTCCTGCAAATCGTTTCCATTGCCCCACTTCGGTCCATCGGCGGCTTCTTTCTTCCCGTTCCGGCACAAACCCAACGGAATTCCTCACCGAGATCTTCCATTGCGGATAACCACACCTCGTTCGAGCATTAGCTTCCTACTTGCCCTTTCTGATCCTTCGAGCCGTCTTTATCTTTAGTCTTTCAAATCGCGATTCAGATGGACCTGCTTGAGCCGGAACCGTTGCTCTCCCTCGGCGGCGATTCCAATAAACTGAGCGTGGTAGGCCACGGTAAGGGAACGATCAGGATCAGCGGGTTGTAGGAGGCGCAGGAAAATCATCGCTCCCGGCCGGAGCGAATGAGTAAGGACGAGGCACTCGCTTGTCTCTTCGTTCCATTCGAGTTCGGACCTCTCCAAGGAAGAACGACTGGGCGCTATCCCAACCAGACGCTTCGACCGGATGAAAATTGGTGATGGGACGTTGGGCAGTTAAGAGCATAGGCGACCTCTGAGGAGGTGAAATGCAGATGCCATGCCAGGCCGTCCTGCTTCAAGTATCTGAAAACAGCATGTTTATCGAAGAACGCAGTTTCGCAAGCTGTGCGGGGGAGGGACAACCTGACCCCGCAGCGGGTACAACTGGGGCATTGCTTTATAACCGGAAAATGGTCCGGACAAGAGGAACCAGAAGCTCCCGCGGGAGCAGGGCGTACATAGCGGCGCCCTCGATCGGTTCAAATACATATTGAAAACCAAAAACTGCCACCACCAACCCTACCATCGCGTAGCTGTTGCCCCGCAGCCAATCCAGGTAACGATGCGCGCGGTTTTCACTCATGAACAGCATGATACCCGTGCTCCCGTCCAGCGGTGGAACCGGCAAGAGATTAAACGTTCCGAGCAGCAGATTCAGAAAGAAGAAAACGCCCAGTACGCTCGCCGGAAAGTCCGCGCGGCCGTTGTAGTCCACGCGAAGCCAGTGGTAAGTCCAGCCGACGCGCAGGGCCATCGCCGCGATCAACATGAGCGTGTAGTTTGTTGCCGGGCCGGCCAGCGCCATCCACGCCGCCCGCCGCGGATGCCGCCGCTCCCATGTGGGATCGTACGGCGCGCTGGCCCAGCCAAACAGGTTGTGGGTCACGATGAGCGACAGGATCGGGAAAGCCACCATCCCCCACGGTTCGCGCTGGATATGTGGAACGGGATTGAGCGACACCTGTCCGCCCGCGAACGCCGTGTCATCCCCGCCTATTTTCGCGGCCAGCGCGTGCGCCGCTTCGTGGCAAGTGGTGGAGAAAAGAAAGGCAACGTACCAGATAAATCCCAGCGCGATCAGTTCCGGTTGGACATCGGACATGAAGTGACTCTTCGTTTCCTCCGCGCGAGTAGCGTAGATGTCTCCGCCCCGCTTTGCAAGCAACGCGCCTAATTGTTCTGCCGCTTCCATCACCTACTTTTTTCAGTCCAATTGGGAGTGGGGAACCGTGTGGGCCCGCAATCTCGCCGATCACGCGTCCATCAACTACGTTACCGCCATTGCCGCGGCTCAGGCGTAACGGCTCACACCTGCAAATGTTATGGAGCGGTTTGTGTTGGAATCGCCTTGGGACCCGATGGCGTGAAATGGAAGCGAATGAGCCATTCGCTCGGGACGCTGTGACCGCCCACTTCGGGCGAAGTGAATTGCCAGCGGCGCGCGGCTTGCAGAGCGAGGTCGGCGAAATACCTGCTCGGGCCGGCGGAATCGAGCGCCGCCTCGGAGACGTTGCCCGTGGGATCGACTTGAACGCGGACGCTGACGCGAACAACCCCATGAATGGTGGCGAGTGCTTTCGCGGAGGCATCGGGCAAGACTTGCTCGAGCACTTCGGCACGCGCCGCAGAGGGCGCGGAGGCATTCGGTGCGTTTGCGGATGCAAAGGTACCGGTGCGCACGGAAGCAGGAGTTGGCGCCGCCACGGGCTGTGGTTGCGCCACAGTCTTTTTCTCGGGCGTGGTTTTCGGCGAGTTTAGTTTTGGCGCTGCGGCGGACGGCTTCGGACCCGGTGGGGCTTCGCGGTGCGCGGGTTGCTCGACGGCACTCTGCTGGGTTGCGGGCTGGACGGCTGCCGAGGCGGCGGAAGACGAAGACTCGGAACGGCGGCCAAGGATTCTCGGCAACACAAAGATCGCGACGATGACTAGAAGTCCAGCCGCAACGGGAACGACATAGTTGGGAAGTACGAGCGTCTGCTTTGCTGGATTCGTGGTTTGCGGACCTGGCGGCTCGGCTTTCGGTTTCGCCGGAGGCACATCGGAACTGGGGGCTTGCAGCTTTGCCGCAGGAACCGCGGGAACTGTGGACAATGGAACCGCCAATGGTGAAATGGATTGCGAGGCAGCAGCAGCGACGGCGATGGGATTCAGGCGCGAGGCAATTTCGTGAACCGTCCAGCGGCGCCGGGGATCGCGGCGAAGGGTGTGCCGTGCGACGTCGAGCAGGGGCTGGGGAAGGGTATCGAGGATGGCCGGGTCGGCTTGGCTTCCGGGCTGCGTCGCGGGCGTATGCTGCGTGAGTGTTTCGACCAGAGTCATGCCGAGCGACCAGACATCAGCGGCTGGGGAAAGCGGGGAGGTTGCCGTTTCGGGAGCGTCGTGAGCATCGAACTTGTGCGATGGCTTCCGGGATTCGCCGATGGGGAGGAGCGAGTCGCTGGAAAGTTTGAGTTGATCGGCGGCGGCGAGAACGTTGGAAGGCTTGATCCGCGAATGCACGAGGCCATTGCTGTGCAGATAAACGAGAGCGTCGAGCACCGGTTCGAGCATTTCGCGGGCTTCGGAGGGAGCGAGCGCGCGCTGGGGAATAATTTGGGAGAGGTCTTCCTCGGCATACTCCATCACGACGTAAAGACGATCTCTGTTCTCGAGGCGGCAGCGGCCGACATCAAAGATGCGCAGGAGATGCGGATGAGCGAGCTGCATAATGCGAAGCCAGAGAGAGATTTGGGTCTCGGCCGTGGGGCCAGCGGGAACGAATTTGATCGCAGCCTTTGGAGACTTCGCATCGGGGAGTTGCGTCAAGAACACCGCGGAGTCGTCCGTACCTCCCAGGTAATGTCGCAGCCGGAATCGGTTATCGATAACCTGACCTTCGCACTGTCTCCAGAAATCGCTCATAGCGCACCTCCAAGTGCGAATTCCTGCGAGCCGGCCAATGGGGACACTCCCAACGGCGTAGCGTGCGACCGCGGAAAGAACAACGCGGCGTCTAAGGCGGGGCGGAACGTCTCGACGTGCGATTCGCATGCGCCTGGGGCCGGGCGCTCGTCGTCCACATTCTGGCATGAAACGGGCCGGAATGGGGAGGGTGGTTCTTATCGGTTATGGAGACGCCGGAGGCGGCAAGCGGTGCTTCGAGGCAGCGGCTCTTGCGGAAGCTGCCTGAATCAAAGCCTCACAAGCGGAGATGCAGGCGCCGCGGAAATCGCGAGAGATTTTCTTGTGGATGTCCACAGAATGAAGAAGCGTTGACGTACCGTGCAGAAGCGCGACGAGGGAGAGAGCCACCGACATGTGATGATCCGGCTTCCCGCCAAGTTCTGCGGCCAGTAGCCGCTTCAAGAATTCGAACGAAGGCATGTGCTCTTTGCGGGCGAAGGCGAGGGCCCAGTCTTCGGAGATGAGGCGGAAGTCGTTGGGATGGGCGGCAAAGAAGTCGAGAACGCGGCGGCAAGCTTGCGCGGAGCTCCGTGAGGATTTGATGGCTGAGAAAAGATTCAGCCGCGCGCGGCGACGGAGAACGGAAAGAAGATCGTCCTTGTTGGAAAAGCGCTCGTAGAGAGTCGGCGTGGTGGTTCCCGAGGCGCTGGCGACGGCGCGCATGGTGAGGGCATGTTCGCCGCGCTCGCTCCACATGCGATACGCGGCATCCAGGATGCGGCTTTCCAGACGAACATCAGCCTTGCGAGGCATGCAACTGCCCTCCCACTCACTCTTGCGTTGAATTATATCCTTTACAGCGTTAAAGATACAGTGTATAAAGAATAGGCCCCGAACGGCTCTCGTTGGGATTCCCAAAATTGCGGAAAGACAGGAGTACGAAACAGCAAGATATGTTTCGATTTCAATATTGTGTGAACACCAAGGCCAGCCGGAATCTCGCCTGGGAAATTTTCTCGGACTGGCGGCGGTGGAATGAGTTCTCAAACATTTATGGCCAGCTGAACTGGAGTGAAGGAAGGCCATGGGAAGCGGGAAGCCGGTTGGAAATCGAAGTCCTGGAGCCGGTGAAGACGGTTGTGAGTCACGTCATAACGAACTGTCAGCCTGCACATAAAGTGGGCTGGATCGACCACTCGCTCGGAGTGGTGTTGGCGCAATGGGTCAGTTTCGAAGAGCACGTAAGAAAAGGCACGCGCGTGCACACCTGGGGAGACATCGTCCATTCGGGTGTGAAGATCGCCGGGCAAACCGCGGAGCAGGTTATCACCGGCTTTACGGAAACTTGGTACGAGAATTTTCGATCGGCGTGCGACCGGCTTGCCGAAGTAAGCGGCGACTAGCAAGTTAGTCAAGCTCGAAGTCCCTTCAGCGTGTTACATAAGAAACCCTAGAATTTGAACCTTTCCGAAAGTTTCAAACTGGAACGGGTATGTCTCAATGGCCCGGTTGAGGAAGTTCCGCAAGCGTACCCAAAAAGAAAAAGACTGATTACAAAGGGGATGCAACCCATACGCATCCCCGTTCTGGTCTGTTGCGTGCCTATACCAAACAAAACTCCCCTTGCCGTTGAGCCAAGCATGCTTCGCTCAAGAAGTGCGGTGTGGGGAAGAAGTCCGGCCAGAAAGCCGCTAGAGAGCCTCGCAATAGGCCAAGCAGGCGGCTGGGCCAGACTCTGTGAACAGAGACGGACAATGATTCACAACACCAAGTCAGGGAGTTTTTGAGGGCTATGTTAATCCTGCAAAAGCTGCTCTGCGCCGGAGTCTGATCCTGTTCTCCCTGCTGACCAACGGCACCGGACTAATGCTTTTTTGTACTGGGTTCGTGCTCTATGACTTGAATGATTTTCGCAACCGGAAAGTGAGCGATCTTCAAACTACGGCGGACCTGCTCAGCGTGAGCGCGGATGCTCCGCTTGCATTCAACGACGCAGAGAACGGCGCTCAGGTCTTGCAGGCCCTACGGGTACGGCCAGGAAACCGGGCCGCGGTTCTCTATCGAGCAGACGGCAGTGTACTGAGTCGGTATGCGCGGAGAGATCTTGCCGCAAGGTACACGCTTCCCAAGCTTCCATTGCCGGGCGTTGTGTGGTCATCTGATTCCCTTTCTTATACGGAAGTCGTGTATCTCGATGGCAAACCGGTCGGAACAATCTACCTCGAAGACGATCTGAATGACCTGCATTCACGAATGGTCCAATTTGCCAAAGGGCTTGCGGTCATGGCCGGGACCTGCCTGTTCATCGTTTATGTGCTATCTAGCTGGCTTCGGAAGGGAATTACGCGACCAATTTATGACCTTGCCTGGACCGCGCGCTGCGTGGCATCCAGGAATGACTACACGCTGCGCGCCACTTTCGGGTGGGGCGGAGCTAGGCCAGCTCAGCACGGATTTTAATTACATGCTTCAACAGATTGAACGCCAGAACTCCGCATTGGCTGTGGCACGGGATTCGCTCGAACTTCGCGTACAAGCGCGGACGGAAGAACTTCAAAGGGAGGTTATTGAACGCAAGCGGTCAGAGCAGCAGCAGAGGATCGCGTACGCGGCAACACGCGTCCTGGCCGAGTCGGTAAATCAGGAAAGCGCCATTGCGGAAATCCTGCATATCATTTGCGAAGGACTGGGTTATGAAGTGGCGGCGATTTGGAAATTGGACCCGCAGGGCGACGTCCTGCGGTGTACCCATGTATGGCAGAGGCCGGGGACAGCGCTTGATGCATTCGCCGAAGCGACGCGAAACACGCAGCTGCCCATCGGAGCAGGTTTGCCGGGACGAATCTGGCTCAGTCGCAATCCTGAATGGATTGAAGAGATAGCGAAGGACACGAATTTTCCGCGTGCGCAAGTGGCGATGGCATCCGGGTTGCGGTCGGGAATTGGCTTCCACATTTTTCAAATGGAAGAAATTAACGGATTTCTTGAACTGTACAGCCGCGCGGTCTGCAAGCCCGACCAGGATTTGCTCGACCTGGGCGCCGCGCTCGGCACACAGATCGGCCAGTACATTGTCCGAAAGCAAGCCGAAACCGAGTTGGTCAGGGCAAAGGAGGCAGCTGAAGCTGCGAGCCGCGCGAAGGGCGAATTCCTGGCCAATATGAGCCACGAAATCCGCACTCCTTTGTACGGCGTGATGGGCATGACGGATCTGGCGCTGGACACACAGCTTATGCCGGAGCAACGTGAGTACCTGGAAACGGTGAAAATGTCCGCAGATTCATTGCTGACGGTCATCAACGACATCCTCGGCTTCTCAAAGATTGAAGCGGGAAAGATTGATCTGGAAGCGATCGATTTCAATCTGCGCGATTGTCTGGAAACGAGTTTGAAGACGCTGGCGATACGGCCGACGAAAAAGGTCTGGAACTCCTGTGCGAGGTGGCCCCTGAGGTCCCCGAGGTTGTGCGGGGAGATTCCGGGAGATTGCGCCAGGTCCTCATGAACCTGGTCGGGAACGCCATCAAATTCACGGACAAAGGCGAAGTAGCTCTGAAAGTTCAAGTGGAAGCGAGCCACGACCATGAATTGACACTGTGGTTTACGGTGGCGGACTCCGGGATCGGTGTTCCCAAGGAAAAACTGCAATTGATCTTCGATCCATTTTCCCAGGCGGACTCATCGACGACGAGAAAATACGGTGGAACCGGCCTGGGTCTGACTATCTCGAGCAGACTCGTGGAAATGATGGGAGGGAAAATCTGGGTGGAAAGCGAACTCGAACGAGGCAGCCAATTCCACTTCACCGCGCGGGTTGGGATGGCGGATACGAAAGAGATCGAAGTCGGGACCATCGCTCCGCCGGAAATATTACGGGCTGTGAAGGTTCTGGTGGTGGACGATAACCGCACGAACCGGAGAATCCTGGAAGGAATGCTGGGACGCTGGGAAATGAAGTCGACTTCGGCACAGGACGGAGAAGAGGCTCTTGCAAAATTGTCCGAAGCGCAGGAGGCATCAGCGCCGTTCGGGCTGATCTTGATGGACATGCACATGCCCGAAATGGACGGGTTCGAATTGATCGAAAGAATCCGGCAGGGGAAAGACTCGTCCACCGCCACGATCATGATGCTTACTTCAGCGGGCCATCGCGGGGACGCGGCGCGCTGCCAGGAGCTGGGAGTCGCTGCGTACCTCCTGAAGCCGATTCGGCAATCCGAATTGCGGGAAGCGATTGCTCGCGTCCTTGGCGCACGGGAACAGAAAGAGGCAATCCCGCTGATCACGCGATACTCGCTGCTTGATGCCCGCGAGCCTTCGAGTTCCTTGCGCGTGTTGCTGGTGGAAGACAATCCGGTGAATCAGCGGCTGGCCAGCCGGCTGTTGGAGAAGCGAGGCCACTCCGTGGTGGTAGCGGGGAACGGCCTCGAAGCGCTGGGGGCGCTTGAAAAGGAGAGTTTTGATCTGGTGTTCATGGATGTGCAGATGCCGGTGATGGATGGGTTCGAAGCGACCGTGGCGATTCGAAGAAAGGAGGGAGCGGGTGGAGTCCGCTTGCCGATCGTGGCTCTAACGGCGCACGCCATGAAAGGGGATCGGGAGAAATGCCTGGCCGTAGGATTGGACGGGTATCTCACGAAACCGATCCGACCGCAGGAACTGGACGAGATTCTGCGGAACTATCTTGAGCGCCGAGAGGGAACTCTCGAAACGCACGAGAGCACTCTGAGCAAGAAATAGGCCG
>Ga0137358_10001517_pt1 | contig 12619 bp, 8 predicted proteins | sample Mad1_20_16metaG_FD_105551 | JGI IMG/M metagenome (GOLD analysis project Ga0137358, IMG submission 105551) | Vadose zone soil microbial communities from Angelo Coast Range Reserve, California, USA - Mad1_20_16 metaG | ecosystem: Environmental > Terrestrial > Soil > Vadose zone | place: USA... | reverse complement strand
TAACGAGGCCGCTCCATTCATCCAATCTGTGTTGAGGAGCCTCCACAGACACCATCATCCCCGGCACAGCGTCCCACATGTCTACTTCGATGCCGTCTTCAAACAGGCTTACTAACCAAGAGTAAGGGCCCGGGCGCAGAGGCAGTACAGGAAACGTGTACCGCAGTTCGTGAATTCCGAGAGATAGATTCAAATCTTGCAGCTCGCGGCCCCAGATCAAAGTCCTATCTGAGTTGAATAGTGCAATTCCATGAGCGCCCCTTCTGATTGGCTGGTTGACTTGCAGAGTGAATCTGATCGAGACGGGACCAAAGGTATGGAGAGTATGGGGAGTCGAATTAATTGGATCTAAAATTTCCCAATTCAAAAACTGCGCACTGCTTGACCGGGCGGCAGCGCCTTGCGAGGCCTCGCGGGCGGCCAGCGTCATGGCTGACTCATAGTTGCCGACCACTTCGGATGTTTGTCCAGCGCCTCGAACTGTTCCGTCATCGATCCACACAACTCGATTACAGAGGCGGCGGATTTGGTTGAGTTGGTGGCTGACGAGGACGACGGTGCGGCCGGCTTTGGCGACGTCACCCATTTTGCCGAGACACTTTTTCTGAAAGTTGATATCGCCGACAGCGAGCACTTCGTCCACGAGGAGAATTTCAGGTTCGAGATGAGCGGCGACGGCAAAAGCGAGGCGGACGTACATACCGCTGGAGTAGTGCTTGACGGGAGTGTCAATAAACTTTTCGAGTTCAGCGAAGGCGACGATTTCGTCAAATTTGGCGGTGATTTCGCGCTTGCTCATGCCGAGGATGGCACCGGAGAGAAACGTGTTTTCGCGGCCGGTGAGCTCGGGATGGAAGCCCGTGCCGACTTCGAGAAGGCTGCCGACGCGGCCATGAATTTCCGCCCATCCGGTGGTGGGCTGCGTAATGCGGGAGAGAATTTTGAGGAGAGTGGTTTTGCCAGCGCCGTTGCGTCCAATGAGACCGAGGACTTCGCCTTCGCGGACTTCGATAGCAACGTCCTTCAGGGCCCAGAAGGTTTCCTGGCGATCGCGACGAAAAACAGAAAGCGGAGAGCGAACAAAGCGGTCCATGGCGTGACGTAAACCGTGTTCGACCACCATGCCGCGGCGGTATTTTTTGCCGAGGGCTTCGCCTTTGATCACGGCGCTACTCATCGTTGGTACGTTTCCACGTTGGAATGTTTGAACGTTTCGACGTGAAACGTTCGGACGAATCCGGATTAAACCCTGTCCGCAACAGTGCCCTCCATGCGCTGAAAAAAAATCAATCCGCCGAAGAGGATGAGGACGACGGCGACACTGGAGACGAGAAGGCTGAGCGTCGGAGCCTGGCCGTGGCCGGTGAGCGCCCAACGAAAACCGTCAATGACGCCGGCCATGGGATTGAGGCCGTACAGCCAGCGCCAGCGCGCGGGAACGAGCGAGCTGGGATAGGCGACAGGCGAAGCGAGCATCCAGAACTGCAAGAGAAAGGGCATGACGTAACGCACATCGCGGTAGAGCGCGTTGAGCGCGGAGAGCCAAAGGCCGACGCCGAGAGCGGTGAGAACGGAGAGCAAGAGAAAGAGCGGAAGAAGCGCGTCGGGCAGACCGGGCTTGATGCCATAAAAGAGCGTGACGCCAAAAAGAACGACGAAGCCGATGGCGAAATCCACGAGGCCGGAGATGACGGAAGAGAGCGGCAAAACCAAGCGGGGAAAATAGACTTTGGTGATCATGCGCTGATTTTCAACGACGACATTGGTGGCGTTCTGGAGGGCGTAACTGAAGTACGTCCAGGCAACGAGCGCGGAGAAATAGAAAACGGGATAGGGCAGGCCTTCGGAGGGGAGTTTGGCGAGACGTCCGAAGAAAAGAGTGAAGACGGCCATGGTGAGCAGCGGCTGAAGAACGACCCAGAGGACGCCGACGGCGGTTTGTTTGTAGCGGATTTTGACGTCGCGCCAGACGAAAAAATAGAGGAGTTCGCGGTAGGCCCAGAGTTCCGCGAGGCGGAGATGGAAGAGGCCATGCGGGGGTTCGATGCGCGTGACGATGAGATGGGAGTGAGGCGCGGAGGCCGGGAGGGAGGCCGTAGAAGGCGAAGAGGGGACGGAAACCATCAATGATGCCTCATACGTTGCGAGAGAGAGAAAAACATTGTTTTAGGTTACCAGAAAGATCAGTAGTCGGACTGCTCGCGAAGCTGCTGGACGTCGCGCTGCTCAATGCGGCGCATGAGATCCTTGCGGCGGAAAAAATAATCGTGAAAAAGGTCGGAGAGCTGGCGCGGAACGACAAAGAATTGATTGTGGGCGACTTCGTTCCATGCGACGGGACCCCGGGCGGGAATCAGATGAGAGCCCCATTGAAACATAAGGCCGAGATTCCAGAAAACGAAGAGAGCAAGGACGGCGGAGATTGCCGCGGCGGCGGCTCTGAGCGAGCGGAACAAATTCGCAAACTTTTGAAGGAGAACAGCAAGACCGATGATGAAAAAAACGGTGAGCGAAACGAAAAAACGGTTGCCGTAGGAAGAGATGCCTGCCCAGTCGGGATAAGAAGCCATGAAATAGTAAAAGGCGAGCGTGGCGCAGAGGACAGGGGCGCCGGTGCGGGGAACTCTACGGCAAAAAAGAAGGATGCCTATGCTGGAGAGGAGAAGGAGAGGAGTCCAGGAAAAGAGGCCATGATTGGCGGAAAAGAGAAGCTGGAGCAAGAAGGGCGAGGTCCAATGCCACTGCGAGACAGGGATGTAGCCGGATTCGACGGAGGAGCCATAGATAATTCTCCTGGAAATGAAAGTGGGCAGAAGGCAGAGCAAAAGAGTAAGCGCAAAGAGGGTGTAGGAAACGAGCAGACTGAGAATTATTGCGGAAGGTTCGCGCGAAGGGGCGGCGGGACTTGAGCCGCGCAGGGCGTCACGAAGAGACAGCAGAGCTTCGACGGCAACGATGGTGAGGACCATGGCGTTCGCGTAATAGACATTGAGCATGAGGCCGGCGATAGCGCCGAGGAGAATCCATTGCGGGATGGAGCGAAGCTCGCGAGTCTCGAGCCAATACCAGAAGAAGAGGGCGACCATGAATGCGGAATGAGCGTGCGACCAGGAGGGGTTGAAGTACATGTAAACGGGAAGCGAACTTGCGCCCCAGATTGCGACAGCGGCAAGGAATGCCCAGCGCTCACCGACAAATTTTTTGGCGATGCGGAATGAGATGAGTATGCCGAGAAATCCGTAGAACGCGGTGCCAAACGCCATGGCGATGCGATAAGGCGCGGAGAAGCCGTCGGCAGCGACGCTCGAACCGAAGGTCCGCGCTATGAGTACGCACGCGTGGGCGATCAGCAAGAATGGCGACCAGAGAATCGCAGGGCCGATGGTGAAGTGGTTTTCAAGGTGCCCGGTGGCGGTGCGGTACTCCGAGCGCGGCTGACCGGATTCATCAAGGCGGCCTTCGCGGAAGCTGGTGTTGGCGTGCTGATAGTCAGGAGCAAAATCGAGATTGTGCTGGATCAAGAGAGCGCGAGCGAACGCGTAATAGCCGACGCCGTCGCCGCGGACCCAGGGATTTGCCAAGGGCAGCGTGAGCAAGAAAAGAAGTAGGAGCACACGCTCCGAAAGAGGGATAAGACGAAACCTTTTGAACAGGCTTACGTTGGTTTGCACAGGTTTTCTAGCTGCCGAACAGTTTCATGATCCGGCGATGCGTCCCGGAATGAAAACGATCGCGCGGATACCGCATCCGTAGATTGGCCGAACCATATCTCAATCCTGTTTTGCGTTAAAGAGAAATCTGAGGAGCCTATCCGACATTGGCGGAGGCGACGCGAGGGGAAACGCTCTCTTTTTGTTTCATGTGAGAAGCGACGCGATCGATGATTTCGTTGAGAGGAGTTTGCGGACGGAAGCCGGTGATGGACTCGAGTTTATCAACGCAGGGAACGCGACGCATCATGTCTTCAAAGCCGGGCTCGTAAGCCTTGTCGTAAGGAATGAATTCGATGGGAGATAAGCTGCCGGTGCGCTGCTTTACACGTTGCGCTAAAGCTTCGATGGTAATTTCTTCCGTGTTGCCAATGTTGACGACCTCTCCGACGGAACGTTCGGAATCAATGAGCTTGATTAGAGAGTGAACGGTGTCACGCACGTCGCAGAAGCAGCGTGACTGTTTTCCATCGCCGTAGACACTCATGGGGACGTTATCGAGAGCTTGCCGAACGAAATTGGGAAGAACCATGCCGTAGCGGCCGGTCTGGCGAGGACCAACGGTATTGAAGAAGCGCACGACAATGACGGGGACTTTCTTTTCTTTCCAATAGGAGAGCGCAAGAAATTCGTCGAGCGCTTTGGAAGCGGCGTAGCTCCAGCGGCCTTTCGTGGTGGGACCGAGAACGAGATCGGATTCCTCGCGGAAAGGAACCTGTGTGCTCTTACCATAGACCTCGGAAGTAGAGGCGATGAGGGTGAGCTTGCGCTTTTTTGCGGCGGCTTCGAGGATGAGCTGCGTGCCGTTGACGTTGGTTTCGATGGTGCGGACAGGACTCTCGACGATGAGGCGGACACCAACAGCCGCGGCAAGGTGAACGATGACGTCAGCGTCGTCCACGAGCTCTGCAACGAGCTGGCGGTTCTCAATCGAGTCCAGGTGATATTCGAGATGCTCGGAACTCTTGAAGTGCCGGATGTTTTCCATGCTGCCGGTAGAAAGATTGTCAAGAAGCACGACGTGATCGCCGCGATCGAGCAACCGTTCGGACAGATGGGAGCCGATGAAGCCGGCGCCGCCCGTAATTAAGAAGCGCAAAGTTCCTCCTTAAAGCGCCAAATCGTCATCTTCGGAATGCCGCGAGGTGCGCATCTTACGCAGGTCTTCCTCGGGGGCATGAGAAATATCGGCGGCTTCCTGGGGACCATAACCATAGGAATATGGGTAGTAGCGGTAGGAATAGTAGTAGTCCGGAGCACTGGAGTCGACGGCATTTAGAACCACGCCGAGCATGCGGCACTTTACGCTGACGAGGAGGTCGCGGGCGCGGGTGAAGGCTTCTTTTGGAGTTTCGCCGCTGCGAACGACGAGCAGAACCCCATCCGTTTGAACGGAAAGGATGACGGCGTCGGTGGCGGCCATAATTGGCGGGGAATCGATGACGATGAATTTGAATTTTGTGCGGAGTTCAGCGATGGCATCCGCCAGTTTGTGCGAAGAAAGAAGATCGGCGGGATTGGGAGGAAGCGGGCCGGTAGGAATGGCAGCAAGATTCGGAATGGCCGGGTGAGGAATGGTGACGAGATCGAGGCTGGAGACGCCCGCGAGGTAAGAGCTCAAGCCAGCGTATTTGCCGTCGGTGAGATTGAGGAGCCTGCCGACGCCGGGTTTACGCAAGTCCGCATCAATCAGAAGAGTGCGGTCGCCGAGTTGAGCGAGAGTGACGGCAAGATTGGCGGCGGCGGTCGTTTTGCCTTCACGGGGAAGAGCGCTAGTGACAAGAATAACCTGAGGTGGATGGTCCGGCTGAGAGAGCAAGAGGGCGGTGCGAAGAGCGCGGAAGGCTTCCGACATTTGGGATTTCGGAAGATGCTGGGCGACGAGCTCAATGCGCTTGTCGTGGCCATTTGTGGAAACGCCCTTGAGAAGGCTACGTCTGCCGTTGCCATTGGTTTCGGCAAAAGCTGGAACGACGGCCAGAGAAGGCAAGCGCGCGAGAGTCTCAATATCGTCGGGAGTCTTGACCGTGTTGTCGAGATATTCGCGAAGAAGCGCCAAACCGATGCCACCGACGAGACCGACGATGAAAGCAAGGGCGATATTGCGAGCCTTGGCGGGACGAGACGGGTGGGAAGGAACCATCGCCGGATCAACAACACGGATGTTGGATGACTTGAGGGCACCGGCAATGTTGGCTTCCTTGAGCTTGGTAAGCATGCCGTCGTAGAGCGTTTTATTAGCTTCGGCTTCGCGCTTCAGGATGTTGTATTCAACGAGGCGCTGGGACATCTGATTGGCTTCGGCTTTTTGTTGATCGAGAGCCTGTGAGAGCAACAATTCGCGCTGACGAGCGGCGTTAAAGTCGTTTCCCATCTGCTCGACGATGGATTTTTTCTGACTCTCGATCAGGAGATCCATCTCCTTAATTTGGCCTTGCAGCCTGAGAACCTTCGGGAAATTCGGACCGTATTGGGCGAGGCCATCGGCGTACTGCGCGTTGACATCTCCACGCTTCTTAATGAGGTCCTGAAGAACGAGATCGGTGCGCATTTCGGGAACCGAATTCGGGTCGCCGGACTTGGCAAATTCATAGAGCGCTTGCTTTTTCATGCGCTCGCTTTGCGCATCGGTCAATTCCTTGTTGAGATCAGACAAGCGCTGCGTGGTGATATTTTGCTTGTCGTCAAGTTCCCAAATCTGATTTTTCCGCTCGTATTCGAGGCGGGCGTCTTCTGATCTCTGAACCTTGACCTTCAATTCATCAAGCTGATCGGCAAGCCAGGAAGAGGCTTGAGCAATCGCCTGGTACCGGCTTCGAAAGTTTTCCTCGCGAAAGTTCTCGATATGCGCATTGACGACGCGCGCTGCGAGCTGCGGATCCGTGGATTCAAAGGTTACGTCCAGCAGGCGGCTGTTGGGAACGCGACGCACGCTGAGACTTCCAAGAAATGCGCCGAGTTCCGGAGGGCGCTTATGATTGGCGAGACTGCCAGAAGCGAGAGCTTCGGAAGAGCCATCGCCAGACGAATACTCGGGATGGCTGGCGAGGCCGGTACTGCGGATGGTCTGCAGGGCCAAAGTTTCGCTGGTGAGAATCTTGGCTTCGGTTTCGATGTAATTATCCGAATCCATAATGTAGTCGTAAGAATCCGCGCCCTGAAAAGGAAGCACGTTGGAGTTCTCGCGATCGATTTCCACGCGGGCCGAAGTCGAATAGACGGGCTGCATGCGGAACGTGGCGATGGAAACGATTGTGACGACGGCAAGCAGGAAGGAAAGGATCAACCACTGATGCTTGCGCAGAATCAGAAGATAATCGTAAAGGTGCGGCTCGCGGGGAGACAGATCAAAGGCGGCGAAGCGCGAACCGGCGCCCAGGATCTCGATGCTCCCGTTGGTCGGCACGTCGCGCGGCACGAGTTTGTTGTCTTCAGCCATTGCGTCCTAGCGTTGTGCAATCCGGAAAACGGCGACGGCGGTGCCGATACCAAGTCCAATTTCCGCGGCGCGAAGCAGCGCTGCCTTGCTTCCGCTCTGCGGCACATAGAGAACGTCGCTCGCCTGAAGCCTGACGTCTTCAGTCTCCCGCTTCAAGACTTTCCCGAGATCCACAATGACTTGCTGCTGCTGGCCTGCCGCATCCTTGCGAATGATTACGGCCTGATTCTTCCGGGCAGTGGGAGTTAGTCCACCGGCAAGAGCGAGAGCCTTGAGCGTGGAGAGTTGAGCGCGGTCATTTGTGACGACGAAACCACCGGGCCGACTGACCGCGCCGAGAACATAGACGATTCCGGCATGGGGAACAGTTACGATGTCGCCTGCCTGGAGATAAATGTTGTTTCGCGTGTCCCCTGCTTCGAGCAAGTCGTTCAAATTAACCGTGATCGTATTGCTGAGAACCGGCGGTTCGGTGGAGGAAGGAGCGGGAGCAGCCGTTGCAGCGGAAGGGACGCCCGCTACGTCGTCGGGAGTAATCTCAGGAGGCTCATCAGAAGCAGCGGTGGAAGCTTGATCCGGCCGAGAAATGATGACGGAGTCGCCTGCGTCGTTGGCGATGCCGCCAGCTTCCGCAAGAACTTCGAGCACGGTGACGGGGCGGTCGGCCTCGTAAACCATAGGATGGGTGACGGCACCAACAATCGTGATCGGTTTGCTCTTCTTTTCCTTTACGCTGACGATTACCTGTGGATGAGAGACGAGGCCGTTGGCTTCGAGAACTTCAGCGATCTTTTGCTGCGCCTGCATTTCCGTCAAGCCCGCCAGATGCATGCGGACCGGGATGAGAGGAAAACCGATGGTGCCGGTCTGGTTGACGCGGACCTCGCGCGTCAACTCGGGCACGTCAAACACTTCAATCGCGAGCAAATCGCCCCGTCCGATGATGTAGTCGTGAGGAGAGGTATGAGCAACCGCAGAGAGAGTTTTGATGCGGTCGTTTGTATGTTGCGATGTTTCGAGTACGGCCTGCGCGCGGCTGGACGACGCCAGAACCAGTATCCCAAGCAGGGCAGCAGCGCAGAAACACCATGTGCGCGCACCCAGTCTGGCTGGCTGCATTCTTGATGACCCCCGACCGATTATACAGGGTGTAAGGGGTTTTAAATCATGGATTTCGCGGGGTATCGCGGCGACGAACTGCAGGGACGGTAACCGGAGGGGCTAACGGCAAAGGAGAGGCAGCGAGAAGCGCCATCAGGAAAAAAAAGAACGCATTTGCCGGAATATGCAGATTGAAGTCGACCAAGCTGTGTACAAGGATTCCGCAGCACCCCACGAGGGCCGCCAAACGAAGTACCGCAGCAAACGTGTGCGTTGCCTCCTGAAGTGAGCGCAGGGCAGCGAGAAACAGAATGGCGATGATCCAAGCGCAGCACAGCGCACCGAGAATTCCGGTTTCGGCGAGCGCTTCGAGATAATCGTTGTGAGCGTGATTTACGACCCTGCCGTCGTAAAGTGTTTCGTAGGGCGGATATACGATCTGAATCGTACCCAAGCCGGTTCCAAGAACAGGGTGATCGAGAAAAATACGCCAGGCGCCGTGGCGCATCGAAGCGCGTTTGTCTTCCTTTACTTCCATGCTGTGCAGCGAGCCGAAGCGGGAGAGCACCTGGCGAACACCGATCCAGGAGACGAGGGAAAGTGCGGCGAGAAGCACGACACCGCCCGTGAGGAGATGTTTGCTGCCGGCTCTTTGGAGCAATACGAAAGAAATCAAGAAAATCAGTTCGACGCCGAAGGCGACAATTCCGCCGCGGGAAGCGCATAGAAATAAGGCACCGATCGGCAAGAGCGCAAAGAAGCTAATAATGAAACGCCGTTCACGACGGACTTTTCCCAGCATGAGGGGAACCAGGGAAATGGGGATCGCGAGCTCTGCGAATCCGGCGAAATGGTTCCGGTTGACGTAGGGGCCAAAGGGAATGCCACCGTAACGCATTTCGCGAAACCAATAGAGTTTGCCATTAAAAGTGAGGTGCTGAAGAATTCCGAAGCCGGACACCAAGAATGCGAACAACATGACAAACCAAAAGAAACCGCGCCAGTCTTGAAGCGTGCGAAACGCCTGAGCGGCAAGAAATATCAGGACGATGTCGGCGAGAAGAAGCTGCAGTTGAGTGCGAGTAGCAAACGGCGAGGCGGTCAATCGGGAGATCCATTGAAACGCAACGAAAGCAGCAAAAACCAGGAGCGGAGGCAGGATGGCGGGAAGCACGATTTCCTTTTCTCCGTAGAGAAAGAAGAACAGGGCCCAAAGGAAAAAAAGCAAACCGGCGCCAGTTTCAAAAACGGCGAGAGCCCAATCTTCGACACCGCCATGGGCCAAAACGCCAAAAACCAGGAGCGCGCAGATTGCCATGCGAAGGGGCTTCATCGAGCCTTGCGCCCCGGAACGAGCGGAGTCAACGAAACGTCGTCAATCCAAGCAGTGCCCTGAATGTCTCCGTCGGCCTGTTCGCTGGGGGAACGCGCGGCGCACACTCTTAGAAAATGGGAACCAAGGGGCGCGGTCCAGGGAAGAGTTATGTTGGTCCAAGGTTGATCGCCGTGGAGTTCTGCGCTGGAAATGGCGGACCCTTTCCCATTAACAAACGAAAAAAGAGAGAAGCGCACGCCTTGTTCGGTTGTAAGAGATTTCGTCTTCACCCAGGCCGAAAACTGATATGCGCCGCCGGAAGCAACGGGCACCCAGTGACAGACCCCGGTGAAACTGATGTTGGTGCGTCCGGTGAACATTATGCGGAGCGACTGTTCGCCGGAATGTTTCTCCTGTTTGTCCAGAGCAATCTGGACGCTTTGGATTTGCGGTTCGAATTGCCATCCCAAACCGCCGTAGGAGAAGCCGGATTCGAAGCCGCCATCCCAAAGGACGGAACCAGAAGCGTCCGGCGGGATGGGATTTGGTAATTTTTGCGTAGCCTGCTGCCAAAAAAGCGCGGCGTCCTTGCTGCGATCACTCTGAACCAGAGCACCGGCAACGACGGCTATTTCCCCGGGCCGAACTTCTCCCGAGAGCGCGTTTGCGCGAGCCCATACCTCGAGCGTCAGATCGATCTGGTTTTCCCTGGCTAAATCAAAAAGGATGTCCATATACGACTCGAAGATGGGCGGTATCGCTTTGTCGAGAACCTCGTTGGGATCAGCGACTACACGGCGACAACGCGAGAACGCCTCCGCTCCGCGTTTGGGATCGAGTTCTACCGCACGACGAATTTCCGAGAAAGCAGAATCAATCTCATTCTGCCGGAGGAGAAAATTTCCGTAGCGCCAGAGGACTTCAGCGGAGAGAGGATAAACGCGCTTCGCTTCGAGATATGCTGCACGCGCCTCGGGGACCCTTCCGGTTTCATCATAATTGGTGGCGAGATCGAGAAGCGTGTCGGCGGACAGAGGGTCAAGAGACCGCGATGCGAGAAATGCGCGAAGCGCGGCATTGGGGTCGGGCTGATCAAAGTCATATTGATAGGAACGGCCAAGCAGATACCAATAGCGGGCGTTGCCAGGCTCTAGGCGTACGGCTCGTTCGTATCCGTCTCGTGAATTGAGGTCCACGGCATAGGTTGCACGCGCGGCGCGAATGCTGAAATATGCAAGGAAAATGAAGACTGCGAGCGCGATGAAAAGGAGACCGCGGCTGGCGCGAGTGGAGAGAGTGAGAGTCATGCCAGACAACTCTGCCTAACCGCAAGGCGAGGAGGCAAGCATAAAGTCGCGAGCAAGGCGGAGTCATGGGAGATGGACCACTGCGATGCGCACGGGCTCGAGCTGGGTGACATCCAGAATTTTGCCGCCGTTTAAGTTGTCGATATGACTGTTGGAAATGAAATAAAAATCGGAGCCGCGAATGGCGCCGGTCGTGGGCAAACTGGTGAACGAAGAGCGATTTTCTAGGATTGTGGTTCGTGCAACGCGCGTGCCGTCATTTGAAAGCTTAAACGCAGCGATGCGCGGTGAGCCGATACCGTTTTGGATTGCGATGAGACTGCCGTTGTACCAATAAAGGCCGTCCGCGCCGGCGAGAGTGGAATGTGGTCCGGAATTCACGTCGCGGGTGGTGAGATTATCCAGATCAATGCGAATGATGCCGATCGCGTCGGCGACGAAGAGTAGTTTGTCGTCTGAGGAAAGAGCGATGCCATTGGGGTAGAAGAGGTCGCGATGGATTTTCAACGGCGCGAAGGATTTTGACGCCGGATCGAAACGATACACCTGATTGTTCAGGCTGTCGGTGAGAATGATTTCACCGCTCTTGCGAACGATTAAATCGTTGAAGCCGTGTTTTACGGAATCGTTGAGGTAGGAACGGTCCAGAAGATTTCCGTTTTGGTCGTAGTGAACGAGCTCCGCTTTGCCGAGGTCGTCTTCCGTGTTTGCCCAAATGGAGGCGTCACGCGGATCGAGGCGAATGCCCAGGACCGGTAAGAGATGGTCGCGATTGGCGGGAACAAAATCAGAGACGTGACTATCGGGTGTGCTTTGGACGAGTTTCTTTTGCGCGAGGCTGCCGAGATAAAAGACTTTGCGATTGGGATCCCAGGCCAGCCCTTCCGGAACGAGATTTTTCTCCTCAGTGATGAGAGCCAGTCGGGCGTGAGCTTCCGCAGGAAAATCGCGGTGAACTTTTTCGACGAGTTCCGTGAATTCGTGGGAAGTACGCAAGCCTGCAAATGCGGGATCGCCGGACGGATCGAAACCTTCGCCAAGCGCTATGCACTGTTTGAGAAGTTCTGTGACCTCGAGAGTTTCGCCGAGATGCTGGTGTAAAGCGGCGAGGTTGTAGAGAATGGCGCCGCGGTCCGGAAAATTTGGCTGAAGCTTTTCGAGAAGGGCGATCTGCGCGCGAGTTTCCTGGGCATCAGCAGGCTCGGCGGGCGCGCCGCGCATTTCTTCTTCCTGAGAGAAAACTGGGACGGCGCACAGGAAAGCGATCTGCAATGCGAGGAAGAAGGGACAGAGTATCTTTGAGAAGGTGCACATGACTGGTGGATCTGAAGCTTGGCTCGCGAACCGAATAAGTTAGACGACAGCAGCCGGAACGACAGCATGGATGAAGGGGCGAGGGCGTTGGGGTGGAGTCGCAAGGAACTGTGCGCGTAAATTGCGTTGGACGCGGCGTCCCCAGCCGCGGACGAATCCGAAATTGAGCGCGCCGCAGATTGCGGAACTGGCGAGCGGAATCATGCGGGCGACCCATTTTTCCGCGGCTTCGGCGCCGAGACGAACGGCGAGACGTTCAACGATGAGCGGCGCGATTTTTTCGACGAGTTGTTTTTCGGCGAGGTCTTTGCCGAAATCGATTCCCGTGGCAGCGGCGGCAGCGAGCCAGAGTTCGCGCTTTTGATCCTCGCTGCGAAGATCAAAGCCGTACAACAAACAGAGACGCTGGATCAACCGGAGCGTAATGATGGTG
>Ga0137358_10001514_pt1 | contig 12626 bp, 9 predicted proteins | sample Mad1_20_16metaG_FD_105551 | JGI IMG/M metagenome (GOLD analysis project Ga0137358, IMG submission 105551) | Vadose zone soil microbial communities from Angelo Coast Range Reserve, California, USA - Mad1_20_16 metaG | ecosystem: Environmental > Terrestrial > Soil > Vadose zone | place: USA... | reverse complement strand
GGTCAATAAATCGACGAGCGCGGAGAATACCGCGGAGCCCGACAAGATTCTTTATAACAAAGCGATGGAGGACGTTAAGCACGGGCGGCATGAGGTCGGCCGGCTGAACCTTCAGACGCTCATCAACACGTATCCGGACAGCGAGTATCTAGCCAAGGCCAAACTAGCGATCGCCGACTCGTACTATAAAGAGGGCGGAACGGCGAATCTGACGCAGTCTGTCCAGGCGTACAAGGATTTCGGTATTTTCTTCCCTATGCTGCCGGAGGCGGCCTACGCGCAGTTGCAGGTGGCGATGACGCACTACAAGCAGATGGAGAAACCGGACCGCGACCGCACGCATGTCATCGCGGCCGAGGAAGAGTTCCAAATTTTTCTGTCAAAATACCCGAATGATCCACTGGCGCCGAAGGCGGAACAGCATTTGCGGGAAGTGCAGGAACTGCTGGCGGAGGGTGACTTCCGCATTGGTTACTACTATTACGTAAAGGAAGACAAGAAGGCCGCCGAATCCAGACTAAGAGGGATCGTAAACCGCTACCCCCTTTACAGCAAATCCGATCAGGCGCTGTGGATGCTGGGAAATATATGGCAAGCCACCGAGAAAAAGGAGATTGCCGCTCCGTATTACGCGCGCATCGTCCGCAATTATCCGCTGTCGCCGCTGGTTCCCAATGCCAAGAGCCGGCTGAAGGCGCTCGGGGCGCCAGTGCCGCAGCCGGATCCCCAGGCCGTGGCCTGGATGACGGCGGAACAGAATGCCCCGCGGCAGCATGAAACGCTTATCAAGAAGCCGCTGAGGTTGGTTACTAACGGACCGAAGCAGGAATTGACTGCGGCAGCCAAAGTGGGAAAGCCGACGATGACTCCGGCGTCGGAAAGTGAAGCGGGAATTGATATTTTGAAGGGCGGAAATCAATCACAGATCGGGGGCGCCGGAACAGGAATCGTGGCGACGATAACGCCGGTGCCGGGGGGCGCCAGCGGAACAACCGGCAGTGTGGAGAGTGTGACCCCGGCGGGGGATGGGAACGAGGCAAGTCCAGCGGCGCAACCGGATGCAAACACACCGCCCGCCGCGGAGAATACCCCGAATGGCGCGGCGGCAACGGGAACTGCCGACGGCGCTCCCAAGACTGATGCAACGCCAGCGGGGGCGGGACAGACGGCTGATGCGGCCAAGGCAGACACCTCGAAGATGCAAGACGGAACACAAAATGGAACCAACGGGAAGGAATCGACCAGCAAGAAAAAGAAGGGCTTGAGGAAAATCGTACCCTGGTGAGCTTTTGAGGCGGGGCGAAGATCAGGAGAAACAGTGCGGGGTGCGGCCTAAAGGCGCCGTACCCCGTTTGTTTTAGCGCCATTGGCGCGGCTGACAGAGGCAAAACCATAGTATTCACTTCCGACACACAGGTGCCCTGTTGAGATTGACGCGAACTTCAACGGGTGCTCCAATATTCTAGAGCAGGTTATTTTCACGGCCACGCATCGGGTGTGGCACGCACGTAGAGTATCGCCGGAGGACGTTCGGTGGCCAAGATTCTGGTTGCGGACGACAACAGCAACATCCAGAAGATGGTGGGGCTCGCCCTGAAGGATCAGGGCATCGACGTCGTTGCTGTTGGCAATGGCGAAGCAGCGGTGCGGAAGATTTCCGATATTCGCCCGGACCTGGTGCTTGCGGATGTATTCATGCCGGTCCGTAACGGTTATGAAGTTTGCCAGTACGTGAAGATGGATCCGTCGCTTGCGCATATTCCGGTGATTCTGCTGGTGGGCGCTTTTGACCCGCTGGACGAGCAAGAGGCCCAGCGAGTTGGAGCAGATGGCGTATTGAAGAAGCCTTTCGTTCCACCGGATCCACTGATATCGATGGTGAAGTCAGCGCTGCAACGCGCGGGAGTCGCTCTTGGCAACGCCAGCGTAGCGAAAGCTCCAGAACCCGAAGCGCTGAAGTTCCTCACGCCAAGTGCTGCGGCAGTGTCCTCTCTGGGGAGCATCCCCGTACACACCGCCTCCCACGAACCGGTCATTGCGGCCTTGGAGCAGGAGAGCTTTGTGGATGAAGTGCCGGCGCGTCCCGAGCCTGTGCGGATAGACAGCGTTTCTCAGCCGGTGGCTTTCGGGAGCCTCCTGGAAACGCCTGCGGAAGAGAAGGACGACGAGCTCGATTTTCTGCCGCCCGTAAATTCCGAATTGGCGGCGGACCGCGATTGGAGCGGCCCGGATGCCGAGGAGACGGATGAGGAAGCGGAAGGGGAAAAACCAGCCGGGGCGTGGAGGCCGGAGGCAGCGGAGAACTATCCGGACGCTGGAGCAACAAGCGGAGCAAAGGATTGGCGCTCCGGAAGTTTCGAACAGATTCTAGCAAGGAAGGCTCATGGAGAATCCTGGGAGCCCGTAGAAGAAAAACGGGAAGCGGTCGAGGCGGCCCCCGCGGGTAGCACTGTTTTGAAGGCGCCCTCTGTTCCAGCCAGCATCCCGGAACCAACGGCGCATCCGGAAACGATTCCAACTACACCATTTGCCCTCGACGCCTGGGCGGCCGCGAGTTCGCCAGCTTCACAGGAAAAAACGTCCACGAAGACGAGGGCAGCGGTTGAAGAAGTAACCGCAGTGAAAGAGCACGAACCGTCTTCCGCGGAGGCGGCAGTTGCCAGCGCATCGGAAGCATCGCAAGCCGAGCCACAAACGAAGGCCTCAAAAGAGTCATGGTTTTCCGTGCCGTCAAACCCCTGGAACACCGAGCTCGAGAAGGCCAGCCGGCTGGCCTCGACGTGGGATACCGCAGCGCCAACGACTGCTCCTTCGGTATCGGGTAACGGAGCGGAGAAGGCCGGCGATGCGGTCAGCGAAACGACGCAAAGCGTGATCGAAGAAGCGGCGTTGCCTGAGGCAACTGTGGAGGCTATCCGGGAGGAAGCTGCTCAAGTGGCGGAAGACGCAACGCAATTCGCCGAGCCGAATACTTCCGACGGAGCAGGTTTTTACGCGACTGAGGAAGTCGTAGAGCCCCCCGTGACACAGCCCGTGCAGCCGCCGGCTCCCAGTATGGATGACCTGGTTGCCAAAGTGCTGGCAAAGATGAATCCCGAGATGCTGCAGGCTGTTACGCGAGAGATTTTGAAGCCTGTCGTGGAAGCGATGGTCAAAGAAGAGATGAAGTCGAAGAAGTCCTAGTTCCCTGCCCTGTCGCACCGAGAATCCATCAACGCTTTCTACTTGATAACACCAACCACTGCTTCGCGCGGTGGCGCCTGGCCGAATTGACGCAGCTGCTTTTTCCCTCGTATAGTCGAAGATTACTCTGAACAAGATTTGGGCGCATGTATTGGAGTTGCGCCGGAACTATTCTATGGAGAATTGCATCGGATGGCTCGCGAGATAGCCAAGGCGTACGAACCGCAGCAGATCGAACCGAAGTGGGCAGACTTCTGGGTGAAGGAAGAACTGTTCAAGGCGGATCCGAATGCGCGCGGACCGGTGTTTTCGATCGTCATTCCGCCGCCGAATGTGACGGGTTCGCTGCACATCGGGCACATGCTGGACCACACGGAGATCGACATCCTGACGCGCTGGCACCGGATGCGGGGATTCAACACGCTTTATTTGCCGGGGATGGATCACGCGGGAATTTCGACGCAGCGCGTGGTGGTGCGGCAGCTCGCGGAACAAGGCATCAATTACCGGGACCTGGGGCGCGAAGAATTCGAGAGGCGCGTTTGGAAGTGGAAGGAAGAGAGCGGCGGCACAATTTTGCGGCAGATGCGGCAGATTGGAGAGAGCTGTGACTGGTCGCGGGAGAAGTTCACACTCTCGACGGAGTTGTCGCGGGTCGTGCGCGAAGTGTTCGTGCGCTTGTATGAAGAAAAACTCATCTACCGCGACAAGCGAATCATGAATTGGTGCCCGGTTTGTTTGACGGTATTAAGCGACCTGGAGGTGTTACACGAAGAGAGACAAGGACACCTGTGGCACATCAAGTATCCGGTGGTGGGGACGCAGGAGTTCGTCGTGGTGGCTACGACGCGGCCGGAAACGATGCTGGGCGATACGGCCGTGGCAGTGAATCCGGAAGACGAACGGTACGCGCTCGTTGTTGGCAAAAAAGCGCTATTGCCGCTGATGAATCGGGAGATTCCGATCATCGCAGACGCCATGGTGGACCGGGAGTTTGGGACGGGCGCAGTGAAAATCACGCCGGCGCACGACCCATATGATTTCGAAGTGGGACGGCGCCACAAACTGGCCGAAATCGATGTGATGACGGACGACGGCAAGATGAACGCGGCGGCGGGCGCTTACGCGGGAATGGACCGGTTCGAGGCGCGGAAAAAGATTGTTGAAGATTTGAAGACGCTAGGCCTGTTGGAAAAAATTACCGAGCATACGAATGCGATTGGTATTTGTGAAAGGAGCAAGACAATTGTCGAGCCGCGGGCTTCGACGCAATGGTTCTGCAAGATGAAGCCGCTGGCGGAACCGGCGATTGCGGCAGTCGAGAGCGGAGAAATTCATATTGTGCCGGATAACCGGCGCGAAGAGTACTTCAACTGGATGAGGAATATTCGCGACTGGACGCTCTCACGGCAACTCTGGTGGGGACACAGGATTCCGGCGTGGTACTGCAAGGAGAACAGGCACGTCACTGTGGCGCGCGAGAAGCCGGCGAAATGCGCGACGTGCGGGTCGGCGAATCTGGAGCAGGACCCGGATGTGCTCGACACGTGGTTCAGCTCGGGATTGTGGCCGTTTTCGACGCTTGGGTGGCCGGAAGAAACGGCTGATTTTAAGACGTATTATCCGACAACTCTGCTGATCACCGGATACGACATCCTGTTTTTCTGGGTGGCGCGGATGATCATGATGGGAATTCACTTTACGGGGAAAGTCCCGTTTCACGCGGTGTATCTACACTCGCTGGTGCGTACCGGGAGTGGCGAGAAAATGTCCAAGTCCAAAGGGACGGGACTCGATCCGGTGGCCCTGAACCAGCGGTACGGAACGGATGCGATGCGATTCTGCCTGGCATCGATGGCGGCGCCGGGGACAGACATCACACTTTCCGATGACAAACTGGCAAGCGCACGGAATTTTGCGAACAAGATATGGAATGCGGCGCGATTTTTGTTCGTGAATTTGGATAAGTTTGAAGAAGGTGGTGCGAAATTGGAAGAGCTGGCGGCGCCGGACGTGCGTGAGAAAGCGCCTTACGCGTATCACGGCAGCGTGCAGTTGGTGGATACGTGGATGTTTGCGCGGCTGGCAGCAACCGTAGAGTTGGTTAATGAAGCGCTGGCGAATTACCGTTTTCATGAGGCTGCTCAAGGCGTGTACCAGTTTTTCTGGGGCGACTTTTGCGACTGGTACATCGAGTGGGTGAAGCCGGAACTCCAGAGCGCAGACCGCGAGCGGGCCACGGTTGCGTGGAAGAATTTGTTCGCGGCGTTTGATGCGGCCCTGCGGCTGCTGCACCCGTTCATGCCTTTCCTGACAGAAGAGCTGTGGCACCGGTTGCCGCAAAAAGCTGGGACGAAATCGATCGCGCTGGATCAATTGCCGAGAGTCCATGACGATTGGAAAAACGAAGGAGCCATAGGAAAAGTTGACACGATCCAGGAAGTGGTCACGGCGCTACGCACCATTCGCGCGGAACTCAAGCTTGATCCCAGGAAAAGAGTGGCGGCGGAGTTTTCAACGAGCGACTCCGGCGCAGGCGAAACCGTTGGGACGAATCACGCAGCGATTGAGAGATTCGCGGTATTGACGGAACTTCGCACCATGCCACGACAGCAGTTCGATGCAAAAAACGGGGCAGTGCGCTCTTCTGCTACGTTTGACGTGCGCATTGCGTATGTCGACACGGTGGATGTGGCGGCTGAGAAAACGAGGCTAGCAAGAGAAACTGAAGGCCTGCAGAAAGCAATTGCGTCGAAGGAAGGGCAACTCGGAAACGAGACGTTCCGCAGCCGCGCGCCGGAAAAAATCATCAAGGGGCTGGAAGCCACGCTCGCGGATCAGCGGATCGAATTGAAGAAATTGCAAGATCGACTGGCGCAGCTCGAATAGAATTCACTATTCTTGGGGTCCCCATGGACTGGAATTCTCGCTACATCAATGACCTTGTGCGGCACGCGCTGGAAGAAGATATCAGCACAGGAGACGCGACGACCTCGGCGGTTGTACCGCCAAGAGCTATGGCGCGGGCCAAGATTCTGGCCAGGCAGACGCTCGTTTGCGCAGGATTGCCGATTGCCGAAAAGATTTTCCACGCGCTGGATCCGGAGATCCACGTCGCTTTGCCGCACAACGATGGGTCGTTTATAGAACCTGGGGCGGAGATCGTGCGGATCAAGGGAAGCGCCCGCGCGATTCTTACCGGCGAACGAACCGCGTTGAACTTTCTGGCGCATCTTTGCGGAATTGCCACGCTGACCAGGCGGTTCGTGGAACAACTGGCGGGAACAAGGACTCGGATTCGGGACACGCGGAAAACGACACCGGGTTTGCGGGCGCTGGAAAAATATGCGGTGAAGACGGGGGGCGGGAACAATCACCGTTTCGGCCTCTATGACGCCATTCTCTTGAAAGAGAATCACATCGCGCTGGCGGGAGGAATCGAGGAAGCGCTGGACAAAGCGCATACCTACGTTTCGCCTAAGACGCCACCGCCCAGGGCGGCGAGCGCCTACGATGCGGCCGGGCTGGACCCGGAGGTGGTCGGCCCAGGACCTTTGCCGGTGCAGATCGAGGTTCGCAACCAGAGAGAATTGGTAGAAGCCCTGGGGGCCGGTGCGGAGGCGGTGCTGCTCGATAATATGCCACTGGAACGCGCTGCGGATTGCGTGAAGATGGCGCGCGGGATGCGCCCGGAATGCGTGATCGAGATTTCCGGCGGGATCACGCTCGACAACGCGCGCGCATACGCTGAGACCGGGGCCGACTTTCTTTCTTCCGGGATGCTCACTCACTCGGCTCCTGCCGCGAACCTTAGCCTGCTTGTGGACAGCCTCGAGGGAACGTAAGCTTAGGCAGCGCGAAGGGGCGCGGCAAAATCCCGATGAGTCAAGATTCCTTACCAGGCACAACCGACCGGCGGCTGGCAGGGTTGCTAACGTTGCTGGCGGAAAATGCCACCATCGTGATCAGCGGCGCGCGAATCGCGAAAGAGATTGGAGTTTCGCGGTCGACAGTATGGCGGTGGGTGGAACGGCTGCGCGGGCTGGGCGTGAAAGCGAAAGGCCAGCCGGCTACGGGATACTTCCTGGAGCAAGTCCCAGATATTTTGACTCCGGACATGCTCAAACAAGGGCTGAAAGGCAGCCTCTTCGGGAAACGTATCTTTCATTTCTTCAAGACGGATTCGACGAATCGCGTGGCGCTGGACTTGGGTCATGCCGGCGAGCCGGAAGGCGCAGTTGTGCTCGCGGAAGAGCAAACCGCAGGGCGTGGCCGGGCGGGACGCAAGTGGCATTCCGAACGCGCGGCGGGAATTTATGTGACGCTGCTGCTTCGGCCAAAACTGGCGCCGGTGCAGGCTCCACTGCTGACCATGATGGCGGGACTCTCGGCACACTCCGCGGTACAGGCAGTGACAGGCCTGGCGGTGGACCTGAAATGGCCCAATGACCTTCTCATTAGGGGGAAAAAAGTAGGCGGCATCCTAACGGAAATGCACGCCGAGCCAAATCAAGTAAGGTTCGTGATCGTGGGAATCGGACTGAACGTGAACCAGGAAAAGTTTCCCGGAGAACTTGCGAGTGCGGCGACTTCCCTGCGCGCGGAAACCGGCAAGTCGCAATCACGGCTGGAGCTGCTGGTGCGGTTGCTGCGTGAATTCGAGAGCGATTACAATCGATTCGTGCGGGAAGGCGTGGCCAGCGTGGTTGCGCGCTTTGAGTCGGTATCAAGCTATGCGAGAGGCAAGCGCGTGCGCGTAACCAACGGGACCGAGAGCTATGCCGGGACGACGGCGGGGCTCGGGCCAGAAGGATTGCTGCAAGTAGAGCGGGAAGACGGACGAATCACGCCGGTGATTTCAGGCGACGTCACGGAGGCACGCTAGATGCTGCTGACGATTGACGTGGGGAACACCAACTCAGTACTGGGTGTCTTTCGCGGCGAAGAGCTGATTGCAAATTGGCGTTTGACGACGGCCCGAGAACAGACGGTTGACGAGTATGGCGTGCTGACGAGGAATCTGTTCACGCTGGCGGGGCTGGACCGCGACGCGATCACCGGCGTGATCATCAGCTCGGTGGTGCCGCCGGTGAACCGAACACTGGCGGAAATGTCGCGCGTTTATTTTGGGAAGAAGGCGCTGTTCGTGGAGATGGGTGTGAAGACGGGGATGGCTGTGCTTGTGGACAACCCGTCCGAGGTAGGCGCGGACCGGATTGTGAACGGCGTGGCAGCGTTTCATCGGTATGGGGGGCCGTGCGTCGTGGTGGATTTTGGGACGGCGATCACGTTTGATGCAATCTCTGCGAAGGGCGAATATCTTGGCGGGGTCATCGCGCCGGGGTTGGGGATTTCCTCGGAGGCGTTGTTTGCACGCGCTGCGCGGCTGCCGCGCGTGGAGATCAAAGACCCTGGGAAAGTGATCGGGACGAACACCGTCACGCACATGCAGGCGGGCTTGTATTACGGCGCAGTGGACATGGTTGACGGAATGCTTGCGCGGATGAAAAAGGAATTGGGCGAAGACGTGAAAGTCGTTGCGACCGGCGGCCAGGCGAGGCTCGTGTCGAAAGGCTCGAAGCATATCCAGCACACTGATGAATTTCTCACACTGACGGGCCTGCGATTGATCTGGGAGAAAAACCAGCCGGCGGAACACGGCAAGAGCGCGGCAGCAGCACCAGCAAAGAAGGCGCAGAGTTAGCAGCGGGCAGCGACAACGCAGACGGATCGCGGCTAGCGCCCGGACATTCGACGGCGCCCCACCAACGAAATGGACGGATGGAACTACTTCAATTACTTTACGGAAATCGAAGAATATTTCTGGAAGAAGCGAGCGGCGCATCTGCTGGTGTCGCCGCTGGACTGGGCGATCATGGAGGCGTGGCAGAAAGCCGGAGTGCCGCTGGAAGCCGCTCTGAAAGGGATCGACAGGGCGTTTGAAAGCTATCAGAGGTCGCGTCGAGGAGCGGGCAAGCCGTTAAAAAACCTGGCGTATTGCACAGGCGCGGTGCTGGAAGCAGCGGAAGAACAGCAGGAGGCTGCGGCAGGGAGCACGCCAAAAGCCGCGCGCGCGGCAACCAGCGATGCGTTTTCGCAGGACGAACTGAAAACATATTTTGCAAAGAATGTAGGGCGATTGAAGCAGGCAGCGGAAAAGAGTTTGCCACAGCAGCCAGAGATTGCCGCCCGTTTGTTGGAAATTGCGGAATCGCTGGAATCCAATGCTCAGCTCGTCGAAATACCGGGAGCACTGGACTTGGAAGATTTGGAGCGCCGACTGACGATTTTGGATGAGAAGATACATGCGGTGCTGACGAGCCATGCGCCTGAAGAGCTCATGCTGAAGATCCGGCGCGAAGTGGATGGGCAATTGGCGAGGTACCGGCGGAAGATGAAGGCAGAGCAACTGGCAATGGTTGAAAAGCAGTATATGCAGAAACGGTTGCTGGAAGAGTTTGGAATCCCACGCCTCAGTCTTTTCTACTTGACGTAGCGTTGGTCATCAGATTGCCCGGCATTCGCAGACAAACAAGAACGATTTGATTTCACACGACGCCACCAAGTTATCCTAGAATAGGACAACAGTATGCCTGATGAGTTAAGATTATCGATTGAGAAGCTTGTTTACGGCGGTGACGGCTTGGCGCACGCCGATGGAAACACGGTTTTCGTGCCTTATGTTCTGCCCGGGGAAGAGGTGCGAGCGAACACGAAATCGAAAAAAAAGAAATTGATCTGGGCTGAGTTGTTGGAGGTCACCTCACCGGCGAAAGAGCGCGAAAAGGCAAAGTGCCCGCATTTTCAGAAGTGCGGCGGCTGCCATTACCAGCACATTCCGGCGGCCGAGCAGTTGAGGCTTAAGAAAGAAATTTTGCGCGAAACCCTTTCGCGGCTCGGGGGAATCACGTGGGATGGCGCGATTGTGGAACACTCCGCGGAGCCGTTTGGCTATCGCAATCGCGCGCAGTGGGCGGTGCGGAGCGGGATGCCGCTGGCGCTGGGATACTTCCTGCCGGAAAGCTCCGTGATCGTACCGATTGATGAATGTCCCGTCCTGTCGCCACGCCTCGCGCAGACATTCGTGCGGCTTCAAGACATGGCTCGTTCCGGCACTCTACCGATGGGCATTCAGGAGATCGAGGCATTTGCCGATTCGGCGGACGAAAAGATTGCGCTGAATGTGGCGTTCGAGAAATTCCCGAAGCCAGCGGCGGACCTGGCATCTGCCTTCCGAGAAGCTTTGCCCCAGATCGAGAGTCTGTTGCTCCTGGACCAAAAGAAAGACCGCTTTGAATTGACGGGGCCGGGATATTTGATGCATGGGGCCGGCGGATACAAATACCGAGTCAGCCATCTTTCGTTTTTTCAGGTGAACCGCTTCCTGATCGAGGATTTGCTAAAGACCGTGACCGCGAATGCGCAGGGTGAGCTGGCGCTGGATCTGTATTCCGGAGTCGGGTTCTTCACGTTGCCTCTGGCAAAGGCGTTTCAGAGAGTGGTGAGCGTCGATGCCAATCTGGCCGCGACGCGGGATCTCTACGCCAACGCGGACGCCGCGGGAGTCACAATCACCTCGCACCACGAACATGCGGAAGAGTTTCTGAAAAAAACGGATGAAAGACCAGACTTTGTGATCCTGGATCCGCCCCGAGCAGGATTGGGGGCGGAGGCCGCTGAGAAGCTCGCGGAGTTGGGCGCCAAAGAGATTGTGTATCTTTCCTGCGATCCATCCACCCTGACTCGCGATTTGGCAGTATTGACGGGCTCACCCAGGAAACCGAAAGAGATTACGGGGCCAAGCATCCGTTATGAGATCACGGAAATGCATTTGTTCGATCTGTTTCCGCAAACATTTCACATCGAGACCTTCGTGAGGTTGCGAAGATTGCCATGAGGCTGCCGGCTCTAGCGATCGCCGCAGCATTTACCTACGGCATCGTGCTCGGCTTGCATCCCGCGGTTGTGCGAAGTGCTTACTCCCTCATTCTTCTTTCCTCTTTTTTCATTTTCATAGAGGTGTCCTCGTCCTGACCGGAATTATTTTTGTAAGAACCCGGCGTCTTTTCCTCGCAAGCGTCGCCTCTATCCTTAGTTGGGTTTTACTTGGATTCCTGGGAGCTTGCATTGCGGAACAGCCGCGGGATGCGGATCACGTGATCTCGCTCCTTGAGCAAGGACGCCTCCCATTGAAAACGCCTCTGCGATGGCACGGCCACCTGCGCGATGAGCCGGCACGTCTGCCATGGGGTTATGGATACGAAATCGAGCTTTCCGGTGTGGAATTCGAAGAGGCCCTGCATGCCTTGCGAGGCGGGTTGCGCTTGAGTTTCACGGCGCTTCCCGACGTTGCGCAACCGCCCAACATTCATGCGGGAGATGAAGTAGCTGTCGTGACGGAAGTAAAGCGCCCGCAAGTTTTCAGGGATGAAGGCGCGTTCGACAGGCGCGCATATCTTGCGCAACAAAATATCGATCTTGTGGCCACTCTCAGAGCCCCGCAATTAATCGATCGCCTCGCCCTCTCCAACCATAGGAACAGTTCTCGCGCGGGCACGGAGGCGATTGCGCGATGAGCTTGATGAGTTGTTTGCGGGCACTCCGCAAGTTGCAGGGGTATTGCGAGCGATGCTGCTGGGTGACCGCAGTTTTGTCGACCGTGAAGAAGGAACGGACTTTCAGAAGACAGGAGTGTTTCACGTACTCGTGTTGGCAGGTCTGCACGTGGGGGCTCTTGCGTTCGCGCTCTACTGGGCAGGACGCCGGCTGCGGCTGCCGCGAATGCGGACAATGCTGTTCACTATTACACTGCTTTCGGCTTATGTGGCGGTCGTCGAGCAACGCGCCCCCGTATTACGGGCAGCAATGATGGCGGCGATTGTTGTGTTTGGTGGATTTTTCTTCCGCCGATTGGAACTGCTCAATTCTGCGGCAGTGGCGGCTCTAGTTCTGCTCGCTGCAAGACCGCTCGCTTTGAGAGACTCCAGCTTTCAATTGACCTTCGTCGCCATCGGATGCATTGCGGGTTTGGCATTGCCGTGGCTTGAGAAGACGGTGCAGCCGTATGTGCGCTCGCTGCAAGGCTGGCGAGACGTAACACGCGATGCCGCTCATGAACCGCGGGCAATTCAGTTCAGAGTCGATCTGCGTTCGCTGGCGCAGTGGATCTCCACCAGATTGCCCCAGCAGCTGGGGAAATCAACAGGCGACATTCTGGTTGGCGGATTGTCTCTGACGTTCCGCGTGTGGGAGCTCTTGGTGCTCACGATAGCGCTGCAGGCTGGAATGTTGCCATTGATGGCGCGCGATTTTCACCGTATCCCATTGTCGGCGCCGATTGTGAACCTGGCTGCCGTTCCACTTACAGGCGTCATCGTCCCACTCGGCTTTCTGACTTTGGCCTGCGGGCTAATTCTCCCAGCGATTGGAAAATTCCTTGCGGT
>Ga0137358_10001512_pt1 | contig 12633 bp, 9 predicted proteins | sample Mad1_20_16metaG_FD_105551 | JGI IMG/M metagenome (GOLD analysis project Ga0137358, IMG submission 105551) | Vadose zone soil microbial communities from Angelo Coast Range Reserve, California, USA - Mad1_20_16 metaG | ecosystem: Environmental > Terrestrial > Soil > Vadose zone | place: USA... | reverse complement strand
TGCCCATGCCGAACTGCACCTTGTCGGTGTCGCCATGGACGATCTGCACCTGGCTGATCGGAATGCCCAGCCGCTCCGCGGCCAGTTGCGCAAACGCCGTTTCATGGCCCTGGCCGTGGCTGTGCGATCCGGTGAGGATTTCGATGGTACCGACCGGGTTGACACGAACCTCGGCGGATTCCCACAGGCCGACGCCGGCCCCCAAGCTGCCGACGGCTTTAGAGGGCGCGATACCGCAAGCCTCGATGTAGCAGGAGACGCCGATGCCGCGGAGCTTGCCTTCTTTCCTGGCTTTCTCCTTGCGGGCGGCGAAACCGGCGTAGTCGATCGCCTTCATCGAGGCGTCGAGGGAGGCGCCGAAATCGCCGATGTCATAGGCCATGATGACCGGCGTCTGGTGCGGGAAGCTGGTGATGAAGTTCTTGCGGCGCAACTCGGTCGGGTCGACCTTCAACTGCCGCGCCGCGGTTTCCATCAGACGTTCCACCACGAAGCTTGCTTCGGGCCGGCCCGCGCCGCGATAGGCATCGACCGGTGTGGTGTTGGTGTAGACGCTGATCACCTCGGCGAAGATGTTGGGGATATTGTATTGGCCCGACAACAACGTCGCATAAAGATAAGTGGGCACCGACGAGGAGAACAGCGACATATAGGCGCCGAGATTGGCGTGAGTCTTTACGCGCAAGGCGGTGACCTTGTTGTTCTTGTCGAAGGCCATCTCCGCCTTGGTGAGGTGATCGCGGCCATGGGCGTCGGTGAGGAAGGCCTCAGAACGATCGCCGGTCCACTTCACCGGGCGCCGCACCTTCTTGGAGGCCCACAGTGCCACCATCTCTTCCGGATAGATGAAGATTTTCGAACCGAAGCCGCCGCCGACGTCCGGCGCCACCACCCGAAGCTTGTGCTCCTGCGCGATGTTGTAGAAGGCCGACAGCACGAGGCGCGCCACATGGGGATTCTGCGAGGTCGTGTAGAGCGTGAAATGTTCTTCAGCCTCGTTGTAATCCCCGATCGCCGCGCGGGGCTCCATCGCGTTCGGCACCAGACGATTGTTGGTGATGTCGAGCGAGACGACATTGGCCGCCGATTTGAACGCGGCTTCCGTCGCGGCCTCGTCGCCGATGGTCCAGTCGTAGATCACGTTGCCAGGGGCCTCGGGGTGAAGCTGCGGCGCGCCCGGCTTGATCGCGGCACGAATATCGGCGGCGGCGGGAAGCTCCTCATATTCGACCGCAACGGCTTCGGCCGCGTCCCGCGCCTGGTTCTTGGTCTCGGCGATCACGACCGCGACCGCTTGCCCGACGAAGCGGACGGTTTCCGGCGCCATCGCCGGCCAGGCGCCCATCTTCATCGGCGTGCCGTCCTTCGACGTGATCGCCCAGCCGCAGATCAAATTGCCGATCTTGTCGTCGACGAGCTGTTTTCCCGTCAGAACGCCGACCACGCCCGGCATCTTCATTGCCGCCGAAGTGTCGATGCTTTTAATCTTGGCGTGGGCGTGTGGGCTGCGGACGAAATGGGCGTGGGTCATGCCCAGCAGCTTGATGTCGTCGACGTAGCGGCCTTTTCCAGTGATGAAACGTCGGTCTTCCTTACGCACGACACGTGCGCCAATGCCTTCAACACCCATCGCGTCTCTCCCTGTCGGACCGCATTGGCTGCGCCAAAAATTCAAGGGCGCAGATCGCAGCCGGTTTTGAATTTCGAAGTTTGACCAGATCAGGACGTCGGCCGAATCACTCCGCCGCCATCGAAACCTTCATGCGGACGGCGGCGTCGAGCACCGATTTGACGATGTTGTGGTAACCGGTGCAGCGGCAGATGTTGCCTTCCAGTTCCTGCCGGACGGTATCTTCGTCGAGTTCGCTGCCGTGGCGGTTGACGATATCGATCGCCGACATGATCATGCCCGGCGTGCAATAGCCGCACTGCAGCCCGTGATTGTCGCGAAACGCGGCCTGCATCGGGTGCAATTCGTCGCCCTTCGAGATGCCCTCGATGGTCGTGACATTGGCGCCGTTCGCTTGTCCGACCAGCACGGTGCATGATTTGACCGCCCGGCCGTCGATATGCACGACACAGGCGCCGCATTGACTGGTGTCGCAGCCGACATGGGTACCGGTCAGATTCAGATGATCGCGCAAAAGGTTGACAAGCAGGGTACGATCTTCGACATCGGCCACCACCGCCCTGCCGTTCACGGTCAATTTGACTGTAGACACGCTGGTACCTCCCGATGCTTTTTAATTGCCCCGATTAGAAGCACGGGGGCGGGACTTTGCAACCGGGAATTTTGCTCGCGGCCGTCATTGTAGTGTCGTCGGTGTCGGCGGCGGCTTTGCCGGCTAGGCCCCTTTAGGGGAGGGGTCCCGATCCGAGCCCCCACGCCATGGGGCTACCGCAAGGCGACAAGGACCGGGGCACGTCGCCTTCAGGACTTGCGCAAGCGGGCCCGGAAATCTCGAGCCCAAAGGCCCGATTTTGCCATGCTCGGCCGATTTCTGGGCGCCAGCGCGGCGGTTTACGACCTCTTATCTATTCTATTCTAGTTTTCCCCATCCGGTTGTGCGGGTTTCGGAAACGACAGGGGGTTGAGGTGGGTTTGTTGAAGGGCGTCCGGCTGCGATCGATATCGCTGAAGCTCCCAAGTTTGCGATTTCGTGCAAAAATCACGCTCGGCTTTGCCTTCGTGCTCGCCATCTCGGCCGGCAGCATGGGCATCGCCTATCTTGGATTCGAGCGTGTTTCCGCCGGCGTGGAGGCTTATCGAAACAGCGTGGTGGAATCCGATTTTGCCCAGGATATCGACCGCGAGCTGATCTCGTACCGGGCGCTGGCACGGTATTATGTCGTGACCGGGAAGGAAGACGACGCCAAGGCCGCACTGGCGGCCGAGGCCAGTCTGAAGGACGTCATCGACCAATCGATGAAGAGTACCACGAATTCGGCGCGGCTCGACCAGATCACGCGCCTGGCCCGGGAATTTCGTACCTTCACCAAGATTTTTGCCGATATTCTCAAGGCCAAGCGCGACAGCGCATTGGTGACGCAGAACCAACTCACGCGTAACAGCAACTTGCTGCGTTACAAGATCGACGATCTTCCCAGCAACGCCGAGGACGATGCGGAGCTGGCGGCGATCTCTATCGGTTCGAAAAAGGCCGCTGCGCAATTTCAGACCGTGACGGCCCTGGCAGGCACCTTTGTCACAAATTCCGATCAGACGGTCGCCGCCAGCGCGCTGGCGCGTCTTAAATTCGTTGAAAGCTCGCTGCAGGCGATATCGTCGGCCGACGAAAAAGTCGCCGAAGCTCTCAAGGAGGCTTCCGCGCTGCTCGAAGAATATCGGCAGGCGCTGACAAAGTTGATCGAGAATGCGAAAGCGATCGACGGACTGACTGCCGAAATGGCCGAGTCTGCGGCAGCGATCGTGCAGGGCGCGAACGTCATGAAGACGGACCTGTTTTCCGATCAGCAAAAAGTCGCAGCTCAATCGGACGCGACCATCAGCGAAACCGAGCGGTTGATCGTGATGCTTGCGGCTGGCAGCTTTCTGTTGGGCGCGGCGTTGGCGCTGTTGATGGGCAACGGGATTTCGCGGCCCATGACGACGATGTGCAAGGCGATGCGCGAATTGGCGAGCGGCAATTTCGACGTCGTGCTGCCCGGCCTTGGCCGCAAGGACGAACTCGGCGAAATGGCGGGCGCGGTGGAAGAGTTCAAGATGCAAGCGATCGCCAAAGCCGAACGTGATGCCGCCACGCAGGATGCCCAGAACAAGGCGGGCAGCGAGGCGCGCCGGGCCGAACTCATTCGCTTCGCCGATGATTTCGAAGCCGCTGTCGGCAGCATCGTCTCGAACGTTTCGGCTTCCGCCGTGCAACTGGAATCGGCGGCCGGAACCTTGACGCGGACGGCGGAGTCCACGCAGAGCCTTTCAAGCCAGGTCGTCGGCGCGTCGGAAGAAGCGTCCAGCAACATGCAATCGGTCGCCGCCGCGACGGAGGAGCTGTCCGCTTCCGTCGATGAAATCGGAAGGCAAGTGCGCGAATCCAGCCGGATCGCGGAAGCAGCGGTGCTCCAGGCCGAGCAAACCGATGGACGCATCGGCAAATTGTCGCGCGCCGCGCAGCAGATCGGCGACGTGGTCCAACTGATCACGGCGATCGCCGAGCAGACCAACCTGTTGGCGCTCAACGCCACCATCGAAGCTGCGCGCGCCGGCGATGCCGGTCGGGGCTTTGCGGTTGTCGCTTCCGAAGTCAAATCGCTGGCGAGCCAGACCGCGAAGGCGACCGACGAGATTTCGTCGCACATTTCCGGCATGCAGGGTGCGACGCAGGAATCGGTCGCCGCGATCAAGGAGATCGGTGGCACCATCGCCCAGATATCGAACATCGCCTCGACGATTACCAGCGCCGTGGCGCAACAAAGCTCGGCCACCCAGGAAATCGCGCGCAGCGTCCAGACCGTCGCCCAAGGGACTCACGAAGCGGCCGCCAACACCATGCAGGTCAATCGCGGCGCCACCGAAACCGGGGCGGCCTCGGAAGAGGTCTTGAATTCGGCCAAAACACTTTCGACCGAAAGTACCCGCTTGCGGGAAGAGCTCGACCGCTTCATGGCGAATATCCGCGCGGCGTAAGGGTTATTGCCAAATTGTGGGTCGTCCCGCGAATGCGGGGACCCATGACCACCGTGTTAGCTGTTACAAAGCCGTCTACCCACGGCGCTAAATCGCGACGGCACGGCGTATGGGTTCCTGCTTTCGCACAGGAACGTCACCGAGAACTAATCTCTTCCAAACTCCCGCTTCAGTTCGAGTTTGGCGCGCTGCAGTCGGTCGCGTTGGGTTTTCGGCAATGTCCTGCCGGCGCGGTTGATATAAAACGTCAACATGGAGAGCGCCGAGCGATAGGGGTTTGCTTTGCGGCGCGAGCTGCGTTCGGCGGAGTGCTTGAGCGAGGCTGCGATCTTTTTTGGGCTGCTCAACTTGAAGACGCCGCGCTCCAGATCGAGCGCGTCGCTTTCGCGGGTCACGCGTTGTGACCAGCGCTTTGGCGAGGGCTTCCGGGTCGCGGATTTTCTCCGCCCCGTGGCTGCTTTGCGGGTCCCGGTCTTGCTCGCCTTGCCGCGGGCGGTTTTGCGCGAATACGCGCGTTTTCGATGTTCAGCCATGATCTTCCCTTGCCATCTTCCCTTGCCGTTTGAGCCGACAAACGACGAGGGGCCCGATCGGTTCCTTGATGCCCGGACAAGGGAACTCGGATGTCCGAGGGGCGTTGATCAGCCGGCCTTACACGATGGCCTCGCGAGGCGGGACCCCAAATCGGCACTGAATCGCAACGCTCCTATTTTTCATGGAGTTTGGAGGCTCTCACTTTTTGTTTTGACGCGTTTTCTTAACGCGAACCGGTATCCACTTCGCTCGAAAACGCTCTAGCACTGGAGCAACGCGGCATGGCCGTCATGGGTGGTGCGACTTTTCTTGCGGCGACTGACGCAACGAGGCTAGCGCAACGGGCCGACGATCGCATCATCGAAACCAGCATTCCCTCGCGCCTCGACGCTCTGCGCTGGAGCGCCTTCCACACCCGCGTCGTCGTCGCCCTCGGCATCACCTGGATTTTGGACGGGCTGGAAGTCACGCTGGCCGGCGCATTGTCCGGCGCGCTGAAGGAAAGTCCGACGCTTCATTTCACCAATTTCGACGTCGGAATTTCGAACAGCGTATATCTGGCGGGCGCCGTGCTCGGCGCAATCGGATTCGGTTGGCTTACCGATCGGATCGGACGCAAGAAGCTCTTCTTCATCACGCTTGCGCTCTATTTGTCGGCGACCGCCGCGACGGCCTTGTCGTTCGATATCGAAAGTTACGCGTTGTTCCGGTTTCTCACCGGCGCCGGCATCGGCGGCGAATACACGGCGATCAATTCGACGATACAGGAACTGGTGCCGGCGCGTTACCGCGGCTGGACCGATCTTGTGATCAACGGCAGCTTCTGGATTGGTGCTGCGATGGGCGCGGTGAGTTCGATCGTTCTGCTCGACCCGCATTGGCTGCAACCCGATCTCGGGTGGCGACTGGCGTACCTCACCGGCGCTCTTCTCGGTCTCGTGGTGTTCGTGATGCGCATGTGGATACCCGAAAGCCCGCGCTGGTTGATGATTCACGGCTATCCCGAACGCGCCCATGCGATCGTCGACGACATCGAACGTTCCGTCAGCGGAAACGTACAAGATCCTCAGCCCGCGCTTCCGAAGATCAAGCTGAGAATGCGCCACCATACGCCGTTGCGCGAGGTGGCACGGACGCTGTTTTCGACCTATCGCCAGCGTTCGCTGGTGGGATTGGCGTTGATGACCGCGCAGGCGTTCTTCTACAACGCGATCTTCTTCACCTTTGCGCTGGTGCTGATCGATTTCTATGGGATCGAGTCGAACCAGGTCGGATGGTACATCCTTCCCTTTGCCGCCGGTAACTTCCTCGGCCCGCTGTTGCTTGGCCGGCTATTCGACACGCTGGGACGTCGGGCGATGATCGCGTTTACCTATGGCGTTTCTGGCGTCCTGCTCGCGCTGTCCGGCTATCTGTTCGCGATCGGAGTTTTGAGCGCGCAGAGCCAGACCGTCGCCTGGATGGTGATTTTCTTCTTTGCCTCGCCGGCCGCGAGCAGCGCCTATCTCACCGTCAGCGAGACTTTTCCGCTCGAGGTCCGGGCGCTGGCGATAGCGCTGTTTTATTCGATCGGAACGGGAATTGGCGGTGTGGTCGGTCCGGCTTTGTTCGGCGCGTTGATCGACACCGGCTCGCGGGCGAGTGTCTTCGCCGGCTATCTCTTTGGCTCGGGTCTGATGATTGCGGCCGCCGTCGTCGCGTGGCGATACGGCATCGCGGCCGAGCGCCGGGCGCTGGAATCGGTTGCGCGGCCGCTCGCCTTTGTGGAGTAGAATAAAATGAAACAGGGTTTGGTTGACCGGGAGGAAACGTCGCCGCGTCGAATTCCGGCGCCGGATGAACTGGCGCAACGATTGGGCGAATACGCGTTTTTGCTCGATATCGACGGCACGCTGCTCGATCTCGCGCCGACCCCGCGCGAGGTATGGGTGCCGCCGGGTCTGGCAAATACGCTCAATCGGCTACTTGAAAGGACGGCCGGCGCGCTTGCGCTGGTCAGTGGACGTTCGTTGAACGATATCGATCTGATTTTTGCGCCCGAACAATTTCCGGCCGTTGGCGGTCATGGTGCGGAAATGCGCGTCTCGATCGATAACGAGGCCGTCGCCACCCATGCGCCGCCGATGGACAAGGAATTGAAGCGACGCTTGGCGGCCATCGCCAAACTCAGTCCGGGAATTTTGCTGGAAGACAAGGGCTATTCGCTCGCGTTGCACTACCGCCTGGCGCCCCATGCGGAGAAGGCGATTTACGCGGCGGTGTCCTTGATCCGCGCCGACCTGCCGAACGCGCCGATCGAAGTGCTGCCAGGAAAATGCGTCTGCGAAATCAAGCACGCCGGTTTTACCAAGGCGACGGGCGTCCTTGAACTTATGAATCACGCGCCATTCAAGGGCCGTCGCCCGATCTTTATCGGCGACGACGTCACCGACGAAGCGGTATTCGCCATCATCCCCGATCTTGACGGTATCGCATTCTCCGTAGGCCGCCGCGTCAAGGGCGTCGCCGACCATTTCGACGAGCCGCGCGATGTGCGGGAGTGGCTCGCGGGCTTACTTGAGAATGAAACTCACGGCAGGCGGTAATCGCGTCTGGTTCAGTTTTCACACAAGCGGTGAATTCGAGGACGATCTTACATCGGCGAGCGGTATTCGCGAAATTTTCTTCGCGAGAAGGACACGGTTCCATCTTCGCGCCGTCTGAATTTGGTTTCATTTCGTTGAAAAAATGAGGGGGAACCAACTTGATGAATGGTTGTTAATTCGCGAGTGAGACCTCAGGAGGGGAGCCCTTGTGAACCTCGTCGTCGTTTCAAATCGCGTCGCGCGCGGTCAGGCCAACGAACCCATGACGGGGGGTCTTGCAGCCGCGTTGTTGCCGGTGGTGGAGAAATCCGGCGCGATTTGGGTCGGGTCGAGCGGCCGCGTTCGCGAGGGCACGCAGAAGGAACCGTTCGCCGAAATCGAAGCGCTCGGCTCCGGCGCGCTGGCCATGCTGGATTTGCCGGCCGCGCATTACGGCGGGTATTATGAGGGCTTCGCGAATTCAGCATTGTGGCCGGCGCTGCATTCCCGCGCCGATCTGATTCGTGCATCCGAAGAAGATTACTCCTCCTACCGCGAAGTGAACGCTTTCATTGCGCGGGCGCTATTGCGATTCAAAAAACCGGAAACTGCATTCTGGATTCAGGACTATCATTTCCTCGCCTTGGCTGCGGAGCTGCGTGCGCTCGGCGTGACGCAGCCGATCGGCTTTTTCCTGCACACGCCCTGGCCAGCGCGTGAGGTCATCGAGGGTGTTCCGTATCATCGCGAATTGATCGAGGCGGTGCTGGCCTGCGATTTGATCGGTTTTCAGACCGCGGCCGATTGCGAAAATTTCCTCGGCTATCTTTCGTCCGATCTCGGATTGGAGATTGAACAAAATGTCGTCACCTCGCGGTACGGCACGACGCGCGTTGCCGTGTTTCCGATCGGCATCGATGTCGAAAAATTCGCGCTCCAGGCCGCCAGAGCGGCGTCCCATCCCGAAGTGTCGCGATTGCGGCGAAGCCTCAACGGCGAGAAGCTGGCGATCGGGGTCGATCGGATGGATTATTCCAAGGGGCTGATCAACCGCATCAACGCATTCGATAGGATGTGGACCTTGTATCCGTCGCTGGCGCGCACCGTGTCGCTGCTGCAGATCGCGACGCCGTCGCGGGGCGCGATCGAAGCCTATGGCAACCTGCAAAGCGAACTCGCCAAGCTCGTCAGCGACGTCAACGGTTCCCACGGCGAGGTCGATTGGACCCCGATCCGCTATTTGAACAAGGGTTATAGCCAGACCGTGTTGGCGGGACTCTACCGTACAGCCCAAGTCGGCGTGGTGACGCCGCTGCACGATGGAATGAACCTGGTTGCCAAGGAATATGTCGCGGCACAAAACCCGGCCGACCCTGGGGTCTTGGTGTTGTCGAAATTCGCCGGTGCGGCGAACGAGTTGGATACCGCGCTGTTGGTCAACCCGCACGACATCGACGGCATGGCTCGGGCGATCGCGACCGCGCTCTCGATGCCGCTGCCCGAGCGGCGGATGCGCTGGGAAGCCATGATGATGAAACTTCGCAGCCAGACGATTCAGCAATGGTTCACCGATTTCGTCGAAGCCCTGCAGGCCGCCCAGGGCGACAAGGATCCCGGCAAGATCACTGGCGCGCTTTCAGTGGCGGAGCCGCTGCCATTGTGGCCGTCTCGCTCGGTCAATTCAGGCGCGGCGTCATTGAGCGCCAACGATCCGGAATCGACGGCGCCTCGGCCCCAACCGCCGTCGACCCTCGCCTCTCGTCGCTTTGGGTCAATGTAGGGCAAGCACCCCCGCCGACGCGGGTAAAAATTATCCAAACTAGTCAGTTATTTGCAGAAATTTCCATCGCCCCGGCCGGCCCTCCCTTGCAAAAGTCGTCGTGCCCCTTCAAGCGAGGGCCTCCGGAGAGATGGCCGAGTGGCTTAAGGCGCACGCTTGGAAAGCGTGTGTGCGGGAAACCGTACCGTGGGTTCGAATCCCACTCTCTCCGCCATTTCAGAACAGAACTGCGAACGCCGGCCAGCCGCCGATTTTACGCCGGAGACGCGAGACGTCCCGTCAGAGTCGCGCGAACCGCCGACGAGCAGAACATCCCAATTCTGCGCCACCACGCGTCTCGCGGAGGAGCGAAGAAATACTTGCGGACGTGTGTGTGGCGGCGCGAACGGGCAGTGTGTGCATCAGACGGCTTGCAAGGCTTTCTGGACTACCGTTGGCGCGCGTGCGATGACGAGAAGATAAGCACGTGTCGGCCCCTCCGGCTGGCGCGAACCCTGTTCCCAATGGCGTAACGTGTTGACGCTGAACCCGAACCGGCCCGCGAACTCTTCTTGCGTCATGTCCAGACCTGCCCGGATCGCCTTCACATCGATCTTCACGGGCACATGGACGCGATAGGCGCTCTCGTCCGCCTTCCCCTCGGCATAGGCCACCGCTTCCCGAAGGCCACGTCGAATACTGTCGGCAACCTTGCTCATGGCTTTCTCCTCTTGAATCTCCTGACCAGCAACGCCGTAAGCTGCCGGAAGTCATTGCGATCCTGCTGGCTCAAATCGGCCCGCTCGTTCTTGGCGTAGGCGGTGAGTGCGAAAAGCGGCATGCCGGCGTCGTGATGGAAGTAGACCACCCGCGCACCGCCGCGCTTGCCTCGCTCCTCCAAACCCCACCGCAGCTTCCGGACGCCGCCCGTTCCGGGAATCAGGTCGCCGGACGTAGGGTTGTAGGCGAGGTAATCTACCAGAAGTGCCCGTTCCTCATCGGTCATGAGCTTTCGAGTCGCAGACAGAAACTCCGGGGTCTCGACGACGCTGATCGGAACCGCTCGAGTCATGCGCGATACTACTCCAATGGGTCAGTCGAGGCAATCGAAATATAATCCAATGGATCATGCCTCTGCGCCGTTTACGGAACCGGTTGATTCCACGCCGAGGCATCGACCAAAGGGAGCGCGGCTTTTATCTTGCCGTCGCAAACGGCTGTATAAAAGTTACGGATGTTCTGAACGAGGTTTCATCATGGACCAGGATTTTTGGCTAAAAGTTACACAGATTGTAGCGGGGCTTGCGACCCCAATCATAGTGACCATTCTGGGTGTCGTGCTGGTCCGTCGCATCGAGAGCATCAAGGCGGAGGCCACGAAACAATCTGCATTTCACGTCAGGTGGGCAGATGAATTCTTTGATGCTTGCCAGCAATTTCTACGCGCTCTTAAACACGAGATGGCGATTTTCTTAGTCTTAACCGGTAGGGAAGAAAAGAACGATGATTACGGGATGAAGATGCAACTTGATCAAACCGAAACCCATTTTCTAGCATTCGAACTTCAGCTCAGAATCCAACGATGCGCAGCATTTGCACCACAGTATGGAGACCACCTCGAAGCTTGCTGAGGAGTCATTTTCCCTAGTCAATAAGCTGGTAGCTGATAAGGTAGCGAAGCGAGAGCCGATCTTTCAAAAACTGTATGAGTTCAACCAGTGAACGCGGGCGCCGCTGTTCTTTCCGAATCATGCTCTAACGCGGAGGCTTGAGCTCGCCGGCCAACCAGCCGACGGCATCGGTCTTCATGGGGTCTACGGGAACGGCAACTTTCTTGAGGCGATGGCAGGTGCTGCACTCGAAGGTTCGCTCTTCAAAGCCGCGCGCGCCCGGAGAGATTCGAGCCAAGCTCATCCTGTGTTTGCAGACAGGACAGGATGGCCGCTCAATGGCTGATGGAATACGCATGACCCGATACCGACGTCACAAGCTATGCCTACTGCGCGGGCTATTCTGTACGCTAGCCGACTCTCGGACAAATTTTATTTAGGTCCTCGCGAATGTTTCGCGCGCGGCGAGCCGCAATCACGCCTTCGCCGCGCTCACCAGTGCGACCAGTTCGTCGCCGTAATGTTCGAGCTTCTTGTCGCCGATGCCGGGGATGCCGCGAAGTTGCTCAAGCGTCGTCGGCCGCGATGCCGCGATACCGTCGATCGTTGAGTCGTGAAGGACGACATAGGCCGGCACGCCGCGCTTGCGCGCGACCTCGGAACGCCACGCCTTGAGAGCGCCGATCAGGGTCGAATCTCCGGCTTCACCGGGACTGGCGAGGTGGGTAACGACGTCGCCGCGCCTTGATTTGGTTCGGATGGCGCGGATGCGGGTGCCGGCGGCTTCCTCGCGCAACATCACTTCGGTCTCGCCCTTCAGCACGCCGCGGGCGCTTTCAGTGAGTTTCAAGGCGCCAAACGCCTCGCTGTCGGGCTGAAGATGTCCCATCGCCACGAGTTGCCGCAACACGGTGCGCCACTGTTTCTCATTGAGTTCGCGGCCGATCCCGAACACGGAGAGTTTGCCGTGCCCGAATTGGGTGACGCGTTCGGTCATGCGGCCGATCAGGACATCGATCAGATGCATCGCTCCGAAGCGCTGTCCGGTGCGGTATGCACAGGACAACAATTTTTGCGCGACGATCTTGCCGTCGCGAAGGCGTGGCGGCGATAGGCAGTTGTCGCAATTACCGCATTGAGCGGCGGCAGGCGCCTCGCCGAAATATCCAAGCAGTCGGGTACGGCGGCAATGCGCGGTTTCGGCCAACCCGACAAGCGCCTCCAATTTTCCGGCCGACACCCGCTTGAACGCTTCGGCGCCGTTTGACTCATCGATCATACGGCGCTGCTGCACGATGTCCGACAGGCCATACGCCATCCAGGCCGTGGACGGCTTGCCGTCGCGCCCCGCGCGCCCGGTCTCCTGATAATAGGCCTCGATGCTTCTCGGCAAATCGAGATGCGCCACGAAGCGGACGTCCGGCTTGTCGATGCCCATGCCGAACGCGACGGTCGCGACCACGATGTCCGCGCGCTCCGTCACGAACGCGTCCTGATTGGCGCGGCGGTCCGCATCCGAGA
>Ga0137358_10001510_pt1 | contig 12642 bp, 14 predicted proteins | sample Mad1_20_16metaG_FD_105551 | JGI IMG/M metagenome (GOLD analysis project Ga0137358, IMG submission 105551) | Vadose zone soil microbial communities from Angelo Coast Range Reserve, California, USA - Mad1_20_16 metaG | ecosystem: Environmental > Terrestrial > Soil > Vadose zone | place: USA... | reverse complement strand
TACTTTGACGGCGAGATTGAAAAGCCGGTATTGACCTGGTCGCAGCGGCGAGCCCGGAGCATTCTGGGTCATCACGACGCCGCACATGACACGATCGTCATTAGCAAGACCCTGGATTCTCGCGAGGTCCCCGAATGGTTCGTCGAATACATTCTCTTCCACGAGATGCTGCACATCAAACATCCAGCCCGCATCGTGAACGGCCGGCGCTATTATCACACCAACGCGTTTCGAGCTGAGGAGCAAAGCTTTCCCCGCTACCAGCACGCACAGGAATGGCTGGACCACGTAGTTCGCAAACGTCAGGAACTAAGAGCGCGCGCCGCTTAGTAGCACAGACTTCAGTCTGTGCGTTTGGAGTCCGGCCTTCAGGCGGCTGATGAACTCGACTCACCCTTCCCGTTCAAATGCGGAACTCCAAACAAAAAACTAGAGCTCACAATTATTGTGGAACCCCACCTGGCCCTACACGTTAATTCATTCAGGTAGGTGGGCTCCTCCTGAGAGCGGACAAGCAGCGCCGAGTGTCATCTGAAGGATGCGTTCAAAGCGGGCTTGCCCGCTCTGTTTTAATTTCAAGCGCGCCCTCTTGCTTGTATAATCCCTCAGGTGAAAACCCTACGATTCGTCGGTTCGAGTCTCGATGATCTTCGCAATTTTCCAGCCGAGGCTCGGAGGCAGGCCGGATTTGAACTTTACGCGGTCCAGCGAGGACTGCAACCGTCCGACTCGAAGCCTATGAATGATATTGGAGCCGGAGTAAGCGAGATTCGAGTTCATGTCTTGGGCGAATGGCGAGTTTTGTACGTTGCTAAGTTTGCCGACGCAGTCTATGTTCTACATTCCTTTCACAAGAAGTCTCGGAAAACAAGACGTGAAGACGTTGAGCTTGGGAGGCAACGGTATAGGCAGCTTGGAGATAAGTAATGAGTTCAACAATCACGGAATCGAGCGGCAATGTATTCGCTGATCTTGGGTTTGAGCCGGCGGAGGCTCTGATCCTAGAGTTGCGAGCGAAGCTAATGAGCGACTTGCGCGAGCATATTCAGTCAAGTCGCCTGACCCAGCCAGCAGCGGCGAAGAGACTGAAGATTCCTCGATCGAGAGTGTCGGACCTTATGAGCGGTAAGTGGGAAGAGTTTAGCCTCGAAATGCTGATCACGTTGGCGGCTCGAGTGGGTTGCAAAGTAACTCTCGAATTGGCGGCCTGACGGTAGACGGAGTCAGCTAGTATGAACAGGCATACCGGCAGCACGCTCGACGACTACCTGACCGAGGAGGGTATTCTCGATGAAGTATCAGCAAAGCCCACAAACGGTTATTGGTGCTGCAACCGGCTGACATCATGGAAGAGTCCAAGATAAGCAAAGACGACTCGCCTCACCGATTGCAAACCAGTCGTAAACGGGTGGATCGGCTGCTCGATGCCGATAATGGGTCAATCACGCTTGAGTTGTTGGAGCGTTTAGCTCGGGCCGTTGGCCGAGAATTCAAGATCGAATTGGCCTGACCTGAAGGTTGGTCGAAGAAGAGTGCTCCAAGATCACGGCCGGAGACGCCGAATGTGAACACATTTCTCGATATGTTCGATCTTGCCCTTAATAACGCTGCCTCAAAATCCGAGTGGGTTTATTGGGTCGTTAACGATGACAAAGATGCAGCGCGCACAACACTAGTATTCCTTAATGCGTGTTTTGCAAACATACCTGCGTCGAAACATGCACGAATCTGTCAGAAACTTGGAGGGGATCAAAGTGAAGTTGAAGCGACAATTCATGAGTTAGTAGCTCATGAACTGCTGCGAAGATTCGGGCTTTCTCCTGAATTTGAGCCTTCAATTGCCGGGTTGACTCCGGACCTCAGTTTTGAAACGGAAGGAAAACGGTTTTTGGGTGACGTTTACCTAACACATAGCCCATCGAAGACTCTCAGAGATCATGCTGATGGGACAGGAGAAGCTTGGGATACTTCAAAACCAGATGAGAGTAGGGCGAAAAAGATCGCAGACACGCTTCGCGATAAGGCTGGACGATATGAGCCAATTGCAATGCCGTTTGTGGCTTTCGTTTTTCTTGGCGACCATAGAATCCTTAGCGCGAGCGACGTGGAAAGAGCACTCTTCGGTATGACGGCTTGTGAGGTGAGCTTGGAAGAGCGATTTCCGATGAGTGTTTCGCGTGATCGAGTGCCTGTTGGGGGCTTACTCCTCCCTGACGAAGATGGCAACTACGGTCATCATAATTTGTCAGCAGTTATCTCTTGCGATTGGTTCGATACCTTGAATCGGCAGGACCGAGGAAAGCGCCTGCATTGTCTAGTCTTGCACAACTGGATTGGAGAAGCATTGCCCGTAAAGGCCTTTAGCCTTTTTCCGCAAATCATCTGGAATCAAAGTGAGCCGGATGTCTGGAAGCCAGAGCAAACCATCAGCGCAAATACTGTCGCGAAGTTCACGCTCGATGGCGGAATTGAATGTCGCGAATACACGCCGAATACGGCTTGGTAGGAGCGCAAACAAGCTAGGCGCGAACCGAACTGCTCGTCGATGGCGCGCCGACACCCTTCATTGCTGGACAACCCCGCGCCCTCCCGCTAGACTACGTCGTTTGCAACAGTGCCGTGATTCCGATCCATCGCCGCACGACTAGAAACCAAACAGAAAGACCTTTAGAAGCGAAATGGCAATTCCAGCAACCCAAATCAGACGCGGCATGGTTATCCTTTTCGAAGGCCAACTCTGCAAGGTAGTCGACTTTCGACATCACACGCCCGGCAACCTGCGCGCGATGGTGCAAACGAAGTTGCGCAATATTCGCACTGGCTCCTCTTTTGACCATCGCTTTCGCTCGGCGGATACGGTGGACAAAGCCGCGCTCGAGCAGCATGACATGGAATATCTGTATTCGGACGGCTCGCACCACCACTTTATGAACACCGAGTCGTATGAACAGGTCGCTCTGAGCGGCGAAGACCTCGGCGACGCTGCTCAGTGGCTGGCGCCCGGCCTTAAGCTGCAGGTAGAGTTCTATGAGGGCTTGCCGATAGGCGTTGAATTGCCGCCATCGCTTGAACTAACAGTTACGCAGACTGAGCCCACCATGAAAGGCGCGACAGTTTCCAACGTCAACAAGCCGGCGACCCTGGAAAATGGCGTGACTATCCAGGTGCCGCCTTTCATAAACGAGGGTGACCGGCTCCGCATCGATCCGACCGAAGGCCGTTACATCGAGCGCGCCAGGTAGAGTGGCACAGACTTCAGTCTGTGAAGCGGCATGAATCAAATCGCTGCTCGCGCAGAATAAGATTGAGGTTTCCCACCTGAAGGCCGGTTTCGATTAGCGGATCATCACAGACTGAAGTCTGTGCCACTCCGCGGAAGCTATGTACCTGCTCTACAGTCTGCTTTTGACGGTTGGCTTTCTCGCCCTGCTGCCGTGCTTTGCAATTGACGCCTTCCGGACTCGCAAGTACGTCACCGGTCTTCGCCAACGCCTCGGCCACCTATCCGCAATCGCTTTTGACGATCGACCCCTGATCTGGTTGCATTGCGTTTCGGTGGGCGAAACCGAGGCCGCGCGTCCTCTGGTGCGGGCACTCCTTGAAAGGTTCCCTTCCTACCGTCTGGCAATTTCAACCACAACAGTGACAGGTCAGCGAATCGCGCGGGACGCTTTTGGATCTAAGGCCGCGACTGTCTTCTACTTTCCGATCGACTGGGCCTGGACCGTTCGCCGAGTGCTGCGCATCTTGCGACCCGCGGCCGTTCTAATCATGGAAACCGAGTTGTGGCCGCATCTTCTCCGTGAATGTCACAGGCGCGGAATTCCAGTGGCTCTGATCAATGGCCGAATCTCGATCACTTCGTTCAGCCGTTACAAACTGATCCGTCCGTTTATAGGCCGCATGTTGAATCACCTCTCGACTGCTCTGATGCAATCCGAGCAGGACGCCACACGCATACGCGAGCTGGGGATGCCGCACGACCGAGTGCTAATGCCTGGGAACCTAAAGTTTGATAGCGCCGAAAGTCCGATTGACGACGTTGCCACAGAAAATCTGCGGCGGCGTTTCGGCTTCGATCAAACCACGTGCTTGATCGTCGCTGCCAGCACACACGCTCCAGAAGAACAAATTGTCATCGATGCCTTCAAGCAGCTCAAGAATGCTCAAACACATTTCCAGGCACGCCTTCTGATCGCTCCCCGACATCCTGAACGTTTTGGTGAAGTGGCTTCGTTCCTGCACGCTTCCGGTTTGACCTGGTCGCTTAGATCCGCGGCGCCGCAAGCCAGTGACCGCAGTTGCGAAGTGATTTTGCTCGATACCATTGGCGAACTGCGGTCGGTGTATCCTTTGGCCGATGTGGCTTTTGTCGGGGGCAGCATCGCGCCCCATGGAGGTCATAACATTCTGGAGCCCAACGCTCGTGGGGTTTGTGTGATTACGGGCGCGCACATGCACAATTTCGCGGCGGTCACGAAAACGATGCTGGACGAGGCTGCGATTGTCCAGCTACCAGAAGTTTCAGCGGCCGCGGCAGTAGCGGAGCTTGCCAACGCGATTAGTGCGTTACTGTCAAACGAATCTTTGCGAAGGGACATGGGGCGAAGAGCTTTGATGGTTTGCGAGCGGAATCGGGGAGCGACCGAGCAGACGCTCCAAGTGATCGCCCGCCTGCTCGAAATGCCTGCAGGTGCGCCGATTCCCTTCCCGGCGATCTCCTCAGTAACTGCAGCCAAGTGATTATCATGAGTTCCAATGAATAGCGCTGTGTCAGTCGCGCTTGCCCCGCTGGGGACCTTGTACGGCGTCGCGATGAAGACGCGGCGCGCACTCTACCGTTCGGGACGATTTCACGTTCATAAACTGGGTGCGCCGGTGATTAGCGTCGGCAATCTCACCACGGGTGGTACGGGAAAGACTCCGCTGGTGGCTTGGATCGCGCGGGAGCTGGCGCAAACAGATCAACGAGTTTGCATTCTCACGCGCGGCTATGGCCGTCGCAACGCCGGCACTCGCGTGGTCGTTTCAGATGGAGTTGAAATCATTTCTGACGCGGCGCAGGCAGGCGATGAACCGCTACTGCTGGCCGAGACATTGAAAGGCCTGGCCGCGGTGATTAGCGATGCCGACCGCGTGTCGGCGGCCCGCTGGGCCGTTGAGCACCTTCACAGTGGCGTGTTTGTTCTGGACGATGGATTCCAGCATCTCCGCGTTGAGCGCAACCTGAACATCTTGACTATCGACGCGACCAATCCGTGGGGCAATCGAAAACTGTTTCCGGCCGGCATTCTGCGCGAACCACCTTCTGAAATGAAGCGCGCCGATTGTATTGTGATGACGCGCGCGGATGATCCCCAGCGCGCGAAGGAATTGCGCCGCGAGATCGCCACGCAAGCCCACGCGACGCCAATCTTCTCATCACGAATGAGATTGAATGCAATGCGAAGTGTGCAGAGCAAGTTCGCCCAGTCTTTAATTGATCCTCAAGAGATCGGAGCATCGAGGATCGCGGCGTTTTGTGGTCTTGGCAACCCTGAATCGTTCTTTTCTCTCCTGCGGCGTAGCGGTTATGAACTGGTCCATACGCAAATCTTCCGCGACCATCACCGATATACTCAAAGCGACATCGAGGGGATAGTGCGCGAGTCCGTGGCGCGCGGCGCGCAAATCCTTATTACCACCGCCAAGGATGAAGTGAAGCTGCGTTCTCTGAGATTTGAATTGCCGTGCTACGCCGCCGATATCGCAATCGAGATCGACGATGCAGAGCAGTTGAAGGACCTAATTACCGAGGCTGCAACTGTTCGGGTGTAGACCGTGGTGTTGGCTTCAAACTGGGAACAGGCCGCGGCGGTGGCGGTGGTTCTGCCCTCCCTGCGGATGGAGAAGGCTTTGGGGTGGGAGATTCGCGACGATTTGCGTTCTTGCTATTGGACGACGAGCTATTATCGTTGCTTCCGAAATCTCCGTTCGACGTGCCCGGCACCACTGTTTGACTGTTAGCATTTGCGTTTCGTCCCAAAGGAGTGGCCGACGATACGGGTTGAACGCCGCGCTCGCCCTCGCCTGTCGGCGTGCCCGTCGCTTGCACAGGCTGGCCATTAGGGTCAGCCGCCAATCCGTTCTGGCCGGCAGCTTGCCCTCCCGTTTGATTTGTCGGCGTCTGACTGGTACCTCGCGTCAGCAAAAATACCACTCCAAAAACTGCGACCAGAACAATTGCCGCCGGCGCCATTATTCGCCACGGGTTAAAGTTCGCCAATGGAGCATCGTCGGCGATCTCGCGAGTAAAGACGCCGCCTGCGGCAACTTCATTACGCGGGCGTGCTACCGTCTCTTCGTCGAGATCATCCGCAGCCAAACCGATGGGCGCGATCGAGACTGTGTCGGCCACGGGCGCGGGCTTTGCGGACACGGCCGCGCCCGCTTCATCGGCTGCTTGAGTCAGCGCCTCTGAAAGCGCGCCGGCAGTTTGAAAACGTTCGGAAGGCTGCTTGGCCAAAGCTTTCTTGATCAGATTATCGATACTCACGGGCAAATCAGGACGCTGGTCAAGAATGGAGGGCGGCTCGTCGCCTACCTGTTTCATCATGATCACGGTGGGTGACTCCCCGGTGAACGGCACCCGACCCGCGAGCATTTCAAAGACGATCACCCCCAGTGAATAAACGTCCGATCGGGCATCGATTGGACCGGCTTGCGAGCACTGCTCAGGCGACATATATTGCGGGGTCCCAATTACCAGATTGGCCGCGGTAATGTCGTTGTCGCGAACGCCTTCGGGTTGTTGAATCTTGGCAATCCCAAAATCCAGCACCTTCGCCCAATCGCCGCCATTGGTCTGCGTAAGCATGATGTTTTCGCTCTTCAGATCACGATGAATCACGCCTTGCTGATGCGCGGCATCCAGGGCGCCGGAAACCTGGCGAACAATTTCGACGGCGCGATCGAGCGTCATCGCGCCTTCGCTTCTGATCAAATCCTTGAGAGTGCGGCCCTCAAGATATTCCATCACCAGGAAGACGACGCCGTTTTCGGCTTCCCCAAAATCGGTAACACTAACGGCGTGTGGATGAGAAATCCGGGAGGCTGCCTTGGCTTCGCGCGAGAAGCGCGCCACCACGACATCGTCTCCTGCCAACGACGGACGAAGTACTTTGACCGCGACGGTCTTCTCCATCATCACGTGCTTGCCGCGGTAAATCGAGCCCATGCCCCCGCGCTTGATCAATTGTTCGATGAGATATTTTTCGGCGAGCGTCTGACCCAACAGCGGATCATCTACGTTCTGAAGAACCTCCGCATCAAGGGTACACAGGGAGCTGGTATCCGAATATTCCCTACCACAAACGGGGCAAACTTTCATTTGATCGTCTTTCGTTCCTTCTTGACGCAAGCGTAACACACTGCTTTTGCGACGAGCAAAGAAGACCTCTCGCCGAAAAGAAAAATGCGAGCGCAGCTCGAAAGCGACGCTCGCATCTTCTTATCGATCCTATGGCCAGACTAAGTCTTGATGAATACAATCACCAGAGCAAAAAGCACCAGTGACTCGATCAGGGCCAGGCCCAGGATCATTATGGTCTGAATTTTTGCGGCGGCTCCCGGATTTCTTGCCGCGCCTTCGCACGCGGCAGCGCCGATACGCGATTGGCCGAGTGCCCCACCGAATACCGCGATCGCAAATCCGACGCCTGCGGCAATGGCCTTTAATCCGACGCTATTGTTTGCGGCTGTGGCGGGCGTTTCCGCCTGCGCGAGCGCCGGCACGGCGCTCATGAACACGCCCAGCACCGTCAAAAGCAACAGAGTAACCTTCCTCATTCTCTTTTCTCCCTTCCAGAAAAACGAACTGCTCGGAAACTTCCAGCCCGGAATGATTTCGCCCGCATCCGGTATCCACCGCCCCTCTTACAACGGCGCTCCAGCGATACAGACCTTTGACTATATATGGCTGTTCATGACCTTCGCATTTCGTAAGATGTTTGCGCTCTAACGTGTGCGGCACGCTTGCACGCATCGCTCAAAGACGCTTGATAAGACCACAAGAACATTAAGTCAGGACCGGGGCTATGAACTCCATCCCATCGTCCTCTGTATGACTGTCATGCGGCGGATGCGAGACCTCGCTGAGATAAAGTTGCGACAGCAAAATAAAAACGAACGTTTGAATCAGAGCGACGAAAACACTCAAGCCCATCAGCACCAGCAGCACCGGAATAGCGAAGTAGGTGTACGGCGGAGCCATGTTGGCAACTGTCTCAAACACTTTCTCGTCGGCAAACATATTGCCAAAGAGTCGTATTCCCAAAGAGAACGGCCGGACCAGATTGCTGACCAGTTCTATGGTGAAGATCAGCGGAGCAATCCACCAGATGGGCCCGGCAAAATGCTTCAGATGATTAAACAACCCATTCTCACTAATTCCGATGTAGTTGTAGTAGACAAATGACGAGAGTCCCAGTCCAAACGTCACGCTGGTGGCTGAAGTCGGCGCCATGAACAATGGGAACAGTCCCATCAGGTTGGAAACCAAAATCAGCACTGCGAAAGTCATAACCACCGGAAAATACTTCAGGCCATGCGGACCAACGATGTCTTCGAGCATGCCCCGCACAGCCAGGACACTGACCTCGAGCGTCTGCTGCCCGTGTCCCGGCTTGTCTTCGGAAAGCTGTCCCTTGAAAATCCAGATCAATACCAGGCTCAGGATGCAGGCCACGATAAACATCACCGTGTACCAGGGGATCGCATTCTCAGGCGTGTACACTCCAAACGCGGCTTCAGGAGTCGAGCCAAACTTTGCCAGGAACCATTTCCACCTGGGATAGGTGTAATGCATCTCAAAGTTGTAGGCCCACTCGCCAAAATATTGATTAACGAACCGCACCAGGATAGGCACGTGTTCCTGTGCATGTTCAGCAGCTTTGCCGCCCGCTTCCGTGCTCTGCAGAAGAAACATCAAAAAGATTCCTCTCGACGAATAATTGCAAAATAGAATTGTCTAAAAGCTTCAACGAACACTGCGGGGACGAACGAGCATAAGCCGGCAAACATAGCCGGCAGCGAAACTAACCCCGACTCGTAACCGGCATAACCAGCCGCGCCTATAACGAAATAACGAAACACATAACGCGCTACCCTGACTCGCGGCCGCGCACCTGCGCTCACCTTGAAGACGGCCGCCACCGATGTTTGCAGCCAGTGAAAGTTCAAAAGAGATAAGAGGCCGCCCAGCATCAAACCAGTCGTAACTCGCCACGGCAACAGCATCGTACTCGCGATGACGGCCAGGGCGACGCTTGCCATCATCGCGCGAAGCAGACGCAACTCGAGCGCGCCGTTGTCTTCACCGGCGAGTCCTTCAGCTCTCATACTGTTGGCAACCTGACTCATGAATTAAGCGGAGGATTTTACATGGCGCGATGATGCATGTCGAGTGCATGGAGGAGCGACTATTCGGACACTACCCGGAGCGCGGGCATCCCTGCCCGCCTGAGCGCGCTTCGCGCGAATTTGAGCGCGGCTTCGCGCGCGGTGCGGGCAGGGATGCCCGCGCTCCTAACGCAACTGTCTGGGTGGCGGCGGTTTTTGGGAATCGTCCGAGCCTGACCCGCCTGTCTCTGAAAACATTTCTTTAATGCTGCCCACGGCCGAAAGCATGCTCGATGTTTCGATCGGCATAAAGATCACTTTCGCGTTGTTGCTTTTGGTCATGTCGCGCAGGCTTTCGATATAGCGCGTGGTGATCAGATACTGCGCGGGATTGCCGTGTTCCTTCATGGCTTCAGCAACCTGGGTGATCGCCTGAGACTCGGCTTCCGCCTGGCGCAAGCGCGCCTGGGCCAACCCTTCGGCTTGCAGAATGTTCGACTGCTTCTCGCCCTCGGAACGAGTGACGGCAGCTTGTTTCTCACCTTCGGCCCGGGTAATCGCTGCCTGGCGTTCGCCCTCGGCCTGCAGAACCAGCGCGCGCCGGTTGCGCTCAGCGGTCATCTGCTTCTCCATCGTCACGCGCACATCTTCGGGCGGATTGATGTTCTTCACGTCGACGCGCGTTACTTTCACGCCCCACTTGTCCGTAGCTTCATCCAGAATGATGCGCAGCTTGGAATTGATCTGGTCGCGTTGCGAGAGTGTGTGATCCAGATCCATGTCGCCCATCACCGCGCGCATGCCGGTAATCGTCAACTGCACGATGCCGCCGACCAGATCGTTCATTTCGTAGACCGCTTTAATCGGATCGGTAACCTGCCAATACACGACTGAGTCAACGTGGATGGTTACGTTGTCGCGAGTGATCACCGGCTGAGGCGGCAAGTCGATGTATTGTTCGCGCAGGTCGATTGAAGTGACCCCGCCGCGGGAGTTAGTCCAATAGACGGCGCGGGCTTTGTCGAGAAAAGGCACGAGGATATTCAAACCACTCGCCGCCACGCGGTTAAAGCGGCCCAGACGCTCGATCAACATCACGGTGGCTTGCGGCACAATCTTGATTGTCTTGGCTGCGACGATCAGCAGGAAAATCCCAACAAACAAGAGGAAGAAGACAAACAGAAACGCTGGCAATGCTCCGTCAGCCTGCAACAAGATCAAGGACGCGAACGACATAACTCACCTCCGACAAAGCTATCTTTGAAAACGCGCGGCGCCACTATATCGAAAGCGGTGCACTAATGAAAGAAGATCGGCGAAGGCGTAGTAGCACTTTGCCAGTTAGCCCTAAACACGAATCACCGGGCTAAAGCCACGGTGCTAATTAGAAAAGCTGAGAAATTCAAATCGCACCCATACGGGACGAGCGTTCACATCTGCCCCGGTCTTTGCCAGCCTCCGAGTGCCTCTTCAATGATCGCGGCGCCCGCTAACGCGACTCTCTCTTCAAACGGCCGGCCAATGATTTGTACACCAATCGGCAGACCTTCTTTAGAACGGCCAGCCGGGACGACTACGCTCGGCAGCCCAAACACGTTGAAGCTTTGCGAGTAACTGAAAGCACGAAACACGTTGATCGATTCACCCTTGACCATGACCCTTCGAGTTCCATGCTCGAACGCGGGCGTTGATCCTACCGGCGCCAAAATCAAGGGGGTTGTTTTCATCCAACGCAAGAGTTCCTCCCGCAAACGCTCGCGCTCCAACACGGCGGCGGCAGCATTTTCAGCCTGGCTTATTTTCCCCTCGAGATCGTTCGGCGATTCAGAATTATTAAGTAGGGTTGAGACCAGAGGTCCCGCCTCGTCTTCCCTGCCCCGATAAGACTGTCGGAGCTGTTCGCTCGCGGCGCGCGAGAATAATTCGACCCAAAGGCGCCCGCCTTGAGATATGCCGGGCGGCCTCTCCTCATTTACCTCGAGACCGGCGTGGCTGAGCGCATTCGCGGCTGCGATGATCGCAGCCCGCGTGTCGTCGGTTACGGGCACCGCGCCGTCGTGTGAGTACCAGGCGACCCGAACTCCGCGTAGCCCTCCCACGTCTTGCTGCAAAGTGCTGTGACCATTCTCGAATGACGTAGGTTCCGCAATCACTTTGAACAGCAGGTTAAGATCTGCAACGGTGCGAGCCATTGGACCGATACAAGCTCCTAAAGATAAGAGCCCATCAGCACGAGGCGTGTGACCAGCCATTGGTACTCGTCCGGCAGTAGGTTTCAATCCGACGATGCCGCAGAAATGCGCCGGCACCCGAATCGATCCGGAAAGATCGCTGCCAATTCCCGCGGCAGAAAGACCCGCGGCGATCGCCGCTGCTTCGCCGCCGCTTGAACCTCCCGGCGTTCGATCGGGTGCATACGGATTGTTCGTGCGGCCGAAGACGGGATTGTCCGTCTCGTATGCAATCGCCATTTCCGGCGTGTTGGTCTTGCCGAGGATGATCGCACCTGCTGCTTTCAAACGAGTCACCACCGGCGCATCGTGATCCGGAACATCGTTCGCCCGCAGATTCGAGCCGCTGGTCGTACGCAAACCCTGTGTGTCGATCGTGTCTTTGACCGTCAACGGCAGGCCATGCAGTGGGCCTACTTCTTTACCGCCAATCAGGTCGGCTTCCGCGGCCCGCGCGCGATCCAGGATGTCAGGAGCGAGAGTGACGATAGCATTCAACGACGGATTGATTTGATCGATACGGCGCAGGTGGGCTTCGACAAGTTCCACGGGTGAGACAGCACGGGAGTGAATCAGCTCCGCGAGTTCAACGCACAATGTTTTTGTGAGATCTGCGTCCACCTTCAGCTTAGATACGGGTTGTCGAAGTGCTCCGAAGGAGCGCAATGTTTATAGCACACGCCTCGCTTCCTTACCCGAAGCTCCGTTGGGAGCGGAACTTCTCTGACGCTCCTATAAGGAGCTCTGAAAATATCAAGCCTCTCAAGCTATAAACATTTCGCGCCCAACGGCGCTGAACTGAGTGCGAAAACTTATTACAAACTCCGCTCAGCTGATTCGATCGCGCTTGCGGAACCTTGCTTGACACTCTTACAAGGGCGCAATTAGACTCGGCTTCTTTCAAATCGTAACACATGTGGCACAGACTTCAGTCTGTGTTCTTCAAGAGAAAGATCGAATCACAGACTGAAGTCTGTGCCACAACACTCGAGGGGATCAAAGATGGGAGCACGAAACAAAATCACCGTAGTAG
>Ga0137358_10001509_pt1 | contig 12642 bp, 8 predicted proteins | sample Mad1_20_16metaG_FD_105551 | JGI IMG/M metagenome (GOLD analysis project Ga0137358, IMG submission 105551) | Vadose zone soil microbial communities from Angelo Coast Range Reserve, California, USA - Mad1_20_16 metaG | ecosystem: Environmental > Terrestrial > Soil > Vadose zone | place: USA... | reverse complement strand
GGAGCCGCTCGGGCGCAGGCACCGCCGCCCGGTTCTTCGCGCTCACCCTTGAAGCGGCGGTGGGCGCAAGAGGGGGCGCTTGCGGTTCTCCCTGCCGGCGACGGTGCCGCGGACGACCCTCATGGCGCGGCTCGCGCGCGTGCTCGTCGCGGCGGCCGGGCCGCCAAACTTCGATGAATTCCTCCGCTGCAGGTTGGTTGTTGGGCGCCATCTCGGAGGATCGCGGAGAGCCCGCGACATCACCCGAGAGACCTTCAGCCTGCGTCCGGCACGCAGGTTTCGACGCTTCCCCGACGTCGATCAAGGACGGCACCGATTCGGGTCCCGCGGTTGGGCTTGCGACAGGCTCGTCGAGCGCAGTCGCAGCACCTTCAACCCGCGCTGCCGCGAGAACCGGTGTCTCTGCGATTCCTGCCTCGGTCGCCTCAGGCGATCCTTCTACGCTTGGCTCCCCTTGGGCCGTTGTCGCGCGTTCAAGCGCAGGAGTAGGCGCGGCGCCTTCCTCGCTCAAAGGCGTATCTGCCGAGCTATCTTGCACAGAGCGCGCCGACGGCATCTTCGCATCCAAGGGCGCGAGCGGCGGTTCAGTGGGCTTTAGCCGCCGCTCCATGCGATAGCCGAGCGAGCGCAGGACCGAGGCGAAATCCTCCCCCGAGCAGCCCGCAAGCGACGTCATGGCGCCTGTAACCGTGAAGCCGAAGCCTTCGGTCGCACCCGCGGGCTTAGGCTGCCTTCCGCCCGAGCGCCATGCGAGCGCCGGGCGAATGAGATCGGCGAGCCGCTCCAAAATGTCCACCCGCACGGCGCGCCCGCCGCAGACCCGATAACCCGCGACCCGGTAAAATGCTTTCGGGATTTCCTCGTCGGCAGCAATCGACGTGCGCCCGCTGCCGGCGAGTTGCTCCATCGCATCAAGGGCTTTCTTTTCCGAGCCGCCGTGTTTGAGCGCCCATAACTGCATCGCCAATAGCCGCGGGGCGGGTTTGAGCGATGCCGGCATATAGACGTGGTAAGCACCGAAGCGCACACCGTATTTGCGCAAGATCGCGCGCGCGGGCTGCTCGAGGCCCTTGACCTCATCCGCGACCCTATGGCGGTCAAGCACGCCCAGCGCTTCCGTGAGCTGGAACGCCACCCCGCGAGCAATGCCGACAATGTCTTCGGCGGCGGCAAGGCGGAACAACGGCTCGAGTAGCCTCTCGATATGAGACCTCAGCCACAGGTCGAGCCGCGCTTGCACCGCATCTCGTGGCGCGCCGGTGAGGTGCTCGTCGGCGATGAGGCGTACGCGTGGCTTGAGCGTCTCCTCTGCAGCCATGAGCTTGCCGACCGGCTGGCCCAACCACCTGATCGTATCGTCAGTCGCGAGCACCAACTGTCCGTCCGCCGCTTGTGCGAGACGCGTGGCCCGCGCATCGATCTCTCCTGCTAGCGCCTTTTGCGCGGCGCTGGCGAGCGCTTTCGCCTCGGAACCCGCGGCCGAAGCAGCCGGCGTAAACATGAATCCGTCGAGCCGGCCGATGACATGGCCCTCGACCACGACCTCCCCGCTCTTGCCGATATCGGTCTCGAGCGTCGCGTTCTCTCGTAACCGACGCATCAAGACGCTGGTGCGGCGATCAACAAAGCGCTCGGTGAGCCGGTCATGGAGCGCGTCCGACAATCTATCTTCGACCGCGCGCGTGACGCCTTGCCAATGCTCGGGATCAACCAGCCAGTCCGGACGATTCGCCGCAAATGTCCAGGTACGGATGTGGGCGATGCGGTTCGACAGCGTATCGATATCGCCCTCGGTGCGATCTGCCTCTTCGACTTGGCGTGCGAACCAGTCGGTGGGGATCGTTCCTTCCCGCATCAGAAAACTGTAGAGCGTAGTCGCGAGCTCGGCATGTGTGGCTGGCGAGATTTTGCGATAATCGGGCACCTGGCAGACGTCCCACAATCGTTCGACTGCTTGGCGGTCCTTCGCCAAAAATCGGATCTCGTCGTCGCGTACCGCATGTTCCAAAACCAAGATGTCCTCCGCGATGGGCGCGCGGGTGAGGCCGTTCTGTTTCGGGGTTTCGGCGAGAGAAGCCTGCAGTGCGCCGACCGACGTGAAGTCAAGCGCGGTATTGCGCCATTGCAGCACCTTGACCGGCTCGAACGAATGGCTTTCGAGCGCCTGCGCAAGCTCGGTTTCGAACGGCAGGCATCTGCCGGTGGTGCCAAAGGTGCCGTCGCGGGTAGCGCGGCCGGCGCGGCCAGCGATCTGCGCCAGCTCGGCGGGATTGAGCCTTCTGAATTGGTAGCCGTCGAACTTCCGGTCGGAGGCGAAGGCGACGTGATCGACGTCGAGGTTGAGTCCCATTCCGATGGCATCGGTGGCAACCAGATATTCGACATCGCCGGATTGGTAGAGTGCAACCTGCGCATTGCGCGTGCGCGGACTGAGCGCGCCCAAGACCACGGCAGCGCCGCCGCGTTGACGGCGGATCAGCTCCGCGATCGAATAGACCTCCTCAGCCGAGAACGCGACGACCGCAGAACGGCGCGGAAGCCGCGTGATTTTCTTCTCGCCCGCAAATGACAGCTGCGACAGCCGTGGCCGCGTCAAGACATGAGCGCCGGGCAACAGTCTCTCGACCATAGGCCGGACAGTCTGCGCACCCAGCACCAGGGTCTCCTCGCGTCCTCGGCGGTTGAGCATGCGGTCCGTGAAGACATGACCGCGCTCGAGATCGGCGCCAAGCTGCACCTCATCAATGGCCACGAAGGCAACGTCGAGGTCGCGCGGCATGGCCTCGACCGTGGAGACCCAATAGCGTGGGCTCGGCGGCTTGATCTTCTCCTCGCCGGTGACGAGGGCGACCGCATCTATGCCCGCACGGGCCGCGACCTTATTGTAGACCTCGCGGGCCAATAGCCGCAGCGGCAGGCCGATGATCCCGGAGGAGTGGCCCAGCATGCGTTCGATTGCGAGATGAGTCTTGCCGGTGTTGGTCGGACCAAGCACCGCCGTGACACCGCTGCCGCGGGCGTCCGAATCGCGGCTGGCTGGAAAGGAAAAGGAAATAGGCATCGACTGAAGAGGCGATCGCTGACGTTGCTGTCGCGTGATGCTATCCGTTACACTTGTGCATCGAGCGCGGCGAAGCCCTCGAGGCTACCAGATGAGAGATGGCGCCGCGCGTTTGAGTTCGCGCCGGTATTCAAGCAGGTGCTGGGATCGCGCATGCATCCCGCTCGATCGAAGATACCTGCTTCTACATCTCCAGCAAAGGCCCATTCGAAGCGCTAGTCCAATGCCTATCTGAACGGGCCGCCAGCCGTGTTCCCGGAAATTCAAAAGCATCGCTTTCACGGTTCCACTCAGATCAATCTGCGGTGAGCGGGCCTCTGCAAAGTGACGGAGTGCTGCCCATAGCAGTCGGCGTCAGTTCATTACCGCCGTGGCAACAGAACCGCCGGTCAAGTACGATCAATTACGTTGCCGGCTGGCACTGATCATGACGGCGTGCGCGCCGTACCGGAGTTTGCTGTTGCGGCCGAGGTGGTAAATCCCATTGTCCCAGTTTCGATGATCAGACCTCCCGTCGTGGGCACTATTGCAGTCGATGCAGCGTGGGTCGGCTGCCAATCGCTGGGAGGATCGCGGCTTGCGGTTTGGTGCCGCTTGATCCGGGGAACGAGTCCCGAACGAATCGCGCCCGAATCGCTGACTCTGTTTCAGTCAGAATTCGTTCACGGCCACATCTTGTATTGTCGCCGATGACCCCCACAACATCCTGTAAAGCGGACAAATTCGCCGTCCCTACCGGTGAACTCGATTGACAGTGCGCCAACCGTCCGATCTTCGGGACCGCTTCTCAGGGCCGGCCCGATGTCATCATTGCGTCCTGGCCGTCGCCTTGCTCGGTTGCGCCACCGAAAGGAATTGGGTCGCCTGCATCACTCCGAGCCCAATTGGCGTCGGGACGCTCACACGAAAAGGGACCATCACGCGCGTACCCGCGATGGGTGCAAGCCAAAGCTCGATGTCCCGCAACTCTATGAGGTACTTGATCGCGTAGCGCTCCGGAACGTGCCCCGCAATCGGCGAAAAATATACTGCGCAGACGACGGCCAGGCCTTGGTAGCCCCTCTCCGAGCTCACGCGATCAAACCGCTTGAAGGCGAGCTGAAGGTCGTAGCGCATCCGGCCGTCGAAAATCGACAGCGTACGTTGGCAAGCCTGCGGAACCAGCGTGTCGCCGCTGCCAGGGATCCGTATCAGCGATGCAGTCATCGGATCCGAAATCCCGCGTCGGTGCGCCTCGGTGACCGCAACACGGTCCGGGCTGGCTACGGTTGGCGGATTGACCGCCAATTCTTTCACTGTGCCGGCGCTGATCGCCATTCGCACTTCATCCGACTTGTCGCCCGTGACGATGCGCGAGGCGTAGGTTGAGGGCACGAGCTGGCCGCCGGAAATGGTGCCGCGCGCGGCGCTCTGGCCTTCGCCGCTGGCAAACACGCGCAACAAACCAGCCGTCGCCCCGCTGGCCGCCGCGGTGAAGTGATCCTCGCCAATGTCAATCACCCAGGCCCCTCGACCGATCGGAAAGCCGCTCAACGTGACGACGTAGCGGGCGTCGAGCTTACCCTGGGCAAAAGCCGCACGCTGCGGGGCCTCCGCCACGCTCACCGCGAGCGCGGCCACGCTGATGAAAATCGCGTGACGGGTGAGGCGGTACGAGCTCACGAAGGATCCCTGCTGCCTTGCTAGTTCCTGATGGACCGCTGGACTAAAACAGGCCGCCGCCGTCTACGGCCGGACCGACGGGCTCGCCGCCGAGGCATCCTTGACCCGGCATCTTGGCCCGATCAAGGCCGTCGAATATTGCCAGCCCAGCGTTGCGTTGGGGCATAAAGTCATAAAGTCGCTGCCCCCGCAATCTCCAACGAAACCCCGGTTGACGCCTTTTAACGCTCTCATTATAGGTCCGCGAGCCCTGCGAAAAGCTGCAGGTCTCGAGCCGTTCTGCCAAGGTGCGTGGCGGGCAATCTCGTTACAAATATAGGATGTCTCGATGTCGCGGCGATGCGAACTGACCGGCAAGGGTGCGCAGGTTGGGCATAAGGTGAGCCACTCCAATATCAAAACCAAGCGGCGCTTCCTGCCCAATCTCCTCAACGTCACCCTGATCTCCGACGCGCTTGGCCGCACGGTCAAATTGCGTGTATCCGCGAACGCGTTGAAAACCGTCGATCATCGCGGCGGGCTTGACGCATTCCTGTTGGAGGCGAGGGACAGCGAGTTGTCAGATAAGGCGCTCGAACTGAAAAGGCAGATCAGAAAGAAAAACGCTGCCGCAGCGGGATGAGCCTGACGCAAGCTCGAAATGGGCAGCATTTCGCGCAGACCGACGACGTGGATGGACTAGAATTCCGCCATGATGAACTGCAGTAGCAGCGTGCGCTGAACCGCGGAAAAATTGTCGTCGGAAACGAGCGTGAGCACGATCTCGCCAGCGGCGCCGCGGTGAACGCTGAGGCCCTCCATGTTATCGATTTCATAGCCGAGATCGGCGTCGAACAGAACGGAACCGTCGACCAGCGCGCGCGGCTTGATCTCGTCGAGCGCGATGCGCCGCACACGGACACCCAAACCGCTGTCCCAGCCAAATCTGCGCTCCAACAGCAGAACGTCACCGCCGGGCAGGAGGGCAGCGTCGGTGATGTCATAGTTCGAACTGCGCTTGATCGCGAAATTGCCGGGGGTCGGTCCGCCAATGAGGAAACCGACGATGTTACCCATCTTGTCGAGACCGCGTTCGGAAATCGCAATGAGCGAGCCGGCAAGGGTGAAGCCCTTGGGAACGAACACCAGCGCCTCCACACCCTTGTTCGCGGGAAGCGCACGAAGCTCGGGCGGCAGCGCGATCGCACGGCCGCGGGCGAGCAGGCCTTCCTTCCCGTAGTTGAACCGGACGATCTGATGCACTCGCTCTATCCCCACATAGAGCGTGCCACCGTCCTCCGCGATCGACTCCGCGTCATACCAACCCCGCGCGGCCAGCGGTTTCCCGTCGGCGCCCAGCATCGGCGCCATTTCCGCGTCGGCGATGCCGCTCGGCCGCGTGCCTTCGTAAAGGAGGCGGCCGCGAAACCACCAGCCTTTGTCGGTCAATGCGATGAAGTGCGCGCCATCGGCTGCGACGCGAATGGCGGATAGGCCCCCAAAGCTGCCATGGGGCGCAGGACGAGACCGCCACGGAACTCCAGCAGGCCGAACTGGCGACGGGAGGGGTCCCGAACGTCGAATGCCGTGATCGGCTCGCTCCGAATATCGATTGCGAGCGGGCGCGCAACAGACGGCAACACCTGTGCCGCGCCGGGGATCGCTGCCAATAACGGTACGCTTGCGATGACCGCCGTGATCATCCGTCGGTTTGGCCATGCAAGACTACAAGGCCGAACCGTCATACGGTTCGTCACGCGTCGAACCTCCGCCGCGGCGCGCCGGGCGACTGCTCGTCGAACAATTCGGCGAGTTTCTCAGTCATGGCGCCACCGAGCTCCTCGGCATCGACGATGGTGACAGCGCGGCGGTAGTAGCGCGTGACGTCGTGACCGATCCCGATCGCGATCAATTCCACGGGCGAGCGCGTCTCGATCTCCTCGATTACCCAGCGCAGATGCCGCTCGAGATAGTTGCCGGGGTTCACGGACAACGTCGAATCGTCGACGGGCGCGCCGTCGGAGATCATCATCAGGATCTTGCGCTGTTCGCTCCTGCCCAGCAGCCGCTTGTGCGCCCAATCGAGCGCTTCGCCGTCGATATTCTCCTTCAGTAGGCCCTCGCGCATCATCAGTCCGAGGTTTTTACGGGCGCGCCGCCAGGGTGCATCGCCCGACTTATAGATGATGTGGCGCAGATCATTGAGCCGCCCCGGGTTCGGAGGTTTGCCGGCGGCGAGCCACGCCTCACGCGATTGCCCGCCTTTCCACGCCCGCGTGGTGAAGCCGAGAATCTCCACCTTCACGCCACATCTTTCGAGCGTGCGCGCGAGGATATCCGCGCATGTAGCCGCCACCGTGATTGGTCGGCCGCGCATCGAACCGGAATTATCAAGCAAAAGGGTGACCACGGTGTCGCGGAAGCTGGTTTCCTTCTCGTGCTTGAATGAGAGTGGATGGAGCGGATCGACTATGACGCGGGAGAGTCGTCCAGGATCGAGCAATCCCTCCTCAAGGTCGAACTCCCAGGCGCGGTTCTGCTGCGCCATCAACCGGCGCTGCAGACGGTTCGCAAGCCGCGCGACTACGCCTTGCAAGTGCGAGAGTTGCTTGTCCAGATAGCCGCGCAGCCGTTCGAGCTCCTCTGGTTCGCACAGGTCCTCGGCCGCAACGGTCTCGTCGTGTTTTGTGACGAAGCAGCGATAGTCCGGCCCGCGCGGCTCGTTCTGGCCATGTCGGCGAGGGCGCCGCGGCTCGGCAGGAGCCTCGGCATCACCCATTTCGGCGTCGTCGGCCATCTCCGCGGAGAGCGCCTCGGCCGCCTCAGCCGTGGAATCGGATGCGTCCTCGCCCGCAACGTCGGCCTCATCGATCCGAGTCTGCGTGTCCTCGGCGTCGGCACCCTCCCCGTCTTCCCCGGATTCTTCCTTGCGACGGTCCTGTTCTCCCTCCTCGCCTTCCTCCTCGTTGGACTCGGTACTGCGGTCCTCGCCCATGTCGAGCGCATCGAGCAGATCGTGAATGGCATCCCCGAAACGCGCTTGGTTTTCGATGAGCCGCTCGAGACGATCAAGATCGCGTCCGGCGCGATCCTCGATCAACGGGCGCCATAGATCGACGATCTTCCTAGCCGCTGCGGGTGGCGCTTGGCCGGTCAGTCGCTCTCGCACCATCAGCGCGACCGCTTCCTCGATGGGTGCATCCGCCCGGTCGGTGACCTGGTCGAATTTGCCGCGGTGGAAGCGGTCATCGAGCATGGCCGAAAGATTTCTGGCAACGCCAGACATGCGGCGGGCGCCAATCGCCTCGACACGGGCCTGCTCGACTGCCTCGAACACAGCCCGCGCCTGCTGGCCGCCCGGCACAAGCTTTCGATGCACCAGAGGATCGTGGCAGGCGAGCTTGAGCGCGATCGAGTCGGCATGGCCGCGGACGATCGCGGCATCCGCTCCGCTGAGCTTTCGCGGCGGCTCGGGCAGGCGCGCCTTTCCGGCCACGATCCCAGGGCGTTCAGCGGCGAATGCCACGCTGAGGTCCGGCTTGCGAGCGATGGCGCGCAGGCACCCCGTGACCGCACGTTTGAACGGCTCCGTCGGAGATTCTTTTAAGGGATTTCTTGGCCGCAGGTTAGACGACATCACAGCGTTACGGGCATAGCAACGTTCAACTCAGCGCCACATTGACTGACGATTCTGGCAACTCCACCCCGAAACACCGCTGATAGAACTCGGCTACGATAGGCCGTTCCAGCTCGTCGCACTTGTTCAGGAAAGTCAATCTGAAGGCGAAGCCGATATCCTTGAAGATGTCGGCGTTCTCCGCCCAGGTGATCACCGTGCGCGGGCTCATCACCGTGGAAATATCGCCGTTCATGAACGCATTGCGCGTGAGGTCGGCGACGCGCACCATCTTGTTGACGACATCGCGGCCGTGATCGGTGCGATAATGCTTCGCCTTCGCGAGCACGATCTCGACCTCGTTGTCGTGCGGCAGATAATTGAGCGTGGTGACAATCGACCAGCGGTCCATCTGCGCCTGGTTGATCTGCTGCGTGCCATGATAGAGCCCGGACGTGTCGCCCAGACCGACCGTGTTCGCTGTCGCGAACAGACGAAAGGCCGGATGAGGCCTGATCACACGACTCTGGTCGAGCAAAGTCAGCCGGCCCGAGGATTCCAGTACACGCTGAATGACGAACATCACGTCCGGACGGCCCGCATCATATTCGTCGAAACACAACGCGACGTTGTGCTGGTATGCCCACGGCAGGATGCCGTCTCGGAACTCGGTCACCTGCATGCCGTCACGAATGACGATGGCGTCCTTGCCGATCAGGTCGATGCGGCTGATATGGCTGTCGAGATTCACGCGTACACACGGCCAGTTGAGACGAGCGGCCACCTGCTCGACGTGGGTCGACTTGCCGGTGCCGTGATAGCCGGTGACGATGACGCGACGATTGTGGGCGAAGCCGGCGAGGATGGCGAGCGTCGTCGGCTTATCGAACCGGTAGTCAGCGTCGATATCCGGAACATGCTCATCGGCTTCCGAATAGGCCGGCACCTCCATGTCGCTGTCGAAACCGAAGAGCTGACGGATCGATACCTTCATATCGGGAAGGCTGGCGATCTCTTGCGTTGGGGCGGTCATTGCTCCTCCGTGATCTCGGAAGCGACCGAGACCCGTTTTCGGTCGACGGAATGCGGTGCGGAATCGCCCGCCAACTTAGCAGAAAGCCGGCGGGCCGCGAAAGGCGCGATGTGGTCGACTGAAAATCTCATGATTTCAGATAAGTATCGAGCATTGTAAGGGCAATGCAGCGAGCCCGAACAGGGTGAGAACGCGCGCCTTGCGCGCCCGGTTCAGGCTGCGAGTACGTCGTTCCGGCGCTTAGACCGTCCAGGCGAAATTTCCACTTTGCCGCCCGGTAATGGGCGCCTTCATGTTCCGCTCGCTTTCGCTGCAGAAGCGCGCGACGCGCGCTCGGGTTCGCGCACGGCCCGAGCTTTCGAAATGACCCGAAACCAGCTGCAAGGGTAGTCATGGCAGAGCCGCGTCGGGCGCAACTCGGGCTGACGCCGATGATCGAAACTTCGGGTGCGCAGGCGCACCGGGTGCGGCCTTCAAAAGCCTCGAGCCGCCACGGCAATCGACCGGGTCACGTCAACGGAAGCCGATCGATTTGAGATACTTGTAGGCCTGGATGATTTCGCGCAGCCGATCCTCCGAGGAGCGGTCGCCGCCATTGGCGTCGGGATGATGCCGCTTCACCAGCGACTTGAACCGCGCTTTGACGTCTTGTGCGGACGCGTCCGCCTCGAGGCCGAGCGCGTCGAGCGCCTTGCGCTCGGCATTGCGCACCGTGCGGGATTCCGTCGTCACGCCCCGGGACGCCCGCCGTGCGCCATCCGGTCCGCCGAACTCCCGGAAAATGCCGAATGGATCATCTGCGCTGGTGAATTCAGAATGAAATCGGGAGGAGTTGGAGCGCGAGTTGGGCCGTCCGCCACTCATGCCCATTTTCCAGGTCGGACGATGGCCGACGACGGCTTCCTTCTGATAGCGGGCAATATCCTCGGTGCTCATCCCGGCGAAGAAATTGTAGGCATGGTTGTATTCGCGCACGTGTTCCAAACAAAACCGCCAATATTCGCGCTCGCGCAGCCGCCCCTTGGGGGCGCGGTGGGTCGCGGGCGCCGTGCAATTCGGCCATTCACAGCCTGGGCACTGCGCGCGCAGCCGACGGTCTTTGTCGGGTTTGACCCGGATGCGATCGAATAGGGGCGAGTCGCTTTTCATGACCGATCAGTATGCGCGTGTGGCGGAGCTATCTTCAAGTCTTGACAACTGCGTTTGCGCGGTTTCGTGGCCCGGTTGACCTGTAGGTCCGGCTCCCGGTATGCGACATCATGGCAACGCGCGATCTGATCACGGACAAGCTGACCAAGGCTTTCACCCCCGTGAGCCTAAAGGTGGTGGACGAATCCCATCAGCACGCCGGGCATGCTGCCTATCGGGACAGCGGCGAGACTCATTTCAGGGTCTACATTGTAGCGGAGGCTTTCCGCGGAAAGAGCCGGCTCGAGCGCCACCGGATGATCAACGACACACTTGGTGCTGAGCTCCAAGGCGGCGTGCATGCGCTCGCCATCCATGCCGCGGCACCCGGCGAAGGCAGCGGATGATTTCGATCCGGCAGCGGCTCCAAACGTCTCGCTCAAGCCACCTTCGGCGCTGTCTTGCGCACCAATGGCGTGATGCGCAAGGCAGTGATGCGATTGCGGTCGCGGCGCAGCACGCGGAAGCGGAAGCCATGAAACGTAAACGTTTGGCCGGGCTCAGGGATCGAACGCGCCTCGTGTATGACGAGACCCGCGACGGTGGTTGCCTCATCATCAGGCAAGTTCCATTCCATAGCACGGTTGACATCGCGGATCGGTACGCCGCCGTCGACGTTCACTGAGCCGTCAGGCTGCGGCCGCACGCCGGGCACCGCGACGTCGTATTCATCCGAGATGTCGCCGACGATTTCCTCCAAAATATCCTCGAGAGTGATCAGCCCCATAACCTCGCCATATTCGTCAACCGCGAGCGCGAAATGCGTCTTGCGCCGGCGGAAGGCTTTTAACTGCTCGGAAAGCGGGCGTATATCGGGCACGAACCACGGCGACCGGGCGATCGCGGTAATGTCGATTTTGCCAAGGTCGCCCTCCGCTACCTGCATCGCACGCAACAGGTCCTTGGCGTGCAGGATGCCGATGATGTTCTCTGGCCTTCCCTTCCATAGCGGCACCCGTGTTACCTCCGATTCCAGCGCCGCCTTGACCACCTGTTCGGGCGGATCGTCGGCGCAGACTGTAACCATCTCGGTGCGATGGATCATGACGTCTGAAACCGTGAGATCGCGCAAGTCCAGGAGCCCACGCAGCATGTCGCGGTCAAGCGTCTCGACGCTGCCCGCCCGATGCAAGAGATCGACCGCTCCACGCAGCTCCTCGTGCGGCGAAAGGATAGACTCTGTTTGACCGAGCTTCATCCCGGCAAGCCGCAGCGCCCCTTTCACCACCCATTCGACAGCGACAAGGATGGGCGCGAGCAACCGGACCGTCCAATCGATCGGGCGCGCAACAGCGAGCGCAATACGGTTAGGCGCGTTGAAGGCTGCGGTCTTCGGCAAGATCTCGGCGAACACCACAATCGCAATTGTCATAACGACGGTAGCATAGATCACGCCCACTTCACCGAACCAGGCGAGGAGCACACCGGTCGCAAGCGCAGACGCGGCGATGTTGACGGCGTTGTTGCCGAAAAGGAGCGCGCCGATCATTCTTTCGCGCGCACTGAGCAGACGATTGACCAGTACCGCGCGCTGATTCCCCTGCTTTTCGAGCCGGTGCATGCTGGCACGCGAGGAAGCGGTCAACGCGGTCTCACTGCCCGCGAAGAAGGCGGAGAACAAGATACAAATGAGAACCGCCACCAGGGCGAGCCAATCGTAGGCAGTCATCGCTCGGCGAGCTTCTCGGCCAGGAAAGCGCGGACCTCGGCGGCATCGACATCGGACGCGATGAAGCTTGCGCCGATCTCGCGCGCCAGGATGAACGTCAGCTTGCCTCGCTTGACTTTCTTATCCTGAGCGATGAGTTCCATCAGGCGATCAGCGTCGGGCGGAGGGCCCGGAACAGAACAGAGATGGATCGGCAGTCCGACCGTCGCAAGGTGGCGCTCAACCCGCCCGGTCTCCGAGACCGGCAGCAGCCCGCGCTTGGCAGAGAAGCCGAATGCGAGTGCCATGCCGAGCGCAATTGCCTCGCCGTGCAACAACCGATCAGAAAATCCGGCTACGGCCTCGAGTGCATGGCCGAAAGTATGGCCGAGATTAAGTAGCGCCCGCTCCCCGCTCTCGCGCTCGTCACGCGCCACAGTCGCCGCTTTCATGCG
>Ga0137358_10001508_pt1 | contig 12643 bp, 12 predicted proteins | sample Mad1_20_16metaG_FD_105551 | JGI IMG/M metagenome (GOLD analysis project Ga0137358, IMG submission 105551) | Vadose zone soil microbial communities from Angelo Coast Range Reserve, California, USA - Mad1_20_16 metaG | ecosystem: Environmental > Terrestrial > Soil > Vadose zone | place: USA... | reverse complement strand
GAAATCAAAACCGTGAAGCTGGAGTTGGCGGAGGGTCAGCCGGCGCGCAAGTGACTTTCGCCGGCAGGTCTGAACGCGTTCGCTCAGCGTGCCACATCCAGGTTGTCATCTTGAGCAAAGGGGAGGGGAAGGCGACCGAAGTCGAAAGACCCCGTGCCTGTTTGCCAATACCACGAACCTGGCCGAGCATTTCCACCACTGCGCAACTGAGCGGTGGTGTCTCACCCAGGGGAGATCGGTATCTTCCAGAAGCCGACTTATCGGGAATAATCCCGCCATGTCCGGGCCCGATTGTTTTCGGATTCGCAAACCCGGCATTGCCTTGGTTGATCGTCACAACGCTACTCTGTCCCGTAATAACTAGACAGGGATTCCACCACTTGGCGCTCGAGCTGTGGTATATATGCTGAAAACAATCAACCACTCGGGAAAACTCAGGAGGTCAGAATGAATAAAGCAATCCACCGCCGAAAAACACTAAGGCACGATCTGTTGCGTCCGTGCCTCAGTTTGGGCTGTGCATTGATTGCGTTTCTGCTGATCGGAACTATCCATGCTGTCGACGCTGGCTCTCCAGCAGGAGCGGTTCTCCTATCACGGAGCCCTGAGCGCACCATCGATCTTTCAAGCTTTGTAGGGCACACGTTTCTGCAAGCTATGCAAGCTGGCGGGAGCGGAATTTTTGACAAAACCGAAACCGATGATGGCATAGCAGTGACGGTCGTGAATGCAGACCAGATAGTACAGGACGTAAATCAATTCGATTCGAAGGTCAGCCAGAAGTTGTTTGGCATGTTTAAGAACGGACAAACTGATCTCCAAGGGTTGCTGTCGAAGATCCAGGGAAAATCGTTCTCACCACGGAATATTCGAAGTGGTCTTCAACCCTTCATTTCTCAATCCAACCTCAAACCAAACGCCAGTCCCAACATCGCGGTAGACGCCAGCGCCGATATGGCGCTGCTGGCAAGCGGTTCGGGAACACTGGTAATAATCGATCCCGTGAACTACTTTTACAACCTTGGATACCAAAAACCCATCGTCAAGTCCGGGCGGAGTTATGGGGCGGCTCCAGGGCGCTCCCTCCTGGATCCTTCCGACAAGAACTATCTCAGCGAGCTGACAGACTACTTGAAGCCTGCCACGACCCCCGATGCCAGCCCGTTTTATACCGCTATACTTAAGGTTCTTACCGACTGTAACTCTTCGGACTTTGCGACTTTATCCCCCATTGCCCAAGTGACTGCGACAGATTTCGTGACGATCTACACAGCTGAATTGGAGCGTCACGTCATGGTCAATCTTGTCCCCAGCCAGCATCCCTGGGAAATTGATCTTGCCGAAGTGACTTTTTTGGCCTCGTATGGCTCCGCCTCAGGAATGGTGATGACGAATGGGGCGCTCGTTCCGGGGACGGCGGTCGCTTATTTTGGAGTTGGGGCCACGGGAAGCGGAATTGGCGAGACACGCAAAGATTTCGTTAAATTGGCAAGGCAAATCACCACGTTCGAGAGTAATCCACACCATCACCCGGAATTGATCAAAGCAATTGTCCACCTAACCCCTATCCAGGACCAAAAAATCCTGTCCCAAGTTAAAGGGGATATCTTCCGGCGTTTTCTGGTGTATCTCAACCGTCCGGAGTTGCAGAGCAGCATAGAAGGTCACTCAGGTGATTTTGTGAATGCTATGGTTGCATTCCTAAAGCAAATTAATGCCGACAACGGTCAGATCACTCAATATATCCACAGCAACCCGTAAAAAGAACTGGCGACTGCATGAGTCTGGACTGCGCTCAAGTAGCGCGAGACCTGCAGCTTGATTCAGCCTCCCGTTTGGTGCCCGGTCGCGGGAAACGATCGGTTGTCGCGGGTGTGAACTGACGAACCAACAGCGATGCGAATCGGCGTAAGGAGGCCCCAGCACTGGTTGACCCATTGTGAGTGCAAGCACAGTGTTCCACCGCTGCAATCTTCATTCGTGCTCGCTGCGAGTGACTCTAGAGTCTAGGGTCGCCACACCCTACTCCCGATTCACAACCCCCACCCGAAATAACGGCTTCGCCTTTTCCCCCGCTTCCATCCCGTAAATCTGCTCCGTCTTCCCCGGATTGTAGTCTCTCCACAACCAGATCATCTCCTCCGGAAACTCGGCCGCTCCATGTCCCGAATTGTGCGTGCCCTTCCCGAAACTGAAATGAAAGTCGTACTCCCGCAACTTCAGAGCATTCGCCATGCGCACATTCGCCAACGGCCAGCTCCCATAGAGCGGATTCTCCTGGTCTTGCGATCCATCTTGCAGCCACACTCGCAGATTGCGCTTCGGCTCCCGCGCAATCTTGTCCGGATAATCCTGCCCTCCATCCGCAACCTGAGGATCCTCCTTCCACTGAATGCTCGTAAAACTGCCGATCCACGAAATCACCCGGCTAAACTGATCCGGCATCTGCCAGGCCGCGTTCAACGAACAGATCCCTCCCGATGACAGCCCCGTAATCGCCCGGCTGTAAGCGTCCTTCCGGATGTTGTATTTTGCCGACACCTCCGCCAGCACCTCATCCCGCAGATAATGGGCATAGCGATCACTGACTGTGTCGTACAACGTGCTCCGCATCGAATCTTTTAGACTGCGTCTCCACGTCTCGGAATACCCCTTGACGAACTTATAAGTGGGAGTCCCCGGCGACTCGGTGATGTCGCCGGGATTGATGAACACCGCGATCAGAACTGGTGTTTTATTCTGTGCTATCAGGTTGTCGATGACATTCAACGCCGGATTCTTACCGTCGCGATCGAGATATCCTCCTCCGTCCTGAAAAACCATCAGAGCTGCGGGAATTTTCGGATCATATTGTGCCGGAACGTATATCCAGTACTCGCTCTTCATTCCGTCATAGATCTTGCTGGTGTGAGTAATCTTCTCCGAAAGCGCGCCCGACGGAACCCCAGGCTGCAGATAAGACAGAGGACCGAATGCCGGCAGATCAAGCCGCCCTCCAAAAGGTTTGCCCTCGAGAACATAGTGGAACGAATGCAGCCGCCCGACAGCCTCGATATGTGCCGGCGTATACCAGAGGGCGGACCCATCCAGATGTTGCATAGGAGGACCGGGAGCCTCGTCGATGATGAGAGACGGCTGAGACGCAGCCTCAGTCGCAAAAAAGAAATCCGGACCATGCCCCGTCCACGCCGTTCCATCCTTCAAGTCCCTGGGGTCGAAAGTGGCCTCGACCCCCGACCGCAAGTCCGCCTGATTGGACTTCGCCAGCTCGATCAATTGCAGTGCCGACTTCTTTTCCGCAGCCAAGGCCGAGCCCATCAAACAAAGCAACAGACACGCATATCTCCACATAGGCCCCCATACTATACAGGGCGAGTCAATCGACTCGAGGAGTGCTCCACCCATTCGTGCTAAGCCTTACTCGGTGTTGTGCGTCGCTTTGAAGGGGCGCGGCTTCCAGCCGCGCCGTAAGATTCGTCATAATCAGTCGGCTTTAGCCGCTAGGTTTCGTGTCGTACGAGACCTACCTTTCCGCAAGCTGCTAAGCTGTCGTGAGTGAATGAATACTTTCCGAGCCGCGGCGGATTCAGTCACGAGCGGCCAAAAATAGACCGGACAGCTGCGGTTCCGGGTCATACGATGTCGGCAAACTCCTAAAAACTCTTCGATGAAATCGCCCACCGTCGTATCATTCCGGTCAAGACACGTGAGGTGCCCATGCCGAAATCAAGAGCCAGCAAAGCAAGGCCCGCCCCATCGAACGCCGGCAAGCGCCCAGTGCTCGTAGAAAATGCCACCGACCCGCCCGGCGTCCAGGTCGGACTGCCTCAGGTCCCCGCCCTCTACGGCCTCAAACCTCGCAAGCAATATCTCCCGTGGACGCATGTCCGAGAGCGCCTCAGTCGCGCGCGCAACTACTGGATCTGCACCGCGCGCCCCGACGGTCGCCCGCACTCCATCCCCGTTTGGGGGTTTTTCTTCGACGACACCTTCTACTTTGGCACCGGCCGCTCTACCCGCAAAGCCCGCAACCTGGCCCACAACCCCGCCCTCTCAATTCATCTGGACTCCGGCGATGATGTGGTCATTCTCGAAGGCACTGCCAAGGAGGTCTCCGAATCCGACAAGCCCACGTTGGCCAAACTCGATTCCGCCTCGAGAGAAAAATACAAAATGCCGCTTATGACAATTCCCAACGAGACCGTTCTGTACGCCGTCCGTCCGCGCGTAGTCCTCGCCTGGACCGAGCGTGGCTTCCCCAAAGACGCCACCCGCTGGCAACTCAACGACGCGGTTCCGAGCTGACCAGCACAGGTGGCGAGCGACCATCGACAGAAAATGACCGTGCCTTCGGGGTGAAAGCTCTTCGTTGTTCGGAATGATAGAAACGAGGACGTCAGGAAATCCGACGACGAACTAAGCGCCCCCAGCCATAACCGCAGTCCCACGAGGCGCATCGTGCGAGCCGCTCTCCGGTTCCAGCGTGACCGCGAAGGCCTTGGCCTCTACACCCGCTGGTAGCCGCGGATTCACCACGCTCGCGCTCCCATTCGCGTCTGGCTTGAACATTCCCGCGGGAATGGGTGCTCCGCCGCTCTTCGGAAACAACCACAACTCATAAATCTTGTCCGCCGGCAGCGGAGCCAGATTGCTGGCCACAAACACCAGGCTATTCCGGTTCCGCAGATAGAACGCCTTGCCACGTGGCACCGGAGGCGCCTTCGCTGCCACCAACTCCACCCGCAAAGCATCGGGCGCCGTAATCGCCTCCGCCACTCGCCGCGCATTTTCGAGCTCGATGGTCTGCTTCCCAATCAACGATCCCAGTTGCGAAACCGACTCCTGCAATCCCGCATTTTGCCGCCGCAGCTGTATCACCACCACCAGCATCGCGACCGCCGCCGCCCAACCAAACGCCGCCCACCAATTAAACCCCGGCCTCCGTTGTGCCGCCGCCGACAGCCCGCGTGGCTCCTTGGCAACCGCCTCCAGCAATCTTTGCCGCGAGCGTTGCGGAGGCTTCGGCCCCGCCGTCGACATCGCCAGCAAAACGCTATCTCCGCGCAGTTGCTCCAACTCCTGCCGGCACCCCGAGCAACTCTCCAGGTGCTTCTCGAGACTGGCCCGCACGTCGCCCTCGAGCGCGTTGAGCGCGTGCAAAGCCAGATCCTCGGCGTATTGTTCGTGCAAACTCATTCTTGAAACGCCTTGCGCAGCGCAGTAAGCCCTGCCCGTATTCGCGTCTTGATCGTCCCCAGCGGCTCACCGGTCTTGCCCGCAATCGCGGTATGCGTCATCCCCTCAAAGTACGCCATCTCCAGAGCCGCTCGCTGCGCTACCGGCATGCCGCCCAGCAACCCTCGGACTCTTTCCGCCGCCCGCGCGCGGTCCGCCTCAGCCGCCAAATCAGGCGTGACCGATACAATCACGTCCTCAACAGCGCTCTCCGGGCGCCGCCGTCGCAACCGATCAATCGCCCGATTGCGGCTGATGACGGCCAGCCACGCTCCCAGGCTCCCCCGGCTGGAGTCGAAGCTCCCCGGATTCCTCCACAATTGCATGAAGATGTCCTGCACCACGTCCTCCGCGGCGCCGGTATCTCCTAACACCCGCAGTGCCACCGAATACACAATAGAAGAGTAGCGATCGTACAAAGCCGCCATTGCTCCTTGGTCTCCCGAGCGGATCGCCGACATCAACGCCGCATCCGGCGATCCGATCGTTGTATCGGCGTTAGGCAAACGATCTCTTCCTTCCTAAGTACGCTCACCACCCGCTGCCGGATTGTCCCCGGCCGCACCCAGAGTAACCAGCTGCTCGTAACTACACCTTGCTTACACCGCCGGGCGGCACCAGCACAGGAAACATCCACTCACTCATTGGACTCTGTCTTCCACAATACAAACAATGCGTCGTCGCGAACCGCGCCCCGCAATACGGACACACTGCCTGGCTCGTGAACGTGTCAAACCCGTGCCGGCACTGCCCGCACTGCCACACTTCTCCAATCGGCGGCGCCGCTTTGCACCGTGGACAAGCGTAGCCCTCCCGCCTCGGTAACCTTTCCATCTGCCACAAGGCGCGCGCGTGTTGCCATCCGCCCCAGCAGTTCATCAACATATACACCGAGACAAATCCCAGCCAGATAGACTTCGTCCACCACGCCAACGCAATGAAACCAATTGCGCCGATAAAGCCGACCACCGTTGCCACCATCAGGCTGCGCGCGCGCCCCAGCATAAACCACAGCAGCGATCGAAAAATCTGGCCCCCATCCAGGGGATACACCGGCAGCAAATTGAACCCCAGCAACACTAGGTTGATGATCCACACCGAGTGCACCAGGACGCGCACATCCTGCAAGGTCTGCCCATCTCCCAGGGACCGGCTGAGCATCCCGATCGTGTACAAAACAGGAATGAACACCACATTGACGAGAGGACCCGCCGCGATACTCCACAGTGTCGCCCCCGCCCGCGGCGGCGGATTGACATACGCAACCCCGCCCAGCGGCCAGAGCACAATCTGATTCGCGATCCCTCCAACTTGCCGGCAAGCCAGCGCGTGCCCGAACTCGTGCAGCATCACAATGCCAAAGAGCGCAAGATACTCCAGCACATTCCATCCGCGCGACGAATAACTCCCGTTCCGGTTGCTGATTTCAAACGCGGCCACTAGAAACCAGGACCAATGCAGAAACACATCAATCCCGGAGAAGTTAAACAGACGAATCGATCCCTGGCGCGAATTCGGCATATGCGCAGTTTACTGCATACCTCCCTTGTCGTAGGCGGGACCGTGGGGCAGGGGGGACCCGAAGGGTTCCGCGTCCTTAAGCGTCCTTCGCGGCCTTTCTTGGCGTCCTTTGCGGTTAGAAGCTTTGAATCGACGATGCCTCAGCTATCCCGAAGGCCAGCTCACGTCCGATCCACCAACCGCCTCAACCGTTCCTTCACCTCCGGCCACTCTGCCTCCACGATCGAATAGCGCACAGAGTCCCGAGGAACATAGTCGGCGGCCATCCGATGAGCCCGCAGAATCCCCTCAAACTTTCCCCCGATACGTTCCAGCGCGGTGCGGGACCGCTGGTTCCGCGCGTCCGTATGAAAGCACGCACGCAACACCTGCCACGTTTCGAAGGCATGCGTCAACATCAACAGCTTGGCCTCGGAATTGGCCGCAGTCCGGATCGCCGACCGGGTCAGCCACGTGTAGCCGATCTCACACGCATCCGGACCCGGATGGCTGTGCCGGAGATGCCCTGCCGGCCAGGACCACCTCTCAATATTCCAGATGCGGGTCGAACCAATCACCACTCCGTCTTCGATCCGCACCGTCGCGAAGGGCACCGCCGTGCCCGCATCCCGCCAGGCCAGGGCTGTATCCACGTAGGCCTCCACCTCGGCCTCGCCCTGCGGTACGGGACTCCACCGGTAAAGCGATGGATCAGCTGCAGTGGCGGCAACCAGTCCGGTGACGTGGTGATGGCTCAGCGGCTCGAGCCGGACGTGTCTGCCCGAGAGCAGTAAGTCTTCAGTTCCCACGCCGCCAAGTATGCAACGACTCCGTGAGAGTCGCAACGCACCGCCTGCAAGCGACTCTCTCGATAGTCTCTTGGGGAGCAAGAAGAACGACAGACGAGAGAGCATTCCTGCGTGCTGCCATTGCCCTATCTGAAAAGCGAGCCTGACTAACCCGAAGGTTAGTCAATTCCCGGCGATCCACACGTCAGCAATCCAGTCTCGCCACTCTTGCCGCTGAAAGCAGCTAAAAATCGTGACTTTTCCCCCTAATGTTACCTGTCAGGACCCTTCGGAAACCAAATCCGGAGCGGCCCCTGCTATGGCAAGAAGCTTGCAACAGACACTGGCAAAGCTAGACCGACACAGAGTCCGATTCCATCCAAGGAGCCCGTCATGAAGCTGAAAGATCTGATCATCGAACTGCTCTCGTCCACCGGCGGCCGCGGCCCTTCCTGCACGCGCCTGATTTATGCCCTGAATGGCGTCGGCGCCGCGCTCTGCGCCACGGTGGCCAGTCTCGCCGGAATGTTTGTCTACTGTTCTCCCGCCCACACCGCCAACCCCGTGTATTGGGGAGGGGTCGCCGCTCTGTGGACGACAACGCTGGGTTTCAGCACCCACGCCAAGAATACGCAGACCGAATCCAAAAAGCAGATCGTCCTCGCCCAGACGAATCCTGCAATGGCTTCCGGCGATTAGCGCGTACGCAGACGCCGCTGGACACACGGACTGTCGTTCTCACCGCACCTTCAGTCCGTACTTCTGCGTCACGGGCGGCACGATGCCGTTCATCCGCAGGTACTCGACCAACTGTCCGTAATGATCGGTCATGTGCCACACCGCAACCACGGAGATCCCCAGCTTCGTGTTCGGCCCTGCGTAACGGCCTTCGATGCCATCCAGAGCATTTTTCGCCGTGAGGGTTGCAAGCGTGCGGTTCGAATAGTCGAACGAATCCTTGAGATACCGGACGATTTGCGCCTTGGTTCTCGCCGGATCGTGCCCGCCTTTTTCGCAATCGTCGGGAGGCTTCTTCCCCTCGAACTCGTTGAAGAAGGCGAACTGCGCGCAGGCCACATGCTTCACTTGCTCGCCGAAGGTGCGCGCGTCGTCGAACTTTCCGACCGTGGGGATGAAGCCATACTTCTCCTCAGGCATCGCCTCCGCGATGCCGAGAAAATTTCCCTCGGCGAATTGCAGCGTGAAGCTGACACTTTCGGCGATGGATTTGGGAATATCATCCTGCTGCTTGCCAGTTTTAGAAGCAGCCTCCTGTGCCAGACTCGACCCGGCATGTGCAAGCAGCCCGAAGCATAACGTCACGACAGAAGCAATCCGCACAAAGTCCATCAAATCCTCCTGAGGCACGAAGAGGCTGGGCCGAGTCTATCGTTCAGAGTTGACGCTTGCCAACCACGTCAAACTTCCAGCGCAAAAGAAAGATGGGCGTTTCTTGTTCCCGCAAAGGCACGCTGGACAGAAACAAAAAACTGCGCTGTAATGCCCGCCTATGGAAACTCTCGGCCTGTCCGACTCCACGCCCCGGAGTGACGGTCGCCTGAAGAGCCTTTTCTGGCCCTCCATCCAAACCGCTACCGACGTCGATTACCTGGGAACGCAAGGCTATTGGGTTTGTACCGGGGTCGCGGTTTTCAACTTGGTGGTGCTGGTCGCCACCGGCCAGACCCTCGCCGGGGTGCTTGCGTTTCTTCTCTTGTATCTCGGGGCTGTGAGCGTGCGCGAGCGCAGCCGCTACGCCGCCGCGATCGTCCTCCTCTTCTATGCCACCGACGCGATTGTTTCCGGTGTGGGCGTACTCAGAATCCTTCTTGCGGCTTGGTTGCTTTCCAATCTACGCGCGACCTGGATCGCCGCGCAGTGGAAGCCGGAGTCGGAGCAGGTCGCATTTCCTCCACGCCTGAGTGAGACCTTCGGTGACAAACTTGCCGACCAGTGGCCGCCCTGGCTCTGGCCCAAGGCTCGGATCGTCTACTACATTTTCTCCGCCGGCTACCTGCTCATTGCGGGTATCGGTTTGTGGGAGATGTCTCACCGTGTTGTACATTGAAGCAGCCGGGTTGCTCTGGACGCGCTTGACCGGAGGTTCCCATGTCCCGTTGGAACCATGTCCGTCTCCTCCTTTTGCTCTTCCTCTTCCTTATCACCATCTCCTCCTGCCGCCGCCACTCTTCCAGTGAAACGTATTTCCTGGTCTCGGCCAGCCTCCAGATCCCCTACTGGCAGCAAGCCGGCAAAGGCTTCGCCGATGCCGCGGCCCTGCTAAAAGTTCATGCCCAATTCGTCGGCCCGCAGAACTATGACCTGAAAGCCGAGCAGCAGGCTCTCCAGCAAGCGGTTCATGAAAAACCCGCCGGCATCCTCCTTCATGTCGCAGAGCCCGGCCTGCTGACCTATGACATCAATCAGGCCGTCGCCGCCGGCATCCCAGTGGTCACCATTGACGCCGACGCGCCCGCCAGCAAACGCCTTTTCTTTATCGGAACCAACAATCATCAGGTCGGCTGGCTGGGTGGCCAACGTCTCGCCCAGGAACTTAAACAGAAGGGGAACGTCCTGTTTTTTACGATGCCCGAACAAACCAATCTGTCCGACCGTCTCCGCGGATATCGTGAGGCGCTGGCGCACTATCCCCACATCCGCGTCGTCCGCGTCGTCGATATCGCCGGCAATCCGCACGTCGCCTTCGATACAGTGACTGACATCCTCGCCGGCCAGCGCGGCCAGGTCGATGCCTTCGTCTCCCTCGAGTCCCAGTCGGGCAGGGAAGTGGCCACCGTTCTCAACCACCGCAAAGTGCAGAACAAGGTCGTGATCGCCATGGACACGGAACCCGAGACCCTCGAATGGATCCGTAAAGGCGTCATTGCCGCCACCATTGCCCAGCGCCCCTACACCATGGCTTGGGTCGGCCTCCGCATGCTGGACGACCTGCATCACAACCTGCCACCCCACCTCGACGCCCACTGGTCCAACGACAGCTTCGCCCCGGTGCCAGCATTCGTCGACACCGGCAGCACCCTGGTCGACAAAAACAATGTGGACTCATTCACCTCTCAACACTGACGATATTTCAGCACCTCTGCCATGCCCGATCACCCGGTTATCGCCACCCTTATTTATTCCGTTTTCGTAACAGAATCCCTCGGCAACCACACCATTCCCCCCGTCGCTCCTACACTTCCCAGAGATGGGGCCCTATGCCTGTATCAAGTTTCGTCGATTCTCCCGCTCGGCTGGTGATTACCCTCTGTATCGGCCAGGTCACGCTCAAAGAAATCACCGCGACTTTTTCGGAAATCCGCAATCATCCCGGCTTTCATCCTGATTTCCGTCAGCTTAGCGATGTCTCCTCGGCCTCCAGTATCCCCTTGCGCTTCCCCGACCTGTACCATCTCCAGCAAGCGTGTGACCCCTTCTCTAATCAGGGCAAGCGTGCAGTGGTCGCTCCCGACGCCGTCCCCTTCGGCTTGAGCCGCATGTACCAGTTGATCGTCAACAGTCCCAACTTCGAAGTCTTCCGCTCCTTACCCGATGCGCTCAGCTTCTTGGAGTGGAATGGAACCCTGCTGGAAGGAGTGATTCGTGATTTGCTAGTGCAGAAAAACGTTTCTGTCCCCGAGAAATCCCCGATTCACGCGGCTGCTGAAAAACCCGCTTCCGACTTCGTGGAATTCATCAACCGCCTGAAAAAGGCAACTTCTGCCTGAACAGCATCGCTATCAGTCTCGCGATAGAAATAACTTCGCACTAAGAAATAAGAAAAGGGGCGCGATTTCTCGCGCACCTGGTTTCCCCGCACTCTGGCTGGTCGTTATCGGTCTCCGCCGCCGGAAAACAAATCCGACATGACTTTGACGTCGGCATCGCAAGCATGGTTGAGGCAGGGCAGCCGTAGCCCCGACTCCAGCGATTTCAGCAGCGAGAAATGCGTGTAGAACTGCCCGCTCGACAATCCATGAGCGCCGTAGTTGGTATCCACCGTCAATAGTACCTGGTTGATGTTTGGCGCCGTGCTGTAGTCGTTTTCATCCCATAGCAGCACGATCGCGCTCCGCCCCTCGCGCCAAGCCGGCGATTTGTGGATCGCTGTCACCAGCCGCTGAATCGTCACGTCGCGCAGGTAAATCAGCGCCGGGTTCAGTCCCGCCTGCGACCCATCGCTGACCGGATCAAAGTTGCAGAACGCCCCCGCATTCCCGCGCCCGTGCTGATCGTTACACTGGTTCGGCACAATGAAGGCCAGCGACGGCACGTGCCCGCTAGCCAGATCCGCATACAACCCGCTGGGCCCGTCGAATCCAACCGTATTCCGCAGACTATTGCGCGGGTTCTTGCCTTCCTGCACGCTCTGGAAATACGCGAACGGGTTGTGCTTCACCGCGTACAGGTTCACCAGATCACTGGACGTCGGCGGCGGATTCAGCGTAGGCGTAATCGCGCTGAAATCCGTCAGATTACTGAAAAAACCATCCGCATTGTTGACCAGGTTCGCGCCCGTGATCGGCAAGCTTTCCTGATAACTCTTCCAACTCCGCCCCGCTGCCACCAACTGATCGCCGATCGTCTTGCCCTCGATCCCGCTGGACGCCGAAATCGACCGCACGCCGTCGATGTTGTTCTCCCCCGGTGTCCCCTGGACTTCATTCGTCGTATCCACCGCCGGAGTGGCCGCGTCTGTCCCCGTCCCCGCAATTGGACAAACCGCCGGGCTAGCCGGAGTGTCCGTATCCGGCATCCCCGAAGCCAGGTTGGTCGTGCAAGCAGTACTGTGCCAATCGGGATTGTTATCGCTCAACACCCCGAAGTTCGATCCGCCCACCACTTCCAAATAATTCGTCAAGCTGGGATGCGCTACCGCAAAGTAATTGGTCGCCGAATTGGCCGCCTTCGCGTACTTGTTCGTGAAGGGCGCGTTCGGATTGTTCGCAATCTGGCTGTAGCCGTGATTCTCCATCATGATGACGAACACGTGATCCAGGTGCGGAATGCCGCGTGGCACCGCGCCTTCGCCGGCAAACATCGTGCTCACCAGCAGCGTCATCACCAGACCCAGAGTTGCGACCTTCTTTTTCATGTCATTCACCTTTCTTTTCGGGGGG
>Ga0137358_10001503_pt1 | contig 12658 bp, 14 predicted proteins | sample Mad1_20_16metaG_FD_105551 | JGI IMG/M metagenome (GOLD analysis project Ga0137358, IMG submission 105551) | Vadose zone soil microbial communities from Angelo Coast Range Reserve, California, USA - Mad1_20_16 metaG | ecosystem: Environmental > Terrestrial > Soil > Vadose zone | place: USA... | reverse complement strand
GAGTAATCGAGTCCGGTATTAAGAAAAGTGCGGTGTCATCAAGGATTGGGTATACGCGTCGTCGTTGTGCCGGACGTACAGGAAAAATGTAGAGAAATGTCAGTAAGAAGAGGGCTAAGAGGGAAAGGAAAGGTGGGAAGTTGTGAGGGCGGGAAGGGGTAAGAGTCGTTCACAGTTGTCAGTTGTCTTGCGCCGGTGGTCCCACAGGTTCCGACTCCTTCCACTTGTTTCCAACCAATATCATTGCCCAGAAGAACTAACAACGAGGCGTACGATTGATAGAAACACGCCTCTCCCTGAGGTTATGTTACTCGAGCGCCGCCACACTACCACGGTCCCGTTCGGATGGGACACGTCGACCGTATAATACCCGCCACTTGCTGATGCGCCATAGTGGTAAAACAACCCATAGAGCGTGTAGCACGACGGCTGTGTGAATTTATCGTCGATTGGGCTCCATGATGTCTAGATCGACCCAGCCACCAGGGATTCTCAACATTGGTTGCGACAAGGGGGAGGGAGTCCTTTGCACCCTTTTTTCACTTGCCCGCTCGCCCTCCAGCACTGCGTATTGGATCCAGTAGTTACTGAGGTTATGTATATAAGCCCCTTGGAATGCAATTTCCCTTTCCTCCCCTTTTTCGGCTTGCGCGAAATCCTCATTTCTTCTCTTTTCTCTCTGCTCAATGCAGTTTGACTCGGGCACGACAAAACGCGAAACCCAGCCAACGAGCCGTCGTGCGTATTTCTCGTCTCGTCGGGTGCTGATCTTCTCTCCCCAATTTAGGTTCAATCTCGATCCTCACGAACTCACTCTCGCGGCCCCACCGCGCCACAATAGTAGTAGTAGTGAAGGGAAAATGGACCATGCGGCACACCAGCATCGGCGCGCAATCACCTACTCACATGCGGTTTTGGAACTTTCCGAGGCATTCTTATCCATCACGGTCAAAAGGTTGACGTTAGACCTGCTGTAGCGCTGTTGGTAAGCGCGAGCGAGTTCGGGAGGAGGGAGATAAGAGGGGGATAGAGGATGAGATAAAGATGAGAGGGGGGGATCTGGTCGGCGTGTCAACAGTCAAGGTATCGTTCGTCGTCGTAGCAGTCAACTTGAGGCGTCTTCGTAGCGTCGAGTTCGAGTCAATCAAGCAAGAATCAGAGGAAATAAGTCGTCCTGGGACGTTGCGCACACAAAGAAAGAAAGGGGAATAAAAGTGGGGCTTCCGTTCGAGTCCGTCTTGTTGGGTATCTGGTAGCGTGAATATATACATCTCATCACTACCTAAGGTCCAGGAGAGAATGGGAAGCGAAGGGGAAGCGAAAAGGATGGTCAACGCGAGGACCATGTGGTCGCTCGGGCGTCACATGGTGCGTGACACCAAGAATGTATACTAGAACTTGTATGCACGCGGTATATTCTGGTCGAGTCATACTGAACTGAATAGCATGAATGAAAGGGGATAAGGATGAATAAATGTCTGTAAGATATGATGTCAAGAAAGCATTGATAAGATCGATACTAGGATGCTTCTGGGCAGCCCGTACGAGCGCAGCCACGCGTCCCACCTTACAGAAGAGAGAGAAAGTTACGGTTACGGCTGGTGGTTCTACGAACGGACGCCATAGGTCGGAAAAATTCTGGGTTGCTGATCCCCAATTAACAATGAATCCGAAAATATTGCTCGTGTGGGCGTCGAATCTGTCGTTCGTTGGGCTTGTGTTCTATCTTTACCAATGTTTTGATGCTCCTCTTATTCGGCAGCTACATTGATTGCACCTTGTCGTTTTTCTGAGAACTTGGAGAGCTCGCGAGAGTTGACCGAACGGAGTTCTAAGAGAGGTCTCGATTGCGACATGTGTCAGCAGATGCCCACGTCGTGCACGGTTGAATCAATCAGGGTGCAGAATTCTGTTCGACAGTCAACGTCAAACAGGAAAAACTTCCGTAAAGTAGTCAAATGGGTTTACTAGCTGAGCGTCCGAGTGACCACAAAATCTCAATCTTATCTCGTAATTGGTGTGCTCTCCAGAATCTCATCCAAAGATAAGATCCAGATTCCAGATAAGAGCTGGTCTTGGCGATACAAGACAAGTCACAGGCACGTCCAATGTGTGTGCACACTCGACCGTAATATACAAAGTCGAGATTGAGATTGTCCGCCAATGAGTATTGAGTAACATCGCACGACTTGGAATCATATATATGCCATGCGAAGGTCAGCCGCGAAGTGTCAAGCGATCCAGTGCGTCCTACGCGCCTGTGAGCGAGCACGCGATCCCTTCAGCACGGGCACCCCGAGGCATCAACCCGCGCTCGCCACGGCGTGGCGCATAGCGCATCACACAAAGCACGGCCAGAGCCGAAGGCTACCCGCACAAACTTGAAGGTGGCTATCCCAAGCCGCCACGGTCGTCACGACCACGACGTGACGGCGACGAACGGGCTTCCTTCTCTCGACCTTTTGGAGTAAAAATGTACCTTGTAGTTGTGGGACATGATAACAACACAGCGGGAGGCTTCGATTTGAAAGTTTGAGGAAGCGATTGCCACGTTACGTTACGGTACTGATTGTGACACCGATCGATGGTGATGGGTGGCTTGTTGCTTCGTTTCTGCCACTCGGGTCGCTGCGGAGGTCCGCCGGTGCAGAAGGGTTGACTTACTACTGTAGTGCGAAAGAAGTGAGGGGGAAGGAACAGAGACTGAGTCATGCCGTTGTTCGGTGTATGGTCACGTGTCAGGATAAACTATCGCGTTTTACAGTTTGACTCCGTGGCGCGTTTTCCAGCTAAGGGACTTTCTTAATTATGGCCGTTGTTACACCGTTGTTATTACCGTGGTCGTATGGGCCGGGTTCGCTGGCGTACTTTTGGCCAGAGATCGGAAACTTGTACTCATGCAATCGGCACTTTGGTTTCCCCCCTTGGTAGTGTGTCGAGGCGACGGCGCAGCCTGAGCCAGTCGCTTCAAATTTCGAAGTTTCGTATCTATCATGTATCACTTTGCTCTGACTCGGACTCAGTTGAGTATGGCCGCGGGTTGACATTCATTAGTTCCGGAGGCACAGTATTTCCAGAAATGTGATGCACATACAGTACTACAGTATATATTTGGTTGTGCACCGTATCTCAGATGCGCTCCTCGCTCGGTTCCGTCAGTTGCGTTGGACACAAATGAATCGATTGCTATAATCGCCTATCATGACAAGTAAGGGACACGAGCATAGAATGAAGGTCCGTCTAATAGAGAAGAGCATTTCTCAGGAATGTGACTCGTGGATTAAACGTACAGAGACCGCCTCAACTTGACGGACGGAATTGGAACTTGCTACATATGTGGGGAGGGGGGAGAAGGGTAAGTTTGCTAATATAAATGATGAAAGGGGTTAACCAACATCATCAATATGTGGGAGTGGATAAATGGGGGAGCCGAGGATGTATTACCATAGAAAACAGGGGGGCACATCAAGCGCAACCCGACATTACAAGGGAAGAGTGGTGCATGCAAGAATTACAACTGGGGAATGGAACGGAAGCCTTTGAGCGACGTGAAGTGGAGAAATGATTAGGAGGAGGCCAAGGCCATTTCATGGACGACGAGAAGAATTCCTCGTGTATCCATTACGATGTTCGTGTGACCGTAGGCCCCCAGGTCAGGCGAAGAAGTATTACAATCCTTGGTAGTGTGCGGCGCGTGGGTGCAAAAACCGCATATCAAAAACCGGATTCGGATCACCGTGGACTGGGACAAACCCAAAAAAAAATTTAGTGAGACCCATCAAAGTCTATCCACTCGACGCGAAACTGGTGCCAATCGTCATCCAGTCCAGACTCGTCATCTGATGTGGAAGCAGAGGCGGATTCCCAGGTGATCTCATCATCCGATGAGAAGAATGATCGGTAAGGGAGCGTGGGCAGCATCTTGTGCATGGAAAGCGCTTGGTGTAGGGACATGCGGTGATCGTGCTGCTCCAGCACGGGGGAGATCTCCTGCTCCTCCAGAGAAGCCGAGGTGGGCAGGGTGAGAAGGATCTTCGTCGGACTCGATGCCGGCACGTCGACGGGGTCAACTTCGTCAAACGAGCAGGGATCTATGCATTCCTCCTCACTATAGATGATGAAAGGTTCCCCAAGTCAGTCGGGATAGGGCCGATGGCGCGAAAAGAAAGCAAAGCTCACTCCACGGTGGCAATTGCGTTTGATACGTGTAAGCTCCAGTCCAATATCCGCACCTTCAGTGAGGCCTCCTCTACAACATTACTTGGTATCGATTGCCGGCGTGTAGACCTTGACTCGGCATCGCTTCGGGCTGTCAGGCCGCGAACCACGGATGAAATCTTTTCACTCCGCGGGAGACGTGCAGGGCGACGCCATAATCTCGTGGATAGATGGAAGGACTTCCAAAAAGAAGACGGAATCCCTGGTCCCTTGACGCGTTTGACATCTTGATTATGATCGGCTGAGCCCGTGTCAATGGACGATGCAATGACTGGGTAAAGCTGTGACTTGGGCGAACTCGGGTCCGGGTCCGTGCTCCGAGACTGGATACCGCGAAGGCCAGCGGCGAAGAGATTCGAGTAGTCGCTTTCAAACACGTCCATTATAGGGAAGGAAATGAGGGCCAAGGCACGGACCGGGGATGGCTAGGCGTCCGGCGTCCAACGTGGTTTACACTGGCAGAGAGACGGCAAGGAGTGGGAAAAGGACGTATAGAAAGGAAAGGGAGGAGAAAAAGGAAGATTGAAAGGAAGAGACAAGAAAGGATGGGTACTTGTAGTGCCCAAAGTGAGAACAAGTCGACGAAGGGAGAACAATAACGTGTCGGGGGGTGTGGGTATGTCAGTGAATTGGAGATAATCCTTATAACCATTATGGTTAGGCGCGGGCCGGCGCCTATGTCTGCCATACATAACGTGAGCGAAGACAATAAGCGGCGGGCCTAGCAATTGAGTCTGCCCGTCCTCGGGCCTGCGATGCGCAGGCGTTGCCTAGGACCAAATGAGGAAATGGAAAAGTCCGATCACTGGATCAGTCACTGCGAGAAATAACTTGGGTCCCTGGTCAAAGCGGCAGATACGCCAATATCGCGAAGACTCGATACGGATGGGGTTATCACCCTCGGAGCCCCTCTTCCGATCCACGGGGCTACTGGGAGAGTTGATCTGAAAAGGAAATAAAGCGCAGTTGATGAGAGATCACTCACTAAATGGCTAAGGCTGAGCTAGTCCTCCATTGAGAACGTCAAGTGAAGAACTGTCACAATATATGATTGGATTGATGGTGTAATCGGGGTCGATTATAGGACAGTACCAACGGTCCTTGGCGGAGACCACATTAATATTGTAACTCGAGTCAGCTGCCAGTGGCACTCAACTCGGACCTCGCAGTGGCGTGTCTCCCGCCGATGTGAGCACGTGAATATTGATGAACCCCGCCCTCGCCGGACACAGTGAGGAGGCCTCTTCCTCCCTCTTCTCACCGTAGTCCGCCATGGCATCCTCGTTCAGAACATCCTCTGCACTATGGGACAAGATCCATCACTTTGCCTCATTCCCTCAGACAGGCGGTGAGTTTGGTTGACCACATGGCACACCCCACTGACTGTGGCGGTGACCAGTGTCCTTACAACAAATGGTTCAGTTCGGGCAAAATCCCAGTCAGGGAACCCTGTTAAGAGCTAGTCAGTTCTTGCTTGGTAAGTTTGAACAGGCCTGTTACAACTCAGCTTGATCTCTTCATGCGTGAACACGAACAGAGGAACTTCCTGTGCGACTGGCGCATCGAGCCAAAGAATTGGACGAACTTCCACATAACCTGAGTAACATGACGTCTATTCAAAAGGTCAAGAACTGGTACGCCCACTCTTTCGAGGTCCGTAAACACAACTTGTTCCTGGGTCGCATTGTCTATTTCGGTCTCAATCAGTCATATCTCACTTCAGGAACTCATCAATTTCCCTCCCATCTCTCTCCCGCCAGACATTCGCTTTGCATTGAACCACGGCGATATCTCGTTCCCCGTTTCGACCCCAAACCCATCTATCAAGGAAAGCACATACAGACGCGGCGGCAATTGTAATGGGATCACCAGTCCGGACAGGCTCCGAATACCCATTGAGAAGCGGTACGGCCGCATCAGCCATTTGGTATTGAAAAATAAGTGATGAATGCACGCCGGCGTGGCCGTTGGCGATTACAGGTATTATGCAAGGATTACGAATACCGAGTGGCCGCCAGAGATTTACGACTGCAACAGGCGTTTCACCAAGACACTCGAGGCCATCAAGAGGCGTCATGACCCCACAGTGACGACTGTCGCCCAGGGCGTGCTCGAGTGGAAGCAGAATCAAAGAACTCGGAACATTGGGCTTGACGTCCAGGCATGGCTAGACCGCTTCTACATGTCTCGGATAGGCATCCGGTTTTTGATAGGCCAGCGTAGGTATATCAACACTCTGCCGTCCTACCCTAGCTCTCATACTCCTGTCGTAGACGTGGCGCTCAACACTCTAACTCCTCATGAAGACTACGTCGGGATCATCTGCACCCGTGCCGTAAGTGATAACGTCTATTTCGGAGCTACCATTCTGACAGTCTATCCGCGCGCTGAATACAGAACGTGCACGATATTGTCCATGAAGCAATCGAGAATGCACGCTATGTCTGCGAGGAGCATTATGGGATGTTCAAGGGCCCGCCCGTGCAGCTGATCTGTCCAAAAGACCTACACTTTGCGTACGTACCTGGTCACCTATCGCACATATGCTTCGAGCTGCTCAAGAACTCGCTCCGCGCCGTCGTCGAGCGATACGGACACGAGAAGGAGGACGCGATTCCGCCGATCAAGGTGATAGTCGTCGAGGGAAAGGAAGACATCACGATCAAGATCTCGGACGAGGGAGGCGGGATCGCGCGTAGCGCTATTCCTCTCATTTGGACGTACATGTATACCACCATGGAGGGCCAGCATATCGATCAAGATTTCCAAGCGAGCGATTTTAATGCACCGATGGCGGGCTTTGGTTATGGCCTCCCGCTTTCGCGGTTGTATGCGCGGTACTTTGGCGGCGACCTGCGTCTCATATCTATGGATGGTTTCGGCACGGACGTTTACATCCACCTCAATCGTCTGTCAAGTAGTATGGAGCCTCTCCCGTAGTCCCCCGTTTCATCGTAGCCCGAGGGGACCCTCATTTCTCATCTCGCGCGCAGTAATCAATGACCAGGTCGAAATGAAACGACAATTTTCGTAACGAATGCAATTTTGTTCACATACTATCCTTCCCAATATCTTCACACACGTTGTACCTTTTTTTGTACGCTACTTGTAGCTGTGCCAACTTTTTCATATCACAGAAATTATATTCTCTGTAACAGCCGATCACGGGGATGCTCTTCCGTCTCTCATATGAGTCGAGTCGAGTCGTCGCCTCACAGGCCTCGGGCCTCACCTATTTTTGGTGCTCTCGTAGCAGCAGGTCTTGTGTTGTACGTACAGCCAGTGCGTAGCGAAGTCTAAACGGAAAGAGCACGAGACGAAGGGCGGCGACACCGGGAATTAACACACTTCCTCAGGCAGTGCCACTGGTGATAACGAAGTGCGTGCGTGCGTACGGACTCCGACTCACGGGAACACCCCGCCGATGGCTTCATATACATACAGTAACTTACCCATCACCATGTCATGTATGTGCCAATAGCGCCACTCCCTTTTTCTCCGTCGGATCTCCTTTACCATTACTACTTCTATTTATTTGTGAGACATTAGGGGCATGTGCTTGTGGCAACAAATGATAGATGATAGGGCGGAACAGCGCAAATTTTAGCTCTTTTTTTATGTGAAACGAAACGGAACTGTTGGTCTCCCTGGTTTGAGTTCAGGCCTTCTTTCCGTCGTGTCGCACTCGCTGCCCGTCAGTTTCTCGCGAAGATGTATGGATGATGGGTGATGATGGCAGTGCCGCCCATGAGTGCCATGTGCCGATCCCATCGAGTGCGATTTTGATGATGCGATGATCGATGACTCGAATGTCGATTCACACGCCTGTAATACAGTATTCTTTACTTTATTGTTCTTTCTTTCTTTTCTTTTTGTTCTGTCGTCTGCCATGCATGACTCCTGTTGAGCGTTGCTATATACCGCCTAGTTATAGTAACTTATACGGAAAGGTTAATTTGGGCGTTTGATTCGCACAGGGCCATCAGCGGGTGCTACTGTAAACACAATAGAACTGTACTGTACTGTATTAGTGTATTTGATGACGGTGATCCATGGCCACAACTCGGCGACGCGCCAAAAAAAAAAAGAACAAGGAAAAGAAGAGGAACATGATTTCAGTTGGAAAAGGGTGTGAGCGTGTGAGAGAGAGCCGCAAATCCGGAAGTCATCAATTCAATCGAACGGCTGATATGATTTTCGGCAGTCACGGTCTCGGACTTTTCTTCTTCGCCCGCGGGAATGATATAACGGCAATTGATTGCATCTGACTTACCTGTTTTATTTTTATTTTTGGTGTTCGTGTGCTGTGGTATCATTGAGTTACTCATACAGCTTTTATAATGTGTGGTAGTTGTCGTTGTCATGTGGACCCTGCAATTGCAAGCGTACTATTTGTTCGATCAACATCATCGACATCCGATGGGGGCGTGCGTACAATGTGAGTATTTTCTTGGATTTGATTGGTTTCCTCTTTACTTCTATGTGTGAGAAGGATCGTTACCCGAAGGATGACGCGATGGCGCCCTGGGCCTTGGGCAGAAAACTCGAATACGTGGAAGTTGCCTATGTGTCACTAGCAGCTGCAATGAATCAAAAATAAGTAGTAACATGCGATCATAATTGCAATAGGATCTCCCCAGTCAGCGTCGCTGATGGAAAACTTGAACATGCAAAGACAGCAATGACACGTCGCGAACAGCAAAATAGATTTGATGGCGCACCGTGCAGAAAACAAGTCTGTCATGTGACATACAGTATCTGGCCAATCATAACGAGGAGTGGAGTTCACCAAGGTGAGCTCAAGCCAATGAGAGGGTGCGGTTACGTGGATTCTCAGCTCAGCCAATCAATATCGCAAATTTCGACGAATGAGCAGACAGATTTAGCTCACCCGATTTGTATCCAGTTTGCCGAAAATTCGAAATGACCACATTGTACAAGGGACCGAGGGTTCACCTACTGTAGCATTCTCTAAACGATACAACATTTCTGCGACTGAGACATCTTGAACCACGGCCAGTCCCGGGTTGGACGTTATTGCCTGCCCTTTCGAGTGGACCTTACTGCTTGGCGAATGTCGCCAGGGGAACGCCCGGGCCGATCTTCGCGAAAGAGGCGATTGGTCAATGGTTGCATTGCGTAATGACGACTCAAGGATACGAACTCCTCTGTGAGCAAACAGCACCCGTTAACAGCACCCGTGTTGTTGGATGCATGAGACAGGGGCATACATCGTCAGATTCGTCACGGTCTCGTCTGACGATGAGAGATCGAATAGTAGTATGGATCATGCCGTACGGGTATCGCCAAAACCGCAGCAGCGAGGAGTGTGAGTCACGCAGGTCGCGACGTGTCTGCTTACGGTGTGGCAAAGCAACCACGTGGAGGGTATCTTTTGGGGTGATCCGGGGATATTTTACTGAAATCGTCCGCTTACAACGACGACACGAGACCGGAGGCAACACTCACTAAGATCATGATCACAGTACATACTTCCTTACGACTATATTTGAAAGAGATTGAGATTTGGGTAGCGAGACCCTTGGCGAGACCGGACCGAAAGAGCGAACGAGTAAGTCGGCGCGATGCGGAAAATCCAAGGTTTCGATTATTTTCGCGTAGTACTGTACGGTGTTGGTTCAGTAGGTTAAGCCTGACAAATCGGGAACGGTTATGCCTAGCGGGGCGGGGTGTGGAATTGCACCCGCGACGAAGACTTCTTTCGATTCTTACCCCGCGACGGGTGGTCCTCTTCCGATGGCAGGAGAAGTGTTTTTGCGTACGGCTCGATCAGGGAAAAAAATAACCTGACGCTTTAGACAAACCAGGCTCGGGCCTGGAGTAATGGGACCCTTCCTACGAGAGAGAAGGTTTAGGGCTGCTGGCTCCTGGGGTAGCAACGTGTGGCACTACTAGCCTAGTAAGATATGTTGGTTTCATACAACTGGGTTGTTCCGCATTCTGCTCTCGTGACTCCTTGGAAAGTGAAATGACCTCTTATAGAAAGGCGGTCAAGAAACGATCATCCCTTGATCCCGTTGACAAGCGTATGACGGGGAGATCTATTGCCTCTGTAACTGACTCGAGTATCTTCTGGGCGAAATTTCGTGAAGGTAATCGGGGGTGAAAACCGGGATAGGAAGGGAAAGGTCCAATTCTCCAATCGCAATGATCTGACCGCTGACACAAGTAACAAGTATAGTCTCCAGTGTGCAGATATTACCTACCCGGAAGAGAGTTGTTCCGTGACAACGAAAGGGGCTGTTTCATACATTGCAACGAAAGAACGTTCCTCTGGGAATTTCCAGAGAAAGTATCGATGCTTTGTAGTGACCAGGTTTCCTCCATGTGATGCGGGATCTAATCAGCAAGAAATGTATTTTTTGTTCATTAGTCATGGTTCCTCAAGAACTGTGATCGCTGTAGGGACACATCGGGGGCTGGGAACCAGAGTTACGCATTAGTTTATCTGGGGCTACTAAAACAATAAACAGATGCGGCACATGTGGCGTGATGGCTGGGAGTAACGGGGTGAATGGCAAACGCCGGGCCATCGCGTTCTCTGTCAACAGGTTGCTCGGGAGCTGAGGCAGGTCCTATCCCCGAAAGTCCATGTTAAATAAATTTCTTCGAAGGTAAGATTCAAAGAGGTCAACTGTGCGGATGAGAATTCCGGGGCGATCTATTATACAAATACGTATAACGAGAATATGACGATGAGTGCTGTAGGATACGGAACCCGTTGACCTGTGTCCATCAGAATCAAAGGGCGACAAATACAAAGCAAGTTACGCACATTCGAGGGAGTAGAGCCTCACATGCGAGCGACGAATGATGCAAACCCTTGTCATGACCTTGCTGCTTCTGCAGCCTGAGCCGCTGCTTGAGCAAGCAGTGGCTTCTGCTTCTCCGCCAGTACGCGACGCTGGTTAAAATAGTCGATCTTTATGCCCATGTCCAGTAAGCAGTGCAGGGATATGAAAATGTGCAGGAGAAATAGACAGACCCAACTCTTGGCGCAGTTCTGTTCGTAGGCGTTTCTCTGCGAGGGGCACTTTGAGCCCTCTGTTCCAGGGACGACGACCTCTGCGACGTCCAAACAGGAAAAATAGGCATCCCTAGCTTCCCAACATTTTGAACGGTCCTCTCTTGACGTTGCGTTGGGTTTCTCTGCCTTGGTGCTGCCAAACCAGCCCATGGTTGTTGGGTTGGTGGACGGGCAGGCCACGTGGGAGCGGCGGAGAGATCATCCGCGGTCACACACGAGTTGGCTTTCTCAGGCAATGGATGTCATCGCACGCTAGCTTTCATGGCATCGGCTTCATCGTCCACAGCTCAGCTCGCAATGCCAGTGAATTCACATCCCCTTCTTGCCGACGACATTCCATCCCGTGGGCGTCGCACCCGTCCTGCGTCACGGCAGGAGCATGGCGAACTCTCCCCTGCGGACAGTGCCAACACCCGGACACCCAACTACTTTACGCTCAAAGAACGGCTTGATGCAAAGGATCAAGCGGATTCTAGCAATGCGCACGCGAACTGGGATGGCAGTGTGCGTGGATATGGCAGGGCCGATCGTCCGCACACCACTCGCGACACCTCATCCACCCGACAACCCCTGCCAACGACCTGGGATCGACCGCCCACATTTGTTGTTGGCTCTTCGAAAGATCGTCTTTCTGCAGGACGCATGGCGCGCACCGCGGAGCTGGTAGCCATCGACGGTTTACCCACTGGCGCCGCAACGCACATTCTCTCCAATCCATGGCACGACTACTCGGACGAGGCCATTCAGTCTGCCATTTCCTCAATTAATGTCACAGAGTCCCCGGCATCCGTTTCTAATCACCCATATCATACCTCTTTACGGGTGCTGTCGTCCGCCGTCCACAATCTTACAAAAGTCAGGAGAGAAATGGAGGAGAGCCTTCGCGTGATTCAAGAGAAAGAGCGTGCCCGCAGGCAACGCGCCGAGGAGTTGATAAAGGAATTGCAGGCGTCGGATAGGGACATCGCTCGCAGAGTGATGCAGTCCTTGTTCACCGATGACGATGAGGGCACGCACAACGTAGAGAGGAGCCAGAGCCAAATGGTGAGTGTCCCGTTAATTGGCATGTACCGGTTGGTGAACGTATCTCACAGTCCCTCACCGACACACTATCCGAGGCGATGGTTGATGGCGTGATCTTTCCTCGCATTGAAGAACCACATGCCAGTGAATACACTGCAACGCCAACTGCTTCTAAAATCATCGTCACGACGGCATCAGAACCCAGACCGTCTTCTGGTCCAGGTGTACCCGAAGGTTCCACCCGGTCACAGGATCATGATCGAGCTGACACGAACAGCGTCCATTCGACTGGCAAACTCAGTCAGAGCGCGGCGAGCCTTGAAAGTACCAAATCCGATCGCTCTTCGTTGGGTGATTGGATGGGTTCCT
>Ga0137358_10001501_pt1 | contig 12660 bp, 14 predicted proteins | sample Mad1_20_16metaG_FD_105551 | JGI IMG/M metagenome (GOLD analysis project Ga0137358, IMG submission 105551) | Vadose zone soil microbial communities from Angelo Coast Range Reserve, California, USA - Mad1_20_16 metaG | ecosystem: Environmental > Terrestrial > Soil > Vadose zone | place: USA... | reverse complement strand
GATTCGTTCGGCTGGAAGTTTTGCCCGGAGAACAGCGGCCAACCCAAGCTCAATAAATTCCAGTTGCCACGTCTGCTGAGCATCGGTGCCGAGTGAGATTCGGGTTCCGTGCTTTCGCGCAATCTTGAGCAGTGCAAGGTTCAAGTCCTGTCGATCCGGATAGCAATCAACTTCCAACGCTTTGTCGAGTTGGGTAGCCTCTGCAAACACGCGCGGCCAGTCTGCACTCAACCCGATCCGAAAATTGTAAATGCGACCGCGCGGATGACCCAGGATTTGAATGTGTGGATTGCGCAGTGCCGCAAGATAACGGTCCGTTTGGTCTTCAACCATCCGCAAAGAGGAATGGAACGAGCCCAGAACGAGGTCCAAAGCTGATAAGGACTCAGGAGACATATCTCCTTCGCCGCACCTGTTAAGGTTCATCTCGACGGAGCGAAGAACCACCAGCTTTCTGCGCGATTTTCGAAGTACCGCGTTGAGGTTCGCTATTTCCGCTCCCTGTTTTTTCAAAGCGCGTTCGTCGATCCCACCGGCGATCTTTAAACCCTTCGAATGATCAGTGATCGCAATGTATTCATTTGATCTCTCCGTCGCCGCGTCGGCCATTTCGGCAGTCGTGCCCGAGCCATCACTCCAGCGGGTATGCATTTGCAAATCGCCGCGCAGGTTCTTTGCCCATTCCGGTTTCGTCGCCAGTAGCTGTCTTGCTTCAGCAAGCGAAATGAAGTCGTGGCGTATCGCGGGAGTCCTTCCGGACAAGCGAGGAGGTGTATCAAGCCACCGCCTAATTTGTCTTTCGATAAACGGGCCAATTGCGCGCAGCTCAGTCAACGATCGGTTTTGCGTTATAAGCTCAGCCACCTCTTCGGGCCATAGAAAAGCGCTCCGTGCAGCTCGCCGAAACGCGCGTGAAAGAACGCCACTCTCCGGTTCCGCCTGCCGGGAAAGCAGCTCCGCAACCTCCGTATTCGAGAGCACATTTGAGAATCGATTCCGGTTGGAATTTCAGAGGCTTTCCGAGCAACCCTCGCCTCACCATCGCTGTCTGCTTGCACCCATTTCCTCGCCGAATGCGATTTAAATAATGATGGCTGAGACGGCGGAGGAAATTTCACGAAAGCCCGAAATTCGCAAGGAGCTGCAGCGGGCGACGGGCGAGAAACGTTCCGAGAAGGTTAAGCCGGGCGGCAGAGACAAAATCTGGTTCGTAATACAGGCACTGGTCTTTGCTGGTTGTGTCGCGATGTACTTTCTCGTCGGCTCCAAGCTGATTCCACTGCCGCAAGCAAGTGCCAGTGTAGTCCAGCGGATTCTACGCGGCACAGTGCTGATCGTAATCGTCCTCGCTGTCGCGCGAGTTATTTCCGTTTACGCCTTGGGTCGCATCGAGGACTCTTCCACTCGCTTCACACTCCAGCGTGTGATGCATCTGGTGGTCGCGCTTGTTATCGCGGTCATCGCCATATCGATCATTTTCGTCAATTGGTATGGCGCGCTTGCCGCACTCGGCATTGGCTCAATCATCATCGGCCTCTCTGTGCAAACGCCGATGAAAAGCTTCATCGCCTGGATTTACATCCTGGTTCGCCAGCCTTTCAGAGTAGGTGATCGAATACAAATCGCTGAAGCCACGGGCGACGTGATCGACGTTGGATACCTGGATACGACTCTCTGGGAATTCGGCGGCAAATATATTTCCGGTGATCATCCCAGCGGTCGCATAATCAAGTTTCCGAATGAGAAGGTGCTCGACGAAATTGTTTACAATTATTCGTGGCCGCTTTTTCCCTACATTTGGAACGAGATTAGATTCCAGGTCGCTTACAACGCCGATCTTGAGTTCATCGCCAGCACGATGCAGAAGATTACTGAGGAAGAGCTGGGCAAGGAAATGATAGCGCGCGTGCAAACATTTCGTGACTTGCTCGCTCGCACGCCCGTCGATGAATTGGAAGTTCACGAGCGACCGCGCGTGATCTTTCGCGTAAGCGAGAATACCTGGCTCGAAGCGATTGTCCGCTACCTGGTTCAACCGCGTGAAGCGGGTCGCGTCAAAACGCGTTTAATCAAAAAACTTCTCGCTGCACTTAACACCGCTCCCGACAAGGTAATGTTCCCGGCAGGAGCGAATCGTTAGCCCGAGTGCATCAAGAGCGCAGGCGCTCGAAATGCGTCATCATTCTCCCAGCGGACCGAATCCATCGAATTCCTGAATGAGAATGCGATGGGGCCCGTGCGTTTCCTCCACAAAATCGGGGCTCGTCGTAACTCCATATGCCACAAGCGCCTGTTTGTAGGCATTGTACTGCGTTTGATTGCCAACCAGGATCCGGTCCTTGGTCGCAGTCGGATATACGTAATACGATTTCCCTCTGTATGTGACGGTGGACACCTTGCTGGCCGGCAGCGCGCTCACTCGTTGCTGCTGTTTGGGAGTCGTCACCGTGAACGGTCTGAACCCGGACTGCAACAGCAGCGTTTCTTTCTGAGCTAACGGGCCAGCGCTTGTTCCGGGGGTAGTTTGACACGCTGTGACCAAGCCCAACGCGGCGATCGAAGCAACGACGTTTGCAAAAAGTAATGGTGTTTTCACCTGTTGTGTTGCGTTGGTTGCTCGTCAGTCTTGCCGCTTTGTCCGTTCGGCGTCAAAACAAATCGATGCGCGTCAAGATGAAACAGGAGCTTACGATGACCCGCTCGGAGCAGGCGGCTTCGCGGGGGCTGCGGGCGTAGCCGCGGCCGCTTTCTTTTTTGCAGCGGCTTCAGCTGCGGCAGCGAGTTTTGCATCGACGTCAGTCGCGTCTGTTGGGCAGATGCTGTGATAGTATTCGTTTGTCTTCGACAAATCCTCTTTGCGCAAAAGCAGATGGTCAAAGCGTTCGCGTTTACTTAGCTCGAATTCCTTGTCCATCTTGATCGCTTCGAACGGACAGACCTCGACACAAATCTGACAACTCATGCAAACCGAAATGTCGATGTCGAAGACTTTTGGATAAAACTGCGGCTTGCCCATGTAATCGGGCTTCTTGTCATCGCTCTTGACGATGTAGATGCATTGCGGCGGACATTCCTTCTCGCAAATCTTGCACGCCACGCAGCGCAAGCCCGCGTGCGGATCCTCACCGTCGTAAGGCAGGAACGGAAAGTTGCGATAGTTCTCCGGAAGCGGATTGCGCTCCTCCGGATATTGCACCGTGATCAGGCGTTCCTTGTCGAAATAACTGCCGGCAAAATTCCTCAGCGTTACCGCCATGCCCTTTAATATCCCGGTGCCGATCATTTTTTCGTTACAAGAGTTACAAAGGTTACATCGTTACAAACAAACTCCACGCGCCCAGTCTCCGTTCCGTTGTAACATTGTAACTCTTTTAACTTTTTAACATTCGCGCTAGCGGTCCACTTCTCCCATTACGATATCTACACTGCCGAGAATTACCATGACGTCGGCAACGGTGTGGCCGAGGCAAAGGTCTTCGAGGAGGGTCAAATTGATGAAGCTCGGTGGCCGCACTCGGTAGCGATACGGATTCGGTCCGCCGTCACTGATGAGATAAAATCCGAGCTCGCCTTTGGGCGCTTCAATACGGCCGTACGCTTCGCCTACCGGTGGGCGGAACGCGCGGAGCTTGACCTTTGGATTCACGATCGGCCCCGGCTGAATTTGCGCGAATGCTTGTTGCAGGATCGACAAGCTCTCGCTCATTTCTAGTACGCGCAGCATCAGGCGATCGTAAGTGTCGCCATGTTCGCCTAACGGAATGCGAAATTTGAAGCGCGGGTAAAATCCGTAGCCATCAACCTTACGAACATCGTAATTCACACCAGACGCGCGCAACATTGGGCCGGTAATGCCGGCGTCGATGGCCAGCTCAGACGATAAGACCCCAACGTTCTGTGTGCGACCGATCACGACCTCGTTCCCAACGACCAATTGTTCGAGCTCGTCGATGAATCGCGGGAAACGATCGACGACTTTCTTCGCCTGCTCCATCCATGCTGGCGGCGTATCGCACCGGCAACCACCGAAGCGCATGTAGTCGCACATCATGCGCGAGCCAGAGAGCGACTCGAACAAATCGAGAATCTTTTCGCGCTCGCGGAATGCATACATGAGCGGTGTGCCCCACGCGCCCATGTCGTTGAGCAGAAACCCCAACAACGACGCGTGATTTTGAAGCCGAGTGAGCTCGGCAAGAATGATGCGCAGATACTGAGCGCGCTCAGGAACTTCGATGCCGGCGAGTTTCTCTACACTGAGCGCGTAAGCCCAGTTGTTTGTCATCGAGCAAAAATAATCGAGCCGATCGGTATAAGGCATCGATCCGAGGTAGCTGGTGTTCTCGCCGATCTTTTCGTGATTGCGATGCAAATAACCAAAGACTGGTTTGAGCTTGCGCACGATCTCGCCTTCAAGCGCGACGTGCATGCGAAACACACCATGGGTCGATGGATGCTGAGGCCCCATCGATACTTCGAGCAGCTCCCCTTCGAGCCGGGAAGCCATCGTCACCGGTGGCCGTTCCATTGCTTCGATTGTCTCAATCGTCGTGCTCATGCCAATCGTGGCGTTAAAAAAGTTACAAGGGTTACATCGTTACAATGGCGGACGCGCGGCACCCTTTGTAACCTTGTAACTTTTGTAACCATGCAACGCTTTACGGCTGCGCCGTAATCTTTTCGGCTCCGTCAAGCTCCGGTCGCGGCGCGTAATGCTGCTTCGCTCTCGCGAGCACGTCGTCGTGCGGCGTTGGCTCCCATTCGTAATCGTCCGGCTCCCGATAATCTTTGCGCATCGGATGATCTTCAAACTCGTCCCACATCAAAATCCGCCGCAGATCCGGGTGCCCTTCAAAACGAACTCCGTAAAGATCGAAGATCTCGCGTTCCTGAAATTCCGCGCTGCGCCAGACCGGCGTGAGCGAGGGTAAACGCGCGCCCTTTGTGCGATCCGCGGTGCGCATGCGAATGCTCACCGGTCCCTGTTTGTGCGTTATGGAAAATAGGTGATAAACCGCTTCCAGATAGCCGAGAATTTTCTCTTCGGTCGTTTGATTTACTTCTTTCTCCACCCCTTCTACGATCGTTTTCACCTTCACGGTTTTCTTCACGGTCCGGTCGAGCCAATCGACTCCGGTGACGTTTGAGCAGAAATCCAAGCGCAGCACGGGATCGTCGCGCAAAAACTTCGCAACTTCGCGCGCATGTTCGTTATCGAGTAGGAGCGACGGCTGGTTCGCGGGGCCGGGATTTGGAACAATGTCGATCTTCGCTCCCGGAATCGCCGCTTCCGCGCGGGCTTTGATTTCGTCCAGCGACTCCATCGGAGGGTTACAAGAGTTAAAAAAGTTACAAGCGTTACAACGGCAAGTCCTCGAGGCCGTCGATGAGTTGTGGGTCTTCTCCGTCAGATTCGCGGACTATGGAGCATCGATTTCGCAGATGGCGTAGATAGCAGTTGATTAGAATCAACAGCCCGCGCGCTTGCTCTTTGAGCTTTGCTACTTCGTCACTTGAAAGATATTTCTCGTCGACGCAGACATTCAGGTCGCCAACGAGCTCCTGCAGCGAGCCGCGAGAGTGGAGGAAAAATCGTGTTTGGTCGGGGTAATGAAAACGTCCATGGCCCTCAGCCATGTTATTCGTCAGCGACACTGCCGCCCGTCGAATCTGGCTCGCTAATTCGTATTTCTCGAAATCAGGAAGACGGCGAGTCACGCCGTACATCGCCTTACGAAACTCGCGCGCGATTTTGTAAACCTCCAGATCTTCGAACGTCTGGAACTTTTCGGATGCGGTCTCCACCTTTGTAACCTTGTAACTCATGTAACTTTTTTAACTCTGTCTTTCAATTCGCGGCGGCCGAAAAACGTCCGGATTGGCCGGTGGCTCGAGGTCATGCTTGCCAAATGCGGGCACTGGAAATTCGCTCGGCTCTTCCGTATTAAGATGTGCGGCCTTGTCTGCGCCGGTCAGCTTTTGACTATCGATCTTGCGTTGCAGTTCCATGAACGCGTGTAGCAACGCTTCCGGCCGCGGCGGGCAGCCGGGAATGTAGACATCAACCGGAATGTAGCGGTCGATTCCTTTGAGCACGTTGTAGCCTTGCTTAAACGGCCCTCCGGAGATCGCGCATGCGCCCATGGAGATGACGTATTTCGGATCAGCCATCTGGTTGTAGAGTCGCACAATTTGTGGCGCCATTTTCTTTGTCACTGTCCCTGCAACAATCATCAGGTCGGCCTGGCGCGGCGACGGCCGGAAAACTTCACCGCCAAACCGCGCGATGTCATAGCGCGACGCTGCCGTAGCGATCATTTCAATGGCGCAACAGGCCAGCCCGAATTGCAGCGGCCAGATGGAGTTCTTGCGTCCCCAGTTGTAAAGGTCCTGCATCGAAGTGACCCAGACTCCCTGCCGTTGCAGCTCCCGCCGTAGTTCTTCGTCGATTTGCTCGCTCATTTTTCGATAACCCCTTCAACCCTTTCAATGTTCCCACTCTAAGCAACCTTTGCCCCAGGCCCAGACCAGGCCTTCAATCAGGAGCAACAGGAAAACTAATATCGCGATGAACGCGCCGACCGGCAGTCCAGTAAACGCGACGGCAAACGGCACCAGAAACACGGCCTCGACGTCAAAGATCAAAAAGAGGATGGCGTAAAGATAATACTGGGACCGGAACTGAATGTGCGCTTCACCAATCGATTCCACTCCGCACTCGTAGGTCGCGTTTTTTTCCGCGCCGGGTTTTGGCGGTTGGAAAAATCGCCGCCACACCCACGCCAACGCGAGCGGAAGCAACGGAAACACGAGCGCCACACCAACGAAAATCACGATGAACAGATAAGGATTCGGAGTCATCTACTTGGAATCAAATTCGCTCGGAAAGCGCCGCTGCCAAGCCTATATTCTGTTCGTGGAAAAGAAGGCAAAAAAATTTCGTAGCTTCGCTGAGGCTGAAAAAGCGGATCGCGATTTTTACAAAAAACTCACCGGTAACGAACGTCTGCGGATTTTGGTGGAGCTCCTTAACCATGGCCCTGAGCAAAGACTGGAGAGAGTTTCTCGAATTACTAAACTCCCGCGGCGTTGATTACGTCATCGTCGGTGCACATAGTTTGGCTTTGCACGGGCGGCCCCGTTACACAGGCGATCTCGATATTTTGGTTCGACCCACGTTTGAGAACGCGCATATGCTCGTTCATATCTTGAATGAGTTCGGATTTGCAGAGTCTGGCTTCAAGGAAGCTGATTTTTTGCAAGCCGAGCAGTTAATCCAGCTGGGGGGCGCTCCGACTCGAATTGATCTTCTCGCCAGCATAACTGGCGTCAGCAGCGAAGAGGCATTTGCGACCAAAGTTCCGGCAGAACTTGATGGGATTCCTGTTTTCGTCTTGGGCAAAGACGCATTAGTCCGGAACAAGCTTGCAGTCGGTCGCCCTCAGGATTTGGCCGACGTCAGTGTGTTGGAAAGCTGAACCCGAACACTTTTCGGTGCCGGATATTACTGCTCGGACTCGGATTTTCGGCCGAACCAGCGCCGCTTTTTCGGCTTCGGTTCCTCCGCTGGCGTCGGCTCTGCGGCCGGTTGTTCTTCTTTCGCAGCGGGCTCTTCTTTCTCTGGCTCTACACGGTCGGATTCCGTTCGTTTTGACTTTGGCTCGGCTTCTTTCTTCTTCGCCTTCTTTTGCTCTGCCGTCTTTTCCTCAACGATCTCCGCCATATCGACCCACTCGATGAATGCCATGGGAGCGGAGTCGCTCTTACGCTGGCCAAGCTTTACGATCCGGGTGTATCCTCCGTGGCGCTCTGACGATCTCGGCGCGATGTCGCTAAATAATTTTTTGACTGCATTTTTTTGGCGCAATGTTGCAAGAGCGGTGCGGCGGGCATGGATCGATCCGTTTTTGCCGAGCGTCACCATTCGCTCCGCGAGCGGTCGAACCGCTTTTGCCTTCGCCAGCGTGGTCTTAATACGCTGATGTTCAATTAGCGAGCAGACCTGATTCGCCAGCAGCGCTTTGCGATGCTCTGCCGTGCGGCCAAGCTTGATCGTCTTTTTTTGATGACGCATGACGGACGACGGTAATTCTTAATCGAACGCTATTCTGCGCCAGCTGTTGCGCTGGGGCCGGCGCCATCGCTGCTCATCGGCACGTCCACCAAGCCAGGATCGAATTTCATGCCGAGCCCCAAACCAAGCTGTTGCAGTTTGTCTTTGATTTCGTTCAACGATTTTTTGCCGAAATTGCGATACTTCAGCATTTCCGCCTCGGTTTTTTGGGCAAGTTGGCCCACCGTCGTGATGTTCGCGTTGTTCAGGCAATTCGCAGCGCGCACACTGAGTTCGATCTCATTCACGCTCATGTTAAGAAGCTTCTTTAGCTTGATATTTTCTTCGCTCACCCCGGCCGGCGTCTGGTCAAATTCGATCACTTCTTCGTTGTAGTGCACAAATATGTCGAGGTGGTGCCGCAGAATCGCAGATGCCTGGAGCAAGGCGTCGTCCGGCGTCAAACGCCCGTCGGTCCAGATCTCGAGGATCAGCTTGTCGTAATCGGTGCGCTGACCGACACGAGTGTTTTCCACTGCGTATTTCACACGCGTGACCGGCGAAAAGATGGAATCGATTGGGATAAGGCCGATAGCCTGATCCGGACGCTTGTTCTCTTCTGCGGTAGCAAAGCCGCGGCCGACGCGCACATCGAGCTCGGCATCAAATTTATGTTTCCGGTCGAGAGTGCAGATCACCTGCTTTGGGTTCAGCACTTCAAAACCCTGAATGGTCTGGATGTCGCCGGCAGTCACTTCGCCTTCTTTATTCACGGCAAGCGACAGTTTCTTTGGCTCATGGTCCTGGCCATCGAGTTTAAATTTCACTTTCTTCAGGTTGAGGACGATGTCGGTCACGTCCTCGACCACACCGGGTAGCGTGGCGAACTCATGCTGCGCGCCTGTGATTTTTGCCGCGGTGATGGCCGCGCCTTCCAAAGAGGATAGCAGAACACGCCGGAGAGAGTTCCCAACGGTGTGTCCGTAACCGGCTTCGAACGGTTCGGCACTAAATTTGGCATAGGTATCTGTGGCTGTGCTCTCGTCTTTGGCGAGAGTTTTCGGCATTTCAAAACGACCGTAACGGATTGGCATAATTCAATTGCGGATTTCGGATAGCGGATTGCGGATAGTTCTTCTTTCCGGTTTCCGGTATCTACTTTCCAGTATTCCTGTCGCCGGGTTCCCCCTGGCGAGTGCGGCCTCGCATCCAGCGACGGAGACCCAGGGACCAACGGCGTAATTTCAAAAACTCGCGGCGGAGCGTCCAATAAACCCCAACCTGGCATTTTTGCAAGCGGATCATAGACCTCCGGGTCTGTGCGCCCAGCGGAGTTGCACTCCGCTGAATCGGGGGCAGCGGGTTAGAAACCCCGCTGGGCGCACAGGGCACAGCCCTATGTTCCGGCGATTTCGTCGGGCAATTCGTTCGCCGATGTGGACCTTCTCGGAAAATGCGCGGCCAGCAGTTTGCCGATCTCCTTAATCCCTTCGACGAGCGCGTGCGTGAATTTCTCGGTTTGAAAATGTATTCGCATTCCTTCGACAAGGCGCTGCCAGAATTGCTCTCCGCATTTCTCGTGGACCGCTTTGTCGCCAAAGACGGCGAACTTGTGCACGCGGGGCGCGACGAAAACTAAGACCGCATTACGATCACGCGTCTTATGCATACCAAGTTGATAAAACTTTTTCTGCGTCGCAACCAAAGGATCGCCATTCAGTTTTCCACGCTGAATGAAAACGCGAATCTCCCCGGAAGTATTTGATTCGGCTTCACGAATCGCCTGCACGATCCGGTCGTGCTCGACTTTGCTGAGGAATTCTTTCGTTCGCATTTGCTACCAACTGCCGCTGGAACCGCCGCCGCCGAAACTTCCCCCGCCTCCGCTGAATCCACTGAAACCGCCGCCACCGCCGCCCGAGGACCAGCCGCCGCCTCCACCGCCCATCGGCAAAAATACTGGGCCGCCTCGACCGGACGAATAACCGTAGCCGCCGAGTCGTCGCATTACTCTCGAAATAATGATTAGTACGATAACAAAAATGATAAAGAACAGGAGGCTTGGAGCGCCACCGCCGCGATGTTGTTCTGCAACGGCTTTCCCCGATCCTTTGTACTCGCCGCGGATCGCCTTACAGATCAGATCAATCCCAGTGGCGAGGCCGGCCTCGTAATCGCCGTTTCGGAAATATGGCTGGATGTGGTTTGCGCGAATGTCGTAGGCGGTGATGTCTGGCAGGGCGCCTTCCAAGCCATATCCAACTTGGATCGACATCTTGCGATCCTGAATAAACGCGAAGAGCACCACGCCATTGCGACGGTCCTTTTGACCGACACCCCAAGCCTGCGCCACGCGTTGCGTGTAGTCCGCGACGTCCGAGTCGCTCTGCATTTTGGGAAAAACGGCGACTACGACTTGATCGGAAGTCTCGCGCTCGAATTGTGCCAATTGCTCGTTGAACCGATCGGCGGCCTGTTTCGAAACGACGCCTGCGTAATCGTTGAAGTAACGATCGGGCTTTGGTGGAATCACTTCCGCGGCTCGCGACTCTGTTGCCAGTGATACAAGCAATGCCCCCACCAACAGAGCGATTTTTTTGGCGCGCAATATTTGTAATGGCAGCCGTGTCGACTGCGCCATCGCGGGCGATACGCCCGACGCTACAGCAATATTGAGAATCACCTTAGGGCGCCACCGTCGCTGCAGGCGCCGGAGCGGGCGTGCCGAAATTGAATTGCACCGGCGGTGGTCGTTCCGCGCCCGGCTGGGCAGTGAAGAATGGTCTCGGCGAAAAACCGAGCATGCCCGCTACCAAATTCGTTGGGAAACTGCGCACCGCCACATTGTAGTTTTGCACGGCGGTATTGAAGTTACCGCGTTCGACTGAGATTCGGTTCTCGGTTCCTTCCAATTGCGCCTGTAAACTGAGAAAATTCTGGTTGGCCTTCAGTTCCGGATAACGCTCGACCACGACCAATAAACGGGAAAGCGCATTGCTCAGTTGCCCTTGCGCAGCCTGGAATTGCTCAAGTTGTGCAGCATCAGAAGGCGCCTTGTTTGGATCAAGTTGCACGCGCCCGACACTGGCCCGCGCATTCGTCACTTCGGTCAGCGTCGATTTTTCGAAATTGGCCGCGCCCGAAACTGTGTTGACGAGATGCGGAATCAAATCTGCGCGCCGTTGATAGACGTTTTGCACCTGCGCCCAACTTTGATCGACAGCTTGTTGCAAGCGGACCAGGCGATTGTAACTGCCACCGAGTGCAAGAGCAGCAACGACAACGATGAAAAGCAGGATGGCGAGCACCACGCCGCAACCGAGGGCGAATTTGTTCATAAAGCTGTGAATGGTTCAGGAAATGATCTGCGAAGTCAACTTCCACGCCCGAGCACGAGGCGCAAGAAATGCGCATCGGAAAATTTTGCGTTCGAACCTTGCCGCACAATGACTGCCTTTAGCGAAGGAATAACGAACAAGCGCTGATAACCCGAGCCAAGCGCCACGACCATGTCGGCGGGCGCGTCCTTACAAATGCAAACGTCTGTCCATTGCGGGCTTTGCCATGGTAAATCCAGCATTCGCTCGAAGTCTGCTTCGCGCCCGATGGGGGCGTGCTGATTTAGCCAGAAAGCCAGTCCATACGAAGGATTCGCCTGTGACCCGGCAAACGCCTCGCGCAACAACGCTGCCCGAACAATTTGCCGCCCGTGATAATTGCCGTTCTCGAGGAACAGCTCGCCCAGTCGCGTCCATTCCCGCGCAGTCAATTCAAATCCGGTCGCTGGCAGCGGATTGCCGAGAGAATCCTTTTTGTAGTTGAGGCGATGCAGTCCAAGCAGGCCCGACACATGCCGTTCGAAATAGGCGATTGTGCTACGACCTTTTAATTTTCGGCGTAACAACTCGGAGAAAATCTGAAGGTGACTTGGCCCATAGATGAAAGCCGCGCCAGGTTCAGCGACGCTCGGCAACCGAATTGCCATCGCGTTTCGGTCTTTGATCGATGGGCGCTGAAGACGTGACGCGCCTTCGATACCGTCGGTCTGACTAAGCAACTGACGAATCGTGATCCCCGATTTGCGTGGATCACTTTTCCATTCGGTGATCGTGTCCGACACGAAATCGTCGAGCCTGAATAATCCATCGTGCACCGCAGCCAGCGCAGCGATTCCCCAAAAACTTTTTGTCCCGCTGAAAATCGGCCATCTTCCGCTGGCCGATCCACCATTGGCGTAGTGTTCAAAAATTGTTCGGCCATTTTGCATGACGAGCATGGAGACTCCGCGTCTGCTCTCGGAATATGTGGCCGCGCGCGCGCAATCAGAGCGATCGATTTCTGCAAACGTCGTTGTTGCCAGCGCAAGCGCGACGAGGAACGCTGACGCGGAAATCCCGGGGAGCGCACGCGTCTCGCGTGCTGGCGAGCGCGTCCTCGCGATCGCGAACTTTCCCTGTGGATTCGCATCACGCATTGCAAATGGCCAAAGAAAAGTCCGTTTTGGCGAGACGCGTGCGCTACCCGGAAGGAGGCGTGGCGCCACTTGCTGGTTGCGTTCGGGGAGGCGCAACCGGGAGATTCCGCTTCCGCAGTTCTTCGACGTTTGG